>Ga0209382_10004896_pt1 | contig 17610 bp, 12 predicted proteins | sample SoiMetdeltSBSDD5_FD_187599 | JGI IMG/M metagenome (GOLD analysis project Ga0209382, IMG submission 187599) | Bulk soil microbial communities from a Populus tree surrounding site in Tennessee, USA - Soil MetaG P. deltoides SBSDD5 (SPAdes) (version 2) | ecosystem: Environmental > Terrestrial >...
GTGAACAACCGCGACAAGAACTTCACGCAGGCGAAGGTCGAGCGCCGGCGGAAGCAGTTGGAGGAGAGCGTGGCACGCTATCTGGCACAACTCGACACCGCCGACCGGCAGGAGCCGTCGGAAGTCGTCACGCTGAAGAAGATGCGTTACAAAGAGAAGCTTGAGAAGTTGCAATCCGAGATGGCGAAGCTGGCGGCTATCGAGAAGCAGGTTCTGGCCTCGCCCGACAAGCAGGTGTCGTTCACCGATCCGGACAGCCGCTCGATGGCGACCAGCGGGCGCGGCTCCGGCGTCGTCGGCTACAATGTGCAGACGGCGGTCGACACCGAGAACCATCTGATCGTCGCGCACGAGGTAACGAATGTGGGCTCGGATCGCTCGCAGCTGGCGAATACGGCGCAGGCGGCCAAAGCAGCGTTGCAGGTCGAGAAGCTCGATGCCGTCGCCGATCGCGGCTACTTCAACGGCGAGGAGATCAAGGCGTGCGAGGACGCCGGCGTCACCGTGACGCTGCCGAAGCCGATGACATCCGGTGCCAAGGCGGACGGCCGTTTCGGCAAGCAGGATTTTGTCTATCTGCCTGAGGAGGATGTCTATCGCTGCCCGGCCGGGGAGCGGCTCACCTATCGAATGACGACCGTGGAGAACGGCCAGAGGATGCGCCGTTATTGGACAAGTGCGTGCCGAGCCTGTCCGCTCAAGGCGAAATGCACGAAAGGCCCGGAGCGGCGGATCACCCGCTGGGAGCACGAGCGGGTGGTCGAGGCGGTGCAGGAGCGGCTCGACAAGAACCCCGAGGCGATGCGCACGCGGCGCGAGACGGTCGAGCATCCGTTCGGCACACTGAAGATGCGCATGGGCGCGACGCACTTCTTGTGCAAGACGCTGCCCAAGGTTGCGACCGAGATGGCGCTGTGCGTGCTCGGCTACAACATGACGCGCGTACTGAATATCGTCGAGCGTCAAGCCGCTGCTCGCGGCGATCGCGGCCTGAGACGGGCCCGACTGCAGGCTCTGCACGGCCTGAGAGCCGGTCAGGTTTGGCCCGACGATGAGCCAGGTTGCCGCCCCAGACCGAAAACAGAAAATTATGCTCGAAACCGTTACCTTGCAGCGCATCCCGCCTGTCGCGGCTCGCCGATACCCCCTCCGCCGCGTTATCACACGGCCAAGACCCACAGCGGCCGGTCCCACATGGAAAGACCATACCAGGTTGGAGCAGCCCCGACTGCTCCCTTGCCCTCCGCGACACGCGATCTCGTTCGCGCTATGTAGTGCCCGTAGTCTTTCAAGGCTCTGCGAGGAAGCGACCATGGCAAGGGGATCGAGGTATTCAGACCGGCCGACGAGCAACGCATCGAGCTACCCAGAGCCGTTCCGGGAGAGACAACGCAAGCGTTGAAATCGACGCCTACGCGACCACGCGGGGCTGAAGAACTACGGTTCTTTCGCAACATGGCACGCCATATCCACGCGTGGCCGAGACTGAACCCTCGCCCGCGACACGCTACTTTGAATCCGCTCACGGCACGAATTGGCACACAGGAGGAGTGCCGGCACCGAGCAGACTCCGGCAGACCATTGAGGGTAGTTCGGACTCGCAGTGCTCACATCGGGGCTTTCTCTGCCTGCCCCATTCCTGACGGCCTTGGCCAACCCACCGCAGTCGACGTTCCCTAGTATCGTCGCAAATCGTTGCGAGCCGTGGTGCCTTAAGGGGGGTCAAATGAGCATCTCGATCGGCATCGGCGATCTGGCCCTGTTCCTGGCCGACGAGGACGACCCGGAGGAGATCGAGGAGTATCTGGAGACGTACCGCCAGCTGAGCCGGCTCCTCGCCGCGCACGGATACCCGGGATACGAAGAGCCGCGGACGCTGCCACCGCATGCCCAGCGCAGCACCCTGCAGAGCTTCCCCGCCGGATACCTCACCTGCTGCGGAGGGCCCACGTCTACCACCTCAACGGCCTGCAGCTGCCAGTCCTCCCTGAGGGATCGGCCGCCACCCGTGACCCGGTCCTGCGAGCCGAGTATGGCGAGCCGCGGTTCCCGTCCCGCTTGGTGCACCACAGCGACGCGGAAGGCTTGCACGTCCCAATCGACTTTCCCGCACCGCTGACCGCCGCCGCGGGGGAGTATGTGTTGGGCGGCACCGTGGGCTCAAGCGTCCAACTCCGTCGCGAGCTTCTCCAGTTCGCGCCCAGCCTGGATATCGCGCTGTCCGACGGGAAACTCGACGAGGCGCTGCGCGCTCCGGTTCCTCATCTACGAAGCGGCCACCGAGAGCATCAAGCACCGCAGCGCGATTCGGCTGGATGAGGGCGGGAGATGTCGAGCGTTGAGGTGGTCCTGCGACAGCTCAGCGGCGGGCACAACAACCCACCCAAACGCGGACCGGCTCCAACCGTTCCGGGGCTCCGGCTCGGCGGATAATCCGTGCGTGCAACGCCGTCCTGGGCGCATAGTGGAGGTGACGACGCATGGACGAGGTGGGTGTTTTCAACGAAGTGACTACCTTCGTCCAGAACGGAAGGATCCTTTTCCACGTACAATCAGCGTCGTCCGGCTGGCTGGTGATTTATGACTGGGACAGCGCTCGACGATTTGCGTGCGACCAGGAGGCGACAGGTCAAGAGGTCTGGACAGACCTCCGTGAGAATGCGGGGGCGCAGCCGCCGTCATGGCACCTTTCGTTCCTAACCCAGCTTCGGCGGATGAACCACGACGCCATACTGCTGGGCAATTGCAGCAATCGTGTCGATAGCCGGCATGTGTGCGGTGCCTTTGCTGGCCGCGTCGAAGGCAGCGAACATGCGATCGAGGCCGGTACCCGGTATCGCGAACACCAGCAGGTGCGCCGCAACGGTGCCGACATTGCGATAGGCGTGCCGTCGGTTGCGCGGGGCAAACAGAAACCCGCCGGCGCCAAGGCGCAATGGATCGGCCCAGCCTTCAACTTCGATCAGCACTTCGCCGCTCAGCACATAGAAGACTTCGTCCTCGCGGGTATGGGTGTGCGCTGGCGCGCCGGCGCCTGGCGGGACGATCGATTCCCACACCGAGAATTGGTGACCGGTATCGTTAGCCGTCGCTTTGTCAATATGCGTCACACCGAGCACGTCGAGCGTGGGTCCGGTGCCGGGCGGCCGCCAGAGCGGGCCCAATTGCGTCAAATCGCTGTTTGAGTCGCTGGTCATGGCAGTCCTCCGCGGATCGAGTTGCGTTGCGCATGTTGGTGTTCATCAAGAGACCGACGGCGTTCGCCCGCCAATCGTCCTAGTGACGCAAGGTCTCCGCGTCGAGCGGCCCAGCGGCAAGTACCTGATGAGATCGAGCTCGACGGCGCTGAGCAGCACTTTGGCGGCCAGAAGGCGAGGCCGACGCGTAAGACGGCGTCGGGCGAGATGTCGTGCGCGCCGTCCGCCGTCTGCGATAGGGCGCCGCCGTGGCTGTGATGAGACGTCATCGGGACCTCGGCTTGAGTTTGGTGGACCTCGCGTTGGGCTTCACGCAGACGTGGAACGGAGCTGCCGCCAGGACGTGGAGATGGCAGGCAAGGCGGTCGGCGTCGGCAGGGTCGAGGCCGATGTCACGCAGCAGGTGCGCAGCCGCCGGCCGCTCGATCGATCGCACCGCCTTCTTGACGGCGCGCCTGAGAATGAGCCGCCTGAAACGGCCCGCCAGGCCGGCGCCTGCCGCCTCGCCCCGGCCGGTCCTTGCTCCGGGAGACAAGTCGCCTCTGCACATGCGGCCCATGCGGTCTCTCCTTGCGGTTCGGGTGTATCCCCCACCTTTGGAGGGCCGCGGCTTCACAAGGATTTCGGAGGCGGACGCGTTGGTTACAGTTGAAACGCGACGCGAGCGGGAGGCGCGCAGCGGGTCAGCGCTGCGCGCGCTCCGGTGCGCGGACATGCTTGGCCACGGCGCTGGCCAGGTTGGCCGACAGCAGAGGCTTGCTCAGCACCTCGCGGACGCGCAGGGTGTCCCCGCGGGCCGCATGCGCCGCGGCCCTGTGACCCGTCATCAGTACGATGGGCAGCTCGGGACGCAGCTCATGCACCGCCTGGGCAAGCTCGCTGCCCATCATGCCGGGCATGATCTCGTCCGTGAGCACGAGATCGAAGCGCTGCGGGTCGGCGCGGAACGCGGCCAGCGCCGTGGTAGCGCTGTCGAAGCCGACCGGCTCGTAGCCCAGCGCCGCCAGCATCTCCTCGGCCAGCAGCACCTGCGGCTTCTCGTCATCGACGATCAGGATCGTCTCGCCGCGGCCTCGGGGCACCGCCGCCGTGGCGGCCGCATCCTCCCCGGTACCGATCGTCTCGCTGATGGGAAAGTAGGCTTCGAACGTGCTGCCCTGGCCGGGCCGGCTTTGCACGTTGAGCGCGCCTCCATGCTGGGCCACGATGCCGTGCACCGTCGGAAGCCCCAGGCCCGTGCCCTGTCCCGCCGCCTTGGTCGTAAAGAACGGCTCGAAGATGCGCCCCATCACGTCGGCATCCATGCCCTCACCAGTATCGGTGACGGCGAGGCACACGTAGCGACCCGCGGGCAGGTTTCCGTGCGATGTCGCGCGCTGGCGGGCCAGGTCGACGGTGTCGAGAGCGATCTCCACCGTGCCTCGGCCGTCCATCGCCTGCGCGGCGTTGGTGGTAAGGTTGATGATCACCTGCTGGAGCTGGGTCGGGTCGCCCCTCACCGTTGCGCCCGGTGCCGCGAGCCGCGGGCGCAGCGTGACGGTGGCCGGCAGCGATCCGCGCAGTAGTTCCACCGCTTCGGCCACGATGGCTTCTACGCAGACAGGCCCGTGCTGGCGCTCGCTGCGGCGGCCGAACGCGAGCGCCTGGTCGATGATGGCCTGCGCGCGGCCGCCCGCCGTCATCACCTGCTCAAGGTAGCGCCGGGCGGGCCCGCGCCCGGCGAGGGCGGCCAGCGCCATCTCGCCGTAGCCGAGGATGGCGCCGAGGATGTTGTTGAACTCGTGCGCGATGCCGCCCGCCAGCGTCCCCAGCGCCTCCAGGCGCTGCGCCTGGGCGAGGCGCGCCTCCAGCGCCTCGCGCTCGCTCTCGTGGCGCTCGCGGGCGATGGCACTGGCGAAGATCTCCGCGGCCGTGCGCAAGAGCGCGATGTCATGGTCCTCCCAGTGCTTCTCCGCCGACACCGTGTCGAGGCTCAGCGATCCGACACGCCTGCCGGCGATCCACACCGGCACACACAGCCAGGAGCGGATGCTATTGGCCACCAGGCAGGCCTTCTCCGGGCCGTCGGGCAGCGAATGGACAGAGCCGACGTGCACGCAGCCCTGGCGCTCGTAGTCCGGCAGGTCCCAGCGCACGGCCATCGCGTGCAGATCCTCGGGCCGGCGCGGCTCGGGGACCTCCGGCCGGCTCCAGCGGTGACCGGTGTCGATGCCGGCCTCGTCGGCCGTCTGCAGGGCGATCCAGGCGCGCTCGACGCCGGTGTGCCGGGCGATGCGGCCCAAACCGTCCCGGATGCCGTCGCCGATCCGATCGCGCGCCAGACCGATGAAGCCGCTGGAGATGTCCGCGATCATCTTCTCGAAGTCGAGGCGGACCTGGAGGCTGCGCGCGTGGGCCCTGAGCCGCAGGAACAGGTAGGCAACATACGCAGCGAGGCCGACGGAGGCAGCGTAGAGCAGGTACCGGAACACCTCGGCCCGCGCAGCGGCATGGCCGTACAGGCGCAGGTAGGCCTCCATCAGCTCCCGCCCCCGCTGCGCGGTCGGCGCGGCCTGCAGGCGGGCTGTGAGGCCGTCCACCTCGGGCAAGGTGGCGGCGATCACGCGGCCGTGCGACGCCAGCGAACGGACAGTGCTCGCCAACTCTCCCGTCACGGTCAGTCCCTGCAGCCGGTCGAGGGCGGGGCCAATCCCATCCGCCGCCTCGCCGCGCGGGTCCTGCATGAAGGCCAGCATCGCGTTGGAGAGCTCGCCGATCTCGGCGGCGGCCTGGGCGCGCCCGGCGCCGCCCGCGCCAAGCCGCTGGACCGTGTGGCTGAAGTAGCTGAGCGAGTTCCGGAGCAGGGCGTTGCGCGATTTCAGGTCCTCGACCAGGCCTTCCTGCTCGCGCACGGCGGTGGCGATGCCGTCGACCTGGCGCTCGATGTCCGCGAGCGCCGGTCCCGTCGCGACATGGCCGGCGCTCTTGAGGTTGGCGGCGGCCGCGCGCAGGGCGCGGGTGGCCTGCACGAGAGGGTCGTAATTGCGCAGCAAGCCGGCGCGGGCGCGCAGCACGTCGCGTTTGAGGGCGGCGTCGGCGAGCGTCAGGCTGCGATGGGCGGCCAGCGTGCGCTCGTGCAGCGCGGCATCGGGCGTGGTGGCCTGCACCAGGAGATAGGTGAGCACCAACATGAGGGCGACGAGCGCCGGCAGGAGGAGCCGCCAAGCCTTCATTGCGACTTCCCGTCGGCGCGGCCGTCAAGAGCCCGACCCTGGTAGGTGCCCGTCAGCGTTTCGAGGAACGCGACGATGTGGCCGATGTCCTCTTGGAAAAGCTCGCGCCCGAGCTGACTGCGCCCCATGATCTCGACCGCCTCGCTCAGCGTGGCGGCGCTGCCGTCGTGGAAGTAGGGCGCCGTCACCGCGACGTTGCGCAGGCTCGGCACACGGAAGACGTGGCGGTCGCTCAGCTTGCCAGTGAGCGTGAGCCGGCCGAGGTCGGCCTCGGCGATGTTCGCGCGCTCGGCGAATGGATTATGGAAGACACCGAACTGCTGGAACAGGTTGCCGCCGACGTTGACGCCCTGATGGCAGGCCGCGCAGCCGTACTCCTTGAACAGGCGGTAGCCGCGCTGCTCCTCGGGCGTGATGGCGTCGCGCTCGCCGCGCAGGTAGCGGTCGAAGCGCGCATCCGGAGTGACGAGCGAGCGCTGGAACGCCGCCAGGCTGTCGAGGACGTGCGCCCGTTCCGGTGGGCTTCGGTAGGCGGCCTGGAACGCGGCCTGATAGCCGGCGTCGGCGAGCAGCCGCGCGAGCAGCTCCGGCCAGGTCATTCCCATCAGCCGCGGGTCGAGCAGCACCGCCTCGTTTTGCTCCTCGAAGGTACGGAAGTTGCCGCGCCAATTAAGACGGAAGTTGGCGCCCGCGTTGAACACTGTCGGCGGGTTGTAGTCGAGGGGCTCGCCGTCGCAGCCGATGGGCTTGGGGCGGGGATCGGCGCCGCCGCGGGCAAGGTCGTGACAGGACGCGCAGGACAGGTCGCCGCCGCGCGACAGCCGCTTGTCGTGGAAGAGCCTGCGGCCGAGATCGACCTTGCCGCCCTCAGGCCCGATGGCCGTCTCGCGAGGAAGGGGCGTGATCGGCTCATTGTTGATAGGCTGGGCAGCGAGGCGGCCGACGATCGCCGCAGACGCTGCCAGCAGCACCGCGACAGCTACGATTGCCAGGCGAGCCATGGCGCGGCTGTTCCCCAAGTCCCCGTTCATCTTTATCGTGCAGCGCGGCGGCGGCGGACGTGACCGCTTCGCTCCGGACCAGCGAATGGAACGAAGGAACCGTGGGAGAGGTTCCGAAGTTGCAAGCGTGGGAGCGTCCATTTGGGGGATCTCTGAAAGGGGCGAGCGGCAGCCCGACGGCAGAAGCGATGGGCAAGCACATCCTTGTCGTCGACGACGACCCGGCGATGCGGGACGTCATCGGCACCTACCTGGAGAGCCATAACTACCGCGTGAACCTTGCAGCCGACGGCGACGCCATGATGCGCGCGCTCGCCGGCGACAGCGTCGACCTGGTGGTGCTCGATCTCAAGCTGGCGCACGAGGACGGCCTCGACCTGATGCGCCGGCTCGGCGAGCGCTGGGACGTGCCCGTCATCGTCGTGACGGGACACCGCCGCGACGAGACCGATCGCGTTGTCGGCTTGGAGCTCGGCGCTGACGACTACCTGCTCAAGCCGTTCGGCTTGCGCGAGTTGCTGGCGCGAGTGCGCGCCGTGCTGCGGCGCGCGGAGGCCGGCGAGCGCCGCACGCGCTGCAAGCAGCAGCGGCTCCGCTACCAGTTTGCCGGCTGGGAGCTCGACCTGCGCACGCGCCAGCTCACCTCACCCGAGGGTGCGACGGTGGCGCTTACCGCGGGCGAGTTCAACCTGCTGGTGGCCTTTCTGCGCGCGCCGCGGCAGGTGCTGAGCCGCGAGCAGCTGCTGGCCGCCAGCCGCGTGCACGACGAGGAGGTGTTCGACCGCAGCGTCGACATCCAGATCCTGCGCCTGCGCCGCAAGCTCGAAGCCAACCCGAGCAAGCCGCAGCTGATCCGCACCGAACGTGGCGCCGGCTACATCCTCGCGGCGACTGTGGAGGCTTTGTGAGAGGGAGGCCAGCCGCGGCGCGGTCGACCGGCGGGTGCACCCTGGTGCATCTCAATCCGCACCCGGCGCCGGCAACGCAGGGAGACCCACCGCAGCATTCTCGTCCGGCATCGCGTTCCAATAGCCGTACCGTTCCGCGGTGGCGATGAAATGCGCCACCCTGTCGGCGGCAGGAGGCCAGGCCGGCGCCGCACCCGGAGCGGCGGGTGCGCCAGTCTCCTGGAAGAATCGGCCGAGCCTGGACGTGCTCACCAGGACCATCGCGACCGGCGCACGAGAAGGATTGCGGAAGGCGTGCGGGGCCCCACCCGGAACGTGAAAGAAATCGCCCGTCCGCACCGGCACCCACGTCGGTCCCTCCGCCGACCACACGAGGGCTTCGGCCTCGCCGGACAAGACGAGGAACGTCTCCGGATCGGCGTGGCTGTGCAGCGGCACGAATACGCCGGGCGGAATGGTGCCCAGCATGACGCAGGGGCCCTCCCGATCCGGCTCGGTCAGGAGCTGGATCGTTGGACCCAGCACGTCGAGCAACTGCATTTTGCGGGCATCGATGATGTGCGCGGTAGGCTTGCCGCCGTGTGAGTCAGCCATGGCTCTTTCCTTCTGGAGGTTCGTCTACTTGCCGGGCGGATGCTTCGCGCAGCACCTCATGGTGAGCCCCGCACGAGGGGCTTTTCCTTCGCACCCGTGCCCACCCGGCCGATGTGCTCGACAGGCCGTACGTCGAGCGAAGCCACGGTTGCGCCGGCGCCTTCGAGCTCGGCCGCGATAGCAGAGCGCGCAGCCTCCACAATGCGTGCCTTCGCTGCCGTACCCCGAAGCACGATGTGCACCGTGAGACCGCTCGGGTGCGCGCTCACCTGATATTGCCGCACCTCCGCCAGGCGCAGCAGCGTCGCGCCGAACAGCAGCGCATGGACCTCGACCGTGCCGCCGTTGTGTCCCGGCAGGCTCAGCATGTCCTCCCGGCCGGCCGCACGGACAAGAGCACTCGGCGACGGTGACGATGTCGGAAATCTCGTAGCGGATGAGCGGCAGGGCCCGGTTGAAGAGGTTCGTAGCGAGCACCTTGCAGCCGGGCGTGCCATCGGGCACCGGCCGGTTGTCTTGGTCGACCACCTCGACCACCAGGAGATCCTCGGCCACATGCAGCCCGCTGGCCCACGGGCATTCGATGGCCATGAGGTTCGTCTCCGTCGTCGCGTAGACGTTGAGGACAACGGCGTCCCAGGTGCGCCTGGCGAGGTCGCGAACGTCCTGGGTGAGGGCCTCCGCGCACGAGGAAAACATGCGCGGCGCGATCCTGAGCCGCCCCGCCTCTTGCTCCTCCGCCAGCCGGCGGATGAAGGACGGATAGGTGATGACGGCTTCCGGCCGATAGGCGTTGAGCGCTTCCACCACTTCGCTCAGTGGCGTCGTGACCGCGAGGCGCGGGGCATCGCCGCGTCCGGCGCGTAGCTCGGCGAACAGCCGGTTCGTCATGTGCAGGGGCGTCGGCGCGCCGATGCCCACCACGCGCGTCTCGACGGACAGGCCCTGCGTGGCAAGGGCGCGCAGGACGCCGGCCACAGCGACGTCCCACGCCGACGGGTCGTAGACGACGATGCCGCGCTGCCCGGTGGTGCCGCTGCTGGCGACCACGCGGTAGCGCCCGTGCAGCGGCTCCACAGCCCGTTCGCCCGCGATGTGCCGCTCGGCATCGGCGAGGCGCAGGTTGGGGTCGGTGACGATGCTGTCGAACTCGGCCGTCAACGTGCTCTTGGTGAGCACGGGCAGCCTGTGCAGATCGAAGGCGTCCGCGCCGATCCGGCCAACCACCTTGCGATAGTAGGGCGAGTGCGCGATCGCGTGCTCCACCAATGCGCGCAGGCGCTCGCGCTGATAGCGGCGCATGTCCTCACGCGGCCAGTGGTCGCGCAGGAGCATCTCCGAGGCCAGGCCCTCGACGCGTTCTCGGCCGGGAAGTCGCGGGCAAGGACCCGCTGGTGAGGTTGCGACACGCTGGTGCGGCATGGCTACTCCCTTGCGCAATTTCGAGGAATGCGACGCAGGCGAGTTTCGGAAGCTGCCGTTGCGCGAGTGTTTCGCAGACCAAGATTCCGGTTTCGATTGAAACGCGGACTGCCGCCGATTGCAGGGGGCAGAGACTGATAGCTCGATCGGTTGACCCACTGCGAGCCGCGACCGTGGAAACGCCCGGCGCATGGGCGGGGGTGGGGCGGGTTTGGATTCCCTCGCGTCCCCGCCGAGCGCTGGCCCAGACCCGTGTCTGGTTACTGAGGCACTTTGGCCGGCACGACACTCTGGCAGGACACGAAAAGATGACCCGAAGCGGGCGTATTGCCTGATGGCTTCCCACCGGACGCTTTTGGCAGAAACTGCAAGCGTTTTGTCGCAATGACTCGGCGGCAGACGCCAAAATCAGGCCGCGACAGGAGGTGAGGATGCGCAAACGATCGATCTTGCTCAGCCTTGGAGCGGTGATTGCGTTGCCGGTGCTGGCGGCGCCGATCCTGCTTGCGCCGGGAAACGCTCCGGCACCTCCGCCTGCGGCAGCAGCCATCGATGACGCCGAGCATGCGCGGACGATCGAGGCGATGCGGCCACCCAGGCGCGAGAGGCCCGTCATTGCCATTCTCGCTCTCAATGCGGCGACCGAGATCACCGATTTCCTGGTACCGTACGGCGTGCTGCAGCGGGCGAACGTCGCCGACGTGACCGTGGTTGCCGAGCGGGCGGCGCCGGTGGCGCTCCATCCGTTCGGCCTCAGCATGGGCCCGGAGCTGCTCCGGATCGAGCCTCAGTCAACCACGCGCGCGTTCGACGAGCGTTATCCGGACGGCGCCGACTATGTCGTGGTTCCTGCCGTGTTGCCGCGCAACGATCGGTTCGTCGTGGGCTGGATCGTCGCCCAACACCGGAAGGGTGCCAAGATCGTCTCCGTCTGCGCCGGCTCCTTGACCGTTGCAGCCGCCGGCCTGCTCGATGGCCGCCGGGCGACCACGCACTGGTCCAAGCTCCATCAGCTGCAGCAAGAGCATCCGACCATGCAGTGGGTTCAGGACCGGCGCTATGTCGCAGACAACGGCATCATAACGTCGACCGGCATCTCAGCGTCGATACCGATGACGGTGGCGTTGGTGGAAGCGGTTGCCGGGCGATCGAAGGCGGAGCGGCTTGCGCAGGAGCTGGGTATCACCAGTTGGGACGCGCGGCACCGCTCGTCCGCGTTCCAGCTTGGCATGGAGCGCGGGAAGACGTTCGTGCGCAACTGGCTTTCCTTCTGGCGCGCCGAGACCGTCGGGGTTCCTGTCGACGAGGGAGTCGACGAGATCGCGCTCGCCTTGACCGCCGATGCCTATTCACGCACCGGGCTCAGCACGGTCGTCACCGTCGGGAGCGGCGGCGCAGCCGTCCGCAGCAAGCACGGCCTTGTGATCCACCCCAACACGTCGCGCCCGGCAGCGGCGGTCGACCGCATGCTGCCGCCTCCGCGCCCGGAGGCCCCCGCACTGACCATGGAACGGGAGCTGGCACAGATCGCCGTGCGCTTCGATCGCCCGACGGCCGATATCGTGGCGCTCACCATGGAGTATCCCCGGGCAGCCGATGCCGCCGCGACGGCGCGCTGATGGCGCGCCCTGGCGGAGCGGTGTAATCATCGACCTATGCTGAGGCATGCTTCCAGGCCCGATGGCGCACGCGGCGTGCGCGAGCACGGCACTCCGCGGCGCGTAGCGCTCGTGGCGTTCGAGGGCTTTCAGCTCCTCGACATCGCCGGGCCGATGGAGGTGTTCAGCAAGGCCAACCATCATCTGCCGAAAACGACGGCCGAGCCGTTCCGGTACGAGCTGATCGTGGCCAGCCCTGCAGGCGGCGCGATCACGTCCTCCTCGGGCCTGCCGGTCGCCGGCACGCGCGCCCTTGCCGATCTCCACGAGCCTCTGGATACGGTCATCGTCGCGGGCGGACCGGAGGCGGCCCTCCGCAGTGTTGGGACTGGCACAGGATTGCTCGATTGGATCGCTCAGCGAGCGCCCGGCACCAGGCGCGTGGCAAGCGTGTGCACGGGAGCCTTCCTCCTCGGCGTTTGCGGACTTCTCGAGGGCCGGCGCGCAACGACCCACTGGTCCGCAGCCAAGGCGCTGGAGACCATGCTGCCAAGCACGGAGGTGGTCGCCGACGCCATCTTCGTGGGCGACGGCTATATCTTCACCTCGGCGGGCGTCACGGCCGGCATCGACCTCGCGCTTGCCTTCGTCGAGCAGGACTGCGGGCCCGCCGTGGCGCTCAATACGGCGCGCGAGCTGGTGCTTTATCTTCGGCGCGTCGGCGGCCAGTCGCAGTTCAGCGCGAGCCTGGCCGCGCAGGCGAACGCCGCCGACGGGCTGCGAGCGATGGTTGCCTGGATCGAGGAGCATCCCGAGGCCGACCTCAGCGTTCCTGCCCTTGCCGGCCGCGCGGCAATGAGCGAGCGCACATTCGCGCGCGCATTCCTGGCCGAGACCGGGATGACGCCGGCCCGGTTCGTGGAGCTCGTGCGGCTGGACCGCGCCAAGCAGTTGCTGGAAGCGACACGATGGCCGCTCGCACGCGTGGCGCATTGCAGCGGTCTTGGCAGCGCCGCAACGCTGGCGCGCACCTTCAGGCGCCGGCTCGGAATCACGCCGCAGGACTATCGAGACCGATTTCGACTTGCCGTCGACCGAAGCTAGGCGATCTGCCCTGTCGATGGCGGGCTCGGGCGCATTGACATGGGCTGGCTGTACAACCGTGCCTTCGAAGACACCGACGGCCATTTTTTCGAGGCCGCGTGGGTGGACATGAGCCCCGCATCCGCTGCGGCCGGCGTGCAGGCCGGGCGGAACCGCGGTCATTTTCCGCGTCTTCCTCGGATGTCTCGAAGGTATGCGAAGGCGGGCGTTTCGCCTGTCGGCTCAGGCACGGCTTGTGAGTAGCTTCAGACCCGCAAGATGGAGGCAGTCATCGCTGGGGCGGTATCCCCGAGGCCAAGCGACACGATCGCGATCCACGTCAACGCGGCTTTCGGATTGGTCATTTGAATGGTGAGGCCGCGCAAGAAGAAGCCAGGCAGCCGATGTCAGATCGAACCTCTCGCTTCTTAGATAACGGACAGAATAATTCGGACATCGGACTCGGCGGCATTTCGAGTCGTCGCGCCGCCGCTTTCAGAACAGGATGCGGGCACCGGCCTGGATGAACCGGATGTCCTGCAAGCCCCCTGGTATTTGGTTCGTGGGACCGCCGCTGATCGCCGCATCCGCCTGGTAAGCACGATAGCCAATGTAGAGGTCGATGGCTGCGGCGTCGATGGTCTGCACTGCGCCGAAGCCCCACCACGCGACCTGGCTGTTGGTCACAATCGAGCCAGCGGTGAAGGTACCGCCGCCAAGCGGTCCAAGTTTGGGATAGGCCGTAGCGGCCAGCAGCCCTGCTGTGCCGTCCTCGAACCAGCCGTACTCGCCGTAGAACGTCGTGTTGCCGGGAACAAACCAGTTCCTCTGGATGCCACCCGAGACCCACCACATCGGGATGTCGGGCCGGTTGCCGTTGGCGACTACTCCGCCGATCACCTCATTGGCGTTGGTGCCGTGGAACTCGTAGCGCGTGTAGGCCCCGTTCAGGAACAGGCCGGAGGCGACGTGCATGGCACTTGCGGACGTGAGCCAATGGCGACGGTCCGTGTCCCTGAGCTTGCGGTCAGGGGGGCCGAACACCACCACGTCGGGCTCGCGATCCTCATACCTGCGGTAACCGATCCCCGCCGCAACCCGGAAGCCATGCCACTCGCCTGAGTAGCGCAGAGCGACATCCCAGAAGTCATCCTCGCCGAATGCCGCACTCACGCCAAAGCCATGCCAGGTCGGCGTGTCGTAGCGTGCAGCGTCCCGCCGGCTGGGCCCCTGCTCGAAGCAGTCGCTGCTGTATGGGCCTGCAGCTGACGGCCCGCCGCACTGAGTAGACCAGGTCGCGCCGCCGGCTGCACCCAGGCCGTTGCGCATGAAGAAGTCGTTCCAATTGCCAGGCTCGCTGCTGGTGATGACACTCGAGCCGCTGAGATCGATGGTTGAGATATCGCCGGTCCCGGTGTTGAGACGACCGAGCGTCAGCTTGCCCAAATGCTTGCTCTCGAGCCACCAATTCGCGATCCTGATGCCGATCACCGAGTCACCTGCGCCCCCAATCCCATCCCCTAACGCGGCGCCGCCGAGGATGCCGCCCGACCCGGAGATGCCATCGTCGTCGAATTGGTTGATCTGATTGGAACGGGCCCCGAGCCGCAAATCCAACTCCATCATGAAACCGGCTTGCAGTTCCTGATAGATCCCGGCGCTGCCTACGAAGCGGAAGCGCGACGTATTGAGAACATTGTCGACGGAATAGATGTCGGATTGAAACTCATCATTCCAATAGAGTATCGACCGAACCACCTGGCCGCTCAAGGTGAGCGAAACGCGGCGGCTGCCTCTGCGCACCGCGGTTGCCTCAAGCTCTGCCATCCGCCCTTCGAGGTCGGCGCAGCAGTTGCCGCCTAGGTCTGCGGCCGCGGCTGGCCGCCATGCGTCAGCTCCTACAAGAGCCCAAATCGCAAGTATGAGCGCCGACCGATAAACGCGCCAAAAGGGCCTGCCAATCATCGGCCTCTCACCCAGGTCCCCCGGCTTCGTCATCAGGAGTTGACATGCTGCCAGTGGCCGGCCATCCGCACGCCGCCGCGGAGCGTAGGAGAGAAATCGATGATTCGCAGATTGGCTGAAGTCAAATCCTTGGCTAGCAGCTCGCAAAGTCTGCAGCTTGTGATCACGTCGACACGCTTCTGCATAGGACGCCCAATTGCGGATGCGCTGTACTGGACCAGGCGTGGGGTGGCTTCTTGGCGGGTCGAGGGACGATGTTGGAACACAAAGGAAAAGGGCGCGGATCGGATCGCAGCCTGGTCGTGGTCACGCATCCTCGCCTCGCCAAAATCCCGAGCGTAGGATCGAGTTTAGTCACGCTGTACCATCGAGATCAGCCCAAGCAAATCAAGCAGTGCGACTAGCACCGAGGGGGTACTCGCTCCTGACCACAGTACCGCTCCTTCGCCGGGCATCGCGCATGCACGGCCAGCTTGCGCCGCGATGATCCAGCGTCGCCAGAAACAATGCCAGAACCCCGATGATGATCGTTATCGTGAGGCGAAATCCGTTTGATCCGTGACGCCTTTGCTTTCGGGAGCGCCCCGCCGAGCGATCCGAACGAACTGCTGGATCCCAACCCGAAGGTTATGAGCGAGGTCGCTGTCCCGATCCGCGCGCGCAGTGTGCGGCTTCATGAGCGAGGCGGGTGCGATCAATCCCGAGATCGATAGACGTGTCGGGTTTGATTGCACTTTTCTCCGTATGATTCACCTTTGTCACCCTTTCATCTCGGAATACGTGCCGCGCGAGAAAGCCGGGCTCGAAATCGTCTCAAGGTCCGCGAACGGACAGGCGCCAGGGGTGCCTATCGGGCCTGACCCGATTGTGCCAACCAGGAGTGCAGAGCCAAACCGGCGGCTCTTGCGGCGAGCGATCCTGCTCCGTGTCCACCGTACGTTCAGGATCCCCCACGAAATTGCGCAGACCTATTATGGTATCCGACCAGCTGGCTGGCGCCGCGCCTCAGCGGGGTTAGCCCACTTCTTGCGATGAGCGCCGCGCAGCTCACAATCCTCCGGCACAGTTACGCCATTCGGCGGGGGTTCACACACAAGCTTAAGGTAAAGAAAATACAGGGCCGTTCGGTTTACCGTGCTCAGGACTCTCCGCCTTTACACTAGGTGATCACCACGATGCCGTCTCAGGGCGTTCTGGCTGTTAGTGGCGACTACGGGAGCGCCGCGAGAGAGGTAGTAGGCCCGATGTCCAAGGGAGGCAATGGTCGCGGAGATCGGATCGATCGATTCTTCGCCGGTCCTGGCGCGCGCGGCGACCAGTGGCGAACCCTGGTCGAACTAGCTGAAGGCTGGTCCGACGGTTCCGGCAGCCGGACCAAGTTCGAGACTGCCCTCGCGGAAATGATGGCGACTGAGGAATTCCACGCCTTTCCCGGCCCTCAGCTCATGACTGCGTTGCGCGACCATGCCGCATCGAACGACGCGCATGCGACCGCAACCCTTGCTCGGCGCATTACCCGCGCCCTTCTCACGCGGTCCTTCCGTCAGCACGCAAGTGATTGGGATGCTCACGAAGATAGCGAAGGTGCAACGTCAGAGATGTTGCCGCCGACGCTTGCCCGCGGCAATGGGCATCGACCCTATTTCGAGATCCTCATCGTCACTGGTGCGCCCGCCACGCGCTGGCCCTCGCTCATTGCAGAATGGCGCAGGCTGCGCCGGCCATTGGACGCGTTCGTCTATGAACCGGTCTTCGTCGGCAGCTTCGAGGATGCGTTCTGCGCATCCGTACTCAACTCGGACCTTGCAGCTGTCGTCATCCACGAAGGGTTCGCGTTCCGCTCACGTCACGAGGCGCCGATCCTGAGGACGCTTGTCGAAGCTGCGGAAAAGCGTGAGGGCGCGGGAGCGTTGGCCTTGGACTTGGCGCGGACCCTGAAGCGAGTGCGGCCGGAACTCGATCTTTACCTGCTGTCCAACGGCGAGGTCGAAGAGCTGGCGGGCAGTCCCAACGCAACGGCTCTGCGCCGCGTCTTCTATGCAGTCGAGGAACTTCTGGAGTTGCATCTCGCGATCCTGGAGGGCGTCCAGGATCGCTACGACACGCCATTCTTCAACAATCTGAAGAAGTACGCACAACGGCCAGTCGGCACTTTCCATGCGCTGCCGATCGCGCGCGGCAAATCGGTCTTCAAGTCCGACTGGATCCGCGACATGGGGGAGTTTTACGGTCCCACTCTTTTCCTCGCCGAAAGCAGCGCTACAACCGGCGGACTCGACAGTCTTCTCGAGCCGACCGGGAACATCAAGAAGGCGCAGGAGATGGCGGCGCGCGCCTTTGGAGCCGATCACGTCTTCTTCGTCACTAACGGAACGTCCACATCGAACAAGATGGCAGTGCAGGCCTTGTTGGCACCAGGCGACATCGCGATCGTCGACCGCAACTGCCACAAGTCTCACCACTACGGAATGGTGCTGAGCGGCGCCCAACCCCTCTATGTCGAGGCATTCCCGATGACGGAATACTCGATGTACGGCGCGGTACCGCTTCGCACCATCAAGCAGGCGCTCCTGACTCTAAAGGCCGAGGGCAGACTGCACCGAGCCAAGATGGTCGACCTGACGAACTGC
>Ga0209382_10004897_pt1 | contig 17608 bp, 7 predicted proteins | sample SoiMetdeltSBSDD5_FD_187599 | JGI IMG/M metagenome (GOLD analysis project Ga0209382, IMG submission 187599) | Bulk soil microbial communities from a Populus tree surrounding site in Tennessee, USA - Soil MetaG P. deltoides SBSDD5 (SPAdes) (version 2) | ecosystem: Environmental > Terrestrial >...
GGTCCGTCGACAAAAACGCGCGCCGAAACAGTTCCACGAGCGGCGGCGGCATGGAATCGAGCGCCAGCGTGCCCGGAGGCTGTCGCATCTTCCGCGCCTCGGAGTCGGCCCCGTAGGCGAAGTGGCGTTCCCTGATCGCGCGCTCCAGCGGCATCTCTCCCGCGCCCAGGTACCTGCCCGAAAACGGATGCCTCCCCATAAAGAGAAGCTGGAAGATTACCACCGCCAGTCCGAAGCAATCGTGCTCCTGCGCTCGGTCTAAGTCGCGGAAGGCGACCCCCTGCAATTCCGGCGGAGTGTATTCCGGAAATCCGCCCTCGCAGCGGTAGGTCTTGCCGTCGGCTGAGACTTGGAAGCTGTCGACGTCGAGCAGGTAGACCGTGGCTTTCTGCGTTACCAGGATGTTTTTAGGGTTCAGGTCGCCGATGACCAGGCCGTGTTCGTGGATGAGGGCGACTGCCCGCGCGATGTTCGCGGCGACGTAGATCAGGAACGCCCACGACGCTTCGGGGAATTTCTGCAGCCGGCTCTTGGGGCTATGCAGCGCGTGAACCTCCTCGGCCTGGCTGATCTTCTTCATCACGAAGCCGACGACCTCTCCGTCCGGAGCGTCGCGCAGCGTCGAGACCGGCCAGGCGGAGAGATTGAGCAACCTTTCATTGCCGAGGCGCGACAGGGCGACGAGCTTCTCGGCCTTCTCCTTCGGAGGCCGCTCGTGATAGATCTTGGCCACCAGGTCGCTATTATCTTGAATTTCGTAGACCTCGCCTTCAGCGCCGGTTCCGATTCGGCCCCCCAATCGAACGATCTTCGACTGGGAAGTGTGGAAGACTCTGTGAATCGGGCGAATGACCTCTGTTTGGGAGTCGCCGGAAATTTTGGACATGGCTTTACTTTAATCAAGCCGGTTTGCCGTGCTTCTTTATCAACTTCAACAATTCCTCCGCCAACGGCGAATTACTATCCTTAAGTATCTTGTATTGCGCTCTTGCGGCTTCTCGCTTTCCAACCCACAAGTACAAACTCGCAAGTTCCAACCGCTTAACAGTAAGTCCTGGATCGCCATTCAAAATGGCCTCCAACAACTCGATCGACTGCGTGGCCTCTCCAAGTCGAGCCTTCGAGCGCCCAAGGTAATAATAAGCAAGCGTGTACCTCTCTTCCCAGGAATATCTGATATTCGTGACGGCGAGTTCGAAGGCTATCTTCGCCCTGTCCCAGCGCCCCAGCTCCATATAGGCAAGCCCCGAGTTGTAATAAGGCCCGAAATTCTCGCGGAGTCCGATCGCCTTTTCTGACGCCTCAAGAGACTCTTCGCATCTTTTCAGGCGATATAAGGCATAGCCGAGTTTTTCATACGCGTCGCCATGCTTCGGATCAACTCTGACGGCCTCTTGAAACGCCACGACAGCCTTCTCAAACCTCTGTTCCAGTAAGAGCTGCTCGCCTTCAACGTAAAGCCTCGAAGCCTTTTCCGCCGACTCCAAATCGGCCGCCGCCTCACGAACATTACTGGAAACGCGTTCGCGCAGGGGTAGCAGCCTAGGATACGGCTTAATCCCCAAACCGATGATTAACGAGATAATTAGCGCGGCCAGGATCGGCGCCGTCGAACCGTGTTTGCCCGCGACCGCCAGATCTTTCTGGGCTTGGGCAAGCTCCCTGTGAGCTTGCGACAACGCGGGTTGCAGCATCTGTCCCCTGGCCTCGATCTCTTGTTTCATGCGGCGGAGGCGCCCAGCCCCGCCACTCAGCTCACTTTCCAAACGAAGTCGTAGCGCGTCAAGCTCTCTTTCGACTCTGACGCGGGATTCGGGCGGAACGCCTCCGGCGGGATTGAAGACAAATCTCTGTTCCAGATCGCGCCGCCATTCGACCAGCCATCCCGCGAGCCAGCTTCCGATTGAGGGAATCCGCATCAAATTATTGATCTTATTGATCTCGCCCACATCGGCGGCGGTCTCAATCCCGTGCGAGAGCAGAACCTTTTTTGCGCTCGGGACGATGCGTCTGATCTCGGCGTCGTTGATCTTGAACTGAGCGAGAAATTCTTCGAGTTGATACTTTCTCGCTTCGGGTTCCAATTGTTGAAGCCTGAGCTGTCTGATTTGCGCCAGATTCTCGTAGGTCTCTTTCTGATTCCTAAGTTCATCCAGCTTGACGCCCCATCGCTCACTCCCAGATTTGCGGTCGTATTGCTCTTGAAGACGCTGCGCCTCCTCTTTCGCCAGCCGCTGGCGTGCCCGGATATTCTCAAGTGGAGAGGCTTTTGTTCTGACAATAGCGTTGGCGATAAGTCCGACAAAAATAAGCAGGAAGAAGATAAGCAGGCTATTTAAGAGTAGAGTTATCGCCAGCCCGGCGAAGGCCGAACATATGATCGCAATGTTGAGGCGGCTTTTTCTGGCCTTCGCAAAGGCTGCGACTTCGGGGGACGGTTTCGATATTCTGTCCCACTGAATCTGTGGAGTACGTGGCGCCCCGACGCTCTCGATCTCCTTCCAGATCTCGTCGAGCCGGAAGTGTCCGCGCCGCGATTCATCCCCGGAGAACAGGAAGTTGAAGAGCCGGACGCCGGCCTGCGATTCGATTCCACACCACGGGCAATCACGCAATTCACGGTAGTAGTAATGGCCGCTGTGCAACTCGCACTTTTTGAGCGCCTTCGCCAGCGCGTCGAGATGCTCGATCCACTCCAGCGCCTGGGGCCGGTCCGCCGTCAAAAACGCGCGGTGGAATAGGCCCAGCAGCGCCGTCGGCATGGAATCGAGCGCCAGCGTGCCCGGAGGCTGTCGCATCTTCCGCGCCTCGGCGTCGGCCCCGTAGGCGAAGCGGTACTCCCTGATCGCGCGTTCCAGCGGCATCTCTCCCGCGTCCAGATACCTGCCCGAAAACGGATGCCTCCCCATAAAGAGAAGCTGGAAGATTACCACCGCCAGTCCGAAGCAATCGTGCTCCTGCGCTCGGTCCACGTCGCGGAAGGCGACCCCCTGCAATTCCGGCGGAGTGTATTCCGGAAATCCGCCCTCGCAGCGGTAGGTCTTGCCGTCGGCTGAGACCTGGAAGCTGTCGACGTCGAGCAGGTAGACCGTTGCCTTCCTCGTCACCAGGATGTTTTTGGGGTTTAGGTCGCCGATGACCAACCCGTGTTCGTGGATGAGGGCGACTGCCCGCGCGATGTTCGCGGCGACGTAGATCAGGAACGCCCACGAGGCCTCGGGGAATTTCTGCAGCCGGCTCTTGGGGCTGTGCAGCGCGTGAACCTCCTCGGCCTGGCTGATCTTCTTCATCACGAAGCCGACGACCTCTCCGTCCGGAGCGTTGCGCAGCGTCGAGACCGGCCAGGCGGAGAGGTTGAACAACCTTTCATTGCCGAGACGCGACAGGGCGACGAGCTTCTCGGCCTTCTCCTTCGGAGGAGGCTCGTGATAGACCTTGGCCACCAGGTCGCTATTATCTTGAGTTTCGTAGACCTCGCCTTCAGCGCCAGTCCCGATTCGGCGCCCCAGTCGAACGATATCTGATTGAAACGTGTGGAAGATTCTGTGAATCGGGCTAATGGCCTCGGTCTGGGAGGCGCCGGGAATTCTAGACATGGCTTCCCTCCTACCTTCTTGGAGGTGGCAGTAGCCCGACTGTGAGGGAGGGCGGTGGCGCCCACACCCTCCCTCACGGTCGGGCTACTGCCACTATCTTCGTGTCGCCAGAATCAAAGTCTTGTCGTCATCGGTGCGTGAATTGATCTTCTCCGAATTTAGATAAACGGCCAGCGAATCTGAAAGTTCCCGCGAGTAACCGCCGAGTCGCGGACGCAGCCATGCGAACAAGGGGGCGAAGAACGGAGCGTGGGCCGATCGCGCGCGGTAATCCAGCGCCAACCGCTGTATGCCGTCGGTGAAAATAGCTACCTCGTCAATCGCGCCGGATCGCACTTCGCGAACGACTTTCTCCGCCGCGTCGGCGTCGGTCAAAAAGTTAGTCATGTTGGCGTACTCGCCCTGCTGCGGCCAGCAGACGACCGTGTAACGATCCGGCTCATCGCGCCGCGACTCGACGATTGCGCCGTCGCCGATCTGGAAGTAGACCGCGCGATTACTCCAGACGACCGCCGCCAGCAATGTGCAGGCGAGGTCCTGTATCCTAACGCTCTCGTCGTGGGACCAGCCGAACGCCAGCCGGCGGAATTTGACGACCCAATCCGCGATGAAATTATCCGCTAAGACCGAAAGCGCATTGCCGCCTTCAATGCGAGACTTGACCTCAGCAATGAACATATCGCAAGCCAATGTGGAGCCGAGTTGGGCCAACGTCGCGCTGCCGGCCCCGTCAGAAGCTACGGCGATCAGCGCCTCGGCGCCGGCGGCGTCCACGACCACTTCAACGCGGCTCGCGTCTTGGCACGGCGTCGATGATTTGAGATGAAATGTCCCCGCAACCGAGGCGAAACCATATTTCCACATAATTAAACTGAAGCCCAGCCGTCAGGCGCTGTGGGATTTTCGAGCGCGACTTCGTCGCCGGGACCGGAACGGGAGACGGAACTTAAACTGGACGAGAGCCACATGAACATCTCGCGGAACCGCAGCCCGCTGAGTTTTAGAGGCTGGCGCACGGCGATTCGGTTGAGAACGTCGAAATTGGCGCCCTCGACCCCGACCGCGAAAAAGGCGAAAGACTTGGTCTGTTCGCCGGCGCGAACAAGCTCGGCCGCGCGCCGCCAATCGTCTGTCGGTTCGCCGTCGCTGATCAGAAAGATCCATGGGCGATAGTAAGAGACGCCGTTCTGGCGGTAAGCCGCCTTGCGGTCGCGGACGATCTCGACGGCCTTCTCGATCGCCTGCCCCATCGGCGTGTCGCCCTCGGCGGTTAGTTTCGGCGCGCGAAAGAGATCGGGAGTTTGAAAATCAGTGAGCTTCTTGACCGGCCCAAAAGTTACCAGCGAAATTTCCACGCGCTTGACCGCCAATTCGTCGGCCATCAACTCGTCGCGGAAGGTCAGCAGCCCGGCGTTCAATTCGTCAATCGGTCTGACCGACCGAGGCGCTCGCGCCTCGCTCAATATTTTTTGTACCGGAGAGAGCGTTTGCGAGACCTGTTTTACGTCATTCATCGAACCCGAAGTGTCGAGCAGGAGCACGCATGGGCAGCGAGGCTCTGGATTATCAACGAATTCCGGATCAGGGAATGGTATTTGATCTGGCAGTTCTTTTACTGAGTCGTGTTTCATATCGTCATTAATATACTAAAGACTGGCCCGCTCAGGCCAAATATCCGAAAAACTTTAAAAAAAAGTATTGCTCTCAAATCCGATCTGCACTATCTTCCCGCTTCTTCCGTCCGACACCAAAATTCGCTCCTACTCGCTTCCCCGAAGTGAAGGCGCCAAGAGGCGCCTCGCTCGTCAGCCAGCGGTAAATGACTGAGCGAAATCACAGGACATCCCTCGTCAGCCATCTCGGTTTGACGTCTTATCAACATTAGCAAGCCTCCGGCTTGTCCCGATCTTTGTCAGGAGTGTAACCCCATGAAACGATTGATTCTCCTTCCGTTCTTATTTATTTTTGTCGCGCTCTTTGCGACCGTAACCGCTTTGATGCGGGACCGCCTCCGGCCGCAGTTTAATACACGCGATTCAGCGCAAATGGCGCAAGCGCCGGACGCCCTGCCCCAAAAACACCTCAACCAGAACCGGCTGCACAAATTGATCATCAACAGCGAAGACGCCGCCGTCTACGGTGAACTGGCGCGGCGGAACGCTATCCGCAGCGAGATCGATTACGGCGGCTTCAAGCTCGTGGTCGTCGACCAAGAGGCCATGGGCGGGCGCGCCGCGCTCGAGGCGATGTCGATACCTCCGAAGGACGACCTGAATATGATCGCTTTCAACGGCTACGTCATCGACACTAGCGCCCCGGAGCCGCTCGCGAAAGAATTGCCCGCCGATTTGAAACAGTCTCGAATGGCCGAGGCGCGCGGCCGCGGTAACAACCCGGGCCGCGGGCTTTACATCGTCCAGTTCGCCGGCCCGATCAAGGACGAATGGCTGACGACTTTGGAAAGCACGGGCGCCAACGTGGTTTCATACGTCGCAAATAATGCCTACGTCGTGAGTTGCGACGCGCGTTCGGCGGCCCTGGTCTCGCGTATGCCAGACGAGCAATCGTTCGTACAGTGGGTCGGTGATTACCATCCGGCATACAAGTTGGATCCGGCGATTGCGGCCGCGCGGACGATGGGCGACACCGCCTCCGTCATGGTAACGGTGCAATTGCTGGACGGCGTGGAGGGGAGCGATCAACAGGCCTTCAACCTGCGCAGCTACTCGCGCCAGTTCTTCGGCGAGAGGCGCGTCATGAATTACCGCAACATCACCGCCGTCATTCCGGTCTCGCAATTGCCCGAGCTTGCGGCCAGCGACGCCGTCTTCGCGATCGAAAGGGCGACTGAGCGCGTCCGCCTGGACGAGGCCCAGGGCCAGATTGTCGCGGGCAATCTTTCAGGCGCCAGCCCAACCGGCCCCGGCTACCTGTCATGGCTCGCGAGCAAGGGCTTCGACAGCTCGCAATTCGGCTCTTTCGCCGTCAACGTCGCCGACGACGCCACTTCTCTCACCGGACATCCCGACCTGCCTAACACGCGCATCGCTTTCCAAAACAACCCGACGGCTCAGACCGGCGCGCAGGGTGGTCACGGTTTCTTGAACTCGCACATCATCGGCGGGTTCAACAGCGGAACGGGCTCGGCGTTCGAAGACGCGAACGGATTCAACTACGGCCTGGGTATCGCGCCATGGGCTCGCGTCGGGGTGACCGCGATCTTTGGCAATAGCGCCTCAAGCCCGGCGGTCTGGGAAAACACCGCATACGGCCAGGGCGCTCGCATTTCGAGCAACTCCTGGGGCTTCATCAATCTTTTCCGCTACGACGTCAACGCGCAGGAAGTTGACCGCGTAGTGCGCGACGCGCAGAGCGGCGTCGCCGGCAATCAGCAGATGATCGTGGTCTTCGCGGCCGGCAACGACGGATCTGGCGCCAACACCGTCAGCAGCCCCGGCACCGCCAAGAACGTCATTTCGGTCGGCGCGAGCGAGAACTTCCGCCAGACCGGAACTGACGGATGCGGCATCGGCAACACCGGCGCCGACAGCGCCAACGACATCATCAGCTTCTCGAGCCGCGGCCCCGTCAATTCGGCGGGCGGCGACGGCCGCGTCAAACCCGACATCGTCGCGCCCGGCACTCACATCGAGGCCGGCATCCCGCAATCGAATTACGACGGCAGCAGCGTCTGCAATCAATTCTTCCCTGCCGGACAGACGCTTTATGGCTGGTCGTCGGGCACGTCGCATTCGACTCCTGCGGTCGCGGGCGGCGCGGCGCTGGTCTACCAATATTTCCTCAATTCTGGCTTGGGCGCGCCCTCACCGGCGATGACCAAAGCCTTCCTGATGAACTCGGCGGCCTATATGACCGGCGTCGGCGCCGGAGGCAACCTGCCGTCGAACAGCCAGGGGATGGGAAGAATGGACCTGGGCCGCGCGTTCGACGGAGTGCAGCGGTTGATCGTCGATCAAACGCAGACGTTCGGCTCGACCGGGCAGACTTTCCAGGTCACGGGCTCCGTCGCCACGTCTTCCCAACCGTTCCGCGTGACGCTGGCCTGGAGCGACGCTCCGGGGCCGACGACCGGTTCTCCGGCCGTCAACAACCTCGACCTCGAAGTGACGATCAATGGCCAAACCTTCAGGGGCAACGTCTTTTCGGGCGCGAACTCGACGACGGGCGGCGCGGCTGACCCCAGGAACAATGCCGAATCAGTCTTCCTGCCAGCAGGCACGTCAGGCAATTTCACCGTGACCGTGAGGGCGACCAACATCGCGGGCGACGGCGTGCCCGGCAACGGCGACACGACCGATCAAGACTTCGCACTGGTCATCTATAACGGCGTATCAGGGGGCGCGACGCAGCCGACCATCGGCGTCAGCCCGACCAGCCTGAACTTCACCGCGACCGCCGGCGGAAGCAACCCGGCCAACCAGACGATCAACATCACCAACACCGGCGGCGGAACGCTCAACTTTACCGCTAGTGACGACGCTCCGTGGCTCACCGTCAGTCCGGCCAGCGGGACAGCCCCCTCGACGCTGACCGCTTCTGTCAACATCAGCGGGCTCGCAGCGGGAACCTACAACGGGACGATCACCATCAGCGCGGCCGGCGCAACCAACACGCCAGTCAATGTGCCGGTGACTCTGACCGTCAACGGCGCGGGCGGAACCGAGTTGATCGTGAACGGAGGGTTTGAAGGGAGCGCTGCGCCGTGGACGTTATCGGGGGCGGTGCGCTCAACAGGCGCATTCCCGCATAGCGGGACCGGCTACCTGATCCTGGGCGCGGCCAATAACGCGAACCACATGGCGTTCCAGCAGATCACGATCCCGAGTGGGACGTCGCCGAGCCTGACCTACTGGCTGAATATCTCGACGAACGAAACTACGACGACTACGGTATTCGACAGGCTCTTCGTCGAGGTGCGCAGCACGTCGGGGACGCTGTTGGCGACCTTGGCTACGTTCAGCAACCTGAACGGCGCCACGGCGGGCGTCTACACGCTGCGCGGCCCGAACGGCCTTGCGAGTTTCGCGGGACAGACCGTGCGCATACAGTTCCGCGCGACGACCGATTCTTCGTTGACAACAACATTCCGCGTTGACGATGTGTCGGTGAAGTAAAACCACTACTCAATCAATGTCCGGAGTCCGAGGTTACAGCCTCGCAGACTCCGGACATTTTTCTTACTTCAGCGGAAGCTTTCCACCAGCATAATATCGGTTTCATTTCTGTCGAACTGTGTGTAAAGAATCCATCGGCCATCGAGCGATACGGTCAATATGAATTCTCCTCCTTCATTACTTGTGGCGCATGCCCTGTCGTGTAGGGAGCTGCGACTTGCCTGATAACATCCGAGGACTGGCAAGCTACCTTAAATTGACTGAAACATGCCTCACCAATGCTGGCTCGACCGCCCTGGGCAGTGTCTTTATGTGACGCCGGCAAAACGTGTCCACGTCGTGAAAGGCTTTGAGCGCCGCCGCAGGGCGCGGGGTTCGCGGCCCGCTACCGAAGAAGTTAAAACAATGCGGCTCTCCGGTATAAGTGATCACGTCAACCTTTTTCCTCATCGCGCGCAGCTCAGGAATGAAAATCTGATTATTGAATGGGAACACCCTCGGGTCCTGGTCGCCCTGGATAATCAGGATTGGGCGCCGGATTCTCGCGATCTTTGCTCGGGTCAGCTTCTGGTATTCAGGCGTGTAGAAGCCGCGGGGGTTGTCCCCGATCGGCCGTGAATCGTCCGGAACAAAGCGTTCACCGCTCTTTGGGAACTTCGCATTGAAGATGCCGGCGAAGATAAAGCTGGCTGGTTCTTCGGGAACGATGGCGCAAACCTCTGTGGTCGCCGCGGCGATCTCCAAGGCGAGGTCGCCTCCCCCGCTGCAGCCGTAGACAACGATACTTCTCGGATCGACAAAGGGAAGCCGCCGCAGATATTCGAACGCGGCAAGAGAATCCTCTCGGGACACCCCCGACTGCGGGTCATCATCACGGCTGCGATAGGTGATAGAAACAACGACATAGCCGGCTGCGAGAAAGCGCGACGGATTGGCGCCGTTGAGGAGATGGTCCTTTAGCGTTTCTGCCGACCGAGTGACCATACCACCGTGAATGAAAAGTATCGCTGGGAAGACTCCTGCGCCGGGCGGCTTGCGCAGAAAACCGACGCCACGATAGCCGTCTCGCGCGACCGGGGCGATGGCTTCAAGCGGGCACGCGGCTTCGGAAATCTCGGGACGAGTGACGGCCTCTGACACCGTATTCGCGGTCTGCTCCGCCACCGCTTCAGCACGTTGGAAGGTCGATGCGCAAAGGAGATGTGGCGCCTGGTCGCCGGCAATAACTGCCAGCGCGAAAAGCATCAAAGCCGGTCCGCTGAGCGCTCTAAAGGTTTTCATCGTCGTTTTCTCCTCACGGTTACCTTAGGCTCCGGTCGATGGATAACCGCTACAACGTCCGCAATAACGCGATTAACTCGGCGCGCTCTTCAACGGACAGGCGTAGACCGTATTCGTGCCCTTTGATCGCGCGAGTTTCTGCGCCTGGCGGGAGCCATCCTCCTGATATGTGAGTCTCTTTGAAACGATCCGGATCGAACATCTCTTCCAGGCTCGCCACCGAGCATGAAAACATCCAAGCCAGAGAATCGGTGAGGGCTGATATGCCGGCCGCTGCAATTTTCTTCCGCGCAGCTCGCGTGACAACCAGATCTTAACCCTGTCGGCTTAGCCAGTCCATGATTGACCGGCCATCTGGTCGAGTGGTTGGAATGGCTTACCTGCGCTTCACGGGCGTCTTCCATGGAGAGAAAGAAAAAATCCGGCCGGCAGCGCCAGTTCTCACCCGCCATTTCCGCCAATCACTAAGGATTAGTTGAGGCGCTCTCAAATAGCGAGAGGCGCGGATTTCGCCGCGCCTCCCTTTTCTTCGCCTGAATGAAATCAGGGCTAGAAGTTGATCCGGCCGACGAATTGAATGATGCGCCCGCCCGGATCGTTGGTCGTCGAGATGTCGCGGTAAGCGAACCCTACTCGGCCGAAGCCATTGTTAGCAACCCCAGACGGCGGGCCGGCGGCATTACCTCTGATCGTCGTCGTGGCATTGGACGGATTCTGGATACTGAAGTTGATGTTGTTGAAGGCGTTCAAGAACTCGGCGCGGAACTCGAAGTCGACCTTCTCAGTGATCTTGGTCCGCTTGATCATGCTCAGATCAAATCGGGTGAAGCTCGGCCCATAGAGTACCAAATTGGGAAAGCCGCACTGCCCTGCATAAGCCTCGATGCAGTCTGCGCTGTTGGCCGGCGCGATGTAGCGCCCCGTCGGCGCGCCAAGGCTGCCGTAACCAGTAGGGCTGGTCGCGCTCACGCTGAAGGCTTTAATCGTGTTGTCAATGATGTCCTGCGGCAGGAAATATGCGATCCTGGCCGCGTCATCAAAGCGCATCTTGACCGACTTCTGGAGGTCCTTGGCCGTCATCCCGACCAGCCGGAGGCCGGTCAGTCCGTTCGGGAGCGTATCGCCAGGAGCGTTGGTTTGGAAGCCGTTGAACACAACCGGCGCCCCGCTTTGCAATCTGGCGCCGCCCTGGAACGACCAGCCTTCGACCGCCTTGCCTATTACGCCTCTGGCGTTGCCCAAAAGCCACTGGCCGTGGCCGAACGGCAGGTCGTAAATCCAGTCGGTTTTGAAAGCATGGTTGATGACCAGCGGGCTGAGCGTTTTGAAATACGGTGAACGCGATGACGTGTTGGTGAGGGTGAAGCCGCGGGCATAGACGTAACTGCCCTGGACCAACAGCCCCTTCGACATGCGACGGCGCAGCTCGACGACCGCCGAGTCGTAGTAAGTGTGACCGCCATTGCCGGTGAACGAAGCCCCACCTTGCAGGTTGGGATTCACCAGGAAGAAGTTTGGCGCCAAGCCCGCCGCCAGCGCGTTATTTCGCTGCTGGGCGCTGTTATACAGACTTTGGGCGAATGTGAAGGGGGCCGCGTTGTTCACCACCAGCGGGTTGACGAAGGTGGTGTTGGTAAAGAGCAGGGAGGTGTATTTCGACGCATCGCCGGCTTGTCCGCCCGGAATCCCGCTGAAATAAGCCAGTGTGGTCGGCAACGGCGAGGTGCCGGTGTTGGGGCCGAAGTACTTAAAGGTCGGGGCTAAGTCTTGCGGGCATTTTCCACTAACCAGGGCCACCGGACAAGCGCGCCGGCCCGCCTTTTCATTGGCGATTAAGTTGGCTTGCGCCAGCTTAAACTCGTTGAGGAATCCATTATCCACGATATTGATGTCGTTGAGATTGAAGGTCGTCCGGTTCCGCAAACCGCGATTGCCGACATAGCGCACCTCAAGCGCCGTATCCTTGGTGATTTCACGCTGCAAGCCGAAGCTCCAGGACATGACATACGGCAGCTTGTAGTTGGGATCATAAATGCTGGCCGCATCCGAGATCAGGTAGCCACCAGGTTGATTACTGATGGGATAGACTGGCGAGTCCGGAACCACCGGCGGACCAAGACGACTTGTCTGACTCAGCAGCACCGGCAGCGAGCCCAGGTTATTGTTCGTAACGCTGCGGGTGGAGGTCAGAGTGCCGCCAGGATTATTGACCAGCGTATCGAGGATGTCACCGATCCCCTCGCGATTGTATGCGATTGAGAAACCGCCTCGGATAACGCTCTTGCCATCGCTACCGAAGACTTTGCTCAACAGTCCGCTCTTCCAATTCGGTGTCCAGGCAAACCCCAAGCTGGGCGCGAAATTGGCCAGGTTTGTATTGAACGCCTTATCGCCCTCCTTGAATTGCGTAAATTGTGTTGGCCCGCCTGGCCCCGAGACGCCGTACAGACCGGCGACGGTCGTGGTGGAGAGGTTGTTATTTTTCGGTACCACTGAGAGTTGCACTTCCCAACGCAGCCCGTAGTTGAGCGTCAGATTCGGCTTCACCCGCCAGCCGTCCTGCGCGAAGAGTCCAAGTTCGCGCATCCGTGCGCGTCGCACGCGCAACCCGTTATAGGCATACTTTCCGGTCTCTTCATCCAGAAAAGAACTTGCCGTGATGGCGGTGACGCTCCCGACCAGTGTGGCGTAAAGGCCACGAGCGTTGGCGACGTCGGCGTCGGAAGCGCCGAGGAGAGTCGTGGTCGAAAAGAGGCTTCTCGCCGGGTCGGTCGTGTCTACGCCGAAGGTGATGGACGGGGCGAAATTTTGTACCGATTGAAAATAGTTGACCTGGGTGAAGTTTGCGCCGAGATTGAGCGCGTGCGAGCCGCGAATCCAATTCACCGAGTCGCTGAACTGCTTGATCGGCGCATTGCGGCGTTGAATGTTCGTGGAGACGGTCGCGTTGCTGATGCCGGCCGCCGCATTGATGCCGAGATTGAATCCGGCCTGATTGGCCACGGCGCCCGTGTAATTGGCGGCCGAGCCTTCCGAGTTAAAGGTCACCGTCCCGCCGGAGAAAGTGAAGCGGGCTTCGTTGGTCAGGGTGTTTGTCAACGTCGAACGCAGCGCAACGGCGCTCCCGAACCTGGTCGAGATCTGGCTGCCGAAGCTCGGGAAGCCGGGGAAAGCCGGGGCGCCGTTATTGAGATAATCAATCAGCGTGTGGTGCGTCTGTGGAAGATAGCTTCCCTCCAGGTGATGTTTGCTGCCGAGATTGAAGTCGAGCCGCAAGGTCGGGAAGACGCGGATCTCGCCACCGCCGAGCGGCGAGAAGGAGTAACGCTGCACGTTCGGGTCGACGATTTTGTTCGGGTCGGTCACCACCTCGACGCTTCCGCTACTCTGAGTCGCGCTGCGAATGTTAGTGAGCAGCGTCGCAATCGTCGGATCAATTGTCGCCGGCCGGCCGGCCGCTTTGGCCATGTCGAGCAAGTTCGCCTTCTGAATAGTGGTCTGGCCGTTTTGCGTCACTTTCCACTGGAAGACGCCCTGCTGAGCCTGCGGGGTCAAGATGCTCCGGTTCTGGCTGACCTGGGTCGCCAGTCGGAACTGTTCGTAGTTGACGAAGAAGAAGGCTTTGTCGTGGCCGTTGAAGAGCTTCGGGATCACAATCGGCCCTTCAAAGCGCCCGCCGAACTGGTTGAGCAACAAGCGATCTTTCGGCGGCTGCAGGTCGCGGTTGTTGAACCAGTAATTGGCGTTTAACGCCGGATTGCGATGATATTCGTAGAGGCTGCCATGGAACGCGTTCCCACCGTAGCGGGTCACCATCTTGATCTGGACTGCTCCTTCGCCTGCGCTCTCTGCGCCCGGCGTCGCGGTGGACAGCGTCACTTCTTGAACCGCATCCGTGCGGGGATAGAATTGGGTATAGAAGCCGTCTCCATTCTTAATCGCGTTGTCCTGAATGTTGAGTCCATCCAGCGTCATATTGATCGCGCCCTGAGGCAGTCCGTTAAAGGACGAAGAGCGCGGCCGCCCGGGCGTGACTGTGCCAGGCTGGAACAGAAGCAGATCGGTCGCATTGCGCGAGGTGAAAGGAAGATCGGTGATCTGGCGGCCGGTGATTGTGGTGCTGATGTTGGCCGATTGCGTCTGCAACACCTCGGCATTGCTCTGAACAACTACAGAGTCGGTCGCCGCGCCTATCTCCAGACCCACGTTGACCGTGGCCGGAACGCCCGCGTCAATCTTAACTCCCTGCACGAGGGCTTGTTTGAATCCGGCCGCCGTGACGACGATCTTATAGACGCCTGCAGTGAGCGCGGGGACTGTAAATGTGCCATTGCCAGCCGACGTGGCTCTGGACTCCTCACCGGTGGCCTCATTCCTGACTGAGATTGTGGCGCCCGCCACAACCGCGCCCGTGGGATCAATCACCGCGCCGGAGATTGATGAAGTAGAAGTGACTTGGCTGAATGCCAGAAGATTGGCCGCCGCCATAATGACCAGCGGAGCGAGAACTCTGAATGTGATGCGATCCATGGTGTGTGTTCCTCCTCGTGGGATTACAAATGGCCCGAGCGGAAGCGCCAGCGATGATGACCGTCCCCTACCCGGTAGAACTTGACTGTAGATGATGCCTAGAATTAGGAACTGAACTTTATTCGCTGCAGCCTCTGTGCGAGGGAGCGGCTTTCATAAATTGCTGTATAAATGTGGGAGAAATCCACAGACAACAACTATGCCAGACTGGCTGATCTGTTGCGTGTTGTAACTGCTCTACTTATCTGGATGGGAGCAGAGGCTGGTTTCCATTTTTCTGAATTTATCCGATTTCTTGGAAACCGGATCAGCGCCGCGAGCGGTGGCGAGCAGGTCTCAACCAATACGACCATTGATCGAGCCCCGCTCGCTACCGCTCGCGGTACTGATTCGGCCGGATCAGTATCGCGAGCGGTAGCAAGCGGGGCTGGTTAAGCGAGAGCGCTCGCTACCGCTGGCGGTACTGATCTGGGATCGGCCCGTAAAACTTCCAATTCGACGTGTAATCGCGCGTCAGCTTCTGTTTGGTGAGCAGCGCTCGAACCATATCGATCGGGATGCGGTTCTCTTTTAGGATCGAGTCGTGGAAGGCGCGGTTGGTCATCTTGCCGGAATCCACAAGCTCTTTATGCAGCGAGTAGATTTGCAGACCGCCGAGCAAATACGCCGCCTGATAAAGCGGCCCATAACTTCCCGCGAAAGAGCGCCGCACTTCGGCAGTGGCGTTGTCCACTTCGTGCCCGACGCGGTTTACGAGTAAATCAATGCACTCCTGCGGCGTCATCTTTTCCAGATGGAAGCTGAGCGAGAAGATGATGCGCGCGCAGCGGTGGCTGCGCCAGAAGAGGAATCCGATGCGGTCTTCGGGAGTCTTCGGGAACTTCATATCCCAGAGCAACAGTTCCCAATAAAGCGACCAGCCCTCGCCCCAGAAGGGCGTGCCGAACAACCCGCGATACGGCTTGTAGCGCGCAGTCATAAAGCCCTGCAGGTGATGGCCCGGGATCAATTCGTGATGCACGGTCGCGCGAGAGAAGTGCGGGTTGTTGCCGCGCATGCTCATCATCTTCTGCTCGTGCGCCATCGTGTTGGTGGGATAGGAAACCTGGATCACTTCCCCGCCCAGGAAGAAGGGGCTGACCAGTTGGCGTTCGGGCGACATCATCTCCATCCGCCAGGATTCGCGCGCCAGCGGCGGCACGGTGACCAGGTCGTTTTTCTCGACGAATTCAATCGCCTCGTAGGCCAGGTCTCTGATCATCTCAGGCTGCTTGCCCGGTTCGACGTATTTGTTCTTGACGTGTTCGAGCGCCTTACGCCAATCGTCGCCAAAGCCTAACTCGCGCGACGCCTTCTTCATCTCGTTCTCGCACCAGTCCAACTCTTTCCAGCCGATGGCGATCAGCTCCTCGGGCGTATAAGGGATCATCTCGGCGGCCAACTCGACCATCAAGCCCTCGCGGCCAATCGGGTCGCCGATGATGTCGCTGGAATCGCCGGGACGCGCGGCGCCCGCGCCGCTGCCCCCGCCGCCGAAGTTCCCTCGCCCGCCGCCGAAGCCCTCGCCGCGTCCGCCACCAGCGCCGCGTCCGCCGCCAGGCCCGCCGCCGGGTCGCGCTTCAGCCATCGTCGGAGCCGCATCCGCGCGCCGCAGGCCCGCCATTCTTTCGATCAGTAAAGCGCCGTAAGCGCCGAGCGACTGATCCACCGCTTTGTAGGGCTCCTCGACCCACCAGGTGAAGAGCGGGTCGTAGCCGTTGTAATAACCGAACCACGTCCGCAGCGTGTTGCGCAGGCCGTTGACCGTCGCGGCGGCGCGGTTGGCGACCGTTCTCTTGATCTTCCCCTGCTCGCCGCGCAATCCCGACTCGACCGAGCGTCGCGTCGCCTCGATCTCTTTGTTCAGGTCGTTGAGCGTGGCGGCGACCTTCGCCGGATCGATCTTTTCCATACGGCGGCGCGCTTCGGCCAGGTCGGTGATCGTTTGCGCGAAAGGCGCAAGCGGCGCGACCTCGGCCAGCGCCTTGCTCTGCAACTCCTCCTGCTGCAGTTCGTGATTGAGGCTCGTCTTGAAGAGCAGGTAATCCACCTTGCCGTCCTGGCTGAGCGTATCGAAGTTGAGTTTGGCCAGCGTGGCGAGCCAGTCGGAATAGAACTGCTTGAAGTGCGCCTGCCGCGCAGGCGATATTTCGACCGGGTAAGAGCGGGACAGGCTGCCGCGATCCGCGACGTAGCGCTCGATCAGGCTGCGCAACTCGCTCGAAGAAGAATCGAGGTCTTTCAGATCGGGGGCGTCCGAGGCGGCGTCAGGCGGTTTTTGCCCGCTTTCCAGATACGCGCTCGTCTTTGCGGTAAAGACGAGGCTTATGCTCAAAACAATCGTGGCGATCAAACACGCAGCCATTCTCATTTTTCGATTCAACATTGTCAGCTTCTCCTTGTTCTCACTAGACGCCTGGCAAGGGTAGCGCAAAGCGGTCCAGTTTGCGCCGCTTTCAAATCAGACCCGTCCGGATTAACCAAGTCGGACGAATGATTCGTGCGAGTGGCGATCAATAGTCGAGTGAAAAAAGAGCGCAAACTGGACAGTTTGCGATACCCTTGGCAAACATTCTCATGCTTGCCTTATGAATACAAAGACTCTTTTGAAGCGCGCGCAGTTGCGGATCAATTCGGCGCAGGCGATAGGACCGGGCATTGTCGCTCTCCCGAATGAAATTGTCTTGTAAGTATCCGTGACGGCTTGTACCGGCTTAGGGCGTCGATCCGCCGAAGGGCTGATCAATCGAAGGGCTCTGTTTGGTAAACATCTTGGGGCCGTCTTCGGCAATGTAGAGACAATCTTCTAGGCGGACGCCGAACTCGCCATAAATCGCGATCATCGGCTCGTCGCTGAAACACATTCCCGGCTGCAGCTTGGTCTTGTTGCCGCGCACGAAGTTTGTCCACTCGTGCCCATCCAATCCGATGCCGTGGCCAGTGCGATGCGGCAACCCAGGAATTTTGTAATCGGGGCCGAAGCCCGCGTCGGTAATCACTTTGCGCGCGGCGGCGTCCACCGACTCG
>Ga0209382_10004898_pt1 | contig 17608 bp, 16 predicted proteins | sample SoiMetdeltSBSDD5_FD_187599 | JGI IMG/M metagenome (GOLD analysis project Ga0209382, IMG submission 187599) | Bulk soil microbial communities from a Populus tree surrounding site in Tennessee, USA - Soil MetaG P. deltoides SBSDD5 (SPAdes) (version 2) | ecosystem: Environmental > Terrestrial >...
TCAGTGGGTGCTAGAAAATATTTAGATATGCTCAGTCTGCGACTTGTCGATTTTGACCCAAAGCCGACCTCGGCGAACATTCCGTGGAATCGTACGGAGGACCAGTGAAGCATTAGCCGGTCGAGCCGATTGCTTTGGCAAGGGCTCGTGTTTGATCGAGAAAAAGCTCCACAACAGAACTCTGCTGTCCGGATCAGAAGATCCGCATGAACAGCGCAAACAGGCTCGCCGACAGCAAGATCGCGGCCGGCAGGGTGAGGATCCAAGCCAGCAGCAGATTGCGAATGGTTTCCCATTGCAGCCCGGAGCCGTTCGCGGCCATGGTCCCGGCCACGCCGGATGAAAGCACATGGGTGGTCGAGACCGGCAGGCCCAAACCGTCGGCGGCGGCGATCGTACTCATCGCAACCACCTCCGCGGATGCGCCCTGTGCGTAAGTGAGATGGCTCTTGCCTATCTTCTCGCCGACCGTGATCACAATGCGCCGCCACCCGATCATGGTTCCAAGACCGAGCGCAATCGCAACGGCAATTTTCACCCAGAGCGGAATGAACTTGGTCGAGTTGTCGAGCGAAGTCTTGTACGCGTTCAGCGCCGCGACACCGTCTGGCTCAAGGTTGTTTTCCTTGTCCTTCATCAGGAACCGGATTGCCTCGGACGCGAGATACATGTCGTTACGCGTGTTACCGACGGCCTCCGCCGGCAGCTTGTCGAGCGAGCCGTATTCCTCGACCTGATCTGAGATCTCGCGCACGAGCGCGGCGAGCGCGGGATAGGTGCCTTTGTTGATCGTGCGCTGCGACACATATTGCGCCACGGCCGACCTGGGGTCGCCAGGCACGTCGAGACCGAACACCTGCTGCTCGATCACCTGCGCGGCGGCGGCGGAGGTGACGCGGAATTCCTGCATCTGCGTCGCCGGCATCGCACGATTAAGCGCATAGGCGGTGGGCACCGTGCCAATCAGGATCAGCATGATCAGGCCCATGCCCTTTTGTCCGTCGTTTGAGCCATGCGCGAACGATACACCGGTGCAGGTCAGGATCAGGATCGAGCGGATCCACCACGGCGGCGGCTGGCCGTCCTTCGGCGCGTTGTAGAGTTCGGGATTGCGAATGGTGAATTTCAACAGCAGGAACAGAATGGCCGCCATGCCGAAGCCAAGCGCCGGCGAGAGCACAAGCGCGTAGCCGATCTCGGTCGCCTTGCTCCAATCGACGCCGGATGTGCCGCCGTGCCCGTGCATCAAGGCGTTGGCGACGCCAACGCCGATGATCGATCCGATCAACGTGTGCGAACTCGACGCCGGCAATCCAAGATACCAGGTGCCGAGGTTCCACACGATCGCCGCGATCAGGAGCGCGAACACCATCGCAAAGCCGGCACCGCTTCCGACTTGCAGGATCAGCTCGACAGGCAGTAGCGCGATGATGCCGAATGCCACAGCACCGCTCGACAACAGCACGCCGAGCAGGTTGAACAGCCCGGACCAAACCACCGCGACGTTGGCTGGCAGCGAGTTCGTGTAGATCACCGTGGCGACCGCATTGGCGGTGTCGTGAAACCCGTTCACGAATTCGAAGCCGAGCGCGATCAGCAGGGCAACGAACAAGAGCATGAAGGGCAAGTACGTTGTCACCCTCACGCCTGCCGCCTGCACATCGACGTAGAGGCTATACGCAACGAACAGCACCACCACGCCAACGGCGCCGAAGAATAGAATTCCCGCGAGTGGATTGACCTCGTGATCGAGTTTCGGCCGGGCGGCAGACGGACCCGGGGCAGCTGCTGTCGTGGGGAACCTGGCTATGACGTCCGTCATGGAAATACCTCAAGTTCCGCCGTTCCGGGAGCCAAGAACCGTCAATTACACGTAGGAAGTCTTCAGCTGTAGCGCGGCTACCATGACCCACGTCCATATTGTGTTGATGTCATGTGCGAGTGATTTGGTATCGTTTGTATCGCACCGTGCCAACGGTCCCCATTCGCCGTTGGTTCGATTGGACAGACCGTGTCGGCCGAAGGCGAACCCGTTGACGAAAGTGGCCGGGCGCTTGAAGCGCGCTCCCGCCGTTTGCCGGCGATCTCATGTGGTGGGTGGAAGCTGCCGTATTGATAGGCGATCATCGCCGGCGCTTGAACGTATTGGCGGCATCTCCGCGATGATGTCTGCTGTTGATGCTGTGGACGGCTCCTCCACCGGCACGTGAATGCCATCGATGTGGGTGCTGTTGAGGCACCCACGATTCGGAGGAGCTATCCATGCAGACGGTTGCGACGATCGGTCTCGACATCGCCAAGTCGATCTTTTCAGGTTCACGGCGTTGATGCTGGTGGGCAGGTGGTCATCCGCCGCCGGTTGAAGCGCCGGTACGTGTTGGCATTCTTCCAAAAGCTGCCGCCGTGCCTAGTTGGTATCGAAGCCTGCGCCTCATCGCATTATTGGTCGCGTGAGCTTGAGGCGATCGGGACCAATCCGTCGCTGTTGACCCTAATCGGAAATTGAGGAGAAAATTCTTCTCGGCATGGCACGCGCGCTGGACACCAGCGTGATCATGCGGTCGGCGCGCCCCTCCTGTCCTGGCTCAACATAAAGCTCCCCGTAGTTGAACCTTTTGAGCCGCCACAGCGTCCAAAATCAGATCGCATGGCGGCTTCGAAGACGCAGCCTTTCAGGTCCCATGCGCCAACGGAGCTTTCCCGTGAGCCGCCAAGGCCTTTTGGTATCGCGTTCCATTTGCCTGCTCGCCGCGGCCGCGCTCATGGCAGCCGCAACGCTGGCCGTTGCGCGCGCGACGCCGGCCGATGATGCGCGGATGTGCGAAAGCGCGTCGGGCGACGCCGCGATCGCCGCCTGCGTGCGCGCGATCACCTCGGGCGAATACCAGGGCCGCGACCTGGCCGAGCTCCATCACGATCTCGGAATAGAGTATCAGCAGAAAAGCGACTACGGCCGCGCCATCGCCGCGTTCAGTGAGGCGATCCGCATCGATCCGAGTTACCCCGCCGCCTTCTTCAGCCGCGGCCATGCCCTGAGCAGCAACGGTGATAACGATCGCGCCATCGCCGACTACAGCGAGGCGATCCGGCTCAACCCGATCAGCCCCAACTTTTACAACAATCGCGGCGCCGCCTGGCTTGCCAAGGGCGACAACGACCGCGCCCTCGCCGACTTCAACGAGGCGGTTCGCCTCGATCCGAAGGACGCCGACTTCTACAACAACCGCGGCGGCGCCTGGCAAAAGAAGTGCGAGCACGACCGTGCGATCGCCGACTTCAGCGCGGCCATCGGCCTCGATCCGACCGATCCCTACCCCTTTTACAACCGTGGCATCGCCTGGAACAGCAAGGGCCGCTACGATCGCGCCATCGCCGACTACAGCGAGGCCGTCCGCCTCAATCCGAATTACGCCGTCGCCTTCCGCAACCGCGGCATCGCCTGGAGCAACAAAGGGGACCTGGACCGCGCCATCGCCGATTTCGACGAGTCGATCCGCCTCGATCCGACAGCCGCCGCCTCCTACTACGTCCGCGGCAAGGCCTGGGGCGACAAGCGCGACAACGGGCGCGCCTTTGTCAATTTCAGCGAGGCCATCCGTCTCAACCCGAACGACGACCGTTATTACCATCGCCGCGGCGACGCCTGGCTCGCCAAGGGCGACATCAATCGCGCCATCGCCGACTACAGCGAGGCCATCCGTCTCGACCCGAACGACGACCGCTATTACGAGAGCCGCGGCAAAGCCTGGAAAGCTAAGGGCGACAGGCAACGCGCGAACGCCGACTTCAACGAGGTCATCCGTCTGCGCGCTCTACAATAAACCAAAGTCCGTTGGTCGGATCACCTTCCGGACTCTGGAAGGGCACCGCAACGGCGCGCCTGGCGCACCTACCGCTGGCTCAATAATCCAGACGGCTGCGTGGACTTGCTCCACGATCTGGCGCCCACCGCTTTATCGGATACCGTCCCGGAGCGCGTTCGAGACGATGTTGCGACCTCAAGACTCCGAGAGCCCTCGGCCTTGACGTACCCGGCTGCTCCAAAGGGTACCGGCAACCAATCGAATAGACACTGCCGTAGTCCGCTGATGGCCGATCGCGACGAATGGGGATGTCCGCTCCTACGTCAGCTCTTGGGGGTCTACTAGACTTATTTAGAATGAGCCCGTCTTTACTTCTCCAGCGCGTTTAAAATTGGCAAAAATGACGCCGCTCGGGCAATGCGAGCAGTCTTCTAAAGTAAATACGGCGGGGATCTGGCCACCCTCGAAGAGGCGTTTTCCGCTACCAAGCGTGATCGGAAAAATCCTAAGCCGCAGCTCGTCCACGAGATCGCTTTTGAGAAGTGTTTGAATAAAATTACCGCTGCCGTGTACTTGAAGCTCCGGGACCGCTATGTTGCTTCAATTTCTTGATCTCATCATCCACGTTGTCTTTGAGTGTCACTGTTTTCTCCCAACCCGAGTCGATCAGAGTGGTCGAAGCTACCTATTTTGTGGCGCTGTTGAAGGCTTCTGCGATGAAACCCTTTTGTAGAGGCCAATATGGCTTCCAAATGTCGTAGGTCTTTCTTCCGAGAAGCAGGTCGAAGGGGTGCCCCAACTCCTCACCTAAGACCCCCCCATGTACTCGTCAGCATACGGAACAGTCCATCCGCCGTGTTTGAAACTGCCCGACGTATCCTCCTCCGGCCACCCGGCGCCTGCATGACGCCGTCCAGCGTGATCATTGACAGAACGATGATTTCTCTCATGGTCGAATTCTAGCACTCAACTATTATATGTTTTGCCGAAATTCAGAGTTCCTTCTAAAGTTATTTCCTCAAAATCTTCTCCATCACCTTGCCATTTGCCAACTCATCGATCAGCTTATCCAAGTAGCGAATTTCTTGCATAGTCTTCTCTTTGATTTCTTCCACGCGCACACCGCAGATCACGCCCTTGATCAAAGCACGAGAGGGATTCATGCGGGCTTTTGCATAGAAGGTCTCGAGGTCCGTCTTTTTCTTGATCTCTGCCCCCAACTCTTTCTGGCTATATCCAGTCAGCCACCGGATGATCTCATCGACTTCTTTTTTGGTGCGTCCCTTTTTCTCCGCCTTCTCTACATAAAGGGGATAGACGCTCGCGAAGCTCATTGTATAGACCCGATGCTTTGAAGCCGTATCTTTCATAGTGTGACTCTTCCCGACAAGATCCTCGAACCGCATGGCGAGGAATATGGCTCAAATTCTATTGGACTATGAGCGCAAGGCAAGTGAAGAGAAAGAGCTCGACGAGCACATTTGAGCCCCAATTCGGACGGCCTTAGCGTGCGCTTGGTCGGGCCAGTTAAGTCCATGCCCGTCCGGTACGTCGGGTCGACCGTACCGCTAAAACTTCCAATCCAACTCTGATCATGGCAGGCCTACGCGATGCGACCTCTTTGGTTTTCCATCAACGTCACTTTGGACGGGTGCTGCGATCATCGTGCAATTCCCGCGGACGGAGAGTTGCATCGTCACGCGATCGAGAACCTCGACCAAGCCGATGCCCTCCTCTTTGGGCGGGCGACTTACGAAATGATGGAGGCAGCGTTCCGCCCGCCGGCGCGGACGCGAGCGAGGCCTGATTGGATGGAACCCTTCGCCCGGACGATCGACGCGGCAAAGAAGTACGTCGTGTCGAGCACCCTGGACCGGGTCGATTGGAACGCGGAGCTCGTGCGCGGGGATCTAACGACCGCCGTTCAGCAGCTCAAGCGGGAGTCGGGTAAGGGACTGCTCGCGGGAGGCGTGAAGCTCCCGCTGGCCTTGGCAGAGCTGGGATTGATCGATGAGTACGAGTTCGTGGTGCAGCCCAGGCTAGCGGGCCGGTCAATGCTGGATTCCGGGACCGCCGCCGCGCTGGAACAACCGCGCACCTTGGGCGTTAGGGCAGTTGCCCCCTCGCTGTTCTTTCGGAGAGAGACCATGTGGAAGGTACTAGTTGCATCAGCGGCGCTGGCGTTTCTCGCGGTTTCCGGCGCGCCCGCGTTTGCCGCCAAAGCCGGCAAGTCTCAGACCTGGGCAGAGAAGCGCGGGCACTGCATCAACCAGGCAAGGGGCGAGTACACAATTGACAAGGGCAGGGGCTGGAGATCGCGGTTTAGGGCCTGCATGGTTCAACACTGAGGCGCGGCCCCGTCGGCGGTTCCGGGTAATCGAGGGTCGAGCAACCCCCAGTAGGGACGGAACCGTCATGGCGAAGTTGTGGGAAGACATGACTACGGAAGAGAAGTTGGAGTGGTTGCGGCACGAGGATCAGTCCACGCGGCAAGTGATCGCAGGAATTGGCGCCCGTCTTGATGAGGTCGGGGGCGTCGTCGTCGAGCTCGAAAAACAGAACAAGGAATTGCAGGCTGGGGTAGCCGTCCAGAAAGGCCGGCTTCGTCCCGCCATCAAGACCTGACCGGCCGGTTTTGCCTTGCCGCGAGTGGCCGGATTTGGGGGAAAACCAGCCAGTACCCAGGCGAGCGGCGACGCGAGCGCCCCCGGCGTGGGAGGTGACCCGCACGCCAGGGGCTTCCCCCGTGGAGCCCCTCGCTCTGAGCCCCACAGGGGCAAGGACCGGGGCGAAATGAAAGACGGCCCGCCGACGAGAGGGGATTGGATCGACGGGCCGTAAGTCAGGACGCTCGAATGATCGAGCGTGCAAAGCTTACCGTGGGCAAATTAAGCGCGGCTCTGATCTGGATCAGACCGCGCTGGCGTGCCGCTAACGCACCGATGGTGGCGCTCGGGGGGGCACCTGTGCCTGACCCCACACGCCGTCGTCGTTGGCCGTCCGAACCATTCAAATCGCGTGTCCGTGACTACGCATGCATGACGCGGCCCGCGCATACCGCCCCTGAGTGTTCCACTCGGGGACTTGTCGTGCGTGGGGCGTGCATTTCTTCCACGCTTGCTCGTACGTGAGCTTTTTCACAGGCTTCGCCCGCTTCGTCTGAGCCGATGCGGTGTCGGCGAACCCAAATAACGGGACGATGGACAGCGCGACGGCGACGCTAAGTAGACGTGACTTGGACATGTCAACTCCTAGGTTCGAATTGATCGGGTTCCCGTCGATGAGTACCGAGAACGGAGCGTTTTTGAACGCGGCTGCCGAGCGGGATGTTGCCCGTGGGCGCAGCAAAGCCCTGATGACGGACCTTCGCTTTGACCTGGATCAGAATTGCTGGGCGAGCCAGCCCGGGCAGCTGGCGACGCCCCATTCGGGGGGCTAGCGCGCTGTCGTCCCCTTATTGTCACCACCGAAAGGTACTGTGTACGAGAGGGAGTGAGACGCGCAGGGGCTGCAACCGTGTATGGTCAGGGGCAGGGAATTCTTGATCGACGGAGCTCTTTGAACAGGAGGAACTGATGGCACCTGCTTATACGGTTGCCGCGCACTTCCACGTTCGCGCCGACGCGATCGACGTCATGAAGCAGGTGATCGATGAAGTCACGAGGCCGAGTCTCAGCGAGGAAGGCTGCCAGATCTACCATTGGTCACAAGGCGCCGAGGATCCGGCTCTGTTCCTGCTCTACATGGAGTGGCGCGACAAAGCCTCATTCGACGCACATGTTGCCTCGTCGCACGTACAGAGGGCCGAGCAACGATTGGAGCAAGAGAAACTGCTTACTGAGCCTGCCGGCGAATGGCACTTCTATCGGCTTTGAAGCCGGTGCTGTTGCAACGACCGCCAAGGCAGCAGCTGACGATCGAGCGCGAGATCAACGGCCGCCCGATCGAGCAGCGCCTTGCGCTGCGCCGTGAGCGAGTTGCGCCGCTGGTCGTGGACCTCGAGGCCTGGATGCGGTGCGGGGGTGACGCTTCGGTTGTAAGCGGCGTTTGGCCCCATCTTCCGAGCCAGCCTTTGAGCGGCGATATGCTCAGTTCGAGACCGCGTCAGCGCGAGCGAGCAGCAGCGGCGGCGCCGCGCAAATCCTGAGGGCTTGTTCTGTATTCAACTGTTGCGGAGGACTTCCGCGACCTGATGCGCTCGGATGCGGGGGCCGGAACGCCTGGATCATCGATCAGGACGATGATCGCGCGCTGGGTATCGAGAAAACCGGCCCGATCGACGAGGCGAGCAGTATTCTTGACTCATGCAGTGCGCCACATTTCTATTCTGGACTACCTCCTGGTCTGGATGACGTGGGATGGCCGTGAGGCACCATGAGAACATATCTCCTCAGCCTTGCTGTCGCGCTTTCGTCAGTGCCGGCCTTTGCTGCAAGCGACAGCGATTTGCGCGCAGCACTCGAGCAGCGTTTCAAGGGCGACCGTACCGGCGCCTGCACCGCTGCCGCAGTAATCGACAATGGCACGACGGCGAGCGCTTACGTTTGCGCTGATGCGAAATCCGAGCGCCCATTCGATGAGCGCATGGCATTCGAAATCGGCTCGGTGTCCAAGACGATGACGGCGGCATTGCTCGCCGAGCTCGTCGGGCGTGGCGAAATTGTGCTCGACGACCCCATTGCCAAGCTGCTGCCGCCGAAAACGATCGTTCCCTCGTTCGATGGCAGCTCGATCACCATCGGCCACATCGTCACGCACACCTCGGGGCTGCCGTCGTTCCCGTGGCGCTTGAATAACATGAAAAACCCCTACGCGCGCCTGACCGAGGCCGATCTCCTCGCCACCCTGGCCTCGACCCGGCTGACGCGCGCGCCCGGCTCGCAGTGGGAGTATTCGAATTTCGCGATGATGGTGCTGTCCTACGCGCTCGCCAAGCGCAGCGGCACCGACTTCGAGACGTTGCTGCGCGAACGTCTGCTCTCACCCCTCGGCATGAGCGACAGCTACATTGCCAAGCGCCCACCCAACGTGCGTGTCGCGCAGGGTCACCTCTCCAACGCCATGCCCGCGGGGCCGTGGGATTTCGATATTGACATGGCCGGCGTCGGCGGCGTGCGCGCAACCCTGCCCGACATGGTGCGCTACCTCGAAGGCCAGCTCGGCATGCGCGCGAGCCAGATCACGCCGGCGTTGGCGCGGACGCAACAGCAAGTCGCCAGTATCGGCGGCCATGCGATGGGCATGAATTGGGAAATTCTGTCCGCCGCGAACGGCCGCACGATCATCATGCATCCGGGCGGCACCGGGGGGTATTCGTCGTTCGTCGCCTTTGATCGCGCGGCGAAGCGCGCCGTCGTCTTGCTCAGCGACACGGCACTCACCGATCTGGGCGGCCTCCGCATGCTGGGGCTGCACCTGCTCGATCCCTCCCTGCCTGGCGGCGCGCCCCGCACCGTCGCGACCGCCGATGTCAAGCTGATCGACGCGCTCGTGGGCCGCTACCGTCTGCGAAACGGGCTGGGCATGGAGTTGCGTCACAAAGGCAACGCCCTGACCATCCAGGCCGACGCCCAGCCGGAGTTCGAGATGGGTTACGACAGCGCGGGCGATTTCTATCCGCTCAAGTTTGACGCATTGTTGCGGCCAAGACGCAAAGCCGACGGTACCTACACCTTTGCTTGGTTTCAGCTCGGCGGCGTTCTGGAGGCTGAGCGCATAGGCATACCCACCTCGGTTGCAACCGAATGGACGGCGACCGAGGCGCAGCTCAAGGAGTACGAGGGCAATTATCCACTTTCGCTCACCTTTGCTCTGCGGGTCTTTTCCACGGGCACCAAGCTCTTCGTCCAGGGCACCAACCAAGGGCCATTCGAACTCGCGGCCGTCGAAAAGGACATCTTCGTCGCCGAGTCCGTCGGTGCTGAGATTGACTTCGAGCGCGGCGCTGACGGCAAAGTGATGGCCTTGATGCTCAAGCAGCGAGGACAAGTTTTGCGTGGCGAGAGGCATTGAGCCGCGTCACCGCAATCGGCGCAGCAAGGCAGCTCGAGGGCAGCCGCCACTGTTCCTGCGTCGAACGCGACCAATCGGCATATCCGCCGTTGCGGCCGCTTTCGGGGCAGGAGCGGACCGGAAATGCTCGACATGAGTTTTTCTCGTTTTGACCTACAAGTGATGTTGGTCGAACGGCTGCGTGCGGGCGCAGCAATTTGGCGATTCCGCCATCCGAGCCTACACTCGTTCCGGTCGCGCAGCTGACAGGGGTGCGCTCGATAAGGAGGTCAGCATGGTTCGTGTCACGGTCCTCTACCCGAACGAATCCGGCAAGCGCTTCGACCACGCCTACTACGCCGGTAAGCACTTGCCCATGGTCATGGAGCGGCTCAAGGGTTCCGGCATGATTCGCTACGAAGTCGATAAGGGTGTGGCAGGGGGCGGTCCAGAGGGCTCGCCACCGTTCGTTGCCGCCTGTCATTTGTACTTCAATGCCGCCGCCGATTTCCAGAAGGGGATCGGCGCCCACGGCGCGGAGATCATGGGCGACATTCCTAACTATACAGACATCGCACCACAGATTCAGATTAGCGAGATCGTCGTGGGCTGAGACGGATCCCCCAGCGCGGCCCCGCACAATCATGCGGCTCGAGAAAACAGAACGTCACTCTCCGTTAGCGTACCGGTGAAGCCGACGAGGGTTACGGTGTCGATTGCGTAAGCCGTCGTGCTGCGGCTTTCCCGCTACGGCTCCCCACCAGTAGCGGGCTGATCGGAAATCCGCTTTCGGGGGGCCAAACCGCAAAAGATTTGCCAGTGGGCTGCCGGGCTAGTGCTTGTCATGAGTGGAGTGATGGCACCCTCCGAAGCCGCGTCACCGTCGATTGTCGCCGATCATCCTGTGGCACTCGCCGATCAGGAGGTTCTAGTCCAGCTGCGAGGCTTCTCGCCACGAGAATTGGTGACGGTCACGGCGACGCAAGAGTTTCGCCTGTCGCGATACCGGGCTACGGCTACCTTCCTCACTGATGCCAACGGTCGCGTTTCGATCGCACGTCAGGCGCCTTTGTCGGGGACATATTCCGATGTTTCGGCAATGGGACTCTTTTGGTCCGCGGAACGCTTGCCTGGAGAATTCAAGAAACCGCCCGACGATTGGGTGCTGAGCCCCTGGCAGGTCCGCCTTGAGGCCATCGGGGAGAGCGGCGCGAGAGCGGAACTCACCCTTGGTCGGCTCCTGCTTGGACCCGGCGTCACACGACAGGTCATCCGCACTGATGGCGTGGTTGGCACCTTGTTTCTCCCACCTGGCGAGGGCCCCCATGCAGCCGTCATCGTTGTCGGTGGCGGCGGTGGCGACGTCGACGAGTATCGTGGAGCGATGCTGGCGTCGCACGGGTATGCGGCGCTCAACCTCGCTTACTATGCACAACCAGGATTGCCGCGCGGCCTGGTCAATATCCCACTTGAGTATTTCGAGAATGCCATCGGCTGGGTGAGGAAGCAGCAGTGGCTGCGCGATCGGTTGCTCGCCGTGTGGGGCCCGTCGCGCGGCGGCGAACTGGCCTTGCTTCTGGGTGCGACTTTCCCGGACATCAACGCCGTGAGCGCATGGGTGCCGAGTGGCGTCATGTTCTGGGGTATAGGGCCGAACGAGTCGGGCGATCCGCGTGATCGCGCATCGTGGACCTTCAGAGGCAGGCCGCTGCCTTATCTTCAGCAAGACAATCCATTCGCCGAGAAGCAACCTGCCATTGAACGCGGCAAACCGATCGCCTATGCACCGATTTATCACTCGCATCTCAACGATTTGCGTGCCGTCGAGCGCTCAACGATTCCCGTCGAGAATATCCACGGTCCAGTGCAACTCGTATCCGGCGGCGACGATCAGATGTGGCCGTCCACTGAGCTTGCCGATATCGCCTTTCGCCGCTTAGAGGCGCACAAACATCCTTATCCGTTTCGGCACCTCAAGTTTCCCAAGGCCGGCCACCAGATTTTGGTCCCGCATGGACCGAGAACAGTGCTGGTCGGACTGATCGGTTTGCCGGGATTCGACGGTTACCTCTACACCCAAGGCGGGACGGCAAAGGCCAATGCGCAGGCCGGCGTCGAGGCGTGGCGTGACCTTTTGCGGTTCCTCGACGAAGCGCAAAGAAACCCGAAGTGACGCGCAGGCTCAGGTGAGTATTCCAGGTCGCGATACTCAAGGGCCGGCGTACTACGCGGCGCCGCCATCACAGGGCCGGCATCCGAAACCCTTCACAATAGCCGACATCTGCCGCCGTCTCACGCGGCACCGCGCTCGACTATTTGGATTGCCCTGACAGCTCTTTCCGCCGCGCGCGGATCGGTTCGTACGGCCCATACTTGTGCTGCTCCGCGGGAAAGCCGTCGGCAAACGGTCCGCTGGCCGTGTCCACCGGCTTCTGCAACCGATTGGGATAGTCTCTTTCCAAGTTGGGCTTCTCGGGCCGCGGCTGACTGTTGATGTAGGCGGCCACGTCATACGCATCGTCGTCCGTCAGCAAGGGCGCATCGAACGTCGTGCCGAACGGCATGTTGTGTTTGACGAATGCCGCGGCAGTCAACAGGCGATCCATTCCGGCGCCGTTATTGTAGCTGTCGGGCCCCCACAAGGGCGGGGAAAGATATCCCGCCCCGCTTTCGGCGCGCTGGCCCTGCCCATTCTCGGCGTGGCAAACCCCGCACAGTTCGGCGTAGACCTTGGCGCCATGCTGGAGATCCGCGGCGCGGCCGGGCTCTTTGACGGGCAGCGTGCCGGCACCGACGAGCCTGGCTCCATCCGGTATGCCGGCGGAGAGCCATCTTATATATGCCAGGAACGCCTTCATCTCCGGTGCGTCAAACGGAAGCGCACGCCCATTCATGCTGCGTTCCAGACAACCGTTGATGCGAACCTCCAGTGGCACAACATCCCCTTCTCGTCCGCGATACTGCGGGAATTGTCCCCAAACCCCGACAAGCGGCATAGCGTAGGCCTGCGTGCCGCCCTTGAGATGACAACTCTGGCAGTTGAGATTGTTGCCGGCAAAGCGCAGCGCCCGATCGGAGACTGTCGGGCCGATCCGGTTCGCGGTATCCGTCACCAAGGCGTGTCCGTATTTGACGAGCTTGCCGAGCGGGTCATCACCGACTGTCGCGATATCGGGAGCGGTCCAGCGCGCGAGATCGATAGTAGGAACTTCGGCAGCCAGCACAACGCCGCTCAGCGCGAGCGTGCCGGCGATCAGGATCGTCCTTCTGGGTGCCGGGAGCGGGCTTGTTTGTACCGAAAACCGATACCCGCACATAATGGTGATGAAGCCCGCCAAGAAGCGCATCGATATGATGCCTCCAGTCCGTTGAACCGATCGCGAAATTGGCGAACTGATAGCATAACGGATTGGCGAGCGTCAGGTCAGGGGCTTGCTGCGCTGCGAGATTTCGGCCCTGCTTACCGCCGCTTCGGGTCAGAATCGACAAAACTCAAATTGAGCATGATGCGTCCGCTTTCGACCAAACCGCCGTTGGGCCGGCCTCGTTGAGACTCGACCGCCAAGCCATGATTCAAGCTCCTGACCGAAGGGGCCGAATCCTGCGCTACGAAACTCTCCGACGAGGAATGGACTGCCCTCAAGCCGATGCTGCCGAATAAGCCGCGCGGCGTGCCACGGGTCAATGACCGCCGGGTCGAACGATTCTTCAACAAGATCAAGGACTGTCGCCGGGTCGCAACGCGCTATGACAAACTGGCGGCGAATTACCTCGCTTTCGTTCAGCTTGCGGCGATCAGACTATGGCTCCGCGTTAACGAGTCCACGTCCTAGCCAACAACGAGGATTGGTTGGACGGCAAAAGGGATAGGAAGGACTGATGCCGCGAGCCCGCAAAGAGGGCGGGGGGCGAGGCGGCTCGGCACTTGTGGCATCGGTGTGGTAGATTCTCGGGCAGGCTGGGCCCATGATTGCCTCATTGGCTCGGGTTAGAGCTGGGCAAGAGCGTCCCTCTCTTTGCTCGGCTCGCCTAAAATCGCATTCCACTGAACCAGAGCAATGCTGATGACAAAGAGCAAGCATGGCAGGGGGCTCGCTGAGTCGCGGGATAGCAAGGCCGAGCGGATTTATGCAGCGGCGATGGAGATCGTTGAAATAGATGCTCGGGACATGCAGGCGAAGACCGAACGGTTACGGACACTGCGGCTGGCAAGAGAAGGGGGCGCCAAGTCGGCTGACGAAAAGCCCGCAGCAGGAGCGACTGGGCGCCGCGCCCGCTGAAGCGCGAAGGGGCTCGCGCGCTCCTACGGTGCGACCGAACGTCCTGCCCGCCACGACGAGGCTGGTGCTAGTGTTTCTCCATGGCTGGTGATGTCGCCTCCTGGAAGGAACAAATCGCCCGGCTCGATGCCGCGCTTCGTCCGATTGTCGATCGTCGTGCAACATTCGGCAACTTGCTTTCCCTCATATGGCACGGCGCTTCCAACCCACTGCAAGAGGCGCAAGTGAACGCGCAGGCGGAACAACTCACTTCAGAATTCATCGAGTACTATGCAACCGGTGACGCCGAAATGCGTCTGGCCATTCGCCATCTCTTTGATGAGCATCCAAGCTTTTCATGGGCGGCAACACTTCCATATCAGCCGGTCACCGACGATTCCTTCCGCGCACATCTCATGCTGTTTTCCATGAAAGATCAGGAGCGGGACACCCGCGACGCAATCGTTACGCTGCAGACGATTTGCGGAAAAGCGAGATCAGCAGGCGTAAGGATAGACCCCATCATTGCAGAGATCGCAGGGCTATCCAGCGACATAGACAAATACGGCATGGGCTCGACCCGTACCCTTCTACGGCGCGCCATTCCCCATTCCGTGCGGGAGGCGTAGGCCGCCGATGAATTGGGTGAATCGTCTGTGGCGCCTTGACGCCCGTTCCTGCGCTCGCTTGGCGAGCTGGTCGTAGTCGTTCGCGATGCCGAGCATGATGCGCCGCGACTCCGGGTCCTTCATGCTCGGTCACTGGTCTTTTCGCCGTTACCCGAATGCGACGAGCCTACCGGACCGAGCGCGGCAAGTTCGTCAAAGAACTATTCAACATTTTTCGTCGACGATCAGATTCGCTACGTCCGTGAGCAAATCGAGGCTGGCGCCTCAATCTTTCGTGATGGGTTCGGGACTGGCGACATAGAAGAACAGCCCAAACGCCAGCGCGCAAATCGAGGCACTCCTTGCCCATTTCGAAATGATCTGCTCCCTGTACCACCGCAAGCTCCTATGTCGCAAAGACTTGGTCGATTTCGAATACAACATGCGGCGCGTCTGTTTGGCTGAGGGATTCGATGGATACTTGGAGATGCTTGAAGGGTGGCCGGAAGAACGGAGGGCTTAGCCAAGGACCTTACTCAAGTTTTGTCCGCTACGCTGCGGAGCATCGGTCCCGCCTCTGCAATGGAACGTGACCTGCATCCCCATGAGACGAGCGGCCCGGACGCCAACATGGTCGATCTGCGGCTCGAGTTGGCTGCTGGCTGCCCGAAGATCGCGGCCGGCAAGGTCTCATGGACCTCTGTGGCGTCTTCTACCCGGCCGCATCGGGCGTTGAGCGAACACCGAGCGCGAGCGCTTCCGCATCAGCGTCCAGCGCGAGGCGTAGGCCCTTGCTTTGATTTGACGCGCGGAATGCTTGTGCTAGAGGCGTTCCCATGGGCAAACAGTGGCAGGATTTCTGGACGCTGCTGTTCCTCGCAGTCTGGCTACGACGATGAGTCGCGACTCCGGCTACAAAAGGGGTCAGGACTGGTCGATCATGGATGTCGAAGATCTGCGGGACTTCGCCAAGGCCCTGACGATTGATGATCTCACCATCATCATGGCGCGGAGCCGTCAAGAGATTCAAGAGAAACTGGTTGAACTTGGCCTGTCCGCGGCGAAGGGCGATCGCAACGAAGACGAGAGCTGATCGCGCGCGAATGCTTACGGCCGGCGGCGCCGTGGAACGTGGGGATGCACTGAGCGTTTCAATGGACATGAGTACAGATGATCTCAAGGTGCGTGCCAACAAAGCCTTTAAACAGGTGGCCAGAATCGCGGAAGGCTCGCAGGCCGCCGCGGAGCGTGAAGCCGCCGACCAAGCGATTAGGGATAAGACCCAGCGACTGAAAGCCCTCCGCTTGGAAAAGGAGGCGGCCGAACGGCTCAGGAAGCCGCCACCACGCGCGCTCCATGACGACTGAGCACATCGAAGCCTTAGAGGAGTTGCGCCGGCTAACCGTAGAGCAGCGGCGTCGAGTAGTAAGCGATTTGGCTGCGCCCCGAGAGAAGGGCGGAGCGCAAGACCTGCGCGAGATGCTCATCAGATTGCAGACGACCTTGGACGCAATTGACCGTGCGCTTGAAGACGAACGGGCGCTCGCAGAGAGAAGGTAGCCACGACAGTGGCCTGCGTCAGAGTGCATGAGGCTGCGCCCGCGATGTTGCTTCTCCTCTCGGCAGCCCTGATTATTGCGCCTCCAAAGTCCGCCGTTGCCGTGGAAGGTGCTCTCTATCGATGTCAGGCCCAGGATGCGGTTGCTCTCGGCAAAGATGGGACGTTCGAGCGCAACGAGGTCGCCGCGTTTTGGCGAAATATCCAGGGATCGTTTGTCGTGGACACTAATACCGGTGTGATCCGCGACAAGGCCGGTCACCACCGATGGGCGGTAGTTCAGCGGGGGCCAACAGACAACGACTTTGTGGCCGTGCCAAATGACTGGGGATCGGCGGAACGACGAATGGCCATCGCTGGTAGGGATTTTCTGCTGCTGCGGGTACGCGCCTGGGTGGACCCAACGAAGGTGCTCTTCATGAGGTTCAGCCTCTCTATGTTGTTCAGTGGGACGTGCGAGGTGATCAGGTAAGATCTTTCCTAAACCCTATGCGAGGGCCATATTTGATTGAGGCGGCGCTCGCTCGCCGACGTGCTACCGGCGATCTCATTGAGCGGGCGCTTGACGAGGCGCGGGCGCGGCAGTTCAGACTGTCCGCCCGGTTTTGAGAGACACGCGGCTGAGCGTCCAGCGGGAAGCCTGAGGCGCCTCCCAGATGGGCCACTGCCTGCAGTTGCTACGAAAGGACAGCCCACAGTAGGATCGCGACCCCGAGCAACGCCAGGCCGAGGTTCAACGCCTGCAGCCAGATCAAAGAGCGCGATCTAGGGGGCCAGCCAAGGTTCATCCTGTGATGATAGGGCGTCTCGCTGATCGGCAAATGATGCAGGTCAAAAAAGAAAAAACCCGCCAGGCGAACCGGGGTTGGGCCCCTGCGAGGCAGACATGAAGACCTGCCCTGATTGCAACGGTGACGGCGTTACTGACAAAGGCACCGACAACGAGATGCGGTGCCCAACGTGCGGTGGGAGTGGTTTCGTGGCTGATGACAACGATGACAGGAACGACGAAGAAGTAATAAAAACCTAGCCCGGAACAAATCGTGGGAGCGGCGAACTTCGCAGGGGGTTGGGTGTTAAGCTCTCTTGTCCTCGGAGCTGTGACTTCAATGTTAGCAAATCCAAAGGAATGTCGCGTTCACGCTCGTCGCTGTGCCGAATGGGCGGCAGGAACCAAGAATCCCGAATTGCAGAGAAAGCTGTCGGATTTGGCGCGTACCTGGAACCAACTGGCGATCCAGCTGGAGGAAGCTCACGCGCTTCTAGTACTACTGCGTCACAATATTTGCCGATTGCGGTTGGCATAGCGGCCCCCGCAGCACGGACATCGCGGCAAGCTCCTGACAATCGCATCGATCAAGCGTATTCGCATAGTTGCGATTGAGTTTG
>Ga0209382_10004900_pt1 | contig 17608 bp, 18 predicted proteins | sample SoiMetdeltSBSDD5_FD_187599 | JGI IMG/M metagenome (GOLD analysis project Ga0209382, IMG submission 187599) | Bulk soil microbial communities from a Populus tree surrounding site in Tennessee, USA - Soil MetaG P. deltoides SBSDD5 (SPAdes) (version 2) | ecosystem: Environmental > Terrestrial >...
CTTCAACTGGTCCACAAAGCCTATCGACGATGGCCCAGACCAATTGCAAGACTGGAGTGTGACCCTTGACACCGCCCCACCTCAATACCCCGCCCCACCTCAATACCCCGCCCAGCATTCGAGAGTCAAGCGATTTTCGTCAAAGCGTTACCGGCGCGACCAACTTGGCGTGTCGTTATAATGTGATAACAGGTCATCGCCGCACCAGACGACGTTCTTGATCAGACGGGCAAGCGGTTCCGCCTGGTACCGGCCCCACCGATGAGAATCAACGCTCCTTGCCCAGGTCCGACGAAGATCAATTATGGCCAGCCGGCACCGCATTCTCGTACTTGACAATGCCCGGTGGGGCTTGGCATGGTAATCCTCCGGTCGCGCCGTTCGGCATATGGGGGGAGGCTGCGAGTGAGTCGACCGCTGCGGTTCCCCAATGTGGAGACTCTTGTCGTCACGTTCCTACAGGAACGGGCCGAGCTGGCCGGAACAACCATAGTTGTGCGATTGCCAGGCAATTATGACGGCAGCTCGGCCGTTGTCGTGGTGAGCCGGGTTGGGGGCGAGTACTCCGGCGATGACCAGCTGGATCACGCGGTCATCCGGATCGACGCCTACGGCCCCGACCGCACCGCGGCGCTCGACCTCGCCGGACGGGTGCGCGGCTTGGTCTGGCTGATTCCCGAGCTCTCTCCGGTGGCCGGCGTCACCATCACTGAGGTCACGGAACAGCGCGGACCAAGCAACCTGCGCGATCCCGCGTTCGCCGCGGCCAACCGCTACACGACCCGCTATCACCTGCTCGTCCGGGTCGTCCCGGAACCTGCGTGACCTCGAAGCCGAAGGAGACCTATAGATGCCGCTTAACGCCAGCGAGATCCGGGTGGCCGGCACCGGTCGGGTCCTCGTCGCCCCGGCGCATACCGCACCCCCGGCCAACTTCACGACGGACTGGTCCAGCCCGCCTTGGCTGGATCTCGGCTACACAACATCGGACGGCGTCAAGTTCACCAAGAAAGACAAGCTCGATCCGATCGATACCTGGCAGACCGTCGCCGCCATCCGATACGTATACAGCGACCGGGATCTCTCGCTGAAATTCTCCCTGCTGCAGGTCAACATGGACACCCTCGCATTCTTCTTCGGCACGCCGCTGTCACCGCCCACCGGCCTCAGTCTGGAAATCGCCGCGTCGCCACGGGTCGATGAGCGAGCGCTTGGCATCGAGTTCCGTGACGGACCCACCATTACGCACCGCTTCGTCGTGCACCGCGGGGTAGTGACCGAGACCGACGAGACCTCCATCACCCGTACCTCCGCGATCAAGCTGGGGATCACGTTCACCGCGCTCACCCCGATCAGGCCCGGATTCGAGCCGCTCGCGGTCTGGTCGATGAACCAGTCCGCCCCGACCGCAACCAGCAGCGCCGCCGAAGAGCCGGCCGAGAGCACGAGCTGAGGCCGATATGCCACGGTATGACGTCAACGCTGCGAGGGCGCAACGGCTGGAGGCCGCCGGCGAGCGATGGGAGTTCGAACTGGACGGCGAGACCTTCAGCCTGCCGACCGAGCTGCCACGAGAGTCGGTCACCGCGCTCGGGTCGCTCGACCCGTCGGATCTCGACGGGCTGCTCGCCACCCTGCTCGGTGACGAAGAGTTCAAGCGCTTCAGCCAGCACAGCACCAGCGTCCAAGACATCCAGGCACTGCTGGAGGCTTATGGCCGGCACACCGGGATGACGATGGGGGAATCCGCGGCCTCGACGCGCTCCTGAACCAGCACGCCGAGGCCATCGAAGCGGACCTGATGCGCTACTACGGTGTGGATCTGCTGGACAGTCACCGCGGCCGGCTGTCCGCCCGGCGCCTGCGCGTCCTGATCGAGCACCTGCCCAGAACTGCCGCGCTGGTGCGCGTCCTGCATGGAGAGGAGGCGGAATGGGGATTGACAGAGCACCTGCTCGCCGCGGCCGTGGACCAACTAGCGATCGGCAACTGGCTGTTTGCGACGGCACATACGCCGGAGCAAACCGACCCGCCGGCACGACCCAGCCCGATTCCTCGGCCTGGGCTCACGGCACCGACCACGGACGTTCCGGCGACCCCGGATCAGCTGGCCGCCTTCTTTGGATCGCAGAGGCAGTGATGGCATGACGGCGCCCGCCGCCGGCACGACGGTCGTCCAGAACCTGGTCCAGCAGCTCACGGCGCCGCTCAACGAAGCAGCGACGGCATTCGCCACCACAATCGCCGAGGCGCTGGCGAAGGACGTCGAGCAGATCACCAAGTCGTTCAAGGCGGCCCATCCAGCAATTGCGCAGGTAACGGACGGCATCACCGGATTCGCCGGCGCGGTGGCCGAATCGACCGGGTCCGTGGCCGCAATGAGCGGCAACACCGTCGAGATGATCCGTAACACCAGGCAGCTGCGGCAGGAAATCAGCGCGATGACCCTGGAGAACGTGAAGGCCACGGTTACCACCCTGCGTACCGCGGTGGCGGCCAGGCTCTCCGCGGTGGCGACCGCGATCACGACCGCGGCAACCAGGGCCTGGGCGGTGGCGCAGCGCGCGCTCAACCTGGTGATAGCCCTCAACCCCATCGGCCTGATCATTACCGCGATCACCCTGCTGGTGGCCGCAATCGTCCTCGCCTACCAGCGCAGCACCACATTCCGGAATATTGTGAACGCCGCCTTCCGCGCGGTCCGCGACACGGCACTGACGGTCTTCAACGCGATCCGCAACGCGGTCGCCGTCGTATGGCCGTACGTCTCGCGCATCATCCAGATCGCCGTCGCGGTGATCCGGACCTACGTCACCACCTACTTCACGGTGGTGCGGGTCGTGATCACGACCGTGTTCAACGCCGTGCGGGCCGTCGCCACCGTCGCCTGGCGGGCCATTGCGGCCACCGTGACCACCTATGTTCGGATCGTGCGGACCGTAGTGACGGCGGTGTTCACCGCAATACGCGGCGTGGTCACCACGATCTGGTCCGGCATTCGCACGGTGATCAGGGACGCCGTCTCCGCGGTGGTACGCACCATCCAGGGCATCCGGCAGATCGTCGCGGTCGTCCGCAACGCGTTCAACCAGGCCAAGGACGCGGTCGGTACCGCAATCGGCGCGGTGGTGACCTTCGTCAAGGGGCTGCCGGGGCGGGTGGTCAGCGTACTCGGCGGAATCGGCCGGACCCTTTACGGCGCCGGCCGGGACCTCATCAGCGGGTTCGTCAACGGCATTCGGCAGAGTGCGGACCGGGTGCTCTCGGCGATCAAGGAATCCATTCTGGACAAGATTCCCGGGCCGATCACGAACTTCCTCGGCATCAGCTCTCCGTCACGGCTGATGGCCGACATCGGCGGTAATGTCGGTGCCGGTCTCGCGGTCGGCATCGACCGCAGCCGCGACCAGGTCGAGCAGGCGATTCGGCGGCTGGTGCCGGTGCCACGAACCGCCGCCATCCGCCCCGCGCTCGCCGGCCTCGCCCAGACCACCCTGACCGCTGGCGTGCTCTGGCCGGGGCTGGCGGCGCGGCCAACGGCGCCGGTAACGGTCAATGTGTATCCGCAGCCGGGGCAGTCGGAGTACGAGATCGGGCGGATCGCCGCTCGCGAGCTGGCCTGGGCGGCGAAGCACTGATGGCCGAGATCCTGCAGCTTCCGGTGTTCGCGGTGGACGGCTGGGCCGGCAACACCCTGGACGACGACGGCATCGAGTGGTGGGTCACCGGCGAGAACGGCTGGTCCAGCACCCCGCCAGTGCGGCTGGAGTTGGCCAACCGGCCGCAGCGGGACGGCGCGTTCGATGCGCCGTCGTTCCGCGGCGCTCGCGTGATCACCGTCGAGGGCACGGCCGTGGCGCCTGACCCGGATACCAGGGAGCGCGCCAAGGACCGGCTGGCCGCCGTACTGGCCGACGGATCTGGCCTGGCTGAGCTGGTGGTGCAGGAGCGCCTGGTGGCGCGCCGGGCGATGGTGCGGCTGTCCGCGGAAACGAAGATCGCCGACGCCACGCCGTACTCCTTCGACTGGTCTATCCAGCTCACCGCCCCCGACCCGATCCGGTACGGCGTCGAGCAGTACGCCGCGTCCTGCGGCCTGCCGCAGCCCGGCGCGGGGATTGCGTTCCCGATCGGGCAATGGCCGCTGGACTTCGGCGCCTCCGGCGGCGGGTCGATGACGCTGACCAATGCCGGCACGGTGACCACCTGGCCGCGGTGGACCATCACCGGGCCGTGCGACCAGCCGGTGATCCGGCACGCCACGACCGGCCGGTCACTCGGCATCGGCCTGCCGCTGTATGACGGCGACGTGCTGGTGGTCGACGTGGCCGCGCGCACCGTACGGCTCAACGGCGCCTCCCGCCGTGCCGCCCTGCTGCCCGGCTCAGCCTGGTTCGGCCTGCCGCCGGGGATCACCGGCGTCGAGTTCGATGCCCAGCGCACTGACACGCCCGCGGTGCTGTCCGCCACCTGGCGGGACGCCTGGATCTGACGAGAATTGTCGAGAGGAGCGGCCATGCCAGAGCGGCATCCCGGCTGGGTCAGCGGCATCAACGACTTCGAGGCTCGGCTGGCGACCGGCCTGCTGACCACGTCGCACCAGGCCAACGACGCGCTCGACCCGCTGCGGGCGCGATCGGGAATCCGGGACGCGGCGGGCAACCCAGGACTGGTCACGCTGGGCACGAACACGGTGACGGTCAACCCGTTCCAGGCCGTGATCCAGGACCCGGCCAGGCCGGCACTCGGCCCGTACCTGGTGACCATGGACGCCGCGAAAAGCCTGCCGCTGACCGCGTCCGACCCGTCCCTCGGCCGGATCGACCTGGTCATCGCGGAGGTGGACCCGGCGGTCGAGCCCGGGTTCACCGTCCGGGTCGTCGAGGGCTCGCGCAGCGCCACCCCACAGCCGCCGTCCGTGACCAACCCGCTGCACCTGAGGCTGGCCCAGATACAGGTGCCGGCCGGCACGGCGGCGCGGACGCTGACCGACACCCGCCAGTTCACCGCAGCCCTCGGGGGGATCCTCCCGGTCCGCGGCGCCGCGGACCTGCCGGCCGGCGGGCCGGCGAGCCTGTTCGTCTATCGCTTGGATACCGGTGCGCTGCAGATCCGTAGCACAAGTGGATGGACGAACTACCACTCGCCCCGCGGCACCTGGAATCCGGCCATCCTGCTCAACGGATGGGTCAATTACAGCAGCGCGTTCGCGCCGGCCGCATTCACGATCACCGACGACGGCTGGGTCCACCTGCGCGGCCTGGTCAGGTCCGGCGACATCACCAAGCCGATATTCAACCTGCCGACTGCTTACCGCCCGCTCTATTCGCACATCTTCTCGGTGAAGATCTACGCCAAGGAACCCGCGCGGCTGGACGTGACGACCGCCGGGAACATCCAGGGCGGCGGCCTCACGGAGGGCCAGATCCACGCCACGTGGACATCGCTGGACGGCGTGTCGTTCCCGACCTACTGACTGGACCACGCCATGGGCTACACCTACCTGGTCGCGGACCTGCGCGGCGGCACCATCCTGGACGAGCTGCCGCTGAGCGGGGTGTCCTTCGGCAAGCGGCTCAACGACACCGGCAGCCTGCGGGCGCAGCTCACGGTGAGCGACCCCGGGGTGCGCGCCATCGAGCCGCGCCTGCTCACCGAGCCCGGCCGCACCGCCGTCTACGTGGACCGCGACGGCGACCTGCTGTGGGGCGGCATCGTCTGGACCAGCCGATACAGCGCCACGAGCGGTGTGCTGGAGGTCGGCGCAGCGGACTTCCTGTCCTACTTCGAGCACCGCCGAGTGCTGGGCTACCCCATCGCGACGGACGGCACGGTGTCCTATCTGGACACCGATCAGCTCGACATCGCCGCTGCGCTGGTTCGGCTCGTCCAATCCCACCCCGGCGGCGACCTCGACGTGGAGGTTCATGGCGCGACCACATCGGGCGTGCGCCGCAGCGTCAGCTACCCAGCCAGCGAACTCAAACCGGTTGCCGACGCGCTGCGCGACCTAGCCAACGCAGACGGCGGCTTCGACTTCGCGGTCGACGTGGAGTACGGGCCGAACGGGCAGCCAACCCGGTTCCTGCGGCTCGGCTACCCGCGGCTGGGGCAGCCCGGCGCGCCACACGTGTGGGAGTACGGCGCCAACCTCATCGATTTCAGCTGGCCGCGGGATGCGGCGACCATGGCCACCCGGGTGTTCGCACAAGGCAGCGGCGACGGCGCTACGCCACTGCTGCGCCACGCCGAGGACAGCGACGCCTACGCCAGCGGATGGGCGCTGCTCGAGGACGCCACCTCTCAACTGGACGCCGCCGACCCCGCTCTGGTAGATGCCTACGCGCGCGGTGAGCTGGCTGCCCGGCACCGGCCGGTCGTGCTGCCGGAACTCACCGTACGCGCCGATCGGGATCCGATCGTGGGCACCTACTCAGTGGGTGATGACGTGCGCCTGGTGATCGACGACCCGTTCTTCGCCGGCAACCAGCTCGACCTGACGGCACGGCTCCTCGGCTTCGAGGTGACCCCGGGGGACGACGCCGGCCTGGAACACGTCACGCTCACCGTGGCGCCCATTCCCGAACCGCCGTGATCGACCAGTCCCGCCGGAGCCGGCCATGACCAGGATCAACCGCCAGGACACCCTGCTCACCGAGCTGCGCGACATCAAGCGCCGCCTGCGGCTGCTGGAGGCCGCTCGGATGCGCCAGCCACCCCCGGCGCTGAGCCAGACCTTTCCCCCGGAAGCCGAGCCGGCGGCGGTACCGGTGCCATTCCTGCCGACGCGGCCGATCGATTGGCCGGCAACCACAGCGACCGACTGGGAGACGCTTTCCGAGGCGAGGGTGACACCGGGTGGCCGCACCATGGTCGTGCGGCTGCATGCGGCCGCCGGGCCCGGCACCACCGGTTTGGCTAGGGTACTCGTCGACGGCCGACCCATTGGCGCGCCACTCCCAGTCTCCGAAACGCCGTTGACGAGCACCATCCCAATGGACGAAGGCGCCGTACTCACCGTGCAGGCCCGCCGAGTCGACGGCAACGGCCTGATCCACGTCGCGGCACTGCTGCACACCTAACTAGCATTATGAACCCGGATGATCGGATAATCGCCGCCGCGGGTTGTCGCGTTCAGCCGGCCAGCGGCAGGCTCTCCGCCGGCGCACCGTCCAGCGGCCGGCAATACACGTATTGGGCCTGTTCCTGACCGAGCTCGACGGCGAACTCCACGCTGTCGCCGGTGGCCCAGTGCGAGACGTGCAGGCGGGCCTTCCGCGACTCGTGGTCCCACGCCAGGGCAACGGTCATTCCGGGCTCGGGCGCATTCGGCATTGCGCCGTCCTGCGGCACGACACTCAGCGGTCCGGCGGAGCTGATCATGTGAAACCTCTCGTTCGGGAGCGACGTAAACCGAGTTGACGAACCAAGGGTGCTCGCGTAGCGCGGCATGCACATTAGGGCCGGACCCCAGCACCATCCCCCGACCTATTAGCACCCGCCATTGTTACCGATTAGTAGAAACGGTCAGGCGGCTGCCCGCGCAAGGCTGGGACCCAACCGATCGGAACCCATTTCCGCAGGTAGCACCGCCGGATACCAGGCAAGGCACAGCGCAGAGAAGGAGAGGAAGGCCTGCAGGCGCCCGCCAACGGGCCGGTTCTGGCTGGCTACGTGTCAGGCACGATGGGGACGAGGACCCGCCGACGGCGCCGCCAGGTCGACCTAAGTATGGGGTGCCGTCCTGGGGTCGTCCCGGACGTGCCGGAGGCCGTGGGCGTGCGATGGTGACGCATCGTGCGGTTGCCATTACACCAACCCGCGATTGGATGATCCGTGACCCAGCACAAAACCGGCCTCGGCTCCCGGGGCGAACGCGATATACAGCGACGGCTGCATACCGAGCCGATGGCTGCCCGATTCTACGATTCGCAGGTACTTGACCATCTGAACGGCAGGATGCGCGAGTTCGTCGCCCGCCAGGAAATGTTGTTCATGGCCACCGCGGACGCAGACGGGGAATGCGACTCGACTTTCCGGGCGGGGCCGCCCGGGTTCGTCCAGGTACTTGACGAGCGAACGCTCGCCTTCCCGGAGTACCGGGGCAACGGCGTCATGGCGAGCCTTGGCAACATCACCGAGAACCCGCACGTCGGCCTGTTGATGATCGATTTCCTCCGCGACCTGGTCGGGCTGCACGTGAACGGGACGGCCGAGGTCATCGAGGACGCCGTCCTGCGCCGCGGACACCCGCTGCCGGAGCCCGACATCCCCGGCCGCGAGGCCAACCTGTGGGTGCGGGTCATGGTTGTCGAGGCCTACATCCACTGCGCCAAGCACATCCCGCGGCTGGCCAAACTGCCGCGGGCCCGGATGTGGGGCACCGATGACGCCACCCGCAAGAAGAGCGACTACTTCGGCGCGGCCGGCTGCGGCGATCCGGCGGACCGCGCGAACCAATGAGCTCGCCGTGGTGTCAGTCCCCCTCGGCTGCCGCCCGGTCGAGCTCAGCCAGCGCCCGCCGCACGGTCCGAAGCGTCGGGTGGGTCGGCTGCACGCTGTCCCGGAGGATGGCCTCGGCCAGCAGGTACAGCGCGCGGGCCTCCAGCGGCCGGCCGCCGTGCCGGCACAGCAGCGCCAGGTTGTTCAGCGTCGGCGCGAGCTCCGGGTGCCCCGGGCCGAGCAGCTCCCGCTTGATGTCCAGGCAGCGCCGGAACAGCTGCTCCGCCTCGTCGTGCCGGCCGCAGCGGTAGGCGACCGCGGCGATGTTGTTCAGCGTCACCGCGACCTCGTAATGCTGCGGCCCGAACCGCCGCTCGTAGCTGGCCAGCACCTCGCGCAGCAACTGCTCGGCCTCGGCAAGCTGGCCCAGCTCCATCAGGATCGGGGCCAGCGCGGCCCGGTCGGCGGCGACCGCGGGGTGATCGGCGCCCAGCGCCCGCACCCGGATGGCCAGGCCATGCCTGGCCGCGGCCTCGGCGCCGCGATGGTCGCCGCGCGCGTGCGCCAGCCCACCGAGGTTGTGCCAGATCGAGGCGACCATGGGGTCGGCCGGGCCGAGCACCCGCACCAGCAGGTCCAGTGCCCGCCGGTACAGCGGGGTCGCCTCGTCGAACTTGCCGCTGTACTTGAACACGATGCCGAGCGCGTTGCACACCTCGGCGGTAGCCAGGTCGTGGCCGATCCCGGCATCGGCCGGGCCGGCGTCGGCCAGCAACAGGGCCTGGCGCAGCACGGCCTCGGCGTCGGCGTAACGGCCCAGCTCCCGGTAGGTCAGGCCGAGCTTGGCCATGGCCCGCAGCTGCAGGCCGATGCGCTGCTCCCGGCGCGGGTCGCGGCGGGCGCTGCCGATGGCCTGCTCGAACACGGCGGCAGCCTCGGCGAGCCGGTTCTCCTCAAACAGCCGCTGGCCCCTGGCCAGCGGGTCGGTCGGGTAGGTGACGCTGGACATGGCGGCCATCCCAACGGTCGGCGACGGAACCCGGCCGGCCTCCCCCGCTCCGGACGCGCAACCAGTGCAACGCCTCAGGCGGCCCGCCGGCATTAGGAGGTACCCCTAGCGCTGACCCCGAAAGACCGGGCACCTGGTCGGTGCCGGGGTGGCGCCGGGGTGGCGCCGCCGTCGCCGGAGGGTGCGCGCGGTCCGGCCGTCAGCGGGTCCGGCCGCTGCTCGGGTCGGCCATCAGGCCGGCGGTGTCGACGGCCTCGAAGTCCGAGCCCCGCAGCGCGGCCAGAGCCCGCAGCGCACCGTCGTTCCAGCGCGGATCCGGTGTCCCGCTGAGGAACCACGGCGAACCGTTATCGGCCACGATCACGCCGTGGATCTTCATGGCCTCGGCGACCACCCTGGCCTGCGGCGGCAGCTTGGCCACGTCGACGCCGGACTTGAGACGCAGCCGCAGACCCATCGGCGGCAGGGCGGCGTCGCCGCTGGGCGAGGCGGCGTGCCTGGCCGGCCAGACGAACCGGTCCTGGGTGCGCGGCGCGGTGACCCGGATGGCATGGTCGATGCGCCCGGCCGCGACCTCCTCGTAGCGCACCAGGCCGGGCGCGATGGGCAGGCCGGCGGCGTCGGCCGAGGTCCACCCGGCCGGGCGCAGCTGGTGGGCGTTCAGGTCGAACACCGCGCCGGAGCCGGCGCGCCAGGATCCGTCGGCGTTGGGGTACGCGTCGAACAGCTCGTACAGCCGGCAGGCCCCGGTGTCCACGACCAGCACGTGCCGGTCGCCGCCGCTGTTCGGGCCGCCCTCGACCGCGGCGTCGCGCGGGATGGGGTACGGGCCGCGGTCGCTTTCGTGCGGCCAGTAGAAGCTCACCGGCACCCGCTGCTGGTTGCCGGCCACGTAGGTCACCGGGATGCCGATCGGCCCGCCGTCCCACTGCCCCGCACCGAAATCGGCCTTGACCGAGCGGCCGGCGCCGATGCTGGCGACGTAGGCGGCGCTGTTGGCGTGCACCGGCAGCCCGGAGACGTCGGCGTGCCAGATGTCCCTGGCCGGCAGGTTCGGGCAACCGCCGAGCGAGGTGCCCGGCGGTGGCAGCGGCCGGCTGGTGGCGGTGGTCGTCTGGGGTGGCGCGGCGCTGGTCGTGGTCACCGCGGTGGTGGACGGATCCGCGGCGGCCGAGCGCGGTGGCGCCACCGCGACCTGGGCCGCAGCCCCGCCGACCGGCCGCCCGGCGACCGCCCGCTCCCCGGTGGTCAGCGCGATCCAGGTCACCAGCAGGGCGACCAGGCCACCGGCGGCCAGGGAGGCCAGCCGGGCACGCAGCGGCCGGCCAGGCTGGCCATGGCGGGGGCCTAGCGCCCGAACCTGAGAAAAGCTCGATCTTGGCACGGGGTGACATCCTGCACCACGGCCGTCACCGCCGCCACATCCGATCGTCGCTTTCCGGCGCGACCACCGTGCACCGAAGATCCCGGGCCGCGTTTTGGGGTGGACCCCGGTGCGGGTCCGCCCGTCCACCGGCCACCCTTGGATCACCGCCCCCACACCCCACCGCCCCGCATTCAGGCATTCAGCGGGCTCGATGTGGAAACCGTTGCCGGGAAACCACATTCAGCCCGCTCAATGCCGGCTGGGCAAGGGACGAAACCGAGACGGGAGCCCCATGGGCCGCATCCGACCACGCACCGTTGTCGCCGCCATTCTGATCGCTCTCGCCGCGCAGTCCGCGACCAGGCCGGTCGCCTTCGCGCTGAGCGAGGAACCGGAACCGGTCGTCATCGACGCCAGCGCCGCCATCGCCGCCATCGCCCGTTGAGCCGCCATCGCCCGTTGAGCCGCCGTCGCCGGTTTTGACCGGCCGTCATCGGTTTTGACCGGCCGTCACCGGTTTGACCGGCCGTCGCCGGCCTCGGCCTGTCCTTCGGGATCGAGGCTGGGGGTGTCCCTAATGCTCGTCCCCGCGCCCCGGCGCAATGGTGCTGCCAGCGGGGCGGCATGCCCGCCCCGAAGACCCGTCGATGCGGGGGCCACGCCCATGAGCGACAGCAGGATCTCCCGGCAAATGCGCGGGCTGATGGTGGCATCGAGGGACACCCTCGATTTCCTCACCACGTCGTCGACGTGGGGCAAGCGCGGCCAGCGGCCGAACGGGACCGACCTCGTCGGCGGCAACCCGCAGGAGGTGCTCCCCGGCTACGTGGAGGCTCTCCAGCGGTGGAGCGTGGCACGGGACGCTAGTTGGTACGGCTACAAGATGAGCGAGACGGCGGCCCGCCAAGCCGCGGCGGAGGCGCTGCGCACCCGCCGCGGAGTGCCGTTCGAGCCGGCCGACATCGCGCTCACCGACGGCGCGTTGGCCGCGCTGCTGGTGTGCCTGATGACGATTTCCGACCCGGGCGAGGAGGTGATGTTCCTCAGCCCACCATGGTTCTTCTACGAGACGCTCATCCGGTCCGGCGGGCCGACCCCGGTGCGCGTACGGCTCTCCCCGCCGCACTTCGATCTGGACGTCGACCGGATCCACGCCGCGATGACGCCGCGTACCCGGGCTGTCATCGTCAACTCGCCGAACAACCCCACCGGCCGGGTGTACGGCGAGGACACCTGGCAGCGGCTCGCCGCGATGCTCGCCGAGGCATCCGCCCGGTTCGGCCGGACCATCTTCCTCATCTCCGACGAGGCGTACAGCCGGATAGTCTTCGACGGCCGGCGGTTCCGCAGCCCGACGGAGTTCTACCCGCACTCGTTCATCGTCTACACCTACGGCACGACCCTGCTCGCCCCCGGGCAGCGCATCGGCTACCTCGCGATGCCACCGACCATGCCGGACCGCGAGCCGCTGCGGCGCGCGCTGGTGGCCGCCCAGATCGCCGCCGGACACGCCTACCCCAACGCCCTGCTCCAGCACGCCCTCGGCGACCTCGAGAAGCTGTGCATCGACGTGCCGCGGCTGCAGGCCAAGCGGGACCTGCTGGTCGCCGAGCTGCGCGCCGCCGGTTACCAGCTCGAGGTCCCGGAGGGCGCCATGTACCTGCTGTCGAGGTGCCCCGACCCGGACGACATGTCCTTCGCCAGGCATCTCGCCAGCCGGGACGTGCATGTACTGCCAGGTAGCCTGATCGAGCTGCCTGGCTACCTGCGGCTCTCGCTCACCGCAAGCGAGGCCATGATCGAGCGGGCGCTGCCGGTCCTGGCCGACGCGGCCGCCGGTGCGTTGCAGCGCTCCAGCTGACGTCGCGGCGAGGATGGCCATCCGCCGGCCGTCACCCCAATTCGACGGCAACGGCCGGGCGGGGCGGGGACGGCGGATTGACTGGTCGCGGTGTGCGGCGGGAGGTACAGGGACCGCGGCGCCGCGTGGACGGTTCAGCGCCGCGGTCACCTGTGTGCGCGCCGGCGGCGGGGACCCACCGGCGCTCGGTTGGGACGGGGCGCGAGCCAGCGCTCAGCGGTACCCGACCCATTCGGCCGCGCTGTCACCAGGTGAACCGGTAGCCCGGCCAGCTGGCATACGCGACGAGCATGCGCCGAGTCGCCGGCAAATACATTGGGGCTACCCCCACCACGAACCCCAGGAATTCGGCGACCACCAGTTCCCGCGGCTTCGTGCCGGTGGGTCGCCGGGTCTCGTCAGCAGATACCTCGGCAGATACCGAGGGTGGGGCCCGGGCGGACGTTGGGGGAGGGGTGACGCCCGCCCGGGCCCCGGGCAATCAGGTCGTCGGCCCGCCAGTGGGGGGAGTGGCGGGAGGACCAGCCGGGGGTTGTGGTGGCTGGGGTCGGCTGGTCGGGACCTGAGCGTGGTCTGCGCCGCTGTCCGCCTTGTCGCTGGCGGCCGACGGCGTCGGGAGGTCGGTGGGTGCGCCGCCTCGGGGTTGGCCTGCCGCGGCGGTCTGCTGCTGGCAGAAGCCGTCGACCTGCTCAGCGCTGCCGGCCGCGGCAAGCAGGGCGGTGAAGGCGGGGCTCTCCAACGCCTTGCCGGGGTTGTCGCTCGCCGCGGCGGAGTACGCCTGACACAGGCCGACCATCGATGGGTCCGGGTTGCCGCCAGCCTGGTCGGGCTTGTCAGCCGCTGATGGCGCCTCGCTCGGCGCGGCCGGGGCCTCGTTGACCACCGTCGGTGTGTTCGCGGTGTCGGGGAGTTCGACAGGTAGGACGCCGGTGCCGGCGGCCAGCGCGATGCCACCGGCCCCGGCTGCCGCCACGGCGGCAGCCTTGACAGTGAGCAGCTTCGCCAGCGCGATCTTGAGCATTGACTGTCTCCGTTGTCTGGGTACATGGCCGAGCTGAGCGGCCGCCTGGAAGGCCACCAGTGCCGCATGCTCCCCGACCAGTTCGGCGGGGTGCGCCAGCGCCCTCGCCGCACACAGTTGCGCGGCGAGCGGCCCGCTGGGCTCGGCGGTGGGGTCGCCATCAAGGAGACGCTCTACGGCGTCTCGGCTCATGCGGCGAGGTCGGTGGTCGCTCATCTCATACCCTTTGGCGTCGCGCCGGCCGTTCGTGTCACAGGTCCGCTCGTACCGACCGTTGCACCGGGATGCCCAGCCCGAGCGCGCCGCTCACCGTCGTGCTGCCTGACTACGCCCAACTCCACGGCGGCAGCGCCGACGGCCTGCTGCTCGAGCTGTTCGGCGAGCCTTCGCAGTCCTCGCCAGGCCGCCGTGCGCACCGCCCCCGGCCGCTTGCCCATCACCTTCGCCGCGGCCTTCGCGTCCAAGCCGACGACCGCGCGCAGCAGGACAGCCTCAGCCTGCTCCCGCGGCAACGTGGCAATGAGGGCTATCGCGGCCTCCGTTGAGCCCAGCTGGATCGCCTCGTCCGCGGTGTCCTGACCGCTGGACCGGTCGAGCAGCGCCTCGGCGCCGACCGCGGCGTCCGGACGGCGCCGGCGCTGGCGCAGGTGATCAAGCGCCCGGTGCCGCGCGATCGTGGCGGCCCAGCCTCGGAACCCCCCGCCCTGGTCACGGAAACAGCGGATGTCCCGGGCAATCTGTAGCCACGTCTCCGAGGCCAAGTCCTCTGCCTCGTCGCCGACCAGGCCACGCAGGTAACGCAGCAGCCCAGGCTGCACCTCCCGGTACAGCAGGCGGAACGCCTCATGATCTCCACCTCGTGCCGCCAGGACCGCCTGGGCCAAGTCGACCTCGCAGCCGTCGCCGCCTGCAGCCACCCGCCCCGGCCCGTCCCCGGCGGGACCACCTGTCCGAGCTATCGCCAGCACCTCGTCTCCTCGTCCCGGGCACCCTAGGCGGTCCGGCACACGCGCCAGCCCGGCCCCACCAACCCTGTCGGCGAGATGACCATAATTTCCGTCACCGCGGCCTCGCCGTGGCGCGCCGTCGGCCACCGGATCCACGTGCGCCACCTCGCCGCCCCTCCCCTTTCCGCTGACCTCTGCAATGTGTCGAAACGGCGAACTCGACATGCCCAGATTGCTCACTTTTCCCCCTCAAGGACAATGTTCGGCCGACGGGCACAGGCCCAGCCCCCACCCGCAGACCCCTTGATGAATGACCCCTCGCACGCTATCATCGAACACGTGTTCGAACGCAAGTATCGGTTGCAGAGCCGCAGCGACGGGAACGGAGGATTGCCTATGCGCCAGCGCAGCCCATGAAGGCGGCAACACCGCCACCCGGGTCGGGTATCGCAATTTGCGGGCTGCCGAAACGGCGACCGTACGGCGATTGCGATTGGCGCGTCCCGGCCAACCCTTGCCACCACGGCCGCCTGAAACCAGGGCACACCATTATCCGGCAATCCGGCACGGCATTATCCGACATGGTGACGTCCAGCGTGGTCGGCGAGCCACGTCGGCGGTGGATGCCATGTCGCGCCGGGGGTGGGCCGATAGGCCCTTTCCGGGGCGGTCGCAGGACGGCCAGCACAGGCCGACCGGACGGCGTCCCGGGACACGAGTTCGGGTGGCCCTTCGTTGTTCGGCGTGCCGTGGTGCCCGTAGACGGCGGTCCGGGGCTCCGTTCCGGTGGCGTAGGCGTACAGGGTGCGACCGTCACCGCACGGTAAGTCGATCTCGATCACCTGGCCGAGCAGGGTCGCCGAGCGTGGGCGCGCACTGGCGCACTGGCGCGGCGTACCAAGAAATCCTTAGGGGTGCCTCTTGGGGTACCTCCCCGATGCCGGCGCCCTGATCTTGGGCTGTGCTGCTGGCGGCCACGGTCAAGACCGGCGCAGGCTCCTGGAGGCTGATTCACATGTCTACCGTCGAGGACAGCAGGACAATAGCGCAACCGTATCCGTTGGAGCTCGGTGAGTTTCACGGCGACTACCAATACGACCAGCTGCGGCGTATTCGTGGCGAGCATCGTCATGTGTTGATGTACGGCAACCGGACGGTCATCGATTTCGCGGACGCCGACGCGCTCATCTCGGATCGCCGGTTCATCAGCGGCAGCGCCCATTGGCTGAACGGACGAGGCATCGACAGCGGCACGGTGCTGCACTGGTGGACCAACCTGATGTTCACCAAGGACGGCGAACCGCACCGCAGGCTGCGCAAGCTCGTGTCGGGGGCGTTCACACCGGGCGTCGTCGAGGGCTGGCGTACGGCGACCGCCAGGATCTCGGAGTCGCTGTGCGACGAGATCGCCGAAAGCGACGAGCTCGACATCGCGTTCGCGTTCTGCTCGCGGCTGCCGCTTATCACGATGTGCAAGATGCTCGGGGTGCCGGACGAGGACATCGTCCTTCTCGAGGGGTGGGCCGAGGAACTCGGAAACCTGTTCATCTTCGCCATCCAGTTCACGCCGGAGTCGCAGGCCGCCATGGAGCGCACGATCACCGGCTTCGCCGAGTACGCCGAAAAGCTCATCGCCGAGCGCAGGAGCAACCCCCGCGAGGCCGACCTGGTGACCCGGCTCATCGCGGCCCGTGACGAGGGCGACCACCTGAGCCACGACGAGTTGGTCGTGATGCTCGGCAACCTGCTGGTGAGCGCGAACGACTCGACTCGCAGCGCGGTGACCAACACGCTCTACACGCTGCTTCGGAATCCCTCGCAGTGGCGCAGGCTCTGCGCGGACCCGTCGCTGGCATCGATGGCCGTCGAGGAGGCGCTGCGGTACGAGAGCCCGCTGGAGCTCAACCCGCGGGTGGCGTTGGAGGACCTCAGCTTTGCGGGCATGGACGTGGCCAAGGGCGAGGTGCTGTTCGCGAACCTGCTGGGTGCCGGGCGAGACCCGGCGCGCTACCCGGACCCGGACGTGTTCGACATCACCCGGCCCGACGTCAAGGTGCTCTGCCTCGGCGGCGGACCGCACTACTGCCTCGGCGGCCCGCTGGCCAAGATCATGCTCCAGGAGGCTCTCAAGGTGCTGGTGCGGCGGTTCCCGGACATGACGGTGGTGGAGGACGGCGTGCGATGGTCCCCCATCACGCACTCGCGCCACCTCACCGCCCTGCCGATCCGGCCAAGGGGATGACGGCCCCACACCGCCGCTGTAGAAGCCTCGACCCACAACTGCCGCAGCACGCGTGACCCGATGGGGGTACTACATATTCGTGATCCACTGAGTACTACATATTTTGGTGGCGCCCCGTAGGGGGATCCCGGTGCCGGCCCGCCCGAGGTCGGCAATGCTGTGGAATCCGGATGCGCCACGGATGCCGCACGACCACCAGCGGAGAGATGTCCGTCGGGCGAACACGTCGGCCCGCCGCGCCGCGTACCGGGCTCCGGCCAGCTCGGAGATTTTCCTGGGTGACCCTTGGGGTTCGGCCCCGGTGTGCCGGAGCCGCTCGGCGAGCACGCTGATGCCACGGTCACCGCAATCTCAGCGCAGTGGGTTGCCCGGTTCCGTGACCACTTGCACACAACGGAACGGGTAACGAAACGTCGCCTGCTTGGCACTAGGCATGCAGACATTGGATCAGCAGGGCGGTATCCCCACCGAGGCCCGCGCCTGGCAGGCTGTCACGGGTACAGCCAGGCGCCGGCCGAGAAACCTGAAAGGCAACCACATGTTCGTCGTCGTGAACCCCGCACAACGCAACTCGTGCCCGGCGGTCACACCCGACGCACCCGCCACGGAGGTCGCCTCCATGATGGCCGCCATGCAGATCGAGCGGCTCTGGGTGGTGGACCCGCACGGCAACCCGCTCGGCATGGTCACCATGGCAGGCCTCGCCAGGGCCAGCGACCC
>Ga0209382_10004901_pt1 | contig 17607 bp, 16 predicted proteins | sample SoiMetdeltSBSDD5_FD_187599 | JGI IMG/M metagenome (GOLD analysis project Ga0209382, IMG submission 187599) | Bulk soil microbial communities from a Populus tree surrounding site in Tennessee, USA - Soil MetaG P. deltoides SBSDD5 (SPAdes) (version 2) | ecosystem: Environmental > Terrestrial >...
CATCGAAGTCCAGTACGAGAACGGCGACATCGAGGAGATCGACCTCGATACCTGGCACGAGCTCGACCTGGAGCGCGCCGAGGAGCCGGAGGGCTGGGCCAGCGACGACGACGAGGACGAGGACGAGGACGAGGAGGAGGCCGACGAGGACGACTGGGACGAGGACGAAGACGACGACGACTGGGACGACGACGACGACGAGGACCTCGACGACGACGACGATTACAGCGACCGCGACGACGCCTGACGGGGCGCCCGCCCCGCGCTGTTGAAACCTATTGAATCCAGCACAGTCGGACCTCATATGCCCTGCAACCGGGGCACACATATGAGAGCTCGATGAAACGCATCTTCCTTCTGGTCGCCACCAACGTGGCGGTCTTGGTGGTCCTGAGCATCACCCTGCGCCTGCTGGGCGTCGACCGCATCCTCGACGAGCGCGGTGGGCTCGACCTGACCGCTCTATTGATCTTCTCCGCCGTGCTCGGCTTCGGCGGCTCCCTGATCTCGCTCGCAATGTCCAAATTCATCGCCAAGCGCGCGATGGGTGTGCGCATCATCGAGCAACCGCGCGACGCCGCGGAAGCGTGGCTCGTCGAAACCGTGCACCGCCAGGCCCAAGCCGCCGGCATCGGCATGCCGGAAGTCGGCATCTTCGATACGCCCGATATGAATGCGTTCGCGACCGGTCCGCGCAGGAACAACGCGCTCGTCGCGGTCAGCTCGGGGCTGTTGCGCGGCATGTCGCGGCGCGAAGCGGAAGCCGTGCTCGGCCACGAGATCAGTCATGTCGCGAACGGCGACATGGTGACGCTGACGCTGATCCAGGGCGTGGTGAATACGTTCGTCATCTTCCTGTCGCGCGTGATCGGCTACGTGATCGACCGCGTCGTGTTCAAGACCGAGCGCGGGCACGGGCCGGCGTTCCTGGTCAGCGTGATCGTCGCGCAGCTGGTGCTCGGCATTCTCGCGAGCGTGATCGTGATGTGGTTCTCGCGACAGCGCGAGTTCCGCGCCGATGCCGGCGGCGCCAAGCTGGAAGGCCGCGAGCCGATGATCGCCGCGCTGGAGCGCCTGCGTCAGCAGCACCCGCAGCCGCTGCCGGATCAGATGGCTGCGTTCGGCATCAGCGGCACGCTCGGCCACGGGCTGAAGCGGCTGTTCATGACTCACCCGCCGCTCGAGGAACGCATCGCCGCACTCCGCGCGATGTGACATTCTAGAGGCGTGCTATCGCTACGCCTCGTCATTTTCGCTGCCGTGTCGGGCATCGCCCTGTGGGCCCTGTTCTCGCTGCTCGACACCCTGCGCGAGCCGGAGCTGCTGCGCTCGGCAAAGACGATCGTCGTGAAGGGCTGCGAGCCGATGGAGTCGGCACAGGCCCGGCAACTCTGCCCGCAACTGTTCTGCCAGAAGTTCCTGCTCGAAGGACGCGGCCTGCCGCTGCGCTCGGTGTTCAAGGTGACGGTCGATACGACGGCCGGCAATGAACACTTGATCGGCGGCATCGTGCAGTCAGGCCCAGCCGACAGCGATCGGCGCTTCGCGTGCCTGCTGCGCGATCACAAAGTCACTGCCGGCCAGCTCGTCGACGGTGCACACCTCGAAGCGCTTGCCGCGCAGCCCGCGAACTGGTCGTTGCCGCAATGAGCGTGCGATGAGCATCGACGCCGCGACACTCGATCGCCTGCGCGCGATCGTCGGACCGCACGGGTATCTCGATCGGCCGAGCGACGTCGAGCCGTTCCTCGTCGACCATCGCAAGCTGTATCACGGCGCCACTACCATCGTGCTGCGTCCGGATTCGACCGAGCAGGTCGCCGCCATCATGAAGCTGTGCAACGAGGCACGGATCGGCGTCGTGCCGGTGGGCGGCAACACGAGCTACTGCGGTGGTGCGACGCCGAGTGGCGATGGCTCGCAGATCGTGCTCTCTCTCGCACGCATGCGACGCATCCGTACACTCGACCCGGCGAACTACACGATGATCGCCGAGGCGGGCTGCGTGCTCGCGGAAATCCAGGCTGCGGCCGCCTCGGTCGATCGACTGTTTCCGATGAGCCTCGGCTCGGAAGGCTCCTGCCAGCTCGGCGGCAACCTGTCGACGAATGCCGGCGGCACCGCGGTCCTGCGTTACGGCATGATGCGCGACCTTGTCCTTGGTCTCGAAGTCGTGCTGCCCGATGGCCGCGTGCTCGATGGACTCAAGCCGCTGCGCAAAGACAACACAGGCTACGATCTGCGCGATTTGTTCATCGGCGCGGAAGGAACGCTGGGCATCATCACGGCCGCAGCGTGCAAACTTTTCTCTCGTCCTGCGTGGGCGCTGACTGCATTCGTTGGCGTGCCTGACCCGCACGCCGCGGTCACGCTGCTATCACGATTGCGCGCCTTCACGAGCGATGCAGTCACGACATTCGAGCTCGTGCCGCGCGTCGCGCTCGATCTGATCCTGCAGCACATCCCTGCCACGAGCGATCCGCTCGACCGATCGCATCCGTGGTATGTGCTGTTGGAGATCGGCATGGGCCGTGGAGCCGCCGCTGCGCGCGAGAGTATCGAAGCCGAGCTGGCCGTCGCGCTGGAAGCCGGCGAGATCACGGATGCAGCGCTCGCCGCGAGCGAGGCGCAACGCGAGATGTTCTGGCGGCTGCGCGAGACGATCCCGGAAGCGCAGAGCCGCGAAGGCGCGAGTATCAAGCACGATATCTCAGTGACGACGAGCGAGCTGCCGCGCTTCATCGTCGAGGGCGCGGCTCTGGTTGCCCGGTTGGCACCGGGCGCGCGACTGGTTTCGTACGGACACCTCGGCGACGGCAACTTGCACTTCAACTTGAGTCCGCCCCGCGGCGGCAACAACGAGGAATTTGCGCGACTCGCCCCGCAAGTGAATCGTGCCGTGCACGACCTCGTAGCGCGCTACGGCGGCAGCTTCAGCGCCGAGCATGGCATCGGCCAACTCAAGCGCGGCGAGCTGCTTCGCTACAAGAACCCGGTTGCGATCGAGCTGATGCGTTCGATCAAGCAAGCTGTCGACCCGAACGGCATCATGAATCCGGGCAAAGTGCTGTAGATCAGCTGCCGACTGTTCCTCCGCCTTCCCTCGTTATCGCGATGACGCTCGAGCGCGGCTGCGTGCCCGGCCCATCGGGCCAGTGACTGCGCGGCTCGGTCACGCTGCCGCCTTCACCCGGATGTTGAATGCTCAGGAACAACGTCTCGCAGTCCGGCGAGAACTGGCAGCCGCAGATCTCCGCGCCGACCGGGCCGCTCATGAACTGCTGCAAGCGGCCCCGTTGCGGGCCTTCGGTCGGGCACACGAAGCAGCCGTCATTCGAGCCACGGGGCTGCGTACCGTCAGTGACGATCCACAGGTTGCCGTCGCGGTCGAAGCCAATGTTGTCGGGTGAGCCGATCGGGCTCAGGTCGTCGGCCTGCGCATAGCCCGCGAAGTAGGCACTGTCCTGCCTGACCAGCGTCAGATCGGTGATCAGGTGGCCGCCGGCAGGATCGCCGCCGAGCAGGAACACTTCCCAGGAGAACTCGCGCGCGGTGTGATCGTCGCCGGCTTCGCGGATTTCGACGATGTGTCCGAAGGGATTCGCGCCGCGCGGATTCGCGCGATCGGGACCGGACGCGACTTCGCGACCGGCATACATGAGGTGACCGGCGGCAGCGGTGCGCTGCTCGTTGCGCGTGCAGGCCACATAGATGCGTCCGGAAACGGGATTCGCTTCCACGTCCTCCGTTCGATCCATCGGCGTCGCGCCCAGCAGGCTGGCCGCGGCGCGCGCCTTGATCAACACTTCTGCCTGATCGCGAAAGCCAGCGGCCGCATTCAGCGGACCTTTCGGATCGAACACGAGAGGCAGCCACTCGCCACTGCCGCTCGCATCCAACCGCGCGGCGTACAACGTGCCGCGATCGAGCAGGTCGCGATTCGCCGCCGGGTTCTTCGAATCGAAGCGACCATCGGAAACGAATTTGTAGATGTACTCGAACTTGTCGTCGTCGCCCATGTAGACGGCGACGCGGCCGTTGTGCGCGATGAACGGACTCGCACCTTCGTGCGCAAAGCGGCCGAGCGCGGTGCGCTTGACGGGCGCGCGCATTGGATCGCGCGGATCGATCTCGACGATCCAGCCGTGGCGGAACGGTTCCGTCGGCGTGCGCGGCAGATCGAAGCGTGCATCGGCGGCTTCCCAGGCGTACAGAGAATTCACCTTCCACATGCGCCAGCGACGATGCGACTCGACGACGTACGGATCGACGTCGCTGCGCGCCTTGAGCTGCTCGAGATTGCCGAAGTAGTCCTGAATGTTCTCTTCGGCGGTCAGGTAGGTGCCCCATGGCGTCTCGCCGCCTGCGCAATTTCCGAATGTTCCCAGCGCGCGCACTCCATCTGGATCGGCCTGGGTACGCAGCAACGCAGCGCCTCGCGCAGGGCCGCCGATGTCGATCGGCGTCTCAGCTGTAATGCGGCGGTTGTAGCGCGAGTCCTTCACCATCTGCCAACGTCCGCCGACGCGCGCGACCTCGATGACCGACACACCCTGCGCGGCCTTCGCGACGTCGACGGATTGCGGATACTTGCTGACGTACTCACGGCCACGACCGAGCAATGCACCGGCGATGCCGAGATGCTGCGGAAACATCAGCTCGTCGAGCGAGTATTCGTTGTTGACGCACAGGATGCCGCGCTCGCCGCGTGCGTTGAGCGGAAAGAAATGAATGGCGTCGCAGTTCGTGCCGAACTGACGTTGCTGCCGTTCGGCAGCGCCCGCTTCCAGCAGCACACCATCGGCAAGACGGGCCGCGTCCAGATCAGGAACCGACGTCCACAGGCTTTCGCCCCAGCGCACCAGCAGGTCGTATCGGTATCCGGGCGGCAGCACGACATCGTCGGCCTGGGTGCCCTGGATGGCCTTGAAAGACAGTGCAGTGCTCGGCCGCAGTGTCGTGCATGCGCCGAGCAGCCCGCTGCCTGCGATGGCAAGCGGTGCGAGAGTGGCGCCCGCGGCGAGTACTCGCCGGCGAGTCAACCGTTGGGAAAGAAGGTGTTCGAACGCAGTCGCGTCAGCTGTTCTTGTCATGGGCCGCGGGGTCGCTTTTGAACCCGCGCAGCCTAACGCATTTGCGATGGCCGACCCATTACAACAGGCTCAGGAGCCGCTGTGCTCGCGCAGCCACGCAATCTGCGCCGGATAGTAATCGGGCTCGAGGCCTGTATAGCGCCGCTCGCCGTTCTCCTGCGGCACGAACTTGATGATGCCGTGATCGGCGTCGGGAAAAACGCGCAGCTGCACGGGCCGGCCTTCGGCCTGCAATTTCTCCAGCTCGCGCAAGGTCCACGGCGTCGGCGCGCTCGAGTCCTCGCCGCCCAGCAGCCACAGGCTCGGCGTTTGCAGCTCGTGCATCGTCTGCACGGGGTCGTACAAGCGATCGATGAATGGCGTGTCGCCCTGTGAACGCGTACGCCACCAGAGATACACGCGCATCGCCCACAACGGCATCCTGGTATCGGCAACCACCCCCAACATCGAATCGCTGCCGCGCACACCCTCGAACCACGGCTGTGAGCGTCCGGCATCGAGCATGCTGCCGAGCTCGCCCCAGCGATTCTCGTGGCGGTCGAAGATGCTCTCGATCACTGCATTGACGCGATCGGCCGCGGCGACCGCGTCGGCACCGAGGCCCTTCTGCTGGAGCGCATAGAAATAGCCCCACCGATCCTCGCCGGTCACCGGAACCATGACCCCATAGCCGACCAGGATGCTGCGGATGTTGCCGTCTTTCAGCGCCGCCAACGGCGCGATCCAGCCGCCCTGGCTGAAGCCGGCCAGATGGATCCGATTGCCGTCGACCCCGGGCTGCGTGCGCAACCAGCGCACCGCTGCGAGGACGTCGTCCGAGAGAACGTGAAAATTCTGCAGGTACTTGCCTTGCGACTCACCCGTACCGCGCTTGTCGAAGGCGAGCGCGGCGAAGCCGTTCGCCGCGTACAGATACGGCTCGTAGTAATAGTCGACCGCGCTGTACGACTCCGAGCCGTGCACGATCACGACAGCGGGATACGGGCCGGGACCGTAAGTCGACGCGTCGGGCAGCACCACCTTGCCGCGCAGTTGCAGATCGCCGCTTGGAAACATCGCCGTGTGTTCGGGCAGGTCGAGCCGACGCGCGTGCGCGACCCTGTCATCGGCACGGCGCCAGTCGAACCCGGGCCGGCCGGCGCCGGCGCCATCGAACTTGACGCGATTGACGACCGGCTCGCGCTGATCCCAGCCGGGACCGCCCTCGAACTCACCGTCGCCCGTCGGCCAAAGCACGGCGCTTTCGCCGTTCATCATGCGATAGCGCAGGACCTTGCCTTCGCGCGGCGTGACGAATACGAGGGCGCCGTCCGCGAGCGCGTATGCGCCTGTGAATCGCGTATCCGGAGGCTCAGGTCGTGTCGCGACGTAGACCGCAACACCGACGACCACAACGAGCGCCACGAGTCCCAGCAGGATTTTCTTTTTCATCCGCCATTGGACGCGGACGAAGCGACCCGGGTTGCGCTGGTGTGAGGTACTGCGGTGCGGTCAGGAGCCGCGGCGTGCCGACACGAGCATCCACTCGACGCCCGTGGGAATGTCCGCAGCGGGCGGCAGGTAGCGGAACGAGCTCACCCATGCCGTGAGCGCCTCCCGCACGCACTCGGGCGCCGGTGAGAGCTTCAACGCGTCCGGGCTGCCATCCATGCGCACGACGAACTCGACTACGACGCTGCCACTGGCCTCGCAACCCGGCGCGAGCACCAAGGGTTGCGATTCCATCAACTGCAGCGACGGCGGCGCAACCGGCGCGGGCGGAGTCAGCTGACAGCCTGCGAGTAATGTCAGTGCAGCCAGTGCGATGGAGCGTGTGCGCGTCATCGATGCGCCAACTCGAAGTCGACCGGAATACGCAGCTCGCTCAGCGCCCTGCTCAGGTGCGGCGTCAGCGTGAAGCCGCGGGTCTTGCGTGCCGAGATGGCGATGATCAGCCGCACTTCGCCGCCTTCGGACTGAATGCGGCGAAAGAACTCCGAATGCCGGCGCAACACGCTGGCCGTGAGGATGGTCAGCGTAGAGTCGAGCGCGGAGAAAGCCTGAGTGTGCCGGCTGATCTCGGGCACGAGCGCCGACTCCGGCGTGTCGAGAAGCAGCGTCGGAAGATCGAGCGTTGCGAGCCAGTAGCTGTCGACATGGACCGGCGTCACCGCGGTGTTACGAGTCGATTCGCGCGGATCGCCGGCGCGGAACGAATGCTCCGGCTCGATCTGCAGCTCGCGCGAGATCAATGCAGGGTCGATCGACGGATGCCGGATGCGCAGCGACAGCTGGAATGGATGGGACGGCTGCGAGGCTCGGCGGGCTTCCATAAAGGTTCCTGGGGGCTTTCAGATCCTTGAAGGGGCGGCCATCACAGCATCGGGCCGCCCGCCGCGCAAGTGCGGACCTGCACGCATCAGCGCCCGCTATCGCGTGTTCGATCGATTGCAACGGCGAGGTGGTAGAGCGAGTCGAGGAGCGGCACCGGCTGCTGCAACTGTCGTGCCTGGCGCACGGCATAACCGAGCGTCCCTTCGATTTCCAGCGGTCTGCCGGCCTCCAGGTCCTGGAGCGAGGACAGGCGATGATTGGGCGCACTGCGCTGGAAATCGCGGCCCGCTTGCAGCACCGCCTGTACTCCAGCGTCCTCGGAGCCGCTCAAGATTCCCTGCAACGGCAACAACGTGTCCTCGTTCGTAAGCGTCACGCCCGCGGCCTTGGCAATGCCGGCGACCTCTCGTGTGACCCGCACCATCACCCGCGCGCAGTCGGGATCGCTGAGGTAACGCCACGTCGTGGCGCGCGTCGTGATCGACATCAGCATCAGCCCGGCCCAGCCCACGAACTTGGTCCACTCGCGGGCCAGGACGTCGGGCACCGCGGTGGCGCGCACGCCGGAGGTGTCGATCGTTCTTGCAATTCCTTCGGCGCGAGCGCTCGAACCCGCGGGGAGCTCGCCGATATAGATGTTGACGTTGCGTGTGAACAGCACCTCGCCCGACGGCAAGAGCTCACCACTGGTGTTCGCGAGACAGCCGAGCACGCGATCGCCGCCGAATGCATTCGCCAGCGCCTCGTTCTTCCACATGCCGTTCTGAATCGAGAAGGCGGCGCCGATGTCGGAGCTGCCCAGCGGCGCGAGCGCCTCCGCCGTGCCGGGCGTCTTCATCGCGACGATGAGCACGTCCGCATGGCGCAGCTGCGACGCATCGGTGAGCACTTGAACCGGTGTTGCGATTTCGACGAGACCTTTGATCTTCAGGCCGTCGCGGCGCAGTTGTTGGGCACGCCGCTCGCGAACGAGCATCGTGACCGAGTGGCCCGCGCGCGCCAGATGCGCCCCGAGGATCGAGCCGATCGCGCCGGCGCCGAGAATCGCGAATTCGGTTCTGGGTGCGCTCATGGGAGCGGCGAAGATAGCACCATTCGCGCGCTGCATTGCCGGCGATGCCGAGATTGCATTGGCCTCCCCGCAGGTCAGGCCTTAGCCTGACACTCCATGAGCGATGCCAATATCCCGGCCGGATTCGCCCCCATCTTCCGCACCAGCCCGTTTCTCGAAACGATCGGGCCGCTGTACAGCGTCGGCTCGGGCGCAACCCTGATGATCGGCATGCGCGTGCAGGAGAAGCACACGAACGCGCGCGGCACGTTGCACGGCGGCGTGCTCGCTTCCATCGCGGACATCGCGCTCGGCTACGGGCTCGGGACGTCGACGAGTCCGCCGACGAGCATGGTGACGGCGAACCTCAGCGTGGACTTCGCAGGCAGCGCGCAGCTCGGCGATTGGGTCGAGACGTCGCTCGACATCCAGAAGATCGGCTCGCGCATGGCGTTCGCCAACGTCTATTTCAGCGTCGGCAATCAACGCATCGCGCGCGCCAGCGGTGTATTCCTGGTGCTGACGAAGACCTAGCCGCTGGCCGCTTTGCGCGCAGCTGCCTGCTCTTCTGCCGACTCGACGCCGAGCCGCTTGTGCATCAGCGGACTCGTGGTCGTGTACTGCAGGTGCACCTTCTTGCCGGGCTCCAGGTATTCCTTGATCGCGAACGCGGCGAGCGCCGCTTCGTGGAAGCCCGACAGAATCAGCTTCTTCTTGCCGGCGTAGTGATTGATGTCGCCGACCGCGTAGATGCCCGCCACGTTCGTCTGGAACTTCTCGGTGTCGACGCTGAGCTGACGCTTGTTGATCTCCAAGCCCCAGTTCGCGATCGGTCCGAGCTTCGGATGCAGGCCGAAGAACACCAGCAACTGATCCAGGTCCACCCGACGCACGACGCTATCCGCGCCCTGCACGCTCAGTGACTTCAACACGCCGTCGACGGCGTTGACTTCCTTGGCCTGGCCGATGAGCACGTCGGCACGATGCTCGTCGCGCAGCGCGTAGAGCTTGGCGAGCGATGCCGGCGCGCCGCGGAACTCGGGACGCCGATGTACCAGCACGACGCTGCGCGCGTGGTCTACGAGCGTCAGTGCCCAGTCGAGCGCTGAGTCGCCGCCGCCGAGGATCACCACGTCCTGGTCTGCGTACGCACGCGGATCCTTGACGCGATAGTGGATGTACTTGCCTTCGAGCTCTGCTGCGCCTGGCACGTCGAGCTTGCGCGGCTGGAACGAGCCCACGCCGCCTGCAACGACGACTGCGCCAGCGTCGAACACAGTGCCGGCACTGGTCACGACGCGGAAGCGGCCATTGTCCTGCCGCGCCACTTCGGTGACTTCCTGCCCGAGGTTCAAGCCTGCGCCGAACGGTCGGATTTGCTCGAGCAGCCGATCAGTCAGCTCCTGGCCGGTGCACACCGGCACCGCCGGAATGTCGTAGATCGGCTTGTCCGGATACAGCTCGACGCATTGACCGCCCGGCGCCTTCAGCGAATCAACCAGCTGCGCCTTCAAACCGAGCAGGCCCAGCTCGAACACCTGGAACAATCCGCACGGCCCGGCGCCGACGATGACGACGTCGGTGTGGATCGGATGGCGTTCGAACTTAAGCGCGGAGTCGTGCGTCGACACGAGGAATCTCCCGGGGCGGAATCTGTACCGGCGGAATGACGTTCGGCGCGAGCGGCTGATCGAGTCCGGCCGCTTCGAGCAAGCCCTTCTCGGCAAGCCACTTGCGATTGAACAGACGCGATTGGTACTTCGCGCCGGTGTCGCACAGGATCGTCACGATCGTGTGACCGGGGCCGAGCCGGCGCGCAGCCTGCAGAGCTGCCGCGACATTCACGCCGCTGGTGCTGCCGAGGAACAGGCCTTCCTCGCGCAACAGCTGATAGACAGTACGCACGCATTCAACGTCGGTGACGTGCAGTGCGTCGTCGAGCGGTGCGCCTTCGAGGTTCGCCGTAACGCGGCCGATACCGATGCCTTCGGTGATCGAGCCCGGGCCGGTCGCCTTGAGCTCGCCGTCGCGCAGCCAGTGATAGAGCGAGCTGCCTTGCGGGTCGGCAAGCAGTGCGAGGGGCTTGCGACCGCGATGATTCGTCTGACGCTTCAGGAAGCGCGACACGCCGCCGAGCGTGCCGCCGGTGCCGGTCGCGGTGACGAAGGCGTCGATGCGGCCATCAGTCTGCTCCCAGATCTCGGGCCCCGTCGTTTGCTCATGCGTGTCGCGGTTCGCGGTGTTGTCGAACTGATTGGCCCAGATCGCGCCGGGAATTTCCTCGGCGAGCCGGCGGGCCACTTTCTGATAGTGGTTCGGGTCGCTGTACGGCACTGTCTTGACGCGCAACACCTCGGCACCGAGCGTCTCGATCGTCTGGTACTTCTCCGGCGACTGGTTGTCCGGCATCACGATGACGAGCCGATAACCGCGCACATTGCAGATGTGCGCGAGGCCGATGCCCGTGTTGCCTGCGGTGCCTTCGACGACCGTGCCGCCCGGCAACAGCCGGCCGCTGCGCTCCGCATCGTCGATGATGGCGCGCGCGGCGCGGTCCTTGACCGAGCCGCCCGGATTCATGAACTCGGCCTTGCCGAGGATCTCGCAGCCGGTGAGCTCGCTGAAATGGCTCAGGCGGATCAGCGGTGTGTTGCCGATGGCATCGGCGAGACCATTGCGGATGCTCATGCTGTGAGCCTCACTTGCTTCGCTATTGGATTGGCTGCCGCGGCGTTGAACCACTGCAGCGTTGCATGCAGGCGCGTCACTTCGCCCACGATCAACAGGGCCGGAGATTGAATACCTGCTTGTCGCGACTTCTGCGCCAGGTCCGCGAGTGTGCCGGTCACGACGCGCTGCTCAGCGCGCGTGCCCTGCTCCACGATCGCAGCGGCGCGCGACTCCGGTGCTCCGTGCGCGCGCAGCTGCGAAACGATTCGTTCGAGCTGACCGAGACCCATGTAGAACACCACGGTCTGCGCCGGCTGTGCGAGATGGTCCCAGTCGATCGTATTGCCGTCTTCTTTGGTATGGCCGGTGACGAACACCAACGATTGCGCGTGATCACGATGCGTCAGCGGAATACCAGCGTACGCCGCGCAACCTGCTGCGGCAGTTACACCCGGCACGACTTCGAAGCGCACGCCAGCAGCTGCGAGTGCTTCGAGCTCCTCGCCGCCTCGACCGAAGATGAAAGGATCGCCGCCTTTGAGTCGGCACACGCGCTTGCCCTGCTGCGCGAGCTGCACGAGCAGCGTGTTGATCTCTGCTTGGGATACCTGCGCAGCACCGGCACTCTTGCCGACGTTGATGCGCTCGGCATCGCGGCGCGCGAGATCGAGAACTTCTGCCGATACGAGCCGGTCATACAGGATCACATCCGCGTTCTGCAGCGCTCGCAATGCGCGCAATGTCAGCAAACCCGGATCGCCGGGACCGGCGCCGACGAGTGCAACCTCGCCTGACTGCTGGCCGCCGGTTCGCAGTGTGCTGGCGATCTCCTCGGCATCGACGCTACGTCCGGCGAGCACGTCGGCGGCCAACGACCCGTCGAAGAAGTCTTCCCAGAACTTGCGGCGTCGCGCCGGACTCTCGATGCGCTCTTTGATCGTCGGACGCAGTTTGCCCGCCAGCTTCGCGAGTACGCCGAGCCGCTGCGGCAGGAACGATTCGAGCCGCTCGCGCAAGCGGCGCGTGAGCACCGGCGCATCGCCGCTGCTAGCCACTGCGACCACGACCGGCGAGCGATCGACGATCGCCGGCACGATGAAGCGCGACAGCTCGCGATCGTCGACGACGTTCACCGGAATGTTACGGCGCTCGGCTTGACGCGCGACCCACGCATTGATCGCATGCTTGTCGGTCGCTGCTATCGCCAGGCGCACGCCGTCCAAGTGCTCCGGACTGAACTCGCGCGCGATGTGCGTAATCTCGCCCGCCGCCGCTCGCTCCGCGAGTCCGGCGACGAGCTCGGGTGCCACGACCCGGACCTGCGCGGAGGTTCGCAGCAGCAGATCGACTTTGCGTTCGGCGACGACACCGCCGCCGACGACGAGCACGGGCTCGTTCGCGAGACGCAGAAAGATGGGGAAGTAGTCCACGGTGCTACGGCTTCCTCACCGTCAGGTCGCTGCAGCTGCCGCCGTACGGCGCGGCTCGACTTTGAGCGGAATCACGCGCCGGCGCGGTTGCAGACCGCACTCACGCGAATCCGGGTTTTCCCACCACCAGCGGCCCGAGCGCGGATCCGCGCCAGGCTCGATCGCACGCGTGCAGGGAGCGCAGCCGATGCTCGGGTAGCCGCGATCGTGCAGGGCGTTGTACGGCAGGTTGCGCGCCTTGATGTAAGCCCACACGTCCTGCTCGGTCCAATCGAGCAGCGGGCTGACTTTCCACAAGCCGTAGCGCTCATCCCACGCCACCGACTCGCCGAGCGCACGCTCTTGCGACTGTTCACGACGCACGCCGGTCACCCAGGCACGATGACCTGCGACTGCCCGCTTGAACGGCTCGATCTTGCGGATGTTGCAGCAGCTCAGGCGCTCTTCGACGCCGAGGTAGAAACCGTTGATGCCGTTGTCGCGCACGTACTGCTCGACCAGCTTCGCATCCGGATAGAAGACCTGGATGCGCCGCTGATAGCGACGTTCGACGCGATCGAGCAGCGCCAGCGTCTCGTCGTGCAGTCGGCCGGTGTCGAGCGTGAACATCTCGATCTCGGGCGCGTGACCGCAGATGATGTCCGTCAACACCATCGCCTCCGCTCCGAGGCTGTTGGAGTAGACGACGTCGCCGTACTCACGCACGGCATGCTCGAGCACGGCGCGTGTGTTCTGAACGAGCGTTTGCAGGCGGGGCGACAGGGAGTCCGGGTTCATAGTGAGCCGGACTGTAGCCAACCGCCTTATAACCCGTGAAAGACCCGTTTGTTCTGTCATGATGCGGGGCCGTTATGACTTTACAGTGCAGCTGCGGCTACACTTAAGTGCATGAAACTACAGCAATTACGCTATCTCGCGGCGATCGTCGAAAACGACCTCAACATCACGGCGGCAGCGGAGCGCCTGCATACCTCGCAGCCAGGGGTGAGCAAGCAGCTCAAGCAGCTGGAGGATGAGCTCGGCTTTCCGATCTTCTTGCGACAGGGCCGCACGCTCACGCGCGTGACGCCCGCGGGCAAACGCGTCATCGATCGCGCCATGAAGATCCTCAAGGAGGTCCAGAGCATCAAGCGGCTCGCGGACGAGCAGAAAGGCGATGGGCGCGGCTCGCTGGCGATTGGCACGACGCACACACAAGCGCGTTACGTTCTGCCCGAGGTGATCCGTCGGTTCCGCGAGCGTTACCCGCAGGTCGAGCTGCATCTGCATCAGGGGACCTCGGAGCAGATCGCCGACATGGCTCAGCGCGACCGCATCGACTTCGCGATCAATACCGGCTCGCAAGAGCTGTTCGGCAATCTCGTGCTGCTGCCGTGCTATCGCTGGCATCGGCGCATCGTCGTGCCGCAGGGCCATCCGCTGTCGAAAGAAACGAAGATCACGATCGAGACCCTCGCGGAATATCCGATCGTCACGTACGTGTTCGGCTTCTCGGGACCCTCCTCGCTGCAGCAGATCTTCGCGCGCGCCGGTGTCGTGCCACGCGTCGCGCTCACTGCACGTGACGCGGATGTAATCAAAACCTATGTGCGGCTCGGGCTCGGCGTCGGTATCGTCGCCAGCATGGCGGTCGACCCGCGCGAAGACGGGGATCTCGTCTCGATCGATGCCTCGCACCTGTTCCCCGCGCACATGACTTGGGCCGGTTTCCACCAAGGCGCGCTGCTGCGCGGCTACATGTACGATTTCCTGCAGCAGCTGGCGCCGCACCTGACGCGTCGGCTCGTGGATCGCGCCGGCAATGCCGCCACGCCTGCCGACGTCGACGCGCTGTTTGCGGACGTGGAGTTGCCGGTCTACAAATGAACGAGATCATCGACCGCCCGAAGGGACGCTCTCTCAAGCCGCTGCGCGCGTTGTGGCCGTACATCCGCCGCTACAAGCGCACGCTGGTACTCGCGCTCGGCGCGTTGCTGATCGCGTCAGCTGCGCTGCTCGTGCTGCCGCTCGCCTTCCGCAACGTCATCGACCAGGGCATGGTCGTGCAGGATCGCGCGACGATCGACTTCTACTTCGTCGCGTTCCTCGCAGCTGCCGCAGCATTCGGCGTATTCGCAGCGCTGCGCTTCTATCTGGTCACTTGGCTTGGCGAGCGCGTGGTCGCCGACGTGCGCAGCGATGTGTACGCGCGCGTGATCCGCATGGATCCGACGTTCTTCGAAGTCACGCGTACCGGCGAAGTGCTGTCGCGACTGACGACAGACACGACACTCGTGCAATCCATTGCCGGCGTAAACCTGTCGATCACGCTGCGCTCGGGCATCCAGCTGGTCGGCGCGCTGGTGTTGCTCGTAGCCACCAGCCCGTCGCTGGCCGGCATGATCCTGATCGGCATTCCGCTGGTGATCGGACCGCTCATCATCGTCGGGCGCCGGCTGCGCACACTGTCGCGGGAATCGCAGGACCGCATCGCCGACACGAGCGGCCTCGCCGGCGAAACACTCAACGCGATCCAGACCGTGCAGGCGTTCACGCTCGAATCGCTGCACACGGAGCGCTACAGCAAAGCGGTCGAAGATTCATTCGCCGTCGCGATTCGTCGCACACGCATGCGCGCAGCGCTCACCGCCATCGGCACGATGATGATCTTCGGCGCGGTCACATTCGTGTTGTGGCAGGGCGCGCATCGCGTGCTCGCCGCGCAAATGACCGGCGGCCAGCTGAGCCAGTTCCTCATCTATGCCATGTACGTCGCGGTTTCGGCCGCATCGCTGAGCGAGATGTGGGGCGAAGTGCAACGTGCCGCCGGCGCGATGGAGCGCCTCGTCGAGTTGCAGAACGCACAACCAATGATCGTCGCGCCGCCGCAGCCGGAGGCGTTCCCGGCGTCACCGCAGGGTCGCATTCGTTTCGAGAACGTATCGTTCCGCTATCCGTCGCGGCCCGACACGCTCGCGCTGGAGCGCTTCTCGCTCGAGATCGAGCCGGGCGAGACCGTTGCGTTCGTCGGCCCGTCAGGCGCCGGCAAGAGCACGACGTTTCAGCTGCTGCTGAGGTTTTACGATCCACTGACGGGCCGCGTCGTCATCGACGGCGTCGACATCGCGAAGGCGCGGCCCGAGGACCTGCGTCAGCGCATCGGCCTCGTGCCGCAGGAAACGGTGCTGTTCGGAACTAGCGCGCGCGAAAATATCCGGTACGGCCGGCCTGGCGCGAGCGATGCCGAGATCGAAGCCGCGGCGCGCGCCGCCGGCGCCGATTCGTTCGTTCGTCAACTGCCCGAAGGCTATGACACGTTCCTGGGCGAGCGTGGCGCGCGGCTGTCAGGCGGCCAGCGTCAACGCATCGCAATTGCCCGCGCGTTGCTGAAGGATCCGCCGATCCTGCTGCTCGACGAAGCGACCAGCTCGCTGGATGCGGAGAGCGAGCGTTACGTGCAGCAGGCGCTGGAAAAGCTGATGCAGAATCGCACGACGATCATCATCGCGCATCGGCTCGCGACTGTCCTGAAAGCGGATCGAATCGTCGTGCTGGAGCATGGCCGGATCATCGCGATCGGCACGCACGCGGAGCTGCTGCAGACGAACGAGCTGTATGCGCGACTGGCGGCGCTGCAGTTCGCGGATTTGTCGGTGGCGGAGAAGCGGATGGCGGTTGGCGGTTAGCGCGCCTTCGTCGGCGAGCCGCCGAGGTGGGCGCCGCCGTCGACGATGATGAATTCACCGGTGACGAGTTCCGAGCCTTCCAGTAGCCACAGCACTGCGCGAGCGATGTCGTCCGGCGTGCATACCTTCTGCAGCGCCGCGTTCGACATGTAGCGCGCCTTCGCACCTTCATAGGCCGGGCCGAGCGCCTCCTGCAGCCAGCGCGTTTCGACGAAGCCCGGGCACACCGCGTTGACGCGGATCTGCGGCCCAAGCGCACGAGCGAGCGACAGCGTCATCGTGTTCAATGCACCCTTCGAGGCCGCGTACGCAACCGACGTGCCGATGCCCATCACCGCGGCGATCGACGACACATTCACTACCGCACCACCGCCCTGCTTGCGCATCGCCGGCTCGACCGCGCGGATCATCTGGAACGCACCGATTACGTTGACACCGTAGACGTACTGAAAGTCGGCCGCGCTGAGCGCGCTCAGGTCTGCATGATTGAATGCAACCTTGGTCGTCCCGGCGTTGTTCACGAGCGCGTCGATGCGGCCCCACTTGGCCAGCGCGGCATCGGCCATGCGCCGGCAGTCCGCGTCCTCTGCGACATTCGCGCGCACGAGCAAAGCTTCGCCGCCGTGCTGCTCGCACGCCCGCAGCGTCTCACGCGCCTCAGCCTCGCTCTTCGTGTAGTTGATGACTATGCGACAGCCGCGCTGTGCTAGCTGGATCGCGCAGGCGGCGCCAATGCCGGTTGCCGATCCGGTCACGATGCAAACGCCGTTCTTCAGTTCCATTGCTATTCCTCTGGTCGAAAGCGGCCAAGGCCTTTCGACATCGCCGTCAAAAGGCGTGGCTTTTGCCGGCTAGGCCCTCGCGAGTATCCAGCCGCTCAGCAGATCGATGAACTTCGCCCGCTCCGCGGGACGCTCGTTGTGCACCTCGTGGCGCAAGCCAGGATAGATCACGAGCTGCTTGTCCTGCGAGCGCAGCGCGTCGAACAGCACGCGCGAGCCCTGCACGGGCGCAATCGCATCGGCCTCGCCGTGCACGACGAGCCACGGCAACGTCAACTCCGCGGCTGCCTTGCGGCATCGCTCGCACGCCGCCGCGAACTCCACGATCAGCCGCAGGCTCGCAGTGGGCGGAATGAGCGGATCGCTCCCGTACGCCTGCTGGACCGTTTCGTCGGTCGAAATCTTGCGCGAATCGAGCCCGAGCGGAACGCGAACGTGCGGGAGCAAGCGCGCACCGAGCCGGAATAGCGGATTCAGTGGATTCGGCCCGCGCCGGAAGACTTCCAGCGAGTTGCTGGAGGTGATCGCACCCCGCCAGCGATGCCGCGCCGTGAGCACGGCGCCGATTGCGACGATCGAGCCCATGCTATGGCCCCAGACGAA
>Ga0209382_10004902_pt1 | contig 17603 bp, 17 predicted proteins | sample SoiMetdeltSBSDD5_FD_187599 | JGI IMG/M metagenome (GOLD analysis project Ga0209382, IMG submission 187599) | Bulk soil microbial communities from a Populus tree surrounding site in Tennessee, USA - Soil MetaG P. deltoides SBSDD5 (SPAdes) (version 2) | ecosystem: Environmental > Terrestrial >...
TCAACGGACATCCTTGAAGATCCGCGATCTCCTGGAATGTCATGCCGTGGTACTCCTTGAGGATGATGGCCGTGCGCTGTTCCTCCGGGAGTAGACTCATTGCCTCGGCCACTGCTTCACTGAGCTCCTTCCGTGAGGCCAGATCCTCAATCGATTCGACCGGCCCCGTCTCGGCGGCCAGTTCGACCGGATCGACGCCCTCGGGCAATTCGACCAGCGGCGAGCGCCGTCGCCGCCGAATCCAGTCCCGGCACAGATTCAGCGCAATCCGGTACAACCAGGATGAGAACTTCGCCTGTCCTTTAAATCCTGGGAGTGCCCGAAACGCACGGAGAAACGTTTCCTGGACAACATCCCTAGCGTCCTCCTCGCGGCCGATGACCCGGTACGCGAGGGCATAAATCGGCCGTTCCCATCGAAGGATGAGCTGATTGAAGCTATCTAGATCGCCGCCCCTCGAGCGGGCGACGAGGTCTTCATCGGTCCACGTCATTAATGGCGCAATCGGTTCCGACTGTTAAATAAGACGGCCGCAGTGCCGCGACGGCTTTCTCGATCGATCATACGCCTCAAGTGCTTATACGCGAGTTCTTTAGACGGGTTCGGCACCAAAGGCGTTAGAATAGCCACGCCGTGGCTTTGAACCTGCCGACCGATGAGGTGTTCCTCACTACGGAAGAGGTGCTGGCCTATCTTCAGGTCAACCTCCGTACCGTCTACAGGCTGATAAAAGCAGGAAAAATCCCGGCGGTACGGGTGGGTCGGCAGTGGCGGTTCCGCAAGCGCGATATCGACGCCTGGCTCGATAGCCAGCGTACTCAATCGGGCGGCGCCGTTCCGACGGTGCTCGTCCGCCATGGCCGTGCGCGCATCCTGGTCGTCGATGACGAGGCGAGTATCCGCGACCTCCTTGCCAAGACGCTCGCGCTGGCCGAATATGACGTCGACACGGCGTCCGACGCCGCAACGGCTCTCAGCCGCGTCCGCGCGTCGGAGTACGATCTCCTGATCGCGGATCTGAGAATGCCTGGCATGGATGGACTCACGCTGGTTCGGCAGGTGAAGGGCATCCGGGCCGAACTGCCCGTCATCATCATCACGGGATTTTCGAGCGAGACGAGCGCCATCGAGGCCGTCAATCTCGGCGTGGCGGGCTACTTGAGAAAGCCGTTCCGTGTGCCCGAAGTACTTGCAGCCGCCGCTAAGGCGCTCGGAGTTCCCGCCGCATAGTGCGTTCCTGCGGTTCGATTGATTCAACTTTCTGAGCTCACCAAGTCGTTTGGCGATCGCGTACTGCTCGATTGCGTCACCTGGCAGATCGGCGACGGGGATCGTGTCGGTCTCTGCGGGCCGAACGGCGCCGGCAAAACCACGCTCCTCAAGATGCTCGCCGGGCTCGATGAGCCGGACTCCGGCGGGATCATCAGACCGTCGAACCTGACGATCGGGTATCTCCCGCAGGATGGGCTGACACATTCCGGGCGAACCGTGTTCGAGGAGGCCGCCAGCGCGTTTCAGCCGCTCCTCGATCTCAAGGCCGAGATGCACCACATCGAAGAGCGTCTCGCCGACGCATCGTTGCCGACCGCCGAGCACGAGGGGATGCTCGCGCGCTACAGCGATCTTCAGGACCGATTCAGGCTTGCGGACGGTTACAACATGGACCTCCGCATCGCCACCGTATTGCGAGGGCTGGGGTTCGATCAGACCGATGCGCAGCGGCCCGCCGAAACATTCTCCGGCGGTTGGCAGATGCGCATCGCGCTGGCGAAGCTGCTGCTCGGCCGTCCGAACCTGCTTTTGCTCGACGAGCCGACCAACCACCTCGACCTCGAAGCGCGGAACTGGCTCGAGGAGTACCTGGCGTCCTATCCATACGCGGTCATTCTCGTGTCACACGACCGCTACTTCCTCGACGCAGTCGTCACACGCATTACTGACATCAACCTGCGCACGTTGACCGACTACGTCGGCAACTACAGCAAGTATGTCGAGCAGCGCGACGCGATGCTGGATCGTCTCCGCCAGGCCAAGCGCGAGCAGGATGAGGAAGTCGCCCGCATCAAGATGTTCGTCGACCGCTTCCGATACCAAGCGACCAAAGCGGCGCAGGTGCAGAGCCGCATCAAACTGCTCGAGAAAGTGGTGCCCATCGAGGTTCCACCCGAGCGGAAGCGGATCCATTTCAAGTTTCCGCCGTGCGCGAAGAGTGGCCGCACAGTGCTTGAAATCAAGCACGCGCGGAAGGTCTACGGGGATCTCGTGGTGTTTCGCGACCTCAGCCTCCACATCGAGCGAGGGGATCGCATCGCGCTCGTCGGACCCAACGGAGCGGGCAAGTCAACGCTGATGCGGCTGCTGTCGGGTGAAGAATCGCCGACCGCTGGAGCGCGTACGATCGGACACCAAGTCGTCACGGAGTATTTCGCACAGGACGAGGCAGCCCGCCTCGATCCCGGGCCGACGGTCTATGAAACGCTGGAAGCGGGCTCACCGCACGACATGGTGCCCGCGATTCGAAACATCCTCGGTGGGTTCCTGTTCTCGGGTGACGACATTTACAAGCGGGTGGCCGTGCTGTCGGGAGGCGAGCGGACCCGGCTCGCAGTGGCGCGGATGCTCCTGCGTCCGTCGAACACCCTGCTGCTCGACGAACCGACCAATCACCTGGACCTCGACTCGAAGGATGTACTTCTCGAAGCGCTCGAGGATTACGGCGGCACGCTCATCTTTGTTTCGCACGACCGCTACTTTGTCGAAAAGCTCGCGACCAAGATCATCGAGATCGGCCACGGCGAGGCGGTTGTCTACCCCGGCACGTACGCGGAGTTCCTCTGGCACAAGGCGCGGGGAGTCGCGGAAGAGCCGGGATCCGGGGCCCGGGATCCGGGATCCATCAGTACGAAATCACGCTCGCAAAAGTCAGCGCCTCGACTTGCCACGAAAGACACCGGAACCACGAAGCCTCGTACCGTGAACCCTCAATCCAGGACCCCTGGTCCCGGATCCCGGATCCCGGATCCCGCCTCCCGGGAAACACGTAAGCGGCTCGACGCCGCGCGGCGCGAGAAGCAGCGGGCACTCGACGCCCTGCACAAGCGGATTGCCGACCTGGAGTCACGCATCGCCGAGCGCGAGGCGCAAATCAAGGAAATCGAGGCCGCCATGAGCGCCGCGGATTTCTATGACGACCGGGCCGCTGCGACGGCCATGATCGACCGACACCAAGCATTGATGTGGGAGGTCGGCGACCTCATGGCGCAGTGGGAAGCGCTGCACGAACACGCATCCGAATCGTAAGTGCCCGTCCGTCCTCCCGCCAAAATTGCGTTAGACTTACAATCTTGTAATCGCACGATCCGCCGATAAACGAGTAACACGCGGATTCTGAAGGAATTGCGCCCACTTTGATCGTCCAACCTCGGGCATACGCTTTGCGACCTCGACCATTTCGTCCGAAGTCCTCCCGACGCATGTTGCGTTCTGGCGTGGCGCGGCGAAGGGTGATCGCTCCGTGGAGCACAGCCCCATGACGAAACCGCATCACGGTCCGGAACGCCGGACGCCCGTGGCGCGGACGCGGCGGCTACCGACCTCGGCTCGTCCTGACGATATGTGTCCGGACAGCACGAGCGAGATCGACGACATGTTTCTCCGGCACATGGTTGCCGGCATGCGCAACGGCGTACTGGCGTTCACGCGCGATGGACGGCTGACACTGATCAACCGCGAGGCGTACAACATTTTTGACATCGCACCACAGCTTCATGACCTCGGCCGGCCCATCGCGGAAGTGCTTCAAGCGCACCATGAGGTGGTCCGCGTGCTGAACACCGTGTTCGACGTGCACGTGCTGCCGAACCGTGCCGAACTGCGGCTGCGGCCGTCGGGCAAGGTGATTGGCTACACGCTGGCGCGCGTCCATGACGACTCGGGCCGGGTTATCGGTGCGTCGATGTTCTTCAAGGATCTGACGCGCGTCGAGCAGCTCGAGGAACGGGAGCGTCTTCGCGATCGGCTGGCGGCGGTCGGCGAGATGGCTGCGGCCATCGCACACGAGGTCAAGAATCCGCTCGCGGGAATCGAGGTGATGGCGGGCCTGCTGCGCCGGAAAATCACGGCGCCCGACGCGCAGAAGGTGCTGACCGACATCATCAACGAAGCCAAGATGGCCAACAAGATCGTGCAGGAGGTGCTCGAATTCGTCCGCCCGATCCGGCTTCAGGTCGATCGCACGGCTGTCGCCGACGCCGTGCAGGCCGCGGTCCATCTTGCCGAGACGAAGGTCCCTCGCGGCGCGATCAGCGTCGACGTCGATTTACCAACCGGGTTGCCGCTGATTCAGGGTGACCAGCACCAGTTGACGCAGCTTTTCACGAATCTGCTTACGAATGCGTACGAGGCCATGGACGGGCGCGGCCGCGTAACCATTACGGCGAGCCCGACGAGGGTCGACGACGGCGACGCCAGACGAGAGGCAGTACTGGTAGAGCTGACCGACGAAGGTCCGGGAATGGCGTCAGAGGTCGCCGAACGGGCGTTCAGTCCGTTCTACACGACCAAACCCCAGGGTTCGGGCCTGGGACTCGCCATCGTGCGCAAGATCGTCGATGCGCACGATGGAAGCATCGATCTTCAGACCGCGCCGGGACGCGGGACCAAGGTTCGCGTCACGTTGCCGGTGAAGGCCGCGGACGAATTCGTCAATTGACACTCTCGAGGACATATGGGCCGGATTCTGATTGCTGACGATCACGACTCTCTTCGGCGCGGCGTGGCGCAGGCTTTGGCCGAAGCCGGACACGACGTGGAAGAGGCGCCCAACGGGAATGCCGCCATCGAGAAGCTGCACGAGGGCTTCTTCGATGTCGTGGTGAGCGACCTCAAGATGGGCGGCAGCAGCGGGCTCGACGTCCTCAAGACCGCGAAGACCCTGCATCCTTCGTGCGGCGTCATCCTCATGACGGCGTTTGGCTCCGTCTCGACGGCGGTCGAAGCCATGAAGGCGGGCGCGTTCGATTACGTCCAGAAGCCGTTCGAAGTCGAGGAAATGGAGGTCAAGATCGAGAAGGCGCTCGAAATGCGCCGGATGCAGCACCAGATCGACTACCTCCGCCACGCGCAGGGTGACATCTACGACTTCGACCGCATCATCGGTTCGAGCGGCGCGCTCGACACAGTGCTCAGCGTCGTCCGCAAGGTGGCGAGAAGCAACACGACCGTACTGGTGCGCGGCGAGACCGGCACGGGCAAGGAGCTGATCGCCGGCGCGATCCATCACAACTCTCACCGTGCAGCGCGGAACTTCATCAAAGTGAATTGCGCGGCGCTCCAGGAAAACCTCCTCGAGTCCGAGCTCTTCGGCCACGAGAAGGGCGCGTTCACTGGCGCCGACAAGCAACGGATCGGCCGGTTCGAGCAGGCCGATGGCGGCACGCTGTTTCTCGACGAAATCGGCGACATGAGCGCCAATACGCAGGCCAAGATCCTGCGCGTCCTGCAGGAGCACGAATTCGAGCGCCTGGGCGGCACGCGGACGATCAAGGTAGACGTCCGGTTGATTGCCGCCACCAATCGCGATCTCACATCGATGGTGGAAGCGGCAGCTTTCCGCGAGGATCTCTATTACCGGCTCAACGTTGTCACGATAGAGATGCCGCCCCTGCGCGAGCGCAAGGAGGACGTCGCGGCGCTGGCGAACTTCTTTATCCGGCGATTCTCGGGAGAGCTCAAGAAGAAGATCGACGGCCTCGAATCGGAGGCGTTGAAGCTCCTCATGCGATACCACTGGCCCGGCAACATCCGCGAGCTCGAAAACGCCATCGAACGAGCTATGCTGCTCGCCGAGGGGCCGCAGATCGCTGTCGGAGATCTCAGGCTCGGAGACACTGGCAGCTTCAGCTCTCCTCGCGAAGCGGCGTCGATCATCAAGATCCCACCGACCGGCATTCCACTCGAGGACATCGAGCGGCTTGCCGTCGTTGAAGCGCTGAAGATGTCGAACTGGGTGCAGAAGGACGCAGCGGAGCTGCTGTCGATCAGCCCCCGCGTCATGAACTACAAGATCAAGGTACTCGGTATCGAATTTCCGCGCGGCCGCCGCGCGGCGCCGCACCACGAGCAGGCCGGCAATTCACAGGCGGCTGCGTCGGTCTGAACAAACGCCCAGGGTGTGATGACTCACGTAGGGGCGCGGCTTTACGCCGCGCCAGGCGGGCCGTAAAGGCCCGCCCTACGATAACGACAGGGCAGGTAGCCGGAGGCCTTTAGGCCTCCGGGCGTCTAGTCCGCCTCGCCCGGGGGTGGGCCCTTCGGTACACCTCGAGAAGCTGTGCGGCATTCACGTGCGTGTACCGCTGCGTCGTCGACAGCTGGACGTGCCCCAGCAGCTCCTGAATCGCCCTCAGATCGGCGCCCTGCTGCAGCAGGTGCGTTGCAAAGGAATGCCGCAGCGCGTGCGGACTGATGCCGAAACGCGTGCAGCAGCTTGAAACGTATCGAGCAACCAGGCGCTGAACGCTGCGGCCGGTCAGACGCGCGCCGCGCGCATTCACGAACACCGGATCGCCGTCGACGCCGTGCCGCGTGCTTGCGCCCTGGATGCCTCGGACCGCTCGCAATCGCGCGCGATCGGCATACCACGCTCGGAGCGCCTTCTGCGTGCTGGTATTGAAGGGAACCAGACGTTCCTTCCTCCCCTTGCCGGCGACGCGCACAATGCGCCCCGCCAGGTTCACATCCTCGATGTCGAGACCGACGAGCTCGGCGAGACGAAGTCCGGAAGCGTAGAACAACTCTAGAATCGCGCGATCGCGCCGGCCGAGCGGGCTCGATGCGTCGGGTGCTTCGAGCAGGCGCGACATCTCGTCCAGTGACAGGTGCGCCGGAACGCGCTGCTCACGGCGCGGCGATACGGCGAGCGACGCGGGATCGCTCTCGATCAGTCCTTCCCTGCGGAGATATCGCACGAAGCTCCGGAGCGCCGACAGTTTGCGCGCGACCGACGCGCGAGACTGACGGCGCCGGTAGAGCTCCGCCATGAATGCGCGTATGACGCTCAGCTCCAGATCCGCCGGACGCAAACGCGTCGCATCCTTGCCGAGGCTGCCGGCCGCAAAGCCGAGGAACTGCGACAGGTCGCTGCCATATGCGGCGACCGTGTGAGCGGACGTGTTGCGATTGAGGCGGAGATGGTCGAGATATTCGCTCAGGCGATCCGTCATGCGAGCTGGCGGCGCGGAGCTTCATCGATCCAGCCCTCAAGCGCTCGGAGCGCGTGCTGCGAAACCGCGAGCTTTCGATCCTTCGCCCGGCGCGAGCCCGAGTCGGAGCTGGCGATGATGCCGAACGTGATGTTCGTGGGCTGGTAGTGGTGAGGGTCGGCGTGCGACACGTAGTACGCAAGCGCGCCAATGGCGGTCGTACGGGGCGGGACACGGGGTTCGCCGCCCAAGACGATCGCCGCTGCGTTGCGCCCTGCGATCAACCCCGAGGCAGCGGATTCGACGTAACCTTCGACGCCAGAAATCTGTCCCGCGAAGAACAAATCAGGACGGGCTTTGGTCTGCCATGTTTCCCGCAGCACCCTCGGACCATTGATGTAGGTGTTCCGATGCACCATCCCGTAGCGGACGAACTCCGCGTTCTCGAGCCCGGGGATCAGCTTCAGTACCCTCGCCTGTTCGCCCCACTTCAACTGAGTCTGGAAGCCCACGAGACTGTAGTGATCACCGGCGAGGTTGTCCTGCCGGAGCTGAACGACCGCGTACGGTCTGCGCCCGGTGCCCGGCTCGACGAGGCCGACCGGCTTCATCGGACCAAACCGCAACGTGTCCCGACCGCGATGCGCCATCACTTCGATCGGGAGGCAACCTTCGAAAAACCTCTCTTTGTCGAAATCATGAACGACTGCCGACTCTGCTGCGATGAGCGCGCCGAAAAACCGATCGTATTCTTCCCTCGTGAACGGGCAGTTCAGATAATCGCCCTCGCCACTCTCCGCGCCACACGTTTGCCCGGTAAGTCCACGGCCGTCCGCTGACGCTTCTGCGGCCCGCGGCGAAAGCTGGTCGGGCTCGTCGACCCGTTGTGGAAATTCCCGCCCGCGAATGCTGCGGTCCCACCGCGACGCACGGAAGACCTTGCTTCGATCGATCGTCTCAGCGAGAACGACGGGACTGATCGCGTCGTAGAAATACAAATCTTCGGTTCCGACGATCGTGGCGAGGTCGTTCGATAGCGATGGCGACGTCAACGGACCCGTCGCGATGATCAACGGAAACATCGACGGGTCGCTGGGAAGCCGGGCGACTTCCTCGCGCACGACGGAAATCAGCGGGTGCGAATGCACCGCCTGAGTGACGGCTTGCGAGAACAGATCGCGGTCGACGGCCAGCGCCGCGCCGGCCGGTACGCGATGCGCGTCGGCGGAGCGCATGACGATCGACCCGAGTCGGCGCATCTCTTCCTTGAGAAGGCCTACCGCGTTATCCAGCTTGTCGCCGCGAAAGGAATTGGAGCAGACCAGCTCCGCCAGGCAATCCGTCTTGTGCACGGCTGTCGGGCGTACCGGCCGCATCTCGTGCAGGACGACGCGCACACCGAGCGCGGCCGCCTGCCAGGCGGCTTCCGATCCCGCGAGGCCGCCGCCGACGATATGGATCATCGCGGCTGTATCAATCAGGCCTCCGTCGCCTGAGTGCCTGCCGCCCGGCCACGCCTCGCGCGAGTTCCCGTGCGGCCGGTCGCAGTGCGGCGTCTCGACGTGCCTCGTCGCGGCGACGGAGATGCGTTCTTGCGCGCCTCGAGCAGCTCCACGGCCTGCTCGTACGTCACCGATTCCGGGTTGGTTCCCCGCGGGATCGACGCGTTGGTCGTGCCATCCGTGACGTACGGTCCGTACCGTCCCGCGAGGAGCCGAAGCGCCGTGCCGTCCTTCGTCAGCTCACGCAGCACCTTTTTCGGAGCAGCCTGCCGGCGCCGGGATTTTTTCGGCGCTCTCAGCAGGGCGAGCGCTGCATCGAAGGAAATGCTGAATACGTCGTCGTCCGATTCGAGCGATCGGAACTCGTCGTTGTGCTTCACATACGGGCCGAACCGTCCGAAGTTGGTTGTGATCTGCTCGTTGTCGTCGGGGTGCACGCCCACGACTCGCGGCAGCGAGAGCAGCTTCAACGCCTCGGCAAGCGTCACCGACGATTCGATCATCCCACTCTGCAGCGATGCGCGTTTCGGCTTCGGCGCCTTATCCGCCTTCTGCGCCCCCTTGCCTCGTGTTCTCGGGGCCGGTTCCGGCGTCTCTCCGAGCTGTACATACGCACCATACCGCCCGGTCATCACGTAGACGTTCTGGCCGGTTTCGGGCTCGACACCCAGCGCGCGGGGGCCTTCGGCTTTTGCTCGTACGAGTTCGAGCGCCTTTTCGGCTGTCAGGTCCGCCGGAGCAATATCCTCGGGCAGCGACGCGGTGCGTCCCGGGCCACCCTCAGCAAGCTGAACGAACGGGCCGAAGCGGCCGATTCGCACGCGCAGCGGCTCGCCGCTCTCAGGATCGGTCCCGAGGTCGAGAACCGGATAATCAGCCCGCTCTTCACCTCGCGTAACCGCCGGCAGCAGTCCGCGGTGCTTCCTGTCACCGAAGTAGAACTGTCGCAGAAACGCGACCGACTCGCGCTCGCCGCGCGAGATCTCGTCGAGGTCGTCCTCCATTTCCGCGGTGAAGTCGGTTTCAACGAAATCGCCGAAATGCTCGCGCAGCAGCTTTGTCACCGCAAAGGCGGTAAAGCTGGGCACGAGAGCCTTTGCCTGACGGAACACGTAGCCGCGACGAACGATAGTCGCAATCGTCGGCGCGTACGTCGAAGGACGTCCAATCCCGAGACGTTCCAACTCCTTGATGAGCGATGCCTCCGTGTACCGTGATGGCGGCGTGGTCTCATGCCGCTTCGGCTCGGTCCCAAGGAGGGTAATCGCCGTCGATCCGTCGCTGTGTACGCCGTCGCCGACAGCCGCCTGCGGCAGAATCGTTTCCTGATCCTCGAGCTCCGCAGCGGGATCATCGCTGCCCTCGACGTAGGCGCGACGGAAGCCCGCAAATTCGATTGCCTTGCCGCTCGACGTCAGAACGACGGTCTCACCGCCCGGTCCCTTCGCCGAAAACTCGATGGTCGTCCGCAGGACGCGCGCGTCCACCATCTGCGACGCCATCGTGCGCTTCCAAATCAGCTCGTAAATCCTCAGGTCGTCGGAATCGAGCACGCCTTCGAGCTGCGAGGGTGCAAGCCGGAAATCGCTCGGCCGGATGGCTTCGTGCGCTTCCTGCGCGTTCTTGACCTTTGTCTGATATCGTCTGGCGCCGTCGTAGTACTCTGCGCCAAACATCTCCCGGATCACTCGCGCCGACTCCTGCAGCGCTTTTTCCGACAGCGTCGTCGAGTCCGTGCGGTGATATGTGATGAGGCCTTCCATCTCGCCGTTGCCGATGTCCACACCCTGAAACAAGCGCTGCGCCGCCTGCATCGTCCGTTCGGTGGAGAATCCAAGCTTGCGGCTGGCTTCCTGCGTCAGCGTGGATGTCGTGAAGGGCGGCGCCGGACGTTCGACGCCCGGTTTCTGCTCGACTGACGAGACCGTCCACGGCACGTTCGCGCGCATCGCGTCCGACAGCGCGCGCGCCATCGCCTCATCGAGAAGGCGCACGTTCTCGGTTCGAAGCGCTCCGGTCTGCGGATCGAAGTCCTTGCCGATCGCGATACGCTGCTCGTCCACGCGGACGAGCGCCGCGACGAATTCGCGTCCATCACCCTGAAGGCGAGCCTCGAGGTCCCAGTACACGGCGGGACGAAACGCAGCACGTTCCTCTTCCCGCTCCACGAGCAGACGAACGGCCACGCTTTGAACGCGACCGGCGCTCAACCCGGTTTGGACCTTCTTCCAAAGCAGGGGCGACAGCGTGTAGCCGTACAGCCGATCGAGAATGCGGCGGCTCTCCTGCGCGCGAACCAGGTTTTCGTCGAGGTCGGCAGGATGGTCGAGTGCCTCCTTGACCGCATCCTCGGTAATTTCGTGGAAGACGATGCGGCGAACGGGGACTCTCGGCCTGAGGACCTGCGTCAGATGCCAGCTGATGGACTCGCCCTCGCGATCGGGGTCGGTGGCCAGCAGGACCTCCGACGCTTCCTTGAGCGCCGTCTTCAGATGCGTGACTTGTTTCTTCTTGCCGCCGGGAACGACGTAGTACGGCTTGAACTCCTGGTCGACATCTACACCAAGGCGACCCCAGTCCTTGTCCTTGATCTCCTTGGGAACCTCCGCGGCCGATTCGGGCAGATCGCGGATGTGGCCATAGCTCGCTTCGACACGGTACTTCGAGCCAAGAAACCGGCCGAGGGTCTTCGCCTTCGCCGGCGACTAAAGGCTTCGCAGCCATAGATAACTTGAAATCACACTAACACGTTCGCGCGGACCGCATGAAACGGCCGCCCTCGATACGCTCGATCCATCCCTGCAGTTCGAGCTCGAGCAGGCGCGGCAGCAGACGCACGCCGTCGACACCGCTCGCCTCGGCGAGCGCGTCGAGAGCATAGGTCTCGCCACGCCGCATCAGCCGCAATAGTGGGTCACCAGAAGTCATTGTGGTTTCGCCACTTGTCGTGGCCGCGGCCTGTCGCGGCGCGGCCGCGTTCAGACCGAGTTCTTCAAGAATATCGTCCGCACACTCCACAATCTTTGCCCCATCGCGAATCAGCGCGTGGGCGCCCCTGTTGCGGCCGCTGAGGACATTGCCCGGCACGGCCAGCACGTCCCGACCCTGCTCGAGGGCGCAACGGGCCGTAATGAGCGACCCCGACTGTTCGGATGCTTCGACGATGACGACCGCGCGTGACAGTCCGCTGATCACGCGATTGCGCAACGGAAAGTGAAACTTGAGCGGCGCGGTGCCAGGCGGAAACTCGCTGAGCACCAGGCCGGTCGCGGCGATATCCGCGGCGAGCGATTTATGTTCTCGCGGATAGACGCGGTCGACTCCCGACCCGAGCACCGCGATCGTGCAGCCCGTGCGCAGCGCGCCGCGGTGCGCGGCGGAATCCACGCCGCGCGCCAGCCCGCTCACGACCGTGACGCCGCGCGCAGCGACGTCTGCACCGAGCTGTTCGGCGACGTGGAGCGCCGCCGCCGAGGCGCTGCGCGAACCGATGATCGCCACTGCGGGGTGACGAAGAACCTCCAGCACCCCGCGCCACCACAGCACCGGCGGGACGTCAGAGATCGCGAGCAGCGCAGAGGGAAACCGGGGATGGTTCCACGGCAGCACACGGATGCCGGCGGCTTCGGCGCGAAGCCGAACGGTCCGTGCGTGATCGCGAAACTCCCGGGCCTGTTGCAGGAGGAGTGGATCGAGGTTGCGGAGACGATCGGTCAGGCAGACCCGTGAAAGATCTGTGATGAGCGACAACGCAACCGCCTCATCTTCGGTCATGGTCGCGAATACTCGCGGGTGTCACGACCCGACTGCGCCGGCGCTCCGAAACAGCCGAAAAGCACAAAAGGTCGAGCCCACCCTGATGGTGGCGCCCGACCTCGATGTTCGGATTATAGGCAGCCATTCCCAACTTCGCAACGCGGCGGTGACGAATCTCGCAAATGCAATCGCGGTCGCGCGAACGGAATCACCTGCTTTGGGCCAATTCGGGGTGACGGCGGATGGTACGCGCCTTGCTCGGGCGTAGTAAGCTATTGAACTGTAAAGCTCTTGCCTGCCGCGTGGGTGACGACTATAGTGGGGCCTTCTCAATGCGCCTGTTTTCGATCTTCACTGTTTTTCTCCTGACGCTGAGCGCGGCGACGCTCGCCGCCGACGCGCGCGGCGACGCAAAGAAGCAGGTGGAGTTCGGAATTGCTGTTGCGCAGCGGGGACTCTGGCGCGAAGCTATCTACCGGTGGGAGCGTGCCACTCAAATCGATCCGACCTACGCTGCCGCTCATAACAATCTCGCCATCGCGTACGAACACGAAGGAGATCTGGACAAAGCGCGCGCGGCGTACGAGAAGGCCGTCGAACTCGAGCCCGGTAACTCGTTCATCAAACAGAACTACGAACTCTTTAAGGAAATCAATGACCGCTCGACTCGGCAGGACAATCAGTAGCCTGGCGGCGGTTGTGTTGACCGCGGCCTGCACGAGCTACTACGAGATCCCTATCGAAACGCCGATCCGTCCGAAGCTCGACGTCTCGGCCTTCCAGCGCGTCTTCGTGGCCGGGTTCGTGGCCGGTGGAACCGAGGATGTCGATGGCAACCTCGAAACCACACGACTGCTCCGCAGTCAGCTTCGTACGAAGTCCGAGCTCCGTGTGATCGATGCGGACGCGCTTCCATTGATGGACGTAGCGCTCGACGGACGCGAGGCCCCGGCCGCCACCAACGGGGATAAGCCCGGGGATAAGCCGTCTGGTCCGCCCACCATCAAAGACGATGCGGATCTCGAACCGTTCGAGCATGTGTTTGCGAACGTCGAGTACTGGAAGCGGATCGGCGAAGAGTATCAGCAGCCGCTCATTGTGACCGGCACCGTCATGTTCGCGCCGCAGGCGCGCTCGGGCATCGTCCAGCGCGACCAGGAAGTCTACGATTCATTCGGCCGCCGCCGGGTAGTACCGGTCCGCACCTATATGGAGCGGAAAGGTTTCGTGCTCAAGCCGAAGTTCATCTTCATCGACGGCCGGACCGGCACGGTTCTCCACTCGGAGAACTATCGCGAAGAAATCCTGTACAACGCCAATCAGACTTCCCCGGCGCTGTCCTCGTACTTCGAATTGATGGACCGGCTGATTCCGAGCTTTCTCAGCACGCTCAGCAGCCAGCGCATCAAGGGCACACGTATCCTTCTTCAGTAAAGGTGGACCTTCGGGTCCACCTCTGCTAAGCTAAGTCTTTTGTGCGGGCCGATTTGCGGCTCTCCTAAGGTACAGCTTTCAAATCGAGGACCCGTGTACGCGATTATTCAGGCCGGCGGTCATCAGGTCAGAGTCACACCCGGTGCCGTCGTCGAGATCGATGGTCAGCCCGGCGAACGCGGATCGGAAGTGACTTTCGATCAGGTGTTGCTCGTCGAAAAAGATGCCGGCGACATTGTGGCTGGCGCGCCGTACGTGGCCAACGCCCGCGTGGTGGGCGTCGTGGACGGTGAGGCACGCGGTCCGAAGCTGCGTGTGTTCAAGAAGAAGCGGCGCAAGGGCTTTCGCAAGACGCGGGGACACCGGAGTGTCTTTACCCGGGTGCGCATTACGGACATTCACGTCTAGGCTTTGGGCGAATAGGAAACATCATGGCTCATAAGAAGGGACAGGGCAGCTCACGGAACGGCCGCGACAGCAACGCTCAGCGGCTGGGCGTCAAGCGGCACGACGGGAATCTCGTAACGGGCGGATCGATCCTCGTACGACAAAAAGGGCGACGCTTCGAGCCTGGTCTCAACGTCGGGCTCGGCAAGGACCACACGCTGTTCGCCAAGGTCAGCGGCAAGGTGCGTTTCGAGGATCACGGCCAGCACGGCCGTCGCATTTCGGTTCTTCCAGTCGAATAGGCTCAAGCTCTGACCCCCGAGCGGGCCTTCACGGCCCGCCTGGCGCGGCGTAAGCGGCGCCCTACGTCCAGAGCCAAAAACCTCCCCTATACTGATCTCGATGTTCGTCGACGAGGTGGACATCCGCGTAACCGCCGGCGACGGCGGGCGTGGGTGCGTCAGCTTTCGGCGCGAAAAGTTTGTGCCGCGCGGCGGGCCCGACGGCGGCGACGGCGGCAGCGGGGGCTCGATCTACATCGTTGCGTCTCCGCGCAAGAACACACTGGTCGACTTCCGCTATCACCCGGAGTTCGAAGCCAGCCGAGGCCGGCACGGACAAGGCTCGAACAAGACGGGACAGACTTCCGAAGACCTCGAGATCGAGGTTCCCATCGGCACGCTGATATTCGAAAAGTCTGGCGGCGCCGACCGCGAAGGCGACGAGCACTTGAGACTCCTCGCTGACCTTACGGAAGACGGACAACGCGTGCTCGTCGCCAAAGGAGGGCATGGCGGACGTGGCAACGCGCGTTTCGTTTCGTCGACCAACCGTGCCCCACGTCGATCCGAGCCCGGAGAAGAGGGCGAAAAACGTTACCTGCGCCTCCAGCTGAAACTGCTCGCCGACGTCGGACTCGTGGGCTTTCCGAATGTCGGCAAGTCAACGCTCATCGCCCGAATATCGGCTGCACGTCCGAAGATCGCCGACTACCCGTTCACGACGCTCACACCGAATCTCGGCGTCGTGTCGCTTGGAGACGATCGCAGCTTTGTTGTGGCCGACGTGCCTGGCCTCATCGAGGGTGCGCACGGCGGGCAGGGCCTTGGGGATCGCTTTCTGCGACATATCGAGCGCACGAAGGTGCTGATTCACCTGGTAGACGTGTCTGGTGCATCCGGTCGGGATCCTGTCAACGACTTCAAGGTCATCGTCAAAGAGCTGCAGCTGTTCGATCCGGCAGTGGCGTCGAAGCCACAAATCGTGGCTGCCAATAAAATCGACGCGCTGGACGATCGATCACGGCTCGAACGACTCGAGCGGTACGTCGCGCGTCAGAAGCTTCCGTTTTTTCGGATTTCGGGCGTCACGGGTGAGGGTGTCGATCAGCTGCTCGCAGCGACATGGCGACAGCTCGGCACGGCGCAATCGGCGCCGGCTACAAACCAATCAGGCACCGCGCCAACGCGCGACCACGAGGAACCGGCGTCCCGCCGCGCATGACCCGTCTCGGTGTGCTCGGCGGCACGTTCGACCCTGTTCACTTCGGTCATCTCGACGCAGTGGACGCGGCACGCGCGACGCTGGCATTGACCGACATCTTGTTCGTCCCCTCCCACGATCCACCTCACCGCCCGGTCGATCCGCATGCGAGCGGTTTTCACCGGTTTGCGATGGTGGCGCTCGCCGCGAACACCTGTCCGTCGTACCGCGTGTCCGATGTGGAATTGCTGCGACAAGGCAACTCCTATACGTCGGATACGCTTCGGAGTCTGCACGCCGCCGGATGGGAGGCGTCGCAGCTTTTCTTCATCCTCGGAGCTGACGCGTTTGCAGAAATTGCCACATGGCACGAATTTCCCGGCGTCCTCGACCTTGCGAATTTTGCGGTCGTGGCACGGCCAGGAACGACACTCGACCGCGCGCTGGCGCGCACCCCGGAACTGCGTACGCGGACGCGTCCACCCGGGTCTCACGTCGCGGAGCGCGGCCCGACCGGCCTGTTTCTCGTTGAAGCACACACGCGCGCCATTTCATCGACACTGATCCGGCAACGGCTCGCCGCGCGAGAGTCGATTGACGATCTTGTGCCGTCGGCGGTGGCCCGGCACATTGCCGCACATCATTTGTATCAGGTGGAAAACGACTTGCATGGCACTCACACGAACCACGGTGCGTAAGTTGGTCGGCGCGAAGAAGCGCGTCGTGAGCAGAGCCGCACGGCTCCCGAAGGAAGTCACAGGAGCGGTCCACGCCGCACAAGGCAAGAAGGCATCCGACGTCGTAGTCCTGGACCTCCGCAAATCCGGTGGATTCACCGACTACTTCGTAATCTGCACGGGCGGCAGCGGACGTCAGATCCAGGCCATTGCAGACGCGGTGAAAGAAACGCTGAGGAAGGACTTTGGCGAGCGGCCGGTGCTCGCCGAAGGGATCGAAAGGTCGGAATGGATTCTGCTCGACTACTTCGATTTCGTCGTGCACATCTTCAGCGTCGACTGCCGCGCGTTTTACGGGCTGGAGCGCTTGTGGGGCAACGCCGAGCGGCACGAGTTTGCCGCGCCGGCCTAGACGCGCTTCTCACGATTACGCTCGCTCCGCGCTGCGCTGCGTGCGCAGCAGTACTCACCGCGCCACTCGATGGTGCCGTCTGTGCCTCGTGTTGGAGCGGCGTCATACCGCTGACTCCGCCGTTTTGCCGCACGTGCGGCGACCCGCTGCCGTCGTGGCGCATCATCAGTACCGCACTCGAGGAGTGCCCGCGCTGCCGCCGCGGCGGCTACCTATTCAGCGCCGCCCGCGCGGCCGGCGACTACGAAGGGACGCTGCGCGACATCCTTCACGCGTTCAAGTACGACAACCGTCGCAGCCTGGCGCGTCCGCTTGCCGCAATGCTGCGTACCGCAGGCGCCGATTTGCTTGCCGACGCGCACTGTGTCGTGCCCGTGCCGCTCCATCCGTGGCGTCGACTGCGTCGTGGATTCAATCAGGCAGAAGCGCTTGCCGTGCAGCTCGGTGTGCCGATGACACGCACACTCTGGCGCAGTCGCGCTACAGCGCCTCAAACCGGACTTCACGCCGCGGCGCGCCGGAGAAACGTCAGCGGCGCGTTCACGCTGTCACCGTTCGGAACGCGGAAATCGCGCCAAACCTGGCTCGCGGACCGAGTCGTCGTCCTCGTCGATGATGTGCGCACGACCGGCGCGACGCTGAATGCCTGCGCCGCCGTGCTGCTGGAGGCTGGAGCGCGTGAGGTGCGAGCACTGACCGTTGCGCGCGCGGTGCCGCCCGCAGCGCGTTCCTCACGAGCTCACCGATAATC
>Ga0209382_10004904_pt1 | contig 17585 bp, 5 predicted proteins | sample SoiMetdeltSBSDD5_FD_187599 | JGI IMG/M metagenome (GOLD analysis project Ga0209382, IMG submission 187599) | Bulk soil microbial communities from a Populus tree surrounding site in Tennessee, USA - Soil MetaG P. deltoides SBSDD5 (SPAdes) (version 2) | ecosystem: Environmental > Terrestrial >...
GAGCGCAAGCGTCGAGATGTTTTCGGTCAGCGTCAGATGTTCGACGCCCGCGCCTGCCGGCGCGCCGCGCCGGGTAATTGCCACCTTCGCGGCCTGGTTCGTTGTCGTGTCGAGCGTCCAGACGTCGAAGTCATGTTCGAAGGCGATCAGCCGGCCGTCCGCTGACATCGACGGCCAGAGCACGCGGCCCTTCGCAAACGACGTCACCTGCCGGGGCACCGCACCGCTCCCAACGCCTCTCGTCCAGATGTTCTGAGCGCCAGTGCGGTCGGAAACGTAGTAGAGGGTCTTTCCATCCGCAGACCACATCGGCCACATTTCCTTGGCGCCGCCAGAGGTGACGGCTTCGTACTTCGGCGTCGCCCCTTCCCTCACGATCCACACTTCCGCTTCGTCCAGATGGCCGCGGCCATTGCGCCACCACTGCGCCGACACGACGCCGCGCGCGGTAATCGCGAGCGTCCTCGCGCCGAGCACGGCCTGAACGGCGCGGATGTTGTAGAACGGGCGGGTCGAAAGCATCTGGCGCGGCTGACGAGAAGTACTCGTTCGTGTATCGGTCGCCCGCAACCTCGAGCGGCGTGCCGCCGTCGACGCTCACGCGAAACACGTCGTTCATGCCGGCGATGTCGTGACTGGTCGAGGAGAAATAGATCCATCGGCCGTCGCGCGACCAGCCATCGAGCTGCTCAGGGCCATCGTCGTAGGTGAGCCGCGTGAGCTCCGACGAGGCGAAGATGAGCACGTAGATGTCGCCGCCGCCAGTACGGTTCGAGACGAACGCGAGCCGACTGCCGTCGGGCGAGTACGATGGGCGCGATTCGTTCGCGGCATGCGACACCAGCAGCCTCGCCTCGCCGCCCCTTGCTGGCACCGCCCAGATATCGCCGCCGGAGACGAATGCGATCTCGGATCGATCGGGAGAGATGGCAGGTTCGGTGAAGTAGGCGCGCGGAGCGACTGGCGCCTGTGTATCCACACCGACAGACATGGCAACGGCGAACAGGGCTGCGAGGGGGAGTCTCATGGCAGCACAATATTAGTCGCAGCGGCGCTACACTTGAGCGGCCAAATGCCGCTCTCTGCCGGCGAGCGCGTCGGTCCCTACCAGATCGTCTCCCCCCTGGGAAGCGGAGGGATGGGCGAAGTCTACAAAGCCCATGACACGCGGCTGGGCCGCGACGTCGCGATCAAGGTCTCGACGATCGCATTCAACGAGCGCTTCGAGCGCGAGGGGCGCGCCGTCGCAGCGCTGAACCATCCCAATATCTGCCAGCTGTATGACATCGGAGCGTTGCCCTCCGGGTCGGGCTACATGGTGATGGAGTACATCGACGGCGAACGCCTCAGTGGCCCCATGCCGGTGAAGGAGGCGTTGCGCATCGCCCGGCAGATCGCCTCGGCGCTGGAAGCCGCGCACGACAGCGGCATCATCCACCGCGATCTGAAACCCGGCAACGTGATGCTTCGCGCCGATGGCTCCGTCAAGGTGTTGGACTTCGGATTGGCCAAGGTCTCGGACGTCGCGACGACGGTGACCGAACACTCGCCGACGTACATGGCAACACACTCGGGCGTGATCCTCGGGACTGCCGCGTATATGGCTCCGGAGCAGGCCCGGGGCCGCGAAGTGGACAAGCGTGCAGATATATGGGCGTTCGGTGTGCTGCTCCACGAACTCCTCACAGGGCGGTGTCTGTTCGACGGCGAAGACCTTGCCGGGACGCTCGCCATGGTGCTGAAGGAGCAGCCGGACTTGAGCGACGCCCCGGCGGAAGTCCGTCCACTGCTCGCACGGTGTCTCGAGAAGGATCCTCGACGGCGTCTGCGCGACATCGGCGACTTCGAGATGCTGATTGGAACGCCGGATGCGCCGCCGATTTCAGCCGTCCGTCTTCGCTGGCCCTGGATTGCCGCGGCCGTCGCCGGCGTTGTGGTCGCCGCGGCGTTCGCTGTCCTGTGGCTGCGCCCGCCGGCGCCGCAGCCCGAGCCGATCCAGTTCGCGCTCGAGGCGCCGCCCGGGACGCAATTCACCCAGGGCCCGAATGCGATGACACCGTCTCCCGATGGCCGCTTCGTGGTTTTCGCGGCGGGCGATTCGCGCGATACGAGTCTGTTGTGGCTGCGGCCGCTTGGTGAGTTGGCGGCGCGCCCGCTGCCGGGAACCGAAGGTGGCAACTTCACCTTCTGGTCTCCCGACAGCAAGTCGCTGGCGTTTACGGCGGGTGGCAAACTCAAGCGCATCGCCATCGCCGGCGGCCCGGCAGTCACGCTGGCCGATTCCAACACGGCGCCGGTCACGCCAATCGGAACCTGGAACCAGGACGGCGTCATTCTGTTCGGAAGCGGTACTGGCCTATGGCGCGTCTCCGCCTCTGGCGGCGACGCCACGCTCCTCATCAAGAGCGATGGCAACCGGAAAGAGGCCGGCTATGGGTATCCGCAGTTTCTGCGCGATGGCAAGCGCTTCTTCTTCTTCGTGCAGAGCGCGGACGCCGACGTGCGCGGGGTGTACGCCAGTTCGTTGGAATCGCCCGACCGCAAGCAACAGATTCTGCGAACGGCTTCAAAGGCGTTCTATGCGCCGCCTCGCGCGGGACACAGCGGATATCTGCTCTGGCTTCAGGAACAGACGCTGCTGGCACAACGTTTCGACGCCGATCGACTGCGCCTCGAAGGCGAGCCAACCGCAATCCTCGAGAACATCGCGATCGGACAGCTCGGGCCGATTCGCGCGGCGTACGGAATATCCGATGCCGGTCTCCTCGTGTACTTCGGCGGCGCCGAGCTCGAACAACGACGGATCGTCTGGATGAGTCGCGATGGCCGGCCGCTCGGCAATGCCGTCCCGCCGGATCGGTTCGGGAGTCTGGCCCTCTCTCCCGACGGCGAGCGACTCATCTTCGAACGAACGGTTCGGGAAGCCGGGGCCGTGACCGCCAAGCCGGATGTCTGGGCGTGGACCTCCAACGGCCAGAGCATGATGAAGCTCACCTTCGACAAGGAGCGGGACGCGTACCCAATCTGGTCGCCGGACGGTGGTCGCCTCGCGTTTATCTCGGATCGCACCGGCGGCAGCCAGATCTATCGCAAAGACGCCGCAGGCGGCGGAGAGGAAGAACGGCTGACGGACACTCCGAGTAACAAGATCACGATGGACTGGAGCCGCGACGGCCGTTACCTGCTGTACCGCCAGATGGGTCAGGGAACCGGCATGGACCTGTGGGCGCTGCCGCTGGAAGGCGCGAATGCGCTCAAACCGTTCGCCATCATGAATAGTCAGTTCAACGAGGGTGGTGGACGGTTCTCGCCCGACGGAAAGTGGCTGGCCTACAACTCCAACGAGACTGGCGTTACCCAGATTTACGTACGCGCGTTTACGCCGCAGGCAGGTCCTGGCGAGAAGTGGCAGATCTCGCAGAAAGGCGGCCTGGAGGTGAGATGGCGAGGCGACGGCCGTGAACTGTACTGGAGTTCGCCGGAGGGTACGATCTGGGCGGCCGATATTCAGACCGGCGCGCGTGGCCTCCAGATCGGTACGCCACGCGCACTGTTCACCGCACCGATCTATACGGCGACTGCAGGGAGCTTCGACGTGACTCCGGACGGCGAGCGGTTCGTGTTGTTGCTGTTCGCGTCACAGGCCGAAGGATCGATCCGGTTGAACGTGGTGTCGAACTGGCAAGCAGGCTTGCTGAACTAGCCACGTTGTCGAGACAACCGTCAATCGGCATCGTCCCCCTTCCCGACGGACAGCCATTCCGGACATGAGGCAGAGGGACGCCTCGCCCTTCGGTGGGCTCGTCGTCCGGGACGCGTTGCGCTGCCAGGCTCAGGCCCGCAAGCTCACTGTTTTGTCACAAACCGGGTGAGCGCGTCATCGATCAGCGGCAATTCCGTGAGCTCGTTCGACAAGGGCGTCGGAAACTTCACCGTCAGAGTAGTCGCGAGGTCGGCCTCTCCGTCCTTGTGGAAGTACACGCGAACGCGATCCCGGCCGATCTGAACCTTCCTTACGATGAGTGCCACGCCAGGTGAGTATCGCACCAGCATGAGCGGCTCGATATCCTGGACGTTGCCAATATCGAGGTGCATGTCCCGGAAGTACTGCTTCCGCATCTGCGACACGACGCGATTGGGATCATGGTGGACGATGTCTTCTTCGGAATCTCGTCTGGCGTCAAACTGGTAGTAAGAGGTTCCTGTCGGCGTTACCACGGTGAGCCCGCTGACTCGATCCCGGTGCTTGATCAGAGGCAGAACGCGACTGCGCTCGTCGAACACGACGCTATAGAGCGTTCGCTTGACGACAACGCTGCGACCCACCCAGGCATTTTCCAAGGTTTTCTTGCCCGATCGTTCGGCTGCGTGAAGCGATGCGGCAGCCGCCAGCACGACGTGCAGGATCAACACCAGACGTACCGGCGAAGACATATAGCGGAGCCGAGCAAACGACGTACCCGGCGGCAGACGTCGGTGGCGGTGAGCTGGCGCTTGGCCCGATCACGCAACCGTCCAGCCAATTACACAACCGTCCCCCGCGAGCTTTTCTTCGGGACATCATGGGATGAGAAGCTCCGAGAGTTGACGCTGCTCACCAAAGAGGACTTTCGCGGTGGGCTTCCCTTATTCCATCCGCATGGCTACGGCCGGATCAACACGCGAGATCCTGCGCGCGGGGACGTAGCTCGCCAGCAGCGTCGCCGTCATGAGGAGCAGCGCAACGACGACATCGGTCAGCGGATCGATTGGGCTCACATCAAACAGTAATGACGTCATCAGGCGCATCACACCAGCTGCCGCCCCCAAACCGATCGCGATACCAATTCCCGTCAGGACGAGCCCATGTCGGAGGAACATACCCCGAACCTCGTTCTGCTGCGCGCCGAGCGTGAGCCGGACGCCGACCTCGCGCGTCCGCCGCGTCGCGGCGTACGCGATCACGCCGTAGATGCCGACGAGACCGAGCACCAGCGCCATGGACGCGGCGATGGCCAGCATCACGAGGGCGAACGACGTTCGCGTCATCGACGCGTCGTAGACCTGCTGCATCGTGAGCACGAGCGACACCGGAACACTGCCGCTGATCGACGACAAGCGTTGCCTGATCGCATCGATCAGCGCCTGGCTGCCAGCACGCGGACTCTGCACCATGAGCACGACCTGGCGCGGCGCGCTCGAGGGGTCTGGCCCCGTGAAGCTTGCCACGCGCGACGGCCAGTAGACGATCGGTGGCGCTGAGTTGTGCACACCGTCTTCGCGCACGTCTTCGACGACGCCGATCACCACGCGCCACGACGCGTTCGGATCCGGTTGCACCCGCTGCGCCAACGCCGCTGCCGGCGAGCCCCACTGCTCGATCGCCAGGTTCTTCGACACGATGGCGACGGGCCTCAGTCCCTCGAGATCGTCCCATGACTCGCGGCCGGCGATCACGCGCGTCCCCGACGTACGGAAGCCCTGGTAGACACCCAGGCTCTCGAAGGATCGGTTGTTCTCCGCGTAGGTCACGTACATCGACGCGGACTCGCGCATATCGGGGATACCCCCGCTTGCGCCGGGCGCGTTCGGCGCACCGGGCGCCCGCGTCAGCACGCTGACGAGCGATTCGGGCTCGGGATACGGCAGCGGGTTTGATCAGGACGCCGTGCACGACGCTGAACACCGCCGTGTTCGCGCCAATGGCGAGCGCCAGCGTGAGCAACACGGCGATCGTAAACGTCGGATTCCGGCGGAACCCGCGAACCGCCTGGCGCAGATGAAGAGTCAGTAACGATCGCATGCGTGAGAGTACTCAGCGGGGCCGTGAGCACTCAGACGGGGCGAACGGGTTAGAGGTTGGCGACGACCACTGGCCGACAGCCCTTAAGTCGTCGTGCGCTTGACGTTCTCGGCCCGGGGACCCTTCGGCCCTTCGCCAAGGTCGAATTCCACGCCGTCGCCCTCTTTCAGATTTTCGAGGCCTTCCCCATACACGGCGGTGCGGTGAAAGAAGTAATCCTTCCCGGTATCGTCCTTGATGAATCCAAAGCCCTTGTCCACGCGTAAGGTTCGAATCGTTCCTGTCATTACGGCTGGCCTTTCTGCTCGACACACATCGTAGAACCTATCGTGACTCAACGGGGGTCAGGCCGCTGTCCGATTCAGCACAGCACAATGGCTGCTGACCACCACTCGCGGAATGGATCAGGCATGAGTGATGCACTGCCGGTCGTGCATGGGGCCTCATCAGTGCGCGGCAGACGTGCTTCGGTCCATGAGCGGATGTGGCCTGCGAACTGATGGAGCGCGCCAGAAACCGTTGTGTGCACAAAGAGACAGTGCACAACCCTGGCACCATACAGAATTCAATGGGGTCGTCGCCACCCGCACTCAGCCTCGTAGGAAGACACGAGTACGGTCGCGCTTGAACCTATCGGCAACTCACTGCTGGCCATCCTCTCCTGCCTCAGGTAGCCGAGCTCCTCTGGCCAAGCCTCCGCGAGGGGATTAGAGCATGCCGCGTGCACCATTCACGGGCCCTCGCGGATTGAGGGATGGCGAGGAACTGCTCAGCATCGAGCTGCTGGAGGAACACGCCAGGCGTCTAGCGGCGCTGCTCTCGATCGCGCCGCGACGCAGCGGGCTCGGACGTGCCCACCTGCGGCAGCTGAAAGAGCACATGCGCGCGCTGCGCGACGTCTACGCGGCGCTCGCGCAGGACGCCCAGCAGGAACCGATGCCTCCAGCAGCCGAATGGCTGCTCGACAACTTTCACATCATCTCGGCCGCCGCCCGTGACATCCATCACGATCTCCCGCCATCGTTCTTCAAGCGGCTTCCGCAGATCGCTGCCGACGAGTTCGCCGGACTCCCGCGTATTTACGCGCTGGCGCTCGAGTTGATTGGATCCAGCGCCGGCCGTCTCGACGCGCAGCGGCTGCAGCGCTTCATCAGCGCGTTCCAATCCGTCACGCCGCTCACCATCGGCGAGCTCTGGGCATGGCCGAGCGCGCTCAAGCTCGCGTTGCTCGACCACCTGCGCGCAAGAGGTGACGTACTCGCCGCCACCCGCGTCCATCGCGCGGCGGCGGATCGGCTGGCCGCAACCATCGAAGCCGGCCATCAACGCTTCCAGGAGTGGCCAGCGCAGATCCATCACTCCTTCGTCACGCGCCTGCTCGAGCGCTCGCGCGCCCTCGGCGCGATCGCGTCGGGGCTGCACTACCAGCTCGACACCGCGCTGGCGGCACGAGGACAGACGATCGAGGACGCCATTCGTGCGGAAGGACAGCACCAGGCCGCCGCGCAGGCCGGCATGGCAAACCTGATCGGCAGCCTCCGCCTGATCTCGACCTTCGACTGGAGTGAATTCTTTGAGAGCGTCAGTCTTGTCGAGCAAGTACTCCAGCGCGACCCGGCTGGGGTCTACAGCCGGATGGACTTCCGCAGCCGCGACCGGTATCGCCATGCCGTCGAGGAGCTGGCGGTGCCGACCGGCGAGGGACAGATGCTGCTCGCGCTGAAAAGCGTCGAGCGCGCACGACAAGCGCACGTACGAGTCCCCGACTCGCGTGAATCGCACGTTGGCCACCACCTGATCGGCGCCGGACGACGGCAGTTCGAGCGCAGCGTCGCGTGGCAACCCACTTTCACACAGCGCCTGCGACGGCTCTTCTTCGCGTGGGCGACAGCTGTGTACCTTGGATCCATCGCCGTGAGCACCGCGCTGCTCGTCGGCACGGCCCTCAGCTACGCCTGGGCGCACGGCTGGCGCGGCGCCGCATTGGTCTCACTCGCGCTGCTGACGATCGTGCCGGCGAGCGAGCTGGCCATCCAGATTCTGCAGCGGCTGATCAGCTACCTGATCCCACCGCGCCGCCTCCCACGACTCGAGCTCGACACAGTGCCCCCGTCGGCCAGGACGATGGTGATCATACCGACCCTGTTCGACAGCGTGGAGCGCGTCGCCGATTTGATCGCCCATGTCGAAGTGCAGGCGCTCGGCAACAGCGATCCCCAGATCCACTTCGCCATCCTCAGCGACTTCCTCGACGCGCCGACCGAGACGCAGCCCACCGACGCCGAGATTCTCGAGGCAGCTCGCACGGGGATCGCCACGCTCAACGCCAGGCACGCGGAGAGCGGCACGAAGTTCTTCCTGTTTCATCGCCTGCGCCAGTGGAACGAACGCGAAGGGCTGTGGATGGGATGGGAGCGCAAGCGAGGGAAGATCGAAGAGTTCAACCGTCTGCTGCGCGGCGCCACAGACACAAGCTTCGCCGTGTCGGTCGGCGACTTGAGCGTGCTGCCGGACGTCAAGTACTGCATCACACTCGACAGCGACACGCGGCTTCCCAGGGGCGTGGCGTGTGAGCTGATCGGCATCATCACTCACCCACTCAATCGCGCAACGTTCAATCCACGCGTCGGCCGTGTCACTGAAGGGTACGGCATTCTGCAGCCGCGGGTCAGCGTGACGTTCATGAGCGCGGCCGGATCACTATTCGCGCGGCTCTACTCCGGACACACCGGCGTCGACCCCTACACGACCGCGGTGTCCGATACCTATCAAGACCTCTTCAGCGAAGGGATCTTCACCGGCAAAGGGCTGTACGACGTCGACGCGTTCATGGCGGCGCTCGAGGGCTCGGTGCCCGACAACGCGCTCCTGTCCCATGACCTCTTCGAGGGGCTCCACGCGCGGGTCGCGCTGGTCTCCGACGTGGAATTGGTCGACGAGTACCCGTCGAGCGTGCTCTCCCACGCCCGGCGGCAGCACCGCTGGATCCGCGGCGACTGGCAGATCCTGTTCTGGATATTCCCGCTGGTGCCATCGCAGCACGGTCTGAAACGAAACACCCTGCCGATCGTCAGCCGCTGGAAGATCCTGGACAACCTGCGTCGCAGCCTCGTGTCTCCGACGCTGCTGACACTGCTCGTGGCCGGGTGGACGGTGCTGCCGGGACCCCGCTGGTTCTGGACGATGACGGTGATGGGAGTGGCGGCATCGCAACTGCTCCCGGTGGCCGCGCGCCTCCTGGTCGGGCCCGGCCGTGCGCAGTCGATCCCCGTCTTCATCCGCAATCTGGTCCACGATACGGTCACCGCGCTGGCGCAAATCTTCCTCAGCCTGACGTTTCTTGCCTTCCACGCCTTCGATACTGCGCACGCGATCGGCGTGACGCTCGTACGCCTAGTGGTCACCAAGCGCCGGATGCTGGAATGGGAAACGGCTGCGATCACCGCCGCCAGAGCGGCGGGACTCGTCGGCCAGCGGTGGCGTCGGTTCGTGGCCGAGATGGCATCAAGCCCGATCATCGCGGCTGTTGCCGCCATCGTCGTCGCGACGGTGGAGCCGAGGGCGCTTCCGGCCGCCGCTCCGTTTCTGGTTCTATGGACGATTGCGCCGGCCGTCGCGTACTGGCTGAGCGTGCCGGTGGGCGAACGCGTTCGCCCGCTCAGCGATCGCGAGCGAACCGTGCTGCGGAAGACCGCACGGCGCACCTGGCGCTACTTCGAAACCTTCGTCACTGAAGCGGACGCCTGGTTGGCCCCCGACAACTATCAAGAGGCGGGCGACACCCCGAAGCTTGCGCGGCGCACCTCACCCACCAACATCGGCATGAGCCTCCTGTCGACGCTGGCCGCACATGACCTCGGATATCTGTCGACGGACGCCCTGCTTACCCGCCTCCACGCCACGCTCGGAACGTTGGACGCACTCGAGCGACATCACGGACACTTTCTGAACTGGTACGACACAGCGACGCTGGCGCCACTGCACCCGCGGTACGTCTCGACCGTCGACAGCGGCAACCTCGCCGCGTCGCTGATCGCGCTCGCACAGGGGTTACTCGATCTCGAAGCGAACCCGCAGACGCTCACGCAGCGGCTTTCGGGATTGGCCGACACGGCAGATCTGCTCGCCGACGCGTCCTCATCGAGTAACGCTTCAGCCGACGCTCGACAGACCATGACTGACGTCAATCGTCTCGCTCGCGCCCTCGTCTCGGCCGCGCGGGATGGCGGGGGGGAGGTCGGGCTCGCAGCGATCGAGGCACTCGGCGCACAGCTCGCCAGTGCGGCGGTCGGTCTCGACCAGCTGGATCCAGACCAGAAGAACGAAGTCACCTACTGGTCCCGAGCCGTGCTCGAGGCGGTCGAACGCGCGACAGGCGGCCGTCCCGTATCCGCAGACTCGCTGCGGACACTCGCTGCTCGGGCTTCCGCGCTGGTCGGTGCGATGCGGTTCGACTTCCTGTACGACCGGCGCCGGCGGATCTTCACCATCGGCTACCGCCTTGCCGACATGGACGGTCCAGGGCGACCAGACGCCGCCTTCTACGATCTCCTCGCGTCGGAAGCACGACTGGCCAGCTTCGTGGCCATTGCCAAGGGGGACGTCCCGCAGCATCACTGGTTTCACCTCGGGCGTCTCGTCACCAATGTGGGCGGCCGCGCCACGTTGATGTCCTGGGGCGGCACCATGTTCGAGTACATGATGCCGCAGCTGTTGATGCGGAACTTCCTCGGTACGCTGCTCGATCAGAGCTGCCGTGCAAGCGTGCGGCGCCAGATCGACTACGGCCGCCAGCGCGAGGTGCCGTGGGGGATCTCGGAGTCGGCGTACGCATTCACGGATCGCGACGGCAACTATCAGTATCGGGCGTTCGGCGTGCCCGGACTTGGCCTCAAACGCGGCCTGGCGACAGACCTTGTCATCGCTCCCTACGCCACTGCACTGGCAAGCCTCGTCACGCCTGCGTTGGCAACCGAGAACCTGGAGCAGCTCGCGGGCATGGGCCTCGAGGGCCAGTTCGGCTTCTATGAAGCGCTCGACTACACCCCCCGCAACCGGGACATCGACACGCCATCGGAAACGACTGCGCATCCGGCGGTGGTACGCGCGTACTTCGCGCATCACCAGGGCATGTCGCTCGTGGCGTTGACAAACGTTGTGAACCAGGATGTGTTCGTCGCTCGCTTCCACGCGGATCCCCGCATCCAGGCGACCGAGCTGTTGCTCCAGGAGCGAGTACCTCGGGAAGCGATACTGGCGGAGCCGCGTCCGGCGGAGAGCACGTCAGCGCCGCCGTCACTTCCCGTGTTGGCCTCGAGACGCTTCAAGTCGCCGCACACCACGAGCGCCCACACGCATTTCCTCTCGAACGGACGCTACACCACGGCGGTGACGAATACCGGCGGCGGTTTCAGCATGTGGCGCGACCTGTCAGTCACCCGCCGCCGCGACGACCCCACGTCCGACGCCGGCGCGCACCACATCTATCTGCGCGATCCCTGGTCGAACCGGATCTGGTCCGCGACCTACCAGCCGATCTGCCAGGAGCCCGATCAGTTCGACGCCACGTTTGATCTCGACAAGATTACGTTCCGTCGCCGTGACGTCGACATCGAGACGCAACTGGAAATCACCGTATCGTCCGAGGACGACGCGGAGGTTCGGCGCCTGACGATCACCAACCGGGGCAGGCAGACGCGTGAGATCGAGGTCACCAGCTACGTCGAGATCGTCCTGTCGCGTCCCGAGGACGACGTCGCGCACCCAGCGTTCGGCAAGCTGTTCATCGAGACGGAATTCGATGCGCAGAGCGCCGGCCTTCTGTTCAATCGACGGCCCCGTGCGGCCGATGAGTCGACGCTCGTCGGCTTCCACGTGTTAGGCGTGGACGGGCCCCGCCTTGGCGGCGCCGTCGAATGGGAGACGGACCGCGCGCGCTTCATCGGCCGTGGACGCTCGCCCGCCAGCCCGGTGATCGTCGATGGCCGCGCGTTGTCGGGCACAACGGGGGCGGTGCTCGATCCGATCGGCGCCCTGCGTGAGCGCATCAGACTCGTACCGGGTGCGTTGGCCCGCGTGACCTTTGCGACCGGCGTCGCGTCCGATCGGGCCGCCGCGCTGACGCTGGCGCGGAAGTATCGCGACGGCAGCGCCGCCGCGCGCGCGTTCTCGATGGCGTTCACGCACGTCCACAGCACCCTGCAGCATCTTGGTCTCAGTGATGAGCATGGGATGCTCTTCGACCGGCTCGCGTCGCGTGTCTTTGGGACCGACACGTCGTGTAGCAGCCCGGCCGATCGCGCGGGCAACACATTTGGTCAGCAGAACCTGTGGGGCTTCGGTATCTCCGGCGACCTGCCGATCGTGCTCCTTCGCATCGCGGAAGTCTCGTCGCTGCCGCTCGCGCGCCAGGTGCTCGACGCCCAGGAGTACTGGCGCGTCAAGGGACTGCGCGCCGACGTCGTCATCCTGAACGAACATCCAGCTGACTATCTCGACGAGATGCAGAACCTGTTAACCAGGCTTTTGCAGGAACCGCCATGGGCGGGTTGGCTCGGGAAACCGGGCGGCACGTTCCTGTTGCGCGCCGATGGAATGCCGGAGGTCGATCGCCAGTTGCTCGCCGCGGTGGCCCGGGTCGTCCTACTCGGTGATCTCGGAGATCTCGTGTCTCAATTGGAGCGCCCCGCGCCGTGGCTATACGACCAGCATGATGTTCCGCGTTCAGCGGAACTCAGCGCAGCGGAGCCAGCCTTCAATCCCGTCACAACCCCGCCGCTCGTAATGGAAAACGGGCTTGGCGGCTTCACACGGGACGGCCGCGAATACGTCGTCGTGCTCGAGGGCGAACGCGAGACGCCGCTGCCGTGGTCGAACGTGCTGGCCAATCCCGCGTTCGGCACGATCGTGAGCGCTTCGGGGTCCGCGTTCACGTGGGCTGGAAACAGCCGTGAAAACCGCCTAACGCCGTTCGCCAACGATCCGTTGACCGATCCGACGGGGGAAGCGATTTATTTGCGGGACGATGACTCCGGTCACGTGTGGGGAGCCACGCCGGGGCCACTGCCTCGCCGTGTAGATGGCGGCCGATGGGTGATCCGCCACGCCGCTGGCGTCACACGTTATGAGCACGCGGTGGCTGGCGCACGGCAGCAGCTGGCGATCTTTACGGCGCCCGATGATCCCGTGAAGCTGGCCGTGCTGACCGTGACCAACACCACGGAGGTGAGGCGGCGCATCAGCGTATTCGGCTACGTGGAGTGGTGCCTCGGGCCACCGCGCTCTGGAGAGCAGCGCTTTGTCGTCACCGAGATGGACCACCAGACCGGTGTCATGCTGGCGCGCAACACCTACAACGCCGAGTTCAAAGACAGCCTGGCGTTCTGGCGCGCCACGTCGACACCACGATCTCATACCGGCGATCGCGCGGAGTTCGTCGGACGCGACCGGTCGTTGCGTGCACCGGCTGCGCTCTTTCGCGAACGGCTCGCGGGACGCACCGGCGCCGGGCTCGACCCATGCGGCGCCCTGCAAATCGTTCTCGAGATCGAAAGCGGTGAATCCCGCAGCGTGGCGTTTGTCCTCGGCCAGGGGCGCGACCGAGCGCACGCCATTGAGCTGGCCGGGCGCTATTCTTCGCTGACACAGGCGGCGGCCACGCTCGCTGCTGTCGAGCACATGTGGGACGACACGCTGGGCGCAGTCCAGATTCACACTCCCGATGATTCGTTCGATCTCTTCGTGAATCGCTGGCTGCTCTATCAGACACTCGCCTGTCGCATCTGGGCAAGAAGCGGCCCGTACCAGCCCGGCGGCGCCTTCGGCTTCCGGGATCAGCTCCAGGACGTGCTTGCGCTGATCCATGTACGACCGGATCTCTGTCGCGCGCACTTGCTATACGCCGCGTCGCGGCAGTTCGTCGAGGGGGACGTTCAACACTGGTGGCATCCGCCGAGCGGGCGCGGCACCAGAACACGTTGCTCCGACGATCTGCTCTGGCTGCCGTACGCTGTTGCCAGCTACGTATCGCAGAGCGGCGACGAGTCGGTGCTCGATGAAGAGGTGGCCTTCCTCGAAGCGCCGCAGCTCGAACCCGATCAGTCGGAGACGTTCCAGTCGCCACACACGTCCTCGGATGTGGCGCCGCTCTTCGAGCATGCCGTGCGTGCGATTAGCCGCGCGATGAAACACGGCGCGCACGGACTTCCACTCATCGGCTCTGGGGATTGGAACGACGGGATGAATCGCGTCGGACACGCCGGTCGGGGTGAGAGCGTGTGGCTTGGCTGGTTCTTCGTGACGGTGCTGAATTCGTTCGCCCCAATCTGCGATCGGCGCGGGCGAAGCGATCTGGCCCAGATCTATCGGGACGAGGCGCGATGGCTCACCGGAATGCTGGAACTGGCGTGGGACGGCGACTGGTATCGCCGCGCCTATTTCGACGACGGGACACCGCTCGGGTCCGTGCAGAACGAGGAATGCAAGCTCGATTCGCTCACGCAGTCATGGGCGGTGCTTTCGGGGGCTGCGCAGCACCGTCGCGCCGAGAGGGCCATGAACGCCGTTCGCGCACATTTGGTGCGGCGTGATGCTCAGATTGTCTTGCTGCTCACGCCGCCGTTCGATCGGATGGCGCACGATCCCGGGTACATCAAAGGTTATCTGCCTGGCGTTCGGGAGAACGGCGGCCAATACACGCACGCGGCGATCTGGACAATCATGGCGCTGGCGAGGCTCAACATGGGCAACGAGGCGATGGAACTCTTTCACATGATCAATCCGATCAATCACATGCGAACGGCGGAAGACACGGACCGGTACCGCGCCGAACCGTATGTCGTCGCCGCCGACGTCTACGCGCACCCGATGCACGTCGGCCGCGGCGGCTGGACGTGGTACACGGGTTCGGCGGGATGGATGTATCAGGCTGCCATTCAGTCGCTCCTCGGACTCCGGCGGGCCGGCGCGACGATGAGCGTGAACCCCTGCATTCCAACGGTCTGGCCGCAGTACTCGGTGGACTGGAGGGTCGGTGGCACGCGCTATCGCTTCACGGTGTCGAATCCCGAGCACCGGTCTCACGGAGTCGGGTCAGCTGAACTCGATGGCGTCACTGTTGACGCGAACGCGATCCCGCTGGAAGACGATGGCGGGACACACGAGGTGACGATCGTGCTCGGCGCTGGCCCGGAGACAGGCCAGCCAGCGGCAGCAGGAGGGCGCGCGGAGCATCGACCGGCGTCATCCTGACCGCTTCGGCGCACACAGAAGCGCAGACAGAACGCTGTGACGTGCATCGCCCGATCAGTGATTTGATCGGCGACTACTCGGTGCGGAGCGCGGTCATCGGTGACAGCGTCGCTGCTCTCGATGCCGGCACGACCGAGGCGACGAATGCAGCGAATGCCATCGCGCCTGCAGCGAGGCTCAGCGCCACCGGATCCCAGAACGGCACGCCGTACAGCTGCGCGGAAAGCATGTATCCCGCCGCCACGGCGATAGGCACGCCGAGTACGAGACCAATCGCGACGCGGCGGAACGCTCCGCCCAGCACGAGGCCAATGACGCGGCCACGATCGGCTCCCAGCGCCATGCGCACGCCGATTTCGCCCATGCGGCGCGCCACGGTGTACGCCGTCATCCCGTACAGGCCTATCGCGGCGAGAACCAGCGCCACGACGCCGAACAGACCGGCCAGGCTCGCCACTGCGCGCTGTTGGTCGAAGGACCGGGCCACCTGTTCCTCGAGCGTGCGGACGTTGATAACGGTCAGGTTGGGATCCGCATCGGCGAGCGCGCGCGTCACGAGTGGCTCCAGCGTACCCGGCGGCGTGTGGGTAACCAGCAGGATGCCGCCGACGTAGTGCGAGGCCGTCTCCATGCGCTGCATCATCGGGTTGGGGTAGGCCACTGTCTGCGCGAGCGGCACGAAGAACATCGGGCGCGGCGGACGATCCATCTGGAAGCCAGCGAACCTGGCGTCGCTGACGACCCCCACGATGCGAAAGGTGTTGACGTTCTCGGGCAGGTTCAGCCCGAAGCGCCGATCGATGGGATCTTCTCCGGGCGAGAAGAAGCGCCGCACGAATGCTTCGTTTACCACGGCGACGTTCTCCGAGCGCTCGTTGTCTGTGTCGGCGAAGTAGCGGCCGCGAACGATCTTCACGCCGAGCTGCTGAAGGTAGTGCGTGCTGACGCGGTTCCACGATGAGCCAATGTCCGTGCCCGGGGGCGCTGGCGGCTTGCCGGCAACGAGGACGGCTTCGCCCCAGTTGTTCGTCAATGGGTTGTAGAGCGCAAGACCGACGCCGCGTACGCCGGGGATGCGCGCGAGCCTCGACTCGACGTCGCGGTACAGCGCGGTGAGGCGGTCGCCCGCGACGCCTGCCGACGGGCGGCTGACGCCCACGATCACGCGGCCACCGCGAGGGAAGCCGAAGTCCTGTCCCTCGAGGTTGCCCAGACTGCGGCCGAGCATCGTCGAACCGGCGACGAGCACAACCGACAGCGCGGCCTGCCCCACCAGCAGTACCGAGCGCGCAAACGATGCCCGGTCGCCCGCCGAGCGGCCCGCACCGCGCAGCGCCTCGATCGGATCGGTGCGCGTGGCGAACCACGCCGGCCCAGCACCGAAGAGCACGCCCGTCACCAGACCCAGACCAGCGGCAAAGGCCAACACCGGCGGCGAGGGCGCAGTGTCTATCGGCAGCGTCGTCGCGCCTGGAAACGCGAGCGAGAGCAGCAGCCGCGCGGCGCCGATCGCGACCACGAGCCCAGCCAGCGCGCCGACGAGGGCCAGCACCACGCTCTCGACGAGCGCTTCCATCACGATCTGTCGACGCGCCGCACCGAGCGCGAGGCGCACCGCGACCTGGCCGCGCTGTGCCACGGCGCGCGCGAGCAGCAGGTTGGCGACGTTCGCGCAGGCGATGAGCAGCACCATCGCGCACACCACCAGCAGGATCCGGAGGCTGCGCCCGTACTGCTGCTTCATCACGCCGACGCCCGCGCCGGCGGGCACCACGGTAATGACCTGCTGCGGCAGCCTCCGCTCGATTTCCGGCATGAAATTGGCCGGGTATCCGGCGTCGTCGCGCATCCACTGCCGGAGCATGGTGGTGAGGCGCGCTTCCATGCCGTCGATCGTCGCGCCGGAGCGCAGTCGGCCGATCACGCGCAGCCACGCCGACGCGCGCTGCCTCAGCAGCGACGTCTCGGCGCCGGCGATCAATGGCTCATGCTGCAGCGGAATCCAGAGTTCCGGCGGCTCGGGGCGCAACGTCTCGCCATAAAATCCCGGCGGCCCGACGCCTGCCACCGTGAACGGATGGCCTTCGAGGACTAGCGTCGAGCCCACGATCGAGGAGTCGCCGCCGTACAGCCCCTGCCAGGCGTGATACGCCATCACCACGACGGGCGCCGCGGCGGCGTGGTCGTCGGCGGCGGTGAAGACACGGCCGGTGAACGCGCCGACGCCCAGCGTCGTGAAGTAGCTGCCCGTCGCATACATCGTCCGGAGCGGCCGCGGCGCGTCGGCCACGCCCTGCCGCCGTACGCTCATGCGGGCGACGAACGTCTGGAACGCCGTGATGCGCTCGAATTGCGGCGTTTCGGCGATGATGCGCTCGAACAGGGGAAACGAGTAGAACCCCCAGCGGTCTTGAGGGCTGCCCTGCACGCAACAGTTGTCGCCATCGCCGACGCGGTAGAGGCTCGACGGGTCGGCAACAGGCAGCGACTTCAACATCACGGCGTGGATAAGGGTGAAGATGGCTGTCGTTCCGCCGATGCCCAGCGCGAGCGT
>Ga0209382_10004907_pt1 | contig 17578 bp, 10 predicted proteins | sample SoiMetdeltSBSDD5_FD_187599 | JGI IMG/M metagenome (GOLD analysis project Ga0209382, IMG submission 187599) | Bulk soil microbial communities from a Populus tree surrounding site in Tennessee, USA - Soil MetaG P. deltoides SBSDD5 (SPAdes) (version 2) | ecosystem: Environmental > Terrestrial >...
GGCGCTGACCTCGAAGTACAAGTCCGAGTTCCTCGCCAACATGTCGCACGAGCTGCGGACGCCACTCAACAGTATGCTTATCCTCTCGCGGCAGCTGGCCGAGAACGGCGAGGAGACGCTGACGCCCAAGCAGGTCCAGTTCGCCGAGACGATCCACTCCTCGGGCCACGACCTGCTCTCGCTGATCAACGATATCCTCGACCTCTCGAAGATCGAGTCAGGGATGATGGCCGTCGAGGTCGGCGAGGTCCGGTTCGCCGAGGTCTCCGAGCAGCTCCAGCGCAGCTTCCACCAAGTGGCGGCCGACAAGGGGCTCGAGTTCGCCATCGAGCGCGGCCCGGGGCTGCCGGCCTCGATGACGACCGATCACAAGCGGCTCCAGCAGGTCCTCAAGAATCTGCTCTCGAACGCCTTCAAGTTCACCGCGCGGGGGCGGGTCGCGCTCCGGGTCGGGGTCGCCGAGCGGCGCGGGGCCTACGCGCACGACTTGCTCAATCAGGCCGACGAGGTGATCGCCTTCGCGGTCAGCGACACCGGGATCGGCATCCCGGCCGAGAAGCAGCGGATCATCTTCGAGGCCTTCCAGCAGGCCGACGGGACGACGAGCCGCAAGTACGGCGGGACCGGGCTCGGCCTCTCGATCAGTCGCGAGATCGCGCGGCTGCTCGGCGGCGAGATCCGCGTCACCAGCGCCCCGGGCGAGGGCAGCACCTTCACGCTCTACCTCCCGCGGACACACCGCGCCCCCGCCCCGATGCCGGCCGCCGAGGTGTGGCGCGCCGCCGCGGCCCGGGCCGTTAACGCGGCCGAGCTCAGCGAGGCGGCCGAGGTCGCCGACGACCGCGCCGAAATCGCGCCGGGCGACCGCGTCGTCCTGATCGTCGAGGACGACGCGCTCTTCGCCCAGGTGCTGCTCGACCTGGCGCACGACAAGGGCTTCAAGGGGATCGTCGCGGCGCAGGGCGACGCCGCGCTGACGCTCACGCGGAAGTATCGCCCGGACGCGATCACGCTCGACATCAAGCTGCCCGACCGGGACGGCTGGACGGTGCTCGACCGCCTCAAGCACGACCCGAAGACGAGGCACATCCCGGTCCACATCATCACGGCGGACGACCGGGAGTGCCAGCCGCGGCGGCTCGGCGCGCTGACGCACCTCCGCAAGCCGGTCTCGCGCGAGCAACTGGGGGAGGCCTTCGACCGGATCGCGGAGTTCGCGCGGGGCCGGGTGCGGCGCCTGCTGGTGGTCGAGGACGACGACGCGCAGCGCCTCGCCATCTGCGAGCTGATCGGCGAGGGGGACGTCGAGACGACCGCGGTGGGGACCGGGGCCGCGGCGCTCTCGGCGCTCCGGGCCGCAGCCTTCGACTGCATGGTGCTCGACCTCAATCTCCCGGACATGACCGGCTTCGAGCTCATCGGGCGCATCCAGAAGGAGCTTGGCCAGGCCGAGCTGCCGATCATCGTCTACACCGGCAAGGAGCTGACCGAGAAGGAGGAGACCGAGCTCCGCCTGGTCGCCGACGCGATCGTGGTCAAGGAGGCCAGCTCGCCCGAGCGGCTGCTGGCCGAGACGGCCCTCTTCCTCCACCGCGTCGAGGCCGACCTCCCGGAGCCGAAGCGGCGGATGCTCGAGCAGCTGCTGCGGCGCGACTCCTCGCTCGCCGGCCGGAAGGTGCTCATCGTGGATGACGACGTGCGCAACATCTTCGCGCTGACGAGCGCCCTGGAGAGCTACGACATGGAGGTGCTCCACGCGGAGAACGGCCGCGAGGGGGTCGAGCTGCTGCGGCGGAACGCGGACGTCGACGTGGTGCTCATGGACGTCATGATGCCGGAGATGGACGGCTACGAGACGACGCGAGCGATCCGCGAGCTCGAGCCGTTCCGGGCGCTGCCGATCATCGCGCTCACGGCCAAGGCCATGAAGGCCGACCGCGAGAAGTGCATCGAGGCCGGCGCCTCGGACTACATCTCCAAACCGCTGGACATCGACCATCTCCTCTCGATGCTCCGCGTCTGGCTCCGCCGCCGGAAGGAGACGCGGGTGTGAGGGACGATCTCACGCGGAACACGCGGAATGAGCGGAACAAACGGAAAGGACTAAATCTGATTCCACCTGTTCCGCTGATTCCGCGTGTTCCGCGTGAGATCCTGATAGCATATGGACGGGCGTGACGGCGACACTGAGTTGGAGGGGATCGAGACCGGGCTGCTCCTGGAGGGCCTCTACCGGCGCTATGGCGTCGACCTCCGGAACTACGCCCCGGGCGCGCTTCGGCGCCGCCTGCGGGCGCGCATGCAGGCGGAGGGGGTGGGGACCGTCTCGGGCTTTCAGGAGAAGGCGCTGCACGACCCCGAGTGTCTCGAGCGGCTGCTGCTGGAGCTCTCCAGCCAGGGCCTCGGGATGTTCCGCGACCCGGAGTTCTACCGCGCCTTCCGGAGGAAGGTCGTCGCGCTCCTGCGCACCTACCCCTACGTGCGCATCTGGCAGGCCGGCTGCTCGACCGGCGAGGAGGTCTACTCAACGGCGATCCTCTTGGAGGAGGAAGGGCTTTACCAGCGGTGCCGGATTTACGCGACCGACCCCAGCCGGCAGGCGATCGACCGGGCGCGGGAGGGAGCCTTCCCGCTCTCGGCGGTCCGGGACTATACGCGCAACTACCTGGAGGCCGGCGGCAGGGGCGAGTTCTCCGACTATTACGCGGCGTGGGAGGGTCGAGCCTGGCTGCGCCCCGAGCTCAAGCGGAACCTGGTCTTTTCCGAGCACAACCTGGCGACCGACGGCTCCTTCAATGAGTTCCAAGTCGTGCTCTGCCGCGACGTCATGCTCTCGTTCGACCGGAGCCTCCAGGGGCGGGTCCACGAGTTGATTTACGAGAGCCTGGGCATGTTCGGCGTCTTCGCCCTCGGTAGCCGGGAGTCGCTCCGGCTGTCGCCGCGCGAGGCCTGCTACGAAACGCTCGACGCCCCGAACCGCCTTTACCGGAAGGTCAGGTGATGCGCGCGTGGTGCCCCGCCGCCTCGGTCTGAGAGTTTATGGGAAGCAATCCGCCGAAAGTCAACATCCTCATGGTCGACGACCACCCGAACAACCTGCTGGCGCTGGAGACGGTGCTCCAGGCGCCGGACCGGGAGCTCGTGCGGGCCTCGTCGGGCAGCGAGGCCCTGCGCTACCTGCTCGACCACGACGCCGCGGTCATCCTGCTCGACGTGCACATGCCGCAGATCGACGGGCTCGAGACGGCGGCGCTCATCCGGGGGCGCGAGCGGTCGCGCAACGTCCCGATCATCTTCCTCACCGCCCATGACAGCGCGGGCTCGACCCACGTCGCGCGGGGGTACTCGCTCGGGGCAGTGGATTACATTATCAAGCCGATCGACCCGGAGATTTTAAGGTCGAAGGTCGCGGTCTTCGTCGAGCTCTACCGCAAGACCGAGCAGGTCAAGCGGCAGGCCGAGCTGCTGCGCGAGCAGAATCTCGAGCTCGAAAACGCCAACCTCCGGCGCCTCTCGAAGCTCATCGACCTCGGCCAGCGGCTGGCCGCGCAGCGCGACCCCGCGCGCCTGCTCCAGATTTACTGCCACGCCGCGCGTGACATCATCGGCGCCCGTTACGCCGCGGTCGGGATGCTCGACCGCGACGGCGTCCGGCTGTGCCACTACCTGACGAGCGGCCCCTGGGCGGCGGCGCCCGACGCGGGGGAGGCGCCGCGGGTCGACCGCGAGTTCCTCGCTGCCTGCTTCGTGGGGCAGCGCCCGCTGCGCCTCTCGCGGCCGGGGCCGGGCGTGCCGGCGCTGCGCCTCCTGCCTGCCGCGGCGCTGGTCGGCTCGTTCCTCGGCGCGCCCATCTTCTCGCTCGGGGAAGTGATCGGGTGGCTCTGCCTGGCGGACAAGCTCGAGCCCGGGGAGTTCAGCGAGGCGGACGAGCGGATGTTGGTCACCCTCACCCAGGCCGTCGTCTTCTACGAGAACGCGACCCTCTACGCCGAGACCCGGCGCCACGCCGCCGCGCTCGAGCAGGAGATCGCCGAGCGCCGGCAGGCTGAGGAGGAGCGCGCCCGGTTGCTGGTGCGCGAGCAGGCGGCGCGGGCCGAGGCCGAGGAGGCCAACCGGCTCAAGGACGAGTTCCTGGCCACGATCTCGCACGAGCTGCGCACGCCGCTCAACGCCATGCTCGGGTGGATTCACCTGCTGCGCAGCGGGATGCTCGACGCCGCCACCTCGGCCCACGCGGTCGAGACAGTCGAGCGGAACGCGCGGTCGCAGAGCCGGCTGGTCGAGGATTTACTCGACGTCTCGCGGATCATCACGGGCAAACTGCAGCTCAAGGTCCAGTCGGTTGACCCGGCGCTCATCATCGAGACGACGCTCGACTCGTTCCGGCCGGCCGCCGAGGCCAAATCCATCGATCTGAGTCTGGCCTTCGACCCGGCGGCCGACCAGTTCCTCGGCGACCCGAGCCGCTTCCAGCAGGTAGTCTGGAACCTGCTCTCGAACGCGATCAAGTTCACGCCCGCCGGCGGGAGCGTCGGGGTCCGCCTCCGGCGGCTCGGCGGTCAGATCGAGCTCGAGGTGAGCGACACCGGGCCCGGGATCGAGCCCGACTTCCTGCCGCACGTCTTCGACCGCTTCCGCCAGGCCGACAGCAGCAGCAGCCGGTCGCACGGTGGGCTCGGGCTCGGGCTGGCGATCGTCCGCCACCTCGTCGAGCTGCACGGGGGGACGGTGCGTGCCGAGAGCGCCGGGAAGGATCGGGGGGCGACCTTCACGGTCGGATTGCCGCTGGCCCCGCCGCGGAGCGCGGCCGCCGGGGACGGGGGGGCCGCCGCCCCGTCGCTCGGTCTCCCGGCGTTCGCTTCGCTCGAGGGCCTGCGGGTGCTCGTCGTCGACGACGACCCCGACGCGCGGCAACTGGTCTCCGCCGTCCTCGCGCAGTGTCAGGTCGAGGTGCGGACTGCGCCGGGGGCCGCCGCCGGGCTCGTCGCCCTGGCCGCCTGGCGGCCCGACGTGCTCATCTCAGACATCGGCATGCCCGATGTCGACGGGTACGACTTCATCCGCCAGGTCCGGGCGCTGACGGTTGAGTGCGGGGGCAGCGTCCCGGCCGTCGCCCTCACGGCCTACGCCGGCGCCGAAGACCGCGTGCGCGCTTTGGCGGCCGGGTTCCAAGCACACGCCCCCAAGCCGATCGAGCCGGCGGAGATCGTCGCGCTCGTCGCCAGCCTCACCGGGCGCCTGATCGCTGCCGTATAGGGTCTGATCATCAATTCATGGCCCGGCCGGAAGGAGTTAAAACATGAAGCTTCTCATCCCGACCTTCCTGATTTTGAGCCTCGGCCTGCTCCGGCCCGCCGGCTTCCGGCCGCCTCAGAGTCCGGCGCTCGGAGTCTTCGAGGGGCACGGCGACGTGGGCACCGTCCTCAAGCCCGGCGCAGTTGAATACGATGCCGCGCGCAAGACCTACCTGGTCGCCGGCGGCGGGGAGAACATGTGGGCTACCGCCGATGGGTTTCACTTCGTCTGGAAGAAGATGTCGGGCGACGTCTCGCTCGGGGCGGATGTCCGGCTCCTCGGCACGGGCGGCAACGCGCACCGCAAGGCGGGTCTGCTCATCCGCCAGAGTCTCGACCCCGACTCGGCTTACGCCGACGCCGTCCTCCACGGCGACGGCCTGACGTCGCTGCAATACCGGGAGGTGAAGGGCGGGCCGACGCGCGAGATTCAGTCCAACGTGGCCGCGCCGCGCAAAATCCGCATTGAGAAGGAGGGTGACTACGTCTTCATGTCGGTCGCCCCCGCGGGCGAGGCATGGCGCCCAGCCGGCGGCTCTTTCAGGCTCAAACTGAGTGGGCCGTTTTACGTCGGGCTGGGCGTCTGCGCCCACGACAACAACGCGCTGGAGAAGGCCATTTTTTCGGAGGTCGAGATCGGGGGCGGGAAGCAACCGCAGGCCGCCGACAAGCCCGTACTCGAGAGCACGCTGGAGACGATAGCCGTGGCCTCCAAAGACCGGCGCGTCGTGCACCACGCGCGCGCGCATTTCGAGGCGCCCAACTGGTCTCGCGACGGGAAGTACCTGCTCGTTAACCAGGCCGGCCGCATCGCCCGGCTGCCGGTCACGGGCGGCGAGCCGCAGTTGCTCGACACGGGGTTCGCCACGCGCTGCAACAACGACCACGGCCTCTCGCCCGACGGCACGCAACTGGCCATCAGCGACCAGTCGCAGGAGCAACGCCGGTCACTGATCTACGTCCTGCCGGCCGGCGGCGGGACGCCCCGGCGGGTGACGAGGCTCGCCCCGTCCTACTGGCACGGCTGGTCGCCGGACGGCAAGACGCTGGCATACTGCGGCGACCGCAACGGCGAGTTTGACATCTACACCATCCCGGCGGACGGCGGCGAGGAGAAACGCCTGACGACGGCGGCGGGTTTGGACGACGGGCCGGACTATTCGGCCGACGGCCAGCACATTTACTTCAACTCGGAGCGGACGGGGACGATGCACATCTGGCGCATGAAAACCGATGGCAGCGAGCAGCGTCAGGTGACCTCCGACGAGTACAACAACTGGTTCCCGCACCCTTCGCCCGACGGCAAGTGGCTCGTCTTTCTGTCGTACGAGAAAGACGTCAAGGGACACCCAGCGAACAAGGACGTCATGCTCCGGCTCATGCCCCTGGGAGGGGGCGAAATTCAGGTCCTGGCCAAGCTTTTTGGCGGGCAGGGCACGATCAACGTGCCTTCCTGGTCGCCGGACAGCCGCAGCCTGGCCTTCGTCAGCTACCGCCTGGTGAACCCCTGATTGGGGACAAAGGAGAATCGTTATGCAAAGCACATTGCGCCAACCTATCTCCCGCCGGTCATTCCTCGCGTTGGCGGCGGCGGCCCCGCTGGCGGCGGCGGTCGCGCCCGCGGCGAAAAGCGTTCCCGTCGGCCTCGAACTCTACTCGGTCCGCGACGAGCTCGCCAAGGACCTCCCGGGCACCGTCCGCGCGGTCGCCAAGATGGGTTACGAAGTGGTCGAGTTCTTCTCGCCCTACTACAACTGGACCCCGGACTACGCCAAGGAAGTGCGCAAGCTGCTCGACGACCTCGGCATCCGCTGCCCCTCGACGCACAACGGCGCCAACGCCCTCACGCCGGAGGGCCTGCCGAAGGCGATCGAGCTTAACCAGATTCTGGGCTCCAAGTACATCGTCCAGGCCAGCCCCGGGAGGGCGGCGGGGACCGACCCCTGGAAGACCGTCAGCGAGCACCTCAGCCGGGCCGCGGAAAAGCTCAAACCGCTCGGCATGCGCGCCGGCTATCATAACCACAAATCGGAGTTCGTCGCGGTGGACGGCAAGCGCCCCATGGAGGTGATCGCCGCCAACACCCCGCGGGAGGTGCTGCTCCAGCTCGACGTCGGCACCTGTGTTGAAGCCGGCGCCGACCCGGTCGCCTGGATCAAGGACAATCCGGGCCGCATCCAGAACCTCCACTGTAAAGATTGGTCGCCGGGCGAAGGCTATCACGTGCTCTTCGGGGAGGGCGTCTCGCCGTGGAAGAAGATCTTCGAGGCCGCGGAGTCGGTCGGCGGGGTCGAGTACTACCTCATCGAGCAGGAGGGCAGCCGGTTCCCGCCGATGGAAACCGCCCAGCGGTGCCTCGCCGAGTGGAAGAAGATGCGCGCCTGAGCAAGCTCACGGATGCTGATCCGTGCCGATCCGTTTGATCCGTGTCATCCGTGGGCCATTCTCAATCGCTAAATCGACGATCACAGGCAAATGGTCCGAGCCGATCGCCGGCCCGGCGCGCAGGTCGGTAACCGTGATCTCAGGGCTCACCAGGCAGTGGTCGATCGGAATCATGAGGAACGGCAGCAGGCGCAACTGCGTCGGCCACGTCGGCCGCACCCCGAAGCCGCGGCGCGCGTTGCGCAGCCCGGTCTCCCGCTCCAGGTCGGCGTAGTAGGGTGACCACATGGTTACGTTGAGGTCCCCGATAAGAATCCGCGGCGCGGGTAACTCCTGCAGCACGGCGGCGGCCGCGCGGAGTTGCTCGTTCCTTTCGATAAGTCCGTCCCGCTCGTCCGGGGCGGTCGGGTGCAGGGTGAGGATCGAGACAGCGCCCGTGCCGGCCGGGACGCGGACGAGGATGCTCGGAGCCGGGTTGGGCCCGAGCCTCAGCTCGCGGTCCTCGGCGAACGGCCGGCGGCTGAAGACGGCGGTCCCGGCCGGCTCGCGCTGCGGCGCGATGTGAGCGTAAGGCATCGTCGCTTTGAGCTCCTCCAGGGCTGCGGCCCACGGCCAGTTGACTTCGTTGAGCACGACCAGGTCGGGCTGCTCGGCGCGGACGAGGGCGAATAATTCCTCGGAGCGCCGGTTGCGCGCGTTGACGTTATAATGCAGCAGGCGCAGACGCTCCGCGCCCGGCGCCGGCTGGACCGGGCGGGGCCCGTACCAGGGAAGTATAAAGGCAGCGTTAACCGCCAGGCAGCCGGCCGCCGCGAGCGCCCAACGCGGCGCGCGCTTTGCCGCGAAGATCAGCGCGAGCGCGAACGCGAAGACCGCGTAATAGAGTCGGAAGTGCGTGGCCAGCTCGCAGAGGTGTGCGGCCCGGCCGAGGTACGCGGCCAGGGTGCCGCCGGCGATCCCGACCACCGCGATCCGCGGCAAAAGGTCGGTCAAAGCAGATCGCATCCAGGTCATCGGCGGCCTACCTTACGCCCCACCGCCGCCGTCATCTGGCTGATCTCGCCGACGCCGAGCAGCCGCGCCACGGCGTAGAAGACCGCGACGCCGACGGCGATCGCGACGCCGACGTTGAGGAGCCGCGGCGCGAGCGTCTCCATCCCGAAGCGCAACTCCAACTGCCGGCTGACGGCCCAGGCGACGACACCCATGACGGCGGCGGCGGCGCCGGTCTTGAGGAGCGTCACGAGGATGCTGCGCGCCTCGAGCCCGCCGAGCTTTCGGCGGAGGAAGAAGAAGAGCACGGCGAAATTGACGAGCGCCACGGCCGAGACCGAGAGCGCCAGCCCGCGGTGGCCGAGCCGGACAACAGCCCACGAGGCGACGACGTAATTGGTGGCGATCGAGAGCACGCTCGCCGCCATCGGGATGCGCGTCTCCTTGAGGGCGTAGAAAGCCGGCGCGAGTACCTTGATCGCCGAGTAGGCCGTCAGCCCGAGCGCGTAGTAGCCGAGCGCCAGGCCCGCCTGCTCCGTGTCGAACGCGGTGAACCGGCCCCGCTCGTAGATCATCGCGATGATCGGCCGGTTGAGGGCGATGAGCCCGACCGCCGACGGGATCGTCAGCAGGAAGGTCAGCCGCAGCGACGAGGCGATCGTCCGGCGGAACGCGCCGAGGTCCTCCGCGGCCGCCGCGCGCGAGGCCACCGGCAAGGTCGCCGTCGAGATCGCGACCCCGAAGACGCCGATCGGGAACTGGATCAGGCGGAAGGCGTAAGTCAACCACGAGACCGGCCCGACGCCGAGTGTGGTCGCGAAATTGGTGTTCACCGCGACGTTGACCTGGACCGCCGCGGCGCCGATGATCGCCGGCGCCATGAGGCGCATGACCTGGCGCACCCCCTCGTCGCGGAAGCTCAGCACCGGCTGCCAGCGGTAGCCGACCGCGCGCAGGCTCGGGACCTGGATGAGCCACTGGAGCATCCCCCCGAGCAGCGTTCCGATCGCCATCCCCACGATCGCGCGCCCCGCCCCGGCCGCCTCAGGCCCCCGGCCGTGAATCACGCCTAAGACGTAATCGGGGGCGAGCAGGTAGGCGCAGGCCAGCCCGCCGCAGATCGACCCGACGTTGAAGAGGGTCGAGGCCGAGGCCGGGACGCCGAAGCGGTCCTTGGTGTTGAGCACGCCCATGGCCACCGCCGCGAGCGAGACCATGAGCAGGAAGGGGAACATGATCCGCGTCATGCGGACGGCCAGGTCGAAGGTCAGGACAGAGAGCGCCGGGTCGGCCGCCGCGCGGCCCGGGTCGATGAAGAGCCGGACCACCCACGGGGCGAAGACGATCCCGGAGATGACGATCACTGAGAGGACGAGGATCAGGGAGTTGTTGACCAGGTTGGCGAGGCGCCACGCCTCGCGCTCGCCCCGCCGCGCCAGGGTCTGGGAGAAGGTCGTCACGAAGGCCGCCGAGAGCGCCCCTTCGGCGAAGAGGTCGCGCAGCAGGTTGGGCACGCGGAAGGCGATGTTGAAGGCGTCGTAGGCGAAGCCGGCCCCGAAGAAGGCGGCGAAGACCTGCTCGCGCACCAGCCCCAGGACGCGGCTGCCCATGACGGCCAGGCTAACGATCCCGGCCGAGCGCGCGACGCTGCGGCGGCCCCGTTCAGGATGCTGAGACTCAACACTCAAGGCGGTTCAGCTGTTCGCCTCGATGAGCAGCAGCATGATCGCCTTCTGCGTGTGGAGGCGGTTCTCGGCCTGGTCGTAGACGATCGAGTGCTGGCGGTCGATGACGGCCGCGTCAACCTCGTCGCCGCGGTGCGCCGGCAGGCAGTGGAGGAAGAAGGCTCCGCGCGCGGCCGCCGCCATGAGCTTGCGGGTGACGCGGAACGAGGAGAAGATCTCGCGCCGACGCTCGGTCTCTGCCTCGAATCCCATCGAGGCCCAGACGTCGGTGTAGACTGCCTGCGCCCCCTCGACCGCCGCGTACGGGTCGTGCATGACCTCGATCTTCGCCCCGGTCGAGCGCGCGTCGCGCCGGGCCAGGCGTAGGACCTCGGCGTCCGGCTCGTAGCCCGCGGGGCACCCGACGCGAATGTGCGCGCCGACCTTGGCCGCGCCGAAGACCAAGGAGTGGCAGGTGTTGTTCCCGTCGCCGACGTAGGTCAGCCGGAAGCCCTTGAGACTCGGCCCGACTTTCTCGGTGAGGGTGAAGTAGTCGGTCAGCCCCTGACACGGGTGGGAGAACTCGGAGAGCCCGTTGATCACCGGGACTGAGGAGTGCGCCGCGAGCTCGATGACGGTCTCGTGGCTGTAGGTCCGCGCGACGATCGCGTCGACCCAGCGCTCAAGGTTGAGCGCCATGTCCTTAACCGACTCGCGCTCACCGAGCCGCACGCCCTGGTGATCGAGGTAGACGCTCGAGGCGCCCATCTGCGTCGCGCCCAAATCGAAGGTCACGCGCGTCCGCAGGCTCGGCTTCTCAAAGATCAGCGCCACGCTCCGCCCGGCGAGCGCCGCGCTGTAGTCCAGCGGCCGCGCCTTGATCGCTGCCGTCGTTTCGAAGATCTGCCTGACCTCTTTCGCCGTCAGGTCGTTGATCGAAATCAGGTCTTTGAGCGCCAATCATCTCTCCGGGAAAGAATGGCCCACGGATGACACGGATCGGACGGATGGTTACGGATTTGATCCGTGACCATCTGTCGCCTCCGTGTCATCCGTGGGCCATTCAGTTCTGCGACAGCGCCCCGCCGCCCAGCTCGTCCAGATTGAGCTTCGCGTCCCAGCGCGCGTCGGACTTGACCAGGCGGTCCCAGGTCAGCTCGCGCCCGCTGTAGGCGGCGGTACGGCCGAGGATCGTGCTCAGTGTGGTCTCGGCCCCCTGCGCGACCTCGTTGTCGAACTTCCCGGCCCGGATGCCGTCGGTGAAAACCTTGACCTTGTTGGCGACCGCGGTCGCCAGCGCCTCGGTCGTCCCGGCGTCGTACTTCTCGCCGTTGTTGAGCAGAATCTGGTTCGGCCCGCGGTGGTTGGTCTCGGAAGTCCCGAGCGTCCCGATGAAGCGCTCGCCCTGGACCCGGTAGGTCTTGTTGCGGAACTGGTTCGAGTTGAAACTCACCTTGACGTCGTTCGGGTAGACGAAGGTCACGATGAAGTGGTCCCAGACGTCGCCCACGTCCTTGCGCACCTGCCGCCCGCCGGTGCCGTAGGCCTTGACCGGGTGCGACTTGAGCGCCCAGTTGCAGACGTCGATGATGTGGATGTTCTGCTCGACCAGGATGTCGCCCGAGAGCACTTTGTCGAAGACCCAGTTGCGCAGTCGCGCCTCGGTCGCCGACATCCCGGGCTTGGCCTGCCGGTCGAGGTCGTTGGTGTAGTAATAGGCCTGCCCGAGGGCGACCTCCCCGATCTCGCCCCGGTGGATGCGCTCGACGATCGCGCGGTAGGCCTCCGAGTACCGCTTCTGGAAGCCGACGTGGACGCTCACCTTGCCCGCGGCCTGCTGCCCCGTCTTGAGCACGCGGTTGCACCCGTGGACGTCGGTCGCCACCGGCTTCTCGAGGTAGACGTGCTTGCCCGCCGCCACCGCTGCCTCGAAGTGGTCGGGGTGGAAGTAGGGCGGGCTGGTGACGAGCACCATGTCGACTTCCTTGGACTGGACGAGCTTCTCGTAGCCCCGCCCGCCCCGGAAGACGTTGGCGGCGGCGATCTGGCCCTGGCCCTTCTCCGCCGCGAGCTTGTCGAAGTGCGCTCGCGCCGCCGCGAGCCGGTCGTCGAAGACGTCCGCGAGCGCCGTCACCCGCGTCTCGGAGTTCTGGACGAAGTCGGTCCCGTCCGACGTGCCGCGCCCGCCGCAGCCGATGATCCCGAGCCCGAGCGCTGAGTTGGCCGCCGTCCCGCGGACCGCCGCCGCTGGGACGAACATGACGCCCGCGCCCGCCGCCGTCGCCTGCTTCAGAAAATCACGCCGCAGGTTCTTCCCCTTCTTCATAATTCGCCTCCTCTGTGATTGTGGGCCAAGCGCGAATTGTAGCCGATTCCGGCCGCCAAGATAAAGTGGAGACGGGGCCTGTGGTCAATCGCCCGGCCCGCGGGCATGAGGCTGGGACCGGTTTCGACCGGGTAAGAAAATGACGAAAAAGCCGCAAATGCATGGCTTGCTTCCCCGGGCGGGACTATAATCGCGCCAAGGTGCGATGCGCCGCATCAGAACGGCGCCGTCAATCGAACGCGCCAAGTCTGCCAGGCGTCTGCTGGGAAGATCAAACGTCAATCAAGAGAAGCAGGAGTGACTGCGATTTCGGAGTGGCTGTGCGGGCGAACCGCGGGTCCGGACGGCGGCGCACCTCAAGCTCATCTGTTGTCCCAAAGCAATCTATCAATTAGGAGACCGTTTATGTATCTCGCAAAAAGACTGGCACTGCTGGCGTTGATTTGCGCCAGCGCCTCCCTGGTCGGCCTCGGGCAGGCGGTCAAAGGCTCTCTGCTCGGCACGATCACCGATTCGAACGGGGCGGCGGCCGTCGGCGCGACCGTGACCGCGACCGAAGTCCGCACCAACATCACGGTCACGACGACGACCAATCAGGACGGCAACTACGTCTTCGCCAACGTCAAGGACGGCGTCTACCGCATCGAATCCAGCCTCAAGGGATTCAAGAAAGTCGTCCGCGACCAGGTCACGGTGGACGTCAACACGACCGTCCGCGTGGACCTCAACATGGAGGTCGGGGAGGTCAACGAGACGGTGACCATCGAAGCCGACAGCGCGCCGGCCTTGCAGACCGACCGGGCCGACACGGGCCGCCTCATCGAGACCAAGCAGGTGGCTGAGCTGCCGCTCGGTTTCAACCGCAACTTTCAAGGGCTGCTGGTGACGGTGCCGGGCGCGACACGCCCGAGCCGCCCCCACTCGGAGTTCTTCAACCCGCAGGACAGCCTCGAGTCGAAGGTCAACGGCCAGTCGCGCATGTCGAACAATTTTATGATCGAGGGCGTGGACAACAACCAAAAGACCGGCCTGCTGACCGTCCTCATCCCGGCGGCAGACGCGATCGAGACGGTCAGCGTGACGACCTCGAACTTCGACGCCGAGCTCGGCCGCGCGGGCGGGGCCGTGAGCTCGGTGACGATCAAGTCCGGGACGAACGAAATGCACGGCAGCGTCTGGTTCTTCGGCAACAACGAGAACACGCGCGCGAGCGAGTATTTCACCGGCAGCAAAGCGCCGACGCGCTATCGCCAGGTCGGGTTCACGCTGGGCGGCCCCATCCTCAAGAATAAACTCTTCTACTTCGGCGACTACCAGTACACCAACGACAAGCTCGGCAAGGTCAACCGCGCGACGATCCCGATCACCGAGTGGCGCAACGGCGACTTCAGCAACTTCCGCAACGCGCAGGGCGCCCTCATCCCGATCTACGACCCGGCCACCGGCAACGCCGACGGCACGGGGCGGACGCCGTTCCCGAACAACATCATCCCGACCAGCCGCATCAGCCCGATCACGCAAAAGCTCCTGGCTTTCCTGCCCGCGCCGAACATCGCCGGCGCGGCGCTCGGCGCGCAGAACTTCGTCGTCAACACGGTGCGCGAGCGGACGACGCATTCGATGGACGCGAAGGTCAATTACAACCTCAACGAGAGCAACGCCTTCGCCGTCCGCTTCAGCTACCAGCAGCCGAAGCTTTTCGACCCCGGCGCCTACGGCGTCTACGGCGGCCCGGCGGGCGACGGGTTCGCGGGCAGCGGCACGCAGGACGTGATCAGCTCGGCGGTCAACTACACGCACACCTTCAACCCGCAACTGATCCTGGAAGCGCGCTTCGGCGTCAGCTGGTATCACAACGTCGCCGTCACGCAGGCCGTCGGCCTCAAGACGTCGGAAGAGGTCGGCATCAAAGGTGTCAACGTCAACGACTCGTCGGACGGGTTGACGCGCATCCAGATCAACAACGGCTTCACCCAGCCCGTCCTCGGCTTTTCGCCGAGCCTGCCCTGGGACCGCGGCGAGACGACGTCGAACACGCTCGGCACGGTGACCAAGCTCTTCGGCAACCACACGATCAAGGTCGGCGGCGAGTACCGGCGCAACCGCGACTTCCTGCTGCAGGTGCAGGACAACGGCGGCACGCGCGGCCGCTACATCTTCGGCGGCGCGCAGACGGCGATCCCGGGAAACAACGCCGCGATCAACGGCCTGGGCAACGCCTTCGCCGCGTTCCTGCTCGACGTCCCCAACAGCGTCGGCCGTGACCTGACGGTGATCGACGAGCCGGGCACGCGCCACTGGGCGATCTTCTCCTTCATCAACGACAAGTGGCAGGTCACCAAGCGGCTGACGCTCGACCTCGGCCTGCGCCACGAGTTCTACCACCCGCACACGGGGATCGTCGAGAGGGGCGGCCTCTCGAACTACAACATCGACAACAACACGCTCGAAGTTACCGGCTACGGCAGCATCTCTTCGACGGTCGGCGTGCAGAATTACTACAAGAATTTCGCGCCGCGCCTGGGTGCCGCCTTCCGCTTCAACGACAAGACGGTCATCCGCGCCGGCTTCGGCACGAGCATCATTCCGTTCCCGGACAACCGCTACGCGTTCAACTTCCCGGTCAAGCAGAACAACCAGTTCAACCCGCCGAACCAGTTCGCCGCCGCCGGCTCGATGGCCGCCGGGCTCCCCCCGCCGCAGGTCTTCAACGTGCCGGATAACGGCATCATCCCGGCCAACACGCCGCTGCTGCTCAATTCAGGGTTCTTCTGGGTGCCGCCCACGCTGCGCGAGGCGAAGCTTCATTCATACAACGTCGCCTTCCAGCGCGAGCTCTTCTGGGGCCTCACGGGCGAGGTCGCCTACGTCGGCAACGTCGCGCGTGGGGTGATCGCCGACTTCAACCTCAACGCCGGCCTCGTCCCGGGTCAGGATAATGCGGGGCGCCCGTATTTCCAGAAGTTCGGCAAGACGGCCTCGGTACAGACCTGGTACCCGACCGACACCAGCTACAATTCGATGCAAATCAAAGTTGACCGCCGCTTCCGCGGCGGCTGGCTGATGACCAATAGTTACACCTTCGGCCGCGCGATCAATTACTCGGACGACAACGGCGGCGTCGGCACGCCGGCCGACCCCGAACTGAGCAAAGGCCCGGCGGGCTATGACCGGACGCACATTTACAACGCCACCTTCGTCTGGGACATCCCCTTCGCCAACAAGAGCAACCGTTTCGTGAGGGCGATCTTCGGCGGCTGGCAGGTGTCGGGCATCTTCTCGGCGCAGTCGGGCATGCCGATCAACTTCACGGCCGACGGCGCGACTTTGCGCGCGCCGGGCAACACGCAGCGGCCTGACTTGAACGGCGATCCGAAAGTCTTCGGCACGATCGGGCCGCGCCCGGCCGGCAGCACCGACGTCGGGCTACTCTACTTCGACACCTCGGTCTTCTCGGCGCCGGCGGCCAACACCTTCGGCAACATGCGGCGCAACGACTCGATCCGCGGGCCCGGCTACGTCAACCTGGACGGGACGTTGATCAAACGCTTCCGCTTCACCGAGCGCATCGGCGGCGAAGTGCGCGCCGACGCGCTCAACGTGACCAACAGCCCGAACTTCAACAACCCGAACGGCACGTTCGGGAACCCGACTTTCGGTCAGGTGACCGGCACCGTCGGCGGCGAACGGCTGGTGCGCTTCGGCGCGCGCGTCACGTTCTAAAAAGGAATGGCCCACGGATGAGATGGATCGGGCGGATCGACACGGATTTCTGATCCGCGCCGATCCGCCCGATCCATCTCATCCGTGGGCCATTATTCAGTCGGCAAGACCTCCCTGCGCCTCTCCGGCTCATGCCCAGTCTCCGCGAAGACAACGGGCAGCTCCCGTTCCTCGTTCAATATTTCAACCAGCCGGGTTGCATCCAGGAGTCTGGCCGTTCGCCACCAATCTTCCGGGAGGTCTCCGCCCGCTTCGCGATAGGCTCGCTCGAAGCGCTCGCGAAAGGTCTCGGAATAGCGCCTGGCGTAGCGGAACACTCTGCCCACATCCCAGAGGGCCGCGCCGGAAAAGGCAGCCTCCCAATCAATCAGCCCGCTGACGCGCCAAGCGCCGTCGCCGGCAGGTGCGACGAGGATGTTGCGCCCGCCGAGATCGCCGTGAACCAGGCACGCAGCGCGGTCGAGCGCGCCCAGACGGCCGGCGCCCGCCTCCAGCCGTTGCCACAGCGCATCTGCCAGCGCGGCACCGAGGTGGGCCCGCGCCAGACCGCGCCTGAGCCTCCCCTCGTTGACTGCCAGCAGCGCCGCCACCGGGGCCGCGCTTGCTTGACCTTTATAGGCGTCTGCGAACGGGAGGCTAGCCATCCTGGCGAGCAGCCGGCCCAGCGGCTCCGCTAGCGACAGAAACGCGGCCGGCGGCATCCGTCGGCGACACTCGTCGAGGGTCATCCCTTCGATCCAGCGGTAGACCAGATACGGGTGCGGGAAGCTCCCGCCCCCGCAGTCGGCCAGCAACACCTGGGGCACCGGCAGCGCCGCCGCTACCCGGGCGAGGACGTTCCGCTCCGTCTGCCACGGGCGTTGGCCCGCCGCGAAGATGCGCAGGCAGAGCGAGACTCCTCCCCCCGCCGGCGTGATGCGATAGAGGGTGTTGATCAGGCCGCCCTCGACCCGCTTCACGTCAATGAGCGCGGCGCCTGCCAGCACGGGCGCGAGCAAAGTCTGGAGCTGGGCGGGTTCTACTTCGACCAGCGGCCAACAGCGGGAGTCCGAGTCCGTCATTCCTCAGCCAAAGCCAAAACCGGAAGCGCGTGGTTCGCATCGAACCGGCCATCGGTGTCATTCGTGGCGCAGCGCTGTCAGGGGGTCAACCTTCGTCGCCCGCCGCGCCGGCAGGTAGCAGGCCAGCAAGGT
>Ga0209382_10004908_pt1 | contig 17577 bp, 13 predicted proteins | sample SoiMetdeltSBSDD5_FD_187599 | JGI IMG/M metagenome (GOLD analysis project Ga0209382, IMG submission 187599) | Bulk soil microbial communities from a Populus tree surrounding site in Tennessee, USA - Soil MetaG P. deltoides SBSDD5 (SPAdes) (version 2) | ecosystem: Environmental > Terrestrial >...
GACCACCGCGCTGCTGATATTCGGTGGGATGTTCATGGGCTTCGGCATCAAGGTGCCGATCTTCCCCTTCCACACCTGGCTGCCCGACGCGCACACCGAGGCGCCGACGGTGGGCTCGGTGATCCTGGCGGCGATCCTGCTGAAGCTGGGGACCTACGGCTTCATCCGGGTGGCTTTGCCGATCCTGCCCGAGGCGGCGGCCGACTGGGCTCCGTGGATCGGCCTGCTCGCGGTCATCGGCATCATCTACGGCGCGCTGGCGTGCCTGGCCCAGACCGACATGAAGCGGCTCATCGCCTTCTCCTCGGTGTCCCACATGGGCTTCACGATGCTGGGGATCGCCACCCTCACCACCTTCGGCCTCAACGCCGCGGTGATGGGCATGGTGGCCCACGGCCTGATCACCGGGATGCTGTTCTTCATCGCCGGATCGGTGAAGGACCGCTACCACACCCTCGAGATCCGGCGACTCGGTGGCCTGCTGATCCAGGCGCCGCGGCTGGGCTGGATCTTCGGCCTCACGGCCATGGCTTCGCTGGGATTGCCGGGCCTGGCGGGGTTCTGGGGGGAGTTCCCGGTCCTGATCTCGGCCTATGACCCGGCGGCGGGCCTCAGCGACGTGACCTTCCGGGTCTACCTGGTGATCGCCGCGGTCGGCACGGTGTTCGCCGCTGCCTACCTGCTGTACCTGTACCAGCGGACGGCCTTCGGGACGCCGACCGAGGAGTTCGCCGACGATCCGGTGCCCGACGTGACGATCCCCGAGTGGATCGCCTGGGTGCCGATGCTGGTCCTGATCCTGGCCATCGGGATCTTCCCGAACCTCGTGTTCCGGGTCACCGACGGCCACCTCAGCGAAGTCGCCCAATCGATCTCCGACGCGCTGGGGACATAGCGGTGCTCGCGCAGCTCGCACTCCTCGCGCAGAGCGACGCCTTCGTCCGCCCGGACATCGACTGGCACGCCCTCGCGCCCGAGCTGGTGCTGGTCGGCACGATCTGCGCGGTCCTGCTGGCCGACCTGTTCCTCCCCGAGGGCAACAAGGGCGTGCTCCCGTCGCTGGCCGGCCTCGGCCTGCTGGGCGCCACGATCCCGGTGCTGACCCTGGCCGTCGACGGTGCCGACCGGTCGATGTTCCACGGCGCCTACGTGGTCGACAACTTCTCGTTGCTGTTCAAGGCGGTGTTCCTGGTCGCCGGCTACGTGGTGGTGCTGCTGTCGACCAACTACATCGCCGAGGGCGACTACGCCGAGGGCGAGTACTACTTCCTGCTGCTGTCGTCGATCCTGGGCATGACCGTCATCGCGTCCGGCCGCGACCTGGTGTCGATCTTCGTGGCCCTGGAGCTCCTGTCGGTCCCCGCCTATCTGCTGGCCGGGTGGCGCAAGACCGACGTGAAGGGCAACGAGGCCGGGGCGAAGTACTACCTGATGGGGGTCTTCGCCACCGGGGTGCTGCTCTACGGCATGTCACTGCTCTACGGGGTGGCCGGGAGCACGCTGCTGACCAACATCGACGACGCGCTCTCCGAGCCCGACACGCTCCCGATCATCACCATGGCCGTCGTGTTCTGCATCGTCGGGTTCGCCTTCAAGGTGTCGGCGGTGCCCTTCCACACCTGGGCCCCGGATACCTACGAGGGCGCACCGACCCCCATCACCGCCTTCTTGTCGGTGCTGTCCAAGGCCGCCGGCTTCGTGGCCCTGGCCGTGCTGATCCTGGTGGCGTTCCCCGAACGGGGCGACGTCTTCGCACCATTCCTCTGGGTGCTCGCCACGCTGACCATGACCGTCGGGAACGTGGTCGCCCTGCGCCAGACCAACATCGTGCGGATGCTGGCCTACTCGGGGATCTCCCAGGCGGGCTTCATCATGGCGCCGCTGGCGGTGGCCGGCGAGATCGGCCGGGACTCGCTCGATGCCGTGGTCACCTACCTCGTGATCTACGCCGCGATGAACCTGGGCGCGTTCGCGGTGGTGATGGCCGTGGCCCGCAAGACCGGCAGCGGCGAGATCGCCAGCTTCGGTGGGCTGTTCGAGTACGCGCCGGGGCTCGCGGGACTGATGGGGGTGTTCCTGTTCTCGCTGGCCGGGATCCCACCCCTGGCGGGCTGGTTGGCCAAGTTCACCGCGTTCAAGGCGGTGGTGGACGGAGGCACCTGGTGGGCCTACGCGCTGGCGGTGGTGATGGCCGTGAACTCGGTGCTGGCGCTCGCGTACTACGCCCGGGTGGGCCGGGCCATGTTCATGGAGCCCGTGCCCGACGACGATCGCACCCCGGTCCGCGTCCCGGTCTCGATCGCCGCCGCGCTCGCCATCTGCGCCCTCGTCACGCTGACCTTCGGTGTCGTCCCCTGGGCTACCGACCTGGGCGACATGGCCACCCTGGCCACCCGGGCCCTCGGCACCTGACGTGCTCCCGCCCGAGGCAATACGTCCCGGTTGGCCGAGCCCGAGGCAATAGGACCCGGGGGCCGGGACTCAATGCCTCGTGCGGGTGTAAGGCGGGACCTATCGCCTCGGGTCGATCGGCCGTGACCGCGACCGACGTCGTGCTGGAACGGATCGCCCGGCGGGGGCCGGTGCCGGTCAGCGAGGTCGTCGAGGTCGCCCTCTACCACCCGGAGTTCGGCTTCTACGAGACCGGCGGATCGGCCGGCCGCCGCACCGGCGACTTCCTCACCAGCCCCGAGGTGGGCCCCCTGTTCGGCGCCGTCGTCGCCCGGGCCCTGGACGCCTGGTGGCGCGACTGGGGGGAGCCGGATCCCTTCCTGGTGATCGAGGCCGGCGCGGGGCCGGGGACGCTGGCGCGCAGCGTCCTCGCGGCTAAGCCCGACTGCGTGACCAGCCTGCGGTACGTCCTCGTCGATCGCTCGGCGGCCCAGCGGCGCCAACATGCCGCGCACCTGCCGCTCGAGCTCCCGGCGCTGGTCCTGCCCCCGATGGACGCCGAGACCCAGCAGCCAGTGCCCGAAGCGCCGCCGGGCCCGCTGTGCACCAGCCTGGCCGAGCTGCCACGGATCGCCGGGACGCCCGCCGTCGTCCTGGCCAACGAGCTGCTCGACAACTTGCCCTTCGACCTGGCGCAGTGCACAGCGAGCGGCTGGCACGAGGTCCTGGTCGGTCGGGGCTCGGACGACATCGGGCCCCTGGACGAGGTGCTGGTCCCCCTGGACGACACCCGGACCGCGATCCTCGACCGGCTGATCCCCGAGGCGGCGCCCGGTGTCCGGGCGCCCTTGCCCACCGCGGCGACCGCCTGGCTGCGGGAGGCGCTGAGCACGGCCGGCGGCGGCACCCGCGGCAGGGTGGTGGTGTTCGACTACGCCCGGACGACGGCCCAGCTGGCCGCCCGGGCTCAGGACGCCTGGCTCCGCACCTACCGGAGCCACGCGCCCGGGCGCGGCTATCTCCAGGACCTGGGCCAGCAGGACATCACCTGCGAGGTGGCGCTGGATCAGCTGGCCCTGGTCCAGGCGCCCGCCGCGGACCGGCCGCAAGGCGAGTGGCTGCGGGCCTGGGGCCTCGACGAGCTGGTGGCCGAGGGCGAGCGGACGTGGAGCGAGCGGGCCCATCTCGGTGACCTGGCCGCCGTCGCGGCCCGCAGCCGGCTCACGGAGGCCCAGGCTCTGGCCGACCCGACCGGGCTGGGTGCGTTCCGGGTCGTCGAGTGGACCACCCGCTGACGGCTCAGCCGTCGTCCGGGTCGGTGAGGTCCACGCCGCACTGCTCGCTGATGTAGTCGTCGATGCGGTTGCTGGCTTCCTCGGCTGCCGCCGACCGGGCCTGCATCTCGGGGGTGTCGAAGGTCGCCAGGATCGCCGTGCCGTCACCGCCGTCCACGTTGGCCAGGGCATCCGCGATGTCGCCGATGAGCTCGGTCATCGTGGCCCAGTCGGCCGCGATCTCGTCGGGCGGGTCGATGTCGCTCAGCGCTTCGTGGGCCGAGGCGTAGGCCTGGGGCGCGTTGCTGAAGTCGGCGGCCAGCGAGGCCTCCAGATCGGTCACCTCGTCGCGCGCCGCCACCGCGGTCTGGCAGAAGTCCTCCAGTCCGCTGGCCACTGCGGGCGGGCTGGAGCCGTCACCGCTTCCGTCGTCGTCGTCCGCCGTCCGGTCGGCCGACTGGTCCGCCGCGTCGTCGGCCTGGCTGCTGTCGTCGTCACCGCCACACGCCCCGGCCACCAGCAGCAGAGCCACCAGCAGCAAGGCGGTTCCCTTGCCATGGATCATGAGCACAAGTGTCGCGGACCCCGGCCACTCCGCATCAGTGGCCGGTACTGGTTTCGGGCCGCTTCTACATTCTGTGGAACCCCACTGATGCGACCTGCGGCCCCCTCTGGCATGGTCGTCGTGAGACATGTGCCCTCGTCAGGCGACGCCGTCGCCGTTCCACGGCGGGAGGAACGCAGCGACGTTGCCTGGCGAGGACACAGTCGTCCGTATGGCGGTAACGGCGGAGGAACGGGTGCGCGGAGCCCGGCGGCGAGCGGCGTGCGCGGTGACGGCGATCGGGGTCACGCTGCTCGCCACGGGCTGCTCCGACTCGGTTTCCGGCAGCGGCGCGAACGGCGCCGCCGACGCTCCATCGGACGACACGACCGCACCTGTCCCCACGGTGGCGGATGGGGCCACCAGCGACCCCGGCGCTGGTGGCCCCGAGACCTGTGCCCTGTTGGAGGGCGTCGACCTCAGTGCCCTGCTCGGCGAGCCGGTCGAGGATCCCGAGGCCGACGGCACGGTGTGCCGGGTCGCTCCGGCGGACTCGGATTCCCGGGGCCAGCTCGGTCTGGTCGTCGAGACCGACCGCCCGGCGGACAACTTCGCGACCCAGCGGGAGGTGTTCGGCGTGGACCGGGAGGTCACCGGGCTCGGCGAGGCGGCGTTCCACAGCGGCCCCTACCTGTTCGTCCTGGACGGCGACACCTTCTTCTTCCTCCAGGTCGTGCGCGATGCGGCGATCGGTCGGGGTGTCCCGGAGGGCGAGCTCGAAGCGGCGGCCCGGACGGTCCTCGCGAACCTCGACGGATGAGGCGCCGAGGCTCTCGGGCCCGGATCAGGCCAGCGCGATATCGCTGCTCAGCGCGGCCGCGAGCCCGGCCCGATCCGACACCCGCAGCTTCCGGTAGACGCTGGTCAGGTGGTACTCCACCGTGCGCCGCGACATGCACAGCGCGGCTGCGGTCTCGGGGTTCGTGGCCCCGCGGGCGACGGTCACCGCCACCTCCAGCTCGCGTGGCGTGAGCTCGGCCGAGGCGGCCCAGCCGGACCGGCGGCGCTCACCGCACGCCGCCAGCTCGGCTCGTGCGTACTGCGCCCAGGCGTCGGCGCCCAGGCGCCCGAAGCCGTCGAGCGCGACGCGCAGGTGCTGCCGGGCGTCGCGCTTGCGGCGGACCCGCCGCAAACGCTGGCCCCAACAGAGCTCGGTGCGAGCGGCCTCGAACAGGTCGTTGCGGCGCCGATGGACCTCCACCGAGCGCCGGAACCAGCCGTCGATCTCCTCGGCCGGCGCCACCAGCCCCCGGCACCGCGCGGCAATGGCCAGCGCGACCTCGCGCCCGGCCCGGGCGGCGAGGTTCTGGTACTCGGCCAGGTCCTCGGCCGCCTCCTCGGGACGCCGCAAGCGCCAGAGGGCCTCGCAGAGGTCGCCGACGCGAGACGAATATCCGGGCTCGGCCAGCCCGTTAGCCCGCTCGGCCTCGCCCGCGGCCTGCAGGTGGACCACCGCCTCCTCGCACCGGCCCAAGCTCAGCTCCAGCAGGCCCAGCACGCAGTCCGCCAGGTGGTCCACGCTCGGCTGCCCCTTCGCCACCTGCAGCGCCCGGTCGACCAGCGCCCGGCACTCCTTCTCCTCGCCCGCCGCCGCCAGCAGGTACGCGTGCCGGAGGTCGATGTGGGGCAGCGGGCCGGCGAAGTCGGTGTCGGCGCACAGGCGGGCGGACAGGGTGAACTCGGCCCGGCCACCCGCCCAGTCGCCGAGACGGTGGGAGACGCTGGCCAGGATCCCGCTGCAGATGCCGAGCTGGCTCAACGACCCGGCCTCCTGGAGCACCCGGTGCTGGCGCCGGAGGATGCCGGCGGCGGCCTCGGGCTCGTCGATCCACGACAGCACCAGGGCGGCCTGGCTGATCGGCAGCCGCACCTCGGCGAGCTCTTCGTCGCTGAGGTGGTCGGCCCAGCCCGAGCGCAGCACCCGCCCGGCTCCGGCACGGCCCACCGCGACGTCCACCATGTCGAAGGTCAGCGCGACCTGGAGGTTGTCCTCGGCCTCGGGCACGCACGTCCGGGCCTGGGCCGCGACATCGACCGCCGCCTTGTACCGGCCCAGGACCGCCAGCCCCAGAGCCAGCGTGGCCATCAGCCGGGCCGCGGCCTCGGGCATGTCGGCCGCGGCGACGATCGCCCGATGGAGCACGACGTCGGTGTCGGGTGTGGTGGGCGAGGACCACAGCCGGGCCGTCAACCGCTCCGCGTCCCAGGCGATCCGCTCGGCCGGATCGGCTGCGCCTTCCACCAGCCGGTCGAGCACCCGGATCAAGGGCGGGAACGCACCGCAGCGGACGTAGCCCAGCGCGGCCATCGCGAGCCGGTCCCGGGCCTGCGCGACATCGGTGGTGCGGTTGGCCGCCGTCTCCCAGGCCCGGGCGGCCTCGGCGTAGGCACCGCGGTCCGCGGCCGCGCTCGCCGCGGCGTCCAGAGCGGCCGCGGTGGTCTCGTCGGGCCCCACGGCCAGCGCTTCGAGATGCCAGGCCTGCCGAGCCGGATCGTCGGCCAGCGCGGTCGCGATGGCCCGGTGCGCCGTACGCCGGTCGGCGTCGGTCACCGCGTGCTGCACGGCCGAGCGGACCGTCGGGTGGCTCAGCTCGAGCCGCTCCCGGGACCAGCGGACCAGCCCGCTGCGCTCCGCGGTATCGAGTGCTGCAACGTCGAGGTCGAGCGACGCCAGCGCCGTCCCCAGCGTCGCCCGGTCCAGGTCCTCGAGGCTCGCCACCAGCAGCGCCCGGCGGTCGTGCTCGTCGAGGCCGCCCAGCCGGCTGCGGTAGAGCCGCTCGAAGGTCGCACCCGTGGGCAGCCATTCGGGGAGGGGTTCGAGCCCCTGGCGCTGCGCCGGCGTCAGGTCGGCCGGGATCTCCCGCAGCGCCAAGGGCAGGCCGGCCGCGCTGGCCAGCACCTCGTTGACGACCAGCGTGGCCAGCTCGGGATGCACGCTCCGGAGCAAGGTGCGCGCAGCAGCGTCGTCCAGCGGCCCGAGATCGATGGTGTCGAAGCCGGTTCCGTGCAGCACCTGGTCTTCGTCCGTGCGGCAGGTCAGGAGCACCGCGACCGGGTCGGCCTCCAGGCGCCGGGCGGCGAACACCACGGCCTGCAGCGTCGACGTGTCGAGCCAGTGGGTGTCGTCGACCAGCGCGACCACGGGCTGCCGCTCCGCCGCCGAGGTGATCAGCCCGTGGACGCCCGCGGCGACGGCGAACCGGTCGCTGGGGGCGGACGAGCCGAGGGCGAGCGCCGCTTCGATGGCCTGGCGCTGGGGATCCGGCAGAGTGGCGACCAGGTCGATCAGCGGCCCGAGCAGCTGGTGCAACCCGGCGAAGGGAAGATCCTGCTCGGCGGGGTGCCCACGGGCCCGGAGCACCAGCAGATCGACGTCGAGCTTCTCGCGCAGGCGGTCGAGGAGCCACGACTTGCCGGCACCGGCCGCGCCGCGCACGACCACCACAGAGGACGCACCGGACACCGCTTGCCGCGCGGCGACGACCAAGCGCGCGACATCGGCCTCCCGCCCGTTCACAGGTGCGACGGATCCACCTGGCACCCCCCTACTTTGCCCCGCGGTCAGGGCGCTTCGTCGAACTGCTACCGCGCAGCGAGGTCCGAGCCGACGAGCTGGTCGATCCCGGCCACGACGAAGTCGAGGCCCAGCGCGAACGACGCGTCGCGGTCGAGCGGCCCGAGCTTGCAGCGCTCGGCCACGTTGGGGAAGCGGGCGGGGTCGATGGCGAGCGCTGGCCCCGCTACCGGCGGCGCACCGGCACCGGCGCCGTCCCCCTCGTCCTGGCTCTCGACCGGGCCGTGGTCGCCGGCCTCGCTGGCCACGTGGCCCACAGTGAAGGACACCACGACCGTGACCGCCTGGCTGGCGCGCACCAGGTCCAGGCCGAGGTCGCGCAGCCGGGCAAGCACGGGCTCCGCCACGCCTAGGTTGCCGGCGCTCAGGGTCGGCAACCCGGCCATCAGGCACACGGTGTTGGGGTGGCGCAGCAGGACCCGCCGCAGCGTCCAGGCCGCGTCGCGCAACACGTCCTGCCAAGGCCGGCCCGCCTCGACCTCGACCACGGGTGGCAGCTCCCGGTAGACCCGCTCGACCACGCCGTCCAGGAGGTCCTGCTTGCTGCGCACGTAGCTGTAGAGCGACATCGCCTCGACCCCCAGCTCGCGCCCCAGCCGGCGCATGGTGAGCGCATCGAGGCCCTCACGGTCCACCAAGCTGAGTCCCGCCTCCAACACACGTTCACGGGAGAGGCCTGCACCAGTCCGCCGGGGCATGTCCTCGACCATCCCACGTCGCGTCACCGCGTTTCCACGGAGTGCGGTGCTTTTTTGACGTACCGGTCCGGTCGGGTAGCGGTAGGTAGGCTCGCTGGCCGGGTTTCGAGAAGGGGACACACGTCATGGCCGACGAACAGGAAAACGTCACCGGCGCCACGATCGAGGACTACTTCCTCGAGGACCGCACCTTTCCTCCGCCCGAAGACTTCACGCGCGACGCCCTGATCACCAGCGCCGACGTCTACGACGAGGCCGAGCGCGACTGGCAGGGGTTCTGGGCGAAGCAGGCCGCCGAGCTGGTCACGTGGTTCGAGGACTGGCACACCGTCCTCGAGTGGGATCTGCCCTTCGCCAAGTGGTTCGTCGGCGGGAAGCTCAACGTGGCCTACAACTGCCTCGATCGCCACGTCGAGGAGGGTCGGGGCGACCGGGTCGCCTACCACTGGGAGGGCGAGCCCGGCGATACCCGCACCATCAGCTACGCCGACCTGCTGGCCGAGGTCCAGCGCTTCGCCAACGTGCTCCGCGGGCTCGGCGTGCAGCGCGGCGACCGGGTGGCGATCTACATGCCGATGATCCCCGAGCTGCCGGTGGCGATGCTGGCCTGCGCCCGCATCGGGGCGGCGCACTCGGTGGTGTTCGGCGGGTTCTCCGCCGACTCACTCGCGGACCGCATCAACGACGCCGAGTGCAAGGTGCTGGTGACGGCGGACGGCGGGTTCCGCCGCGGCCAGGCCCACCTGCTCAAGCCCATCGCCGACGTCGCGATCGCGTCGACCCCGTCCATCGAGAACGTCGTCGTCGTGCGCCGGGTGGGTGGCCACGAGGCTGCCGGTGAGGCGAGCGTCGAGCTGGTCGAGGGCCGAGACCACTGGTACCACGAGCTCATGGCCGACGCCGCCGCCGAGTGCCCGGCCGAGGTCATGGACAGCGAAGACCTGCTCTACCTCCTCTACACCTCCGGGACCACCGCCAAGCCCAAGGGCATCATGCACACCACGGGCGGCTACCTGACGCAGGTGGCGTTCACCCATCGCAACGTCTTCGACCTCCACCCCGACACCGACACCTACTGGTGTGCCGCGGACATCGGCTGGGTGACCGGCCACAGCTACATCGTCTACGGGCCGCTCGCCAACGGCGCGACCAGCGTGATCTACGAGGGCACCCCGGATACCCCCGGCCGCGACCGGCTGTGGGACATCATCGAGCGCTACGGGGTGACCATCCTCTACACCGCCCCGACCGCCATCCGGACCTTCATGAAGTGGGGCGCGCAGGAGCCCGAGAAGCACGACCTGTCGTCCCTGCGCCTGCTCGGCTCGGTCGGCGAGCCCATCAACCCCGAGGCCTGGGTCTGGTACTGGCAGCACATCGGCGGCGGTCGCTGCCCCGTGGTGGACACGTGGTGGCAGACGGAGACCGGCGCCATCATGATCAGCCCGCTCCCCGGCGCCACGACCCTCAAGCCGGGCTCCGCCACCTTCCCCTTGCCGGGCATCGCCGCCGAGGCGGTCGACGAAGCCGGCCGCCGGGTCGAGCGCGGCGGTGGCTACCTCACCCTCACCCGGCCCTGGCCCTCGATGCTCCGCGGCATCTACGGCGATCCCGAGCGCTACCACCAGACCTACTGGGCCCGTTACGGCGACCGGTACTTCGCCGGCGACGGCTGCAAGATCGACGACGAGGGCTACTTCTGGCTCCTCGGCCGGGTAGACGACGTGATGAACGTCTCCGGCCACCGGATCTCGACCACTGAGGTGGAGTCAGCGCTGGTCGACCATCCGGCGGTGGCCGAGGCGGCGGTCATCGGCGCGAACGACCCCCTCACGGGCCAGGCCATCATCGGCTTCGTCACCGTCCGGGGTGGTACCGAGGCCACCCCCGAGCTCGGGGAGGAGCTCCGTGGGCACGTCGCCGGCAAGATCGGTCCCACCGCCCGGCCGAAGACCATCATCTTCACCGACGAGCTGCCCAAGACGCGCTCCGGCAAGATCATGCGCCGCCTGCTGCGCGACGTGGCCGAGGGCCGCGAGCTCGGCGACACCACCACGCTCGCCGATCCGGCGGTGGTCGACGAGATCCGCCGCCGGGCCGAGGAGCAGCCCCAGGAGGACTGATCCCGCGGTCACGACTTCGAGAACCGGTTCACAGGGTTCTCTCAGGAGACGTCGGTACGCTCCTCGCCGTGAAGAACATGTTGAAGACCACCGTTCTGCTCGCCGGACTCGGCGGGCTGTTGATGCTGATCGGTGGCCTGATCGGTAAGGGCCCTGGCGTTCTCATCGGTGCCGCGATCGGCTTCGCCATCGTCGGCTTCTCCTACTGGAAGAGCGACGCCCTGGCCATCAGGGCGGCGCGCGCCGTCCCGGTCTCCGAGGCCGAGATGCCGCAGTACTACGCAGTCGTCCGCGAGCTGACCCAGAGGGCCGGCATGCCCATGCCGAAGCTGTACGTCAGCCCCGACATGCAGCCCAACGCCTTCGCGACCGGCCGCGACCCCGACCACGCGGCGGTCGCCGTGACCCGCGGCATCCTCCAGACCCTCGACTGGGACGAGTTGCGCGGGGTGCTGGCCCACGAGATCAGCCACGTCGGCAACCGTGACATCCTGATCAGCTCGGTCGCCGCGGCGATCGCCATGGGCATCACGATGCTGGCCATGTTCGCCCGGTTCGCCGCGATCTTCGGCGGTGGCCGTGACGATCGGGGCGACAACCCCATCGCACTGCTGGCCATGGCCCTCCTGGCGCCGATCGCCGCAGGCTTGCTCCAGATGGCACTGAGCCGCAGCCGCGAGTACGAGGCCGACCGCAGCGGTGCCCGTCTCCTCCAGGACGGTGAACCGCTGGCCCGGGCCCTCCAGAAGATCGAGGCCGGGGCCCGGCAGATCCCCATGGACATCGACCCCGCCCACGCGCAGGCCTTCATCGTGAACCCGCTCACCGGGCGCAGGGTGAGCTTCGGCAACCTGTTCCGGACGCACCCGCCCACGGACGACCGGGTGCAGCGCCTGCGCAGCGGCGAGTGGCGCGAAGCCTGGTAGCAGCGCCGGAGAGCCGGCAGAGCAGGCTCAGTCCCGGAAGTTGGTGAACTGGAGGGGGATCCCGAAGTCCTCCTCCTTCATCGCGGCGATGGCCGCCTGCAGGTCGTCGCGCTTCTTGCCGGTGACGCGCAGCTGCTCGCCCTGGACCTGGCTCTGGACGCCCTTGAGCCCCAGGCCCTTGATGAACTTGTTGAGGGTCCTCGCCTTCTCAGAGGAGATCCCGGCCACGAGGTTGGCGTGCTGGCGGGCCGTCCCGCCGGCCGCCTCCTCGACCTTCTGGTAGTCGAGGGCCTTCAGCGAGACCTTGCGCCGGACCAGCTTCTCCTCCAGGACCTGGCGGAGGGCCTTGAGCCGGTCCTCGCTCACGGTGTGCAGCGTGATCGTGGTGCCGCTGAGCTCGACGGTGCTGTTGGTGCCTTTGAAGTCGAAGCGGGTGGCCACTTCGCGGGCCGTTTGGTCGACCGCGTTGCGCACCTCTTGCTGGTCCACTTCGGAGACGACATCGAAGCTGGGCATGTTTCGGAGGTTACCGGTACGGGTTGGTGGGTCTCAGCCGGCGACCGCTAAGTTGTCTCCTTCCCTGGGTCGGTGCCCGAGTGGCCAAAGGGAGCAGACTGTAAATCTGCCGGCGCACGCCTTCGGAGGTTCAAATCCTCCCCGGCCCACGAACAACCTGGTCAGGCACCCTGCCATGCCCACCGTTCTCCGATCCCCGCAACCACGGCCGCCCTCGTACGCTTGCTGGGATCCCAGCAGACGGGGGTAGCCATGGCCACGAAGGCACCAGGGGACGACCCGGTCGCCGACCCCGCGGCAAGCCAGCTCCGGCATCCGACGGCCCTGGTCGTCGCCGTCGCGGGATGGGCATCGATCGGCGCGGGTGCCATCCATGCCACTGCGGCCGGCAGCCACAGCGACCATCGCCAGGCGGCCGTCGCCTTCGTCGCTGTCGCTGCGTTCCAGCTCCTGTGGGGAGTGGTCGCGCTGGTGCGCTACAGCCCGCTGCTCGGCGCCGTGGGCCTCGTCGGCCAGGCCGCGGCGTTCGGGGGCTGGCTCTGGGCCAAGACGTCCGGCATCCCATTCGTCGACGGGCTCCAGGATCCGGAGCCCGTGCAGTTCGCCGACGCGGTAGCCGCCGTTCTGGCCATCGTCGCGATCCTCTCCGTGCTGGCCCTGGCGACGGACCGGGTCGCCCGGGTCGCCCGGGTCGACCCCGCACCGGTGCGCCAACGAGCGCCGCAGAGCGCGCTGGTGACGGCGGCGGTCGCGCTGACCGGCGTCGCGCTGGTCGTCCCCGCGATGGTGTCGGCTTCCGGCCACGACCATGGGTCAGGTGACGGTCACGGACACGACGACCGCCCGGTGGCCCACGACGACGTGGCTCACGCGCACGATGGTGCGGTCGAGACCCACCCCTTCGATCCGACGCAACCCATCGACCTCAGCGGCATGCCCGGCGTGACCCCCGAGCAGCAGGCGCAAGCCGAGAACCTGCTGGCCGTGTCCTTGCTGCGGCTACCGCAGTTCGCCGACGTCGCCGTCACCGAGTCCCGTGGGTACCACTCGGTCGGTGACTCGGTCACCGGCTACGAGCACTACATGAACTGGTCGCTGGTCGACGACGGCAGGATCCTGGACCCCGACTACCCCGAGTCGCTGGTCTACCGGGTCCAGGGCCCGGAGCGCGAGCTGGTGGCCGCGATGTTCATGCTGCCCACCGGCACCACGCTCGACCAGGTTCCCGACCTCGGCGGCAACCTGCTGCAGTGGCACATCCACAACAACCTGTGCTTCAGCGATGACGCCGTAGCGCCGCAGGTGGCGTCAGTCGTCCCGCCCGACGGCTCATGTCCGCCGCCCACCGAACGGATCGCTGGCGGACCGATGGTCCACGTGTGGATCGAACCGCACCCCTGCGGCCCGTTCGCTGCGCTCGAAGGCATCGCCGGAGGCCAGATCGCCGAGGGCGAGACCCGGCTCTGTGACCACGCCCACGGACCCGGCGGTCCCTGACGCTCGCCGGCGGAGCGGGACGTCTCGGGACTTCCCTGGCATACTCATCTGACGCACCGTCAGATCGGGGAGGCCAGATGTGGGACCTGCTGGTACGTGGGGGGCGGATCGTCGACGGCCATGGCGGGACGCCCTGGGTGGGCGACGTCGCCGTCAGCGACGGCGTCATCATCGCGGTGGGGCCGCAGCTCGACGGTGACGCGGCCGAGGTGATCGACGCGTCGGGGCTGGTCGTCGCGCCCGGCTTCGTCGACATCCACACCCACTACGACGGCCAGGCCACCTGGGACGACGTTCTCGAGCCGTCGGCATCCCACGGCGTGACCACGGTGGTGGGCGGCAACTGCGGGGTCGGTTTCGCCCCTGTGCGGCCCGGTGGCGAGCAGGCGCTGGTCGAGCTGATGGAGGGCGTCGAGGACATCCCGGGCACGGCACTCCACGAGGGCATCGAATGGCAGTGGGAGACCTTCCCCGAGTTCCTCGACGCTCTCGGCCGCCGGACCTGGAGCATGGACGTCGCCGTGATGGTCCCACACGGTCCACTCCGGGTCTACGTGATGGGCGACCGGGGTGCGAACAACGAGGACGCCACCGCCGAGGACATCGCTGCGATGGCCCAGCTGGTGGAGGAGGCGGTGGAGGCCGGCGCCCTGGGGTTCTCGACCTCCCGCACCGAGCTCCACCGCTCGAAGAGCGGCGATCCGGTGCCCGGGACCTACGCCAACCCGGACGAGCTGTTGGCCATCGCCCACGCGGTGGCCCGGGCCGGCGGCCGGATGTTCGAGGCCGCCCCGGCCGCGATCGAGAGCACCGACGCGTCGAGCGGTGAGATCGCGCTGTTCGCCGAGATATCCCGGGAGACCGGTCTGGAGGTGTCGTTCCCCGTCCTCCAGTCGCCCGTGGACCCCGACGGCTGGCGCCGCCAGTTCGAGGCCATCGAGGCGGCCCGTCGCTCGGGCGCCAAGCTGGCGCCCCAGGTCGCGTCCCGCCCCTTCGGGATGCTGATCGGCCTGCCGACCTACCACGCGTTCCAGCTCCGGCCCACCTACCGGCGCCTCCTGGCCGAGCTCCCCTACGAGGCCATGGTGGGGGAGATGCGGCGTCCCGAGGTCCGGGCGGCGATCCTGGCCGAGGACGATCTGCCGACCGACCCCACCCAGATGTTCGACGGCATGGCAGCCTTCGTCCGGGCCATCCCTGACCAGCTGTACGTGATCGGCGATCCGCCGGACTACGAGCCACGGCCCGAGAGCTCGGTGGCCACCCTCGCCAAGGAGCGGGGCGTCGAGCCCGTCGAGCTGCTCTACGACCTCGCGGTCCAGGGCGACGGGCGGGGCCTCCTGCTGCTGCCGTTCTTCAACTTCGCCGAGGGGAACCACGACGCGATCGCCGAGATGATCCTGACCTCCGGCGCCCTCCTCGGGCTGTCCGACGGCGGCGCGCACTGCCGGCTGATCTGCGATGCGTCGCTGCCGACGTTCCTGCTGACCCACTGGGTGCGGGACCGGCAGCGGGGGGTGAGGCTCCCACTGGAGCTGGTGGTCCAGAAGCAGTGCGCCGAGACCGCCGCGGCGGCCGGGCTCACCGACCGGGGGACGATCGAGGTCGGCAAGCGTGCCGACCTCAACGTCATCGACCTGGACCACCTGCAGTTGTGCGCACCTCGGGCCGTCGACGACCTGCCCGCGGGCGGCCGCCGTCTGGTGCAGGACGCCTCCGGCTACGTCGCCACCGTCGTCGCGGGCACCGTCACCCGCCGGAACGACACCGACACCGGCGCCCGTCCCGGCCGCCTCATCCGCTGCTAGGGCGGCTCTGTCGGCGCCGGCTCAGAGCAGGCGCTCCATCACCACCACGTCGAGCCACTGGCCGAACTTGCGGCCCACCTCGCGCTCGGTGCCCACGATCTCGAAGCCCAGGGCGCGGTGGAGGCCGATCGACGCCTGGTGGCCGCCGACGATCCGGGCGAAGACCGCGTGGAAGCCATGCGCCGTGGCGACCCGCAACAGCTCGCCCAGCACCAGCTTCCCGACGCCCCGGCCCTGGTGGTCCCGGTGGACGTAGACCGAGTCCTCGACGCTGGTGGTGTAGGCGGGCCGGTCGCGGTACGGCGACAGCGACCCGAACGCCGTGACCGCCGGCTGCTCCTCGGTCTCGGACTCGGTCTCGGCGACGACGACGGCGAAGGCACCGCTGCGGGCCGACATCCAGTCCCGCTGCTGCCGGAGCGACCGGGGCACCAGGTCGAAGGTCACCGTCGAGGTCTCGACCTCGCGGTTGTAGATCTCCCGTATCGCGGCCGCGTCGTCGATCGTGGCCAGCCGGATCCGCATCGTCGACAGCATGACCGATCACCCGAGCCGGGCCCCGACGCGGGACCCGCTGCGTCCGATCGCGCGGGACGGGTGGGAGCCGGCCGGTCCGCCGGGGTCAGCCGGCCGCCAGAGCGGGCTCGATCAGGGCCAGCTCGCCGGCCAGCGCCTCCAGACGGGCCCAGCTGGCGATGGCGTCGTCGTTGGTGAGCAGCATCACCTGCAGGTTGCCGACCAGCCCGGGGAGCAGCTCGAGCAGCAGCGGCACCACCGCAGGATCGAGGTCGATGAAGGGCTCGTCGAGCACCACGGGCGGCTTCACGCCCTGCTCGTGGCTCGCGGCGCTGAGCTGGGACACGATGGCCTGCGCGAGGGCGACGGCGTCGTCGTCGGACAGGTCGGGCACGCTCGACGACAGCGACCGCAGAGCGGCGATGTGCTGCCGCAGTCGGGACGCGGCCTGGATCTCGGTGCGCCGCTCGGCGGCCCACCGCACGTCGATGTCGCCCACCAGCTCGACCCAGGCGCCGTGGGCCTCGCTGTGCGGCCCGTGCTCGAGGGCGGCATCCGCGGTGTCCCACAGCGAGACCTGATCCACGGCCGACAGGCCCCGGACGGCGTCGTTGCGGGCCGCGCCGGTGGTGAGGTCCTCGGCGCTGATGCGGGTGATCGCGGCCTGGCCGTAGCTGTTGGCCAGTACGTCGATCTTGCCGTCGAAGCCCCGGTACTGCTGGGTCACGTCGGCGCCGGCGTCGATGTCCACCACCCGTCCCATCCCCACGGCCGGCCGCACCACGACGAGCCGCCGGCCCGCGTCGTCGGTGACCTCGGCGTGCACGCCGCGTTCGTGCCCGTGGAGGGCCCCGGACAGGAGGTGGGTGAAGGCGATGCGGGCTGCGGGCGGCATGCCGCCAATCACGGTGAGCCGTGGGTGGAGGTCGAGCGACTCGACCACCCCGTCCTCCCCCTCGATGATCAGGCGTTCCACCAGCACGTTGGCAGGGTCCTTCCAGGTGACGGTTGTAACGGCCACGGCTGCGGCGGGCGCCCGCGGAGCCCGCCCATAGCTCATGGGTCCGTTCCGCCCGGCCAACTGGCCCCCAGATCGTCGCGCGGAACGGGGCGGTAAACCATAGCAACCGACCCGGAATGTTCCCCAGCAGCCGACCGGTCCGCGCCGTCCCGCCCGCGCCGCGGTGACCTGCTCAGCCGACGTCCTGGCATCGAAAACCCCTGTGCATAGCGGGTTGCTCCGGGGTGGTGCGGCACCGATAGGCTGTCCGACCCTGGGCGGACGCCCGCCCCCTTAGCTCAGTCGGTAGAGCACAGCCATGGTAAGGCTGGTGTCGTCGGTTCGATTCCGACAGGGGGCTCGCAACGGCGCGGCCGATGGCCGCGTCAGCTGCGCGCGATTGGCGGCGTAGCTCAGTCGGTTAGAGCACCCGGCTCATAATCGGGTTGTCGCCGGTTCGAGTCCGGCCGCCGCCACATCATCGACATCACAGCCATCGACAACCGAGATCCAGGAGTACCCAATGGCCAAGGAGAAGTTTGAGCGGACGAAGCCGCATTTGAACATTGGGACGTTTGGTCATATTGATCATGGGAAGACGACGTTGACGGCGGCGATCACGAAGGTGTTGGCCGAGGCGAATCCGAGTG
>Ga0209382_10004909_pt1 | contig 17567 bp, 24 predicted proteins | sample SoiMetdeltSBSDD5_FD_187599 | JGI IMG/M metagenome (GOLD analysis project Ga0209382, IMG submission 187599) | Bulk soil microbial communities from a Populus tree surrounding site in Tennessee, USA - Soil MetaG P. deltoides SBSDD5 (SPAdes) (version 2) | ecosystem: Environmental > Terrestrial >...
GCATGAAGAACGTGAAGTGGCTGGAGCGCATCGAGGTGGTCGACTACGACTACCGCGGCTACTGGCAGCGCTCGGACGGCTGGGACAACATCGCCCAGATCAAGACGGCCAGCCGCATCGACGTCCCCCAGGAGCTGACCGCGCTCGGGGGCGCCGGGGCGGTGGTCGCCGGGCTGGCCTGGGCGGGGGACCGCGGCATCCGGCGGGTCGAGGTGTCGCTGGACGACGGGGCCAGCTGGGTCCCGGCCACCCTGCGCCGCCAGCTGGCCAGGGCCGCCTGGCGGCAGTGGCGGCTGCCCCTGCCGCCCGGCACCCAGGGACGGCGCACCATCAAGGTCCGGGCCATCGACGGCCGCGGCGAGCTCCAGACGGCCAGGGAGGCGCCGCCCCACCCCTCCGGGGCCAGCGGCTACGACCAGGTCGACGTGGTCTCCAGCTAGCGGGAATGCCCGTCGCGGGAGCTCGGTTGGACCCTGCGAGATCCGGTATCAGCTCGAGATGCGGAGGTATGGGGGTGCGCTATCCTGCCCCGGTGGCGACCATTGTCGCCTGGCCGCAGTTCATCGGAGCGGAGGACCTCCTGGCACAGCCATCGCACTCGGCCGATGACCTCGGCGACGAGGTCATTCCGCCCGCGCCCGACGGGACCCGGGCCCCGGTCGGCGAGTCCGAGGAGGAGCGCCGCCAGCGGTTCTCCGACACGGCCATCCCGCTGCTGGACACGATCTACGCCGGAGCCCTGCGCCTGACCCGGAACCCGGCCGACGCCGAGGACCTGGTCCAGGAGACGTTCCTGCGCGCCTACAACGCCTTCCACCAGTTCGAGCCGGGCACGAACCTCAAGGCGTGGCTGTACCGGATCCTGACCAACGCGTACATCAACGCCTACCGCAAGCAGCAGCGCAACCCGCAGTCGGTGCCGACCGAGGACGTCGACGACTTCTCGCTGTACCAGCGGATCGCCAACGCCAACCCGACCGGGGCCGAGACGCCCGAGGACCTGCTGCTCGACCAGATCCCCGAGGAGGAGGTTCGCCAGGCGCTCGACGCCCTGCCCGAGCAGTTCCGCATGGCGGTGCTGCTGGCCGACGTCGAGGGCTTCTCCTACAAGGAGATCGCCGACATCATGGGCACCTCGATCGGGACCGTGATGTCCAGGCTGCACCGCGGCCGGCGTCAGCTCCAGCGGCGGCTGTGGGAGTTCGCCGCCGACCGTGGGCTGCTCGAGGAGGGACAGGAATGGGTTCGCCCGAAGTAGGCGGCGGCGAGTGCCGGGACTGCCACGACGTGCTCGGGTTCGTCTGGCTCTACCTGGACCACGAGGCCCCGCCGACCACGTGCGAGGAGCTGGAGGCCCACCTGCGGGAGTGCGAGCACTGCCAGCGGGCGGTCCGCTTCGACCGGCGCTTCAAGCAGCTGGTCCGCCGCTGCGCCGACCCCCCCGAGCCCGTGCCGACCACCGTGGTCGAGTCGTTGCGCGTCCGGGTGGAGCGGACGATCCTGAGGGGGAACTCCTCGCCGTCGTGAAACCGTCTTTATGTCCACCGGCGTATAGATGGTGGCGGAAGGACGGTGAAGCACTCGATGCGCTCCGACAACGTGAAGGGCCACCGGCCCGGCAGCGACCCGCCGCCCTCCAAGGTCGAGCGGGTCGGCCGTGTCTGCCGGGAGCCGGACTGTGACACGCGCCTGTCGATCTACAACAAGACCGGCATGTGCTGGCAGCACCAGCCCCTGATCTTCCCCAACTACCGGGGCAAGCGCCTGGCCAACCCCTAGCAAACGCCCAGCGGGCACCTGGTGCCCTCAGACAACCGAGTGGCCGGCTCCTGCTGAAGGGCCGGCCACCGGGCTGTGAGCGGTCAGCCGCTCTTGGACTTCTGGAAGATGTCGTCGATCTCACCGATCAGGTCGAGCAGCCTCTGCTGGTCGGCGGGGTCGACCGTCTGCTTGGCCTTGCCGGCCGCCTTGGTCGCCTGCCAGAACAGGTCGTGCAGGTTGGGGAACTGCTCGAGGTGCTGGGGCTTGAAGTAGTCGGTCCACAGCACCCACAGGTGGTGCTTGACCAACTCGCCGCGCTGCTCCTTGATCGCGAGGGCACGCCCCCGGAACACCTCGTCGTCGCTGGCGTGGTACTTCTCGACGATCTTGGCCATCGACTCGGCCTCGATCCGGGCCTGGGCAGGGTCGTACACGCCACAGGGCAGGTCGCAGTGGGCGTGGACCACCCGTGTGGGTCGGATCCAAGCGGCCAAGCGCTCGGCGATCATGCGCATCGTCCCCTTCCGTTCGATGTCTCCGCCCGACGGTACTACCACCCCTGCTTCCACCGCACACCGCCGCCGCGGGATGATCCGAGCCATGCGCAGGACAACCGTGCTCGGCGCCGGCGCCCTGGCCCTGGGCGCCCTGGCGGCCGCGGCCCTGGCCGTGCGGCGGGCCCGGCTGGAGCCGATGCTCGTCAAGGGCGGCAGCATGCGCCCCACCCTCGACCCCGGCCACCGGATCGCCGTCGCCCCCCTGCTCCGCCCGCCCGCCCGCGGCGACCTGGTCGTGCTCCGGACCCCGCGGGACCTGGAGGTGGTCAAGCGGGTGGTGGGGCTGCCGGGGGAGCGGGTGCGACTGCGGGCCGGCCGGCTGGAGGTCGACGGCCAGGTCGTCCCCGAGCCCTACCTGGCCGGGCCGACCGGCGCCGGCGACCTCGACCTGGAGCTCGGCCCGGCCGAGTACCTGGTGCTGGGCGACCACCGGGCGGCCAGCACCGACGGCCGCGACTTCGGGCCGGTCGGGGCCGACGCCCTGGTCGGCCGGGTCCGCTTCGCCTACTGGCCACCCCGGCGCCTGCGGCGGGGTTAGACTGCGCCGAGCGCGCGAGTGGGAGGAAGACCATGCTGGTCGTGGTGGCCGGAGGGGCCGGGTTCCTTGGGGCCAGCCTGGTCGACCGGCTCCAGGCCGAGGGCGACGAGCTCGTGGTGGTCGACGACCTCTCCCACGGGCACCTGGCCAACCTGGCCGAGGCCAGGCGGCGGGGCGGGGTCCGCTTCCACCGCATGGACGTCGCCCAGGGCGGCCTGGCCACCCTCGCCGACCGGGTGCGGGCCGACGCCTGGGTCCACCTGGCCACCGCCATCGACCCGGTGCGGGCCTGGGAGGACCCGACGGGGGAGGCCAGGGCGGTGGTCCCGGGCGCGATCGAGGTCCTGGGGGCGGCGGCCGCCACCGGGGCCAGGGCGGTGCTCGTCTCCTCCGGCGCCTACCTCTACCCGGCCCAGCTCACCGGGCTGACCAGGGCCGGCGACGTCCCCCGGCCGGTGCACCCCTTCGGCGCGGCCAGGCTGGCCATGGAGGCCTACGCCGGGGCGTTCACGGCCCGTGGCCTGGAGGTGGCCACCCTCGTCCTGGGGACGGTCTACGGGCCCAGGCAGGACCCGCTCGGTCCCGGCCTGGTCGCCAGGGCCGCCTGGACGATGCTCCAGGGCCAGCCGCCCCGGGTCGACGGGGACGGCCGCCAGGAGCGCGACCTCCTGTTCGTCGACGACGCCGTCGACGCCGTCGCCCGGGCCGTCCACGCCAGCCAGCCACCCGGCCGGGTGCTGGTCGGCACCGGCGCGGCCACCGGCGTCCTCGACGTGGTCGAGCAGCTGGCGGCCCGGATCGGCTGGGCCGGCGAGCCCAAGTGGGCCCCGGCCCGCCCCGGCGACCCGCGGCGCTCGGCCCTCGACCCGGCCGCCGCCGGCAAGGCGCTGAACTGGCAGCCCTGGACCCGACTGGACGAGGGTCTCGGCCTCACCGTCGACTGGCTCAGGGCGCGGCTCCCCGGCCACCACCGCCACATAGGGCATTGAGGCGATCTTCCCTAGTGAGCGCACCCTACGTTGAAGTTTCGAGCTGAAACCGCCCAACCGGGCTATGGTGGGCGCTCGGGCCAGTCCTAATAATCGCCCTGTTCGCACTGCTCCCAGCAGGGTGACCGACAGACCCGTCTCCGTCGCACGCCCCTCTGCTCGGCTCGCCTGTCGGGGTTCGGACTCGAGAAAGGGACGCACGGTGGCACAACGCAGGACCAGCGCCAGGATCGAGGCTCCGAGCTACCTCCGCACCGCCGAGGTGGCCGACATCCTGCACGTCTCGCCCAAGACGGTCTCCCGCTGGGCCAAGGAGGGCAAGCTGCCCTTCCTCAAGACCCTCGGCGGGCACCGCCGCTACCCCGAGGCCCAGATCCGCGAGCTCGCCAACGACCTACGGGAGGAGCCGACGGGCTAGCGCGCCGACAGCCAACCCGGGGGGGTCAATCCGCCCACGTCGTCCACGGGACCGTTCTGGCCTCGTTGACGTCGTGGGCGGTTCCATCTTCGCGCCGGAACGGGCCGGAGCCGCGGACCAGGTGCTGGAGGAGCAGGAACAGGCCGGCCAGCTCGATGACGGTGCCGTAGCCGGTGACGGTGCGCAGGGGGCGGACGGCCAGCCGGTCGCCGAGCAGCCCCAGGCGGGCGTCGCCCTGGTCCAGCACGTGCTTGGCGTCGGGGCGGTGGGGGGCGGGCTGCTCGACCTGGATCCCGGCCCGCTCCAGGGTGGTCGCCGACACCGGCATGCCGAGGTTGGCCAGGACCACGACCAGGTTGAGCAGCAGGCCAAGGGCCAGCAGGGGTACCCCGGCCAGGCGCCCGTTGGCCCGGGCGATCCCCAGCAGGGTCGCCAGGGCGGCCACCAGCAGCACGACCCCGCCCGCCCCCGGCATCGGCAGCACCACCACCGTGGCCTGCACGGCCAGGCAGCCGAGGGCCAGCCAGCGGGAGCGGACCCCGGGGTCGGCCAGCCCGGCCAACTCCCCGCCCCTGGCCAGGCCGACGGCCACTCCGGCCCCGGCCACCAGCAGGAACAGCAGCAGCTCGCCCATGACGAGAACCTACGTCATTCCACGATGCCGTGCTTGAGGGCCATGGCCACGGCCCTGGTGCGGTCGGACACGCCGAGCTTGGTGAAGATCCGCTCCAGGTAGGTCTTCACCGTCTGCGGGGAGATGTGCAGGGCCTCGGCGACCTCGCGATTGGAGGAGCCGTAGGCGATCATCTGCAGCACCTCGACCTCGCGGGCCGAGAGGGACGAGACGCTCTGCTCCCCACGGGTGAGCTGGCGGATCTCCTCGATGAACTGTCGGGTCAGGCTGGGGTGGATGACCGCCGAGCCCTCGGCGGCCAGGTGCACGGCCCTGGCCAGCTCGCGGGCGTCGATGTCCTTGAGCAGGTACCCGGCTGCGCCGGCCTGGATGGCCTCGCCAACCCGGGCCTGGGTCTCCTCGACGGTCAGCATGACCACCCGGGCGTTGGGCACGGTCCGCGAGATCTTCTGGGTGGCCCCGATGCCGCCCAGCACGGGCATGCGCACGTCCATGAGGACGACGTCGGGCTGGACCTGCTCGGCCAGGTACACCGCCTCCTGGCCGTCGCTGGCCTCGCCGACCACCTCGAGCTCGCCGTCGAGGGCCAGGGCGGCCTTGATGCCGTCGCGGGTCAGTGGATGGTCATCTGCGACGAGGATGCGAACGACGTCACCCATGCCGCCTTCCTCACCGGAGGATCTGCTCATCCTGATCGTACCGCCTCAGGCGAGCGAGCCCGGGGATGGCGCGCTAGGCGATGCGCACCCGGCGGCGCTGGCCGCGGCGCAGCGCGCGCCGCTCCTCCTCGGACAGCCCACCCCAGACGCCCGCGTCCTGGGCCGTGTCCAGCGCCCACTGGAGACACTCCTCACGGACGGGGCAGAGGGCGCAGATGGCCTTGGCCGACTGCACTTGGGCCTCGGCCGGTCCGGTGGTGCCGACCGGGAAGAACAGTTCGGGGTCGACATCGCGGCAGCGGGCACGATGGCGCCAATCCATTGACATCCTCACTTTCGGGTGCAAGCCCTGGGGGAAGGGCAAGAGCGGTGGGAGTCTAGGACAGTAATCCGGCCTTGGGAAGATCCAAATTCTCGTTCGAGCGGTGGAAACTCCATCATTTGCCGCACAGCCCAAGGTTGGTTGCACCGCTTGCATACCCTCTTCCAGGATCGCGAAACACCTGGAAGGCGTGGTCAGGGAGGACCTGGTGCGAACCATATAGTGAGAATGGCCGATATCTATCGGGAGAATTACGCACGCGCCGGAGGGGCGACGACCTCCAGGACCGATCGGAGGCAGACGAATGTGACGCTGGTCCGGTCGCCGACATATTCGCCGTCGAGCTGGAATGGCAGCGGGACGTCGGAGGAGAGCGAGAAGCCGTCGACGTCATGCAGCACCGGCAGGCCCGGGTAGCCGGCCCGCGGGTGCGGCGACAGCATGCCGGTCAGGGCCCGCGCCAGCGGCCTGGCGGCCATGGTCTGGCCGACCAGCAGGTCGAGCCCGCCGTCCCAGGTGGCCTGGGGCGTGGGCCGGAACGGCCGCCGGCCCAGGTAGGTGAACGGGTCGCCGTTGCCGACCAGGGCGAAGAAGCCGTGCAGGGGCGGCCGGCCGTCGGGCAGGTGGGCGGTCAGGTGGGGATGGTCGCGGTCCTGGTCGCCCAGCAGGGCCTTGAGGCCGGCGGCCACGTACGCCCGGTCGCCGTAGAGCTGCTTGGCCCGCTGGCGGCGCTCGACCTCACGGACGATGGCCCCGCCCAGGCCGAGGCCGGCGTTGAGGGCGAAGCAGCGCTCGTCGGCCACGCCCAGGGTCAGGCGCCGCCGGGCCCCGGCGGCCAGCAGCTCGACCAGCCGGGCGGCGGCCCGGCCGGGGTCGGCGGGCAGGCCGAGGCCGCGGGCGACCACGTTGACCCTGCCCCCGCCGAGCAGGGCGAGGGCCGCGGCCGAGCCGCGCAGCCCGTTGACCACCTCGTTGACGGTGCCGTCGCCGCCGAGCACGGCCACCACCTCGGCCCCCCCGGCCACCGCCTGGGCGGCCAGCTCGGTCGCCTGCCCGGGATGGCCGGTCTGGAGCACCTCCACCTTGTGTCTGGCCGCCAGCGTCACCACCACCCGGTCGCGCTGGCGCCCGCTGAACCGGCTGGCATGCGGGTTGGCGATCAGCGCGACCCGCAACGCCTAGCCGATCTCTTCGTCCTCGAGGAGACCCTCGCGGAGCACGGCCAGTGTCCGGTTCAGCAGGCGGCTGACGTGCATCTGCGAGATGCCGAGGCGGGCGGCGATCTGGGACTGGGTCATGCCGCCGAAGAAGCGGAGGTAGAGGATCCGCCGCTCGCGCTCGGGCAGGCCGGCGATCAGGGGGCCGAGCGAGGCCCGGTACTCGAGCGCCTCCAGGCCCTCGTCCTCGGCGCCGATGTGCTCGCTGACCGCGGGGGCGTCCTCGCCGCCGGCGGGGGCGTCCAGGGACACGACCGCGTAGGCGTTGGAGGTGTCGAGGCCCTCCAGCACCTCCTCCTCGGTCAGGTGGGCCTTGGTGGCGATCTCGGCGATGGTGGGGGAGCGCCCGATCTCCTGGGACAGCTCGGCCACCACCTTGTTCAGCGACAGGTTCAGCTCCTGGAGCCGCCGGGGCACCCGCACCGCCCAGCCCTTGTCGCGGAAGTGGCGCTTGAGCTCGCCGACGATGGTGGGGGTGGCGTAGGTGGAGAACTCCACCTCCCGCTCCAGGTCGAAGCGGTCGATGGCCTTCAGCAGCCCGATGGTGCCCACCTGGACCAGGTCCTCCAGCGGCTCCCCGCGGTTGCGGAACCGGCGGGCCAGGTACTCGACCAGGGGCAGGTGCAGCCCGACCAGCTCCTCGCGCAGGGCCGGGTTGCGGGTCTCGACGAAGCGCCGGAACAGGTCCTTGGCATGGCCCCGGTCCACCGAGCGGCCATTGAGCTGGGTGGCGCCGTTGGCGGCGGCGTCAGGCTCCTGGTGCACACGCCCGGCGTTGGGCACCTCGGTCACCCGCGTCCGCCCGCCTTGCGGAAGCTGAGCCCCAGCCGCCCGGCCTCCGCCTGCTCGCGCACCTCGTCGGTCATGGCCGACAGGATCTGCCAGGCGAAGGTGTCCCTGGCCAGCGGGTCGCCGCGGTCGGGGGCCTCGATCGAGACGTCGACCCGCAGCTCGGCGTCGTTCAGGTGGTAGGCGACGTTGAGGGTGGTGGCGCTGCCCCGCCGGGCCAGCAGCTGGGTGCAGGCCTCGTCCACGGCGATCCGGAGGTCGTCGATCTCCTCGTAGGTGAACTGGAGCTGGGCCGCCAGGCCGGTGGCGGCGGCCCGCACCACCGCGAGGTAGGCGCCGGACGCGGGGATCTCGAGCTGCACGGTGGACGTCATGTCGCGGGGCTCTCCTGCGGTTTCGGGTTGCCGCTCCATCCAACCCCGCTCCCAGCGGATCGCGCAAGGCGCCTCAGCCCGGTGACCGGGCGACCCAGAGGGTGCGGCCACGGGCCGGCTCGGCCGGGATGGCCGGCCACATCGGGCGCCGCTCGACCAGGCGGAGCCCGGCCGCCTCGACCAGGGCGGCCAGCTCGGCGTCGGGGTAGAGGCGCTGGCGGTAGGACTCGGTCTCCTCGACGCCGCCGAGCGACCAGCGCAGCCGCTCCACCACCAGGTCGCCCTCGACCTCGTAGGTGGCGTCGAGGCGCAGGCCGTCGCGGTCGACGTGGCGGCCCGGCTCCCAGCCCTGGTGCACGAACCGCGGCGACAGCGGCTCGACCACCACCACGCCGCCGGGGCGGGCCGTCCGGCCCAGGTTCCGCAGGGCGGCCAGCACCTCGGTCGGCTCGAGCAGATAGTTGATGCCGGCGTTGAGGGCCAGGACCAGGTCGGCCCAGCCGTCGCGCACGGGCGCGGCCCGGAGGTCGCCGACCACCAGCCCGACCGGGCGGCCGGCGGGCCGGGGCTTGGCCGCGGCCACGGCCACCATGGCCGGGGACAGGTCGAAGCCGGCGACCTCCAGGCCGCGCCCGGCCAGCTCCAGGGCGGCGTTGCCGGTGCCGCAGGCCGCCACCAGCACCCGGCGGACGCCGGTCCCCTGGGCGGCGGCGGCCTCCAGGCACAGGTCGACGAACCGGTCGTAGGGCGCCGCCCGCCAGACCAGGTCGTAGACGAGCGCGTAGCGCCGGTAGGCGCCGCTGGGAACGGCAGGCACGGGCCCGATTCTCCCAGGAGGTAGACTCCAGTCGCCAATGATCGACGGACGAGTTCCCGAGCCGGCGCGCATCACCAGGCAGCGCACGGCCGTGCTGGAGGCGCTGCGGCGCGCCCCCGAGCCCCTCTCGGCCAAGGACCTCCACGCCGGCCTCGGCCGTTCGGTGGGCCTGGCCACCGTGTACCGGGCCCTCCAGGGGCTGGTCGATGCGGGCCGGGTCGACGTGTTCCGGCGTGAATCAGGCGAGGCGCTGTTCCGCCTCTGCAATCCCCTGCACCATCACCATCTGGTTTGCCGCTGCTGCGGGCGGGTCGTCGAGATCGACACCTGCGGGGTCGAGCTGTGGGCGTCGCGGGTCGCGCAGCGCCATGGATTCACCATCACCGACCACCAGGCGGATGTTTTCGGGGTGTGCGCGGCCTGCCAGAGCAGTTCCTGAAACGGCGACGCCCGCGCCGGAATTGGCGCGGGCGTCGGGCAGGGCGTCAGGCCGACTCGGCCTTGGCGTTGTTGCGGCGGCGGGCCGCGGTCCTGGAGGTGGAGCCCGGCTTGCGGCCACGCTTCTTGAGCGTCTTGCCGAGACCCTCGAGCTTCAGGTCACGGTAGTTCTTGGCCGAGATGTCGAGCTGCTGGGTCGAGCCGTCGGGGTGACGGATGGACAGCTGGTACGCCTCGCCCTCGGCAATCTCGCTCCGGTCGATGTCCGAGACGTACATGGTGATCGTCTTGGTGCCCAAGCGGACTCCTTTCATGCCCATCAGCGCATTCTGTTACCCCCACCCCGCTGATTTATCTCGAAGATAACCACAGGTATCAGCCGTTCGCAACGACCGGACGCCAAATGTATGCCCAAACAACGAGGAAAATGCGCAATCGGGCCTTGTCTCAGGGGCTGGATCAGTCAGAATGACGCGATCGCGTGGCAAAGGACCTCAGGGCACCGGCGCCCTGCGCCACCTCTAGCTTCCCGAATTAGCCGCGACCCAGCCGTCACGGGTGACCAGCCGGACCCGCGAGAGGGCGGCCAGGTCGGCCAGCGGGTCGCCGTCGACCAGGAGCAGGTCCGCCCTCGCCCCGGTCACGACCCGGCCGGTCCCGGCCAGCCCCAGATGGGCCGCGGCCAGCGAGGTGGCGGCGGCCAGGGCCTGCGGTGGGGGGAGCCCGGCCTCGACCAGCAGGCGCAGCTCCTCGGTGTCCACCGCCGGCGGCGGGCCCTGGTTGCCCAGGTCGGTCCCGTAGACGACCCGCCCGCCGCGGGCGACGAACCGGCGCACGCCGGCCCGCCTGGCCGGGCTCGGGTCGATGTGGAGGGTGGGCACGGCCACCACCGACTCGGCCAGGGCGTCGACCAGGGGCTCGGGCAGGGGGCGGGGGTCGAACGGCCAGTGGGCCAGCTCGCCGACGCCGGCGGTCAGGGCCTTGGCCGCCTCGGCGGCGGTGCCCACGTGCGCGGTCACGCCCAGGCCACGGTCGGCGGCGGCCTCGACGATGGCGGCCAGGACCGGGGCGGGCAGGGTGGGCCCGACCCGGTCGTCGAGGGCGACCTTGATCACGGCCGCCCCGGCCCCGGCGAGCTCGGCCACGGCGGCGGCCGCCTCGGCGGGGCCGTCCACCGGCCGGGCGGTGCCGGGCGGGGCCCACGCCGCCCGGGTCGGGTAGCCGCCGGGCACGGTGACGATCTGCCCCGCGGCCAGCAGGCGCGGCGACGCCGCCCCCGGGGCCGCCGCCCGGGCGCCCAGCACGGCCAGCCGCTCCGCCGGCCAGCCGAGGTCGCGCACCGTGGTCACCCCGCCGGCCAGGACCTCGGCCGGCGGGTGGAAGTCGAGATGGACGTGGGCGTCCACGAACCCGGGGAGCAGCGTCGCCCCGGCCCCGTCGACCACCACCGCCCCGGCGGGCGGGACGGTCTGGCCGGCCGGGCCGACCCGCTCGATCACCCCGCCGGCCGCGACCACCGTCCGGCCTGGCACGGGCGGGCCGCCACCGCCGTCGAACACGGCCACGCCCACCACGGCCAGGACCGGGGGGCTGGCCGCGTCGGGGGTGGGGGAGCCGGGCATGGCCGCAAGGTACACCGGTACCATCCTGGCCATGGACCAGCGCCCCGGCGACTCTGTGGTGCTGCTGCACGGGCCACCGGACGGCCACGCCCCACTGCGGCTGGACCGACGCGTCACCCTGTACGTCTGCGGCATCACCCCGTATGACGCCGCCCACCTCGGGCACGCCTTCACCTACGTGGCCTTCGACACCCTGGTGCGGTTCCTCCGCCACCGTGGCCACGAGGTGGTCTACTGCCAGAACGTCACCGACGTCGACGACGACGTGCTCGCCCGGGCGGCCAGGAAGGGCGAGGACTACCTCGCCCTCGGCCGCCGCGAGACGGCCGCCTACCTGCGGGACATGGACGCCCTCAACGTCGCCCGCCCGACCGTGCTCCCCAGGGCCACCGAGGAGGTCCCGGCCATGGTCGAGCTGGCCGGCGAGCTGGTGGACGGCGGCAACGCCTATGTGGTCGACGGCACCGTGTTCTTCGACGTGACCAGCTTCCCCGGGTTCGGGCAGCTGTCGGGGCTGGGTCCCGACGAGCAGCGCGAGCTGCTGGCCGAGCGCGGCGGCGACCCCGACGACCCGCGCAAGCGCCACCCGCTGGACTTCATCGTCTGGCAGCGCAGCCGGCCGGGGGAGCCGTGGTGGGACAGTCCCTGGGGCCGGGGCCGGCCCGGCTGGCACCTGGAGTGCTCGGCCATGAGCCGCCGGCACCTGGGGGCCACCATCGACCTGCACGGCGGCGGGGCCGACCTGGTCTACCCCCACCACGAGTCGGAGCGGGCCCAGTCCGAGTCGGCCAACCGGGCGCCGTTCGCGCGCCGCTGGCTGCACACCGGCATGGTCCGGTACCAGGGCGAGAAGATGTCCAAGTCCCTGGGGAACCTGGTGTTCCCGCGTGACCTGGTCCGCGACCACGAGCCGGCCGCCATCCGCCTGGCCCTGCTCGCCCACCACTGGCGCTCGGCCTGGGAATGGGACCCGGCCGAGCTCAAGGAGGCGACCGACCGCCTGTCGGCCTGGCGCCAGGCCTGTGGACAACCCAACACCCCCACCTCCCCGGTCGGCTACCCTCCCGTTCGGGGGCCCCAGCGGCCTGGGGTCGGGGGTGACGCGCGGCCGCCCGAGGCGCCGGGGGGCGGGGCCGGAGCACGGCTCCCCGAGGTGGTGGATGCGGCGCTGGCCGACGACCTGGACACGCCGGCGGCGCTGGCCGCCGGGGACGAGCTGGCCGAGCGGGGGGACGGGCCGGGGGTGGCGGCGACCGCCGCCGTGCTCGGGGTCGTGCTGGCGCCCGCCGGCGGCTGACGGGGCGGGCTACCCAGGCCGGCCGGGAGCGGCTAGGCTGCCCGGTATGCGAGGAGACATGGTCGAGGTGCTGGTCGACACCGGCGACGGCGGCGTCCGCGGGTTCGAGATCGTGGCCACGCGCTCCGGGCGCCGGGTCGAGGTGACCACCTCGCGGACCATGGTCGAGGTGGCCGAGGTGACCCGCACCGGCCAGCCGGTGCGGACCGCCCGGTTCCTGTCCTCGCGCGTGGTGGCCATCGTCGAGCACCCGTACGACGCCGGCCGGCCGGCGTCGGCCGGCCCGACCGGCTGAGCCCGGCTCAGCCCGAGGCCGGGACCCGCCCGCGCTCCAACCGGCGGGCCAGCGCCCCCAGCAGGCTGAGCTGCGCCTCCCGCGGCCAGGCGTAGGCGGAGCGCTCCTCGTAGGCCGCCTTCACGGCCCGGTCGACCTTGCAGAGGGCGCTGGCGATCTGCTCGTCGGTCAGGTCGAGGACGGCGGCCTCCAGGGCCGCCCTGGTCGGGTTCTCGGTCGGCGTGGCTGGCATCGGTCGGTCTCCCGGCGACGGTGACGTTGGCGTAGCTTAGCGGCCGCCGAGCCGCGAGCGAAGCAGCTCGATGTCGGCGGCGTGCTCGGCGACCCCGCCCGGGGTCTCGCAGATCACCGGGGCGCCGGCCGCCTGGACGACCCCGACCAGGGCGTCGAGGTCGATCTGGCCCTTGCCGAGGTTCTCGTGGCGGTCCCGGCCCGAGTCGGCCCGGTCCTTGGAGTCGTTGGCGTGGACCAGGTCGATCCGGCCGGTGATGGCCTTGACCCGGTCGACGATGCCGTCCAGGTCCTCGCCGCCGGCGTGGGCGTGGCAGGTGTCGAGGCAGAACCCCAGCCCGGTGTCGCCGACGTGTTCCCACAGCCGGTCCAGGGTGTCGAGGCGGCGGGCCATGGCGTGGTTGCCGCCGGCGGTGTTCTCCAGCAGCACCGGCACCTCGGACTCGAGCTGGTCCAGGGCCTTGCGCCAGCGCACGAAGCCGTCCTTCTCGTCGTCGGCGGCGGTGACGTGGCCGCCGTGGACGATCACCCCCGCCGCGCCCACCGCGGCCGCGCCCCGGCAGGTCTCGGCGAGCAGCTTGCGCGAGGGGATGCGGATGCGGTTGTTGGGCGAGGCCAGGTTGATCCCGTAGGGGGCGTGGACGTACACGACCATCGGGGCGGCGGCCAGCTCGGCGGCGTCCGGGCCGGGCGGCGGGACCTTCCAGCCCTGGGGGTCGCCGAGGAAGAACTGCACGCAGTCGGCGCCGCGGGCGGCCCCCTGTTCCACGGGGGCCTCGCGTCCCAGGTGGATCCCGATCTTGATCGCCGCCATCTTTCGACCCTAGCACGGGAAGCGGACGGGCCTTTCCGTGGTTGTCCCTATGTCCCGTTGCACGGGGACCGCTGACCGACGCCCATTCCCCAGACCAAGGAGCCTACGGATGCGGAGACGTGTCGCCGCCGTCGCGCTGGCCGCCGCCCTCGCCGCCGGGCTGACCCTGCTCACCGCACCCGGCGCCGCCGCCACCGGTCCCGGCGCCGGCGGCGGCAAGGTCACCCTGCTCGCGGCCAGTCTCAAGGGCGCCAACGAGGTCCCGGGCCCCGGTGACCCGGACGGCCGCGGCCGGGCGTTCGTCCGCCTTGGCGGCGGCAAGGCGTGCTTCCTGCTCGAGTGGTCGGGGATCGGCGCCCCCACGGCCTCCCACATCCACCAGGGCGCGGCGGGCGTCGCCGGCCCGGTGGTCGTGCCGTTCTTCCAGCCGGGGACCAACGCGGCCTCGCTGCCCGACACCCTGTCGTCGGTCGCCGGCTGCGTCGACGTCGACGCCGGCCTGGCCCACAAGATCGCGGCCAGCCCCCGCGACTGGTACGTCAACATCCACACGGCCGACTTCCCGGGCGGCGCCATCCGCGGCCAGCTGCACCACGCCCGCCACCTCGACCTCGACCTCCCGCATCAGCTCCGCGCCAGGCTCAGCGGCGCCAACGAGGTCCCGCCGGCCGATCCCGACGGCCGTGGCCTGGCGCTGGTGGAGACGGGCCGCACGCGCGTGTGCTTCGCCGTCGCCTGGACGCGGATCGCCCCGCCCATCTTCGCCCATATCCACGCCGGCCCGGTGGGGGTCAACGGCCCGGTGGTGGTGCTGTTCTTCGACGTGCCGGAGCTGGCCGGGGCGCCGACCGCCGCCCTCCCCGACACCATCAGCGCGGTCGCGGGGTGCGTCGGCGGCCAGGACCCGGCCCTGCTGCGCGACATCCGCCGCCATCCGGGCCAGTACTACTCGAACGTCCACAACCTCGACTTCCCGGCTGGCGCCATCCGCGGCCAGCTGCGCCGGGTGGCCTGAGGCCGGGGGGGCGGACGGGCCCGCGCTGGGACGGTCCCCAGCGCGGGCCCTCCGTCGTCCGGGCACCAACCGGGGACCGGGGCCGGCCGAGTTGTCAAGAAGGAACGTTCCGTTTAGTATTCACCCATGCCACGGGTCAGCCAGCAGTACCGCGACGCCCGCCGCCGCGAGATCCTGGAGGCGGCTGGGCGCTGCTTCGCCGACAAGGGCTTCCACTCGACCTCGATGCAGGACTTCTTCGCCGCCTCGGGGCTCACCGCCGGGCTGGTCTACCGCTACTTCCCCAGCAAGGACGACCTCATCGCCACGCTCGCCGGCGAGTCCCTGGAGCAGTTGCACGCCGGCGTGGAGGAGGCGATCGGGGCCGAGGAGCCGCCGGGCACCGAGGAGGTCCTGGTCCGCCTGCTGCGGACCCTCGACGAGCTGGACTCGCGTGAGGGGCTGGCCCGCGTGGCCGTCCAGGTGTGGGGGGAAGCGCTGGTCAACCCCACCGTGGGCGCGATCGCGAGCGACGGGATCGCCCGGCTCCAGGCCGCCCTGGAGCGCCTGGTCCGCACCGCCCAGGAGGCCGGCCAGCTCGACCGGGAGCTGGACCCGGTCTACGCCGCCCGGGCCCTGTTCTCGATCCTGCCCGGCTTCCTCATCCAGCGCGCCCTCGACCCGACCCTGGACCGGGCCGGCTACGAGCAGGCGGCCCGGGCGCTGGTCGCCGGGCGGCTGCACCACGCATAAAACGGAACGTTCCTTCCGGACGGCAGCGCCCGGGCGGCATCATGAGCCGGTGACCGTGGCCACCAGGGAGGTGTCATGGCGATCCCACGGACGATCGGGCGCTGGAACAAGGTCGGCCTGAACCGGGTCACCCGGCGCATCGCGCCCTGGCTGCCCGGCTTCGGCGTGGTCGAGCACCGGGGCAGGCGCTCCGGCCGCCGCTACCGGACCCCGGTGAACGTCTTCCCCACCGAGGACGGCTACCGCTTCGCCCTGACCTACGGCACCGACACCGACTGGGTCAAGAACGTCCTGGCCGCGGGCGGCTGCCGGCTGAAGACGCGAGGCCGCGTGGTCCGGCTGGTGGCGCCGCGGCTGTACCACGACGAGCGGCGCCGGGGCATCCGCCCCTTCGAACGCCAGGTCCTCCGCCTGCTCGGCGTGGCCGACTTCCTGACCCTGAAGGCGGCCTGAGGCTAGGCGGTCCTGGTCCCGGCGGCCGACTCCAGGCCGAGCTCGGTCACCGAGGTCTCGCGCATCTTGAACTTCTGCACCTTGCCGGTGACGGTCATGGGGAACTCGTCCACGAACCGCCAGTAGCGGGGGATCTTGAAGGAGGCGATCCGGCCCCGGCACCACTCGCGCAGCTCCTCGCCGGTGGCCTGCCGGCCCTCGCGCAGCCGCACCCAGGCGCACAGCTCCTCGCCGTACTTCACGTCGGGCACGCCGATCACCTGCACGTCGCTCACGGCCGGGTGCTGGTAGAGGAACTCCTCGACCTCGCGTGGATAGACGTTCTCGCCGCCGCGGATGACCATGTCCTTGATGCGGCCGACGATGTTGGCGTAGCCGTCGCCGTCCAGGGTGGCCAGGTCGCCGGTGTGCATCCACCTGGCCTGGTCGATCGCCTCCTCGGTGGCCTGGCGGTTCTCCCAGTAGCCGAGCATGACCACGTACCCGCGGGTGCACAGCTCCCCGGGGGTGCCGCGGGGGACGATCCGCCCGCTGTCGGGGTCGATCACCTTGGCCTCGACATGAGGGTGAACCTTTCCGACGGTGGCCACCCGCTTGTCGACCGGGTCGTCGGTGCCGGTCTGGAACGACACCGGGCTGGTCTCGGTCATCCCGTAGCAGATGGTGACCTCGTCCATGTGCATGTCGGCCTGGACCGCCTTCATCACCTCGACCGGGCAGGGGGAGCCGGCCATGATCCCGGTGCGCAGGCTGCTCAGGTCGTAGTCGCCGAAGCGGGGATGCTCCAGCTCGGCGATGAACATCGTCGGCACCCCGTACAGCGAGGTGCAGCGCTCGGCCTGGACGGCGGCCAGGGTGGCCTCGGGCTCGAAGGCCTCGGCCGGGTAGACCATGGCGGCCCCGTGGGTGGTGCAGGCCAGGTTGCCCAGGACCATGCCGAAGCAGTGGTACAGCGGCACCGGGATGCAGACCCGGTCGGCCTCGGTGTAGGCGCAGCCCTCGCCGATGAAGAAGCCGTTGTTGAGGATGTTGTGGTGCGAGAGGGTCGCACCCTTGGGGAACCCGGTGGTGCCCGAGGTGTACTGGACGTTGATCGGGTTGTCGAACTGGAGCAGGGCCTCGCGCTCGCGCAGCCGGTCGGCCGGCACCCGGCCGGCCCCGGAGCGCAGCTCGTCCCAGCTCATCGCCCCGGGCGGCGTGTCCGGGCCCAGGACCACCTGTCGGTGAAGGGCGGGCAGGTCGCCGGCCACCTGGCCGAGCATGTCCAGGTAGTCGGCGGCCCGGAAGCGGGGCGCCAGGACCAGGGTCGAGACCCCGGACTGGCCGAGGGCGTAGGCCAGCTCCGAGGTCCGGTAGGCCGGGTTGATGTTCACCAGGATGGCGCCGACCTTGGCCGTGGCGTACTGGAGGGTCACCCACTCGGCGTTGTTGGGCGACCAGATCCCGACCCGCTCGCCGGGCTCGATCCCCAGGGCGAGCAGGCCCCGGGCCACCTCCTCGACCGCGGCGTGGAACTCGGCGTAGGTCATGCGCAGGCCCTGGTGCGCGCTGACCAGGGCGTCGTTGTCGGGCACCCGGGCCGCCGTCCGGTCCAG
>Ga0209382_10004910_pt1 | contig 17567 bp, 13 predicted proteins | sample SoiMetdeltSBSDD5_FD_187599 | JGI IMG/M metagenome (GOLD analysis project Ga0209382, IMG submission 187599) | Bulk soil microbial communities from a Populus tree surrounding site in Tennessee, USA - Soil MetaG P. deltoides SBSDD5 (SPAdes) (version 2) | ecosystem: Environmental > Terrestrial >...
AATGGGTCTCGGCGTCCCGCATCCGCGGGACGCCTTTGTTTTTTCTCCACTTTCGCAGCGCCGCACATCATGTTCTCGCGATGCGCAAAATATTAGTGGTTGCTCTGGCCGGCATCGGCGACACGCTGCTGGCCACACCGCTGATTCACGAGTTGCGTCATCAGTTGCCGCACGCGCAGATTGACGCGCTCGTCATGTGGCCCGACGCGCGCGATTTTCTTCAGACCAACCCGCACATTTCGAAGCTGCACTACCAGCATCTGATCACGGCGGGGCCTGTAGCTAACCTCAAGTTCTTGTGCGCTCTCAGCCGCGTCGGCTACGACGTGAGCATCAATGCCTATCCGCAAAGCCGCATTCACTACCGCATTGTGGCACGCCTGATCAACGCGCCAGTGCGCATCAGCCATATCTACGATAATGCCTCGGTTCTCGATCGCTTGCTGGTCAATCGCACCCTGCCCCAGGACTACGGCATTCATGTCGTTGAGAACAACCTCAGGTTGCTCGAACTCATCGGCCTTAAGCCGGTCCTCGCGGAGCACGACACCGAAATTTATTTCACGGATGACGAACTGAAATGGGCGGACAGCCAGGTTAACGCAGGACCGAAGATTCTCGGAATCCACGTCGGCTCAGGGAAGACCAAGAACCTGCGGTTCAAGCGCTGGCCAATCGAAAACTACGTCGCGCTCATTCCACGCCTGCTTCAGCACGATCCCGCGTTGCGCATTCTGCTCTTCGGTGGGCCGCAGGAAGATAAGGAGCACGAACGCATTCTGCGCGAAGCAAAATCGGAGCGCATCTCCGTCGCGCCGAGCAAAAGCCTTCGGCAAGCGGCGGCGCTGATCCGCAAGTGTCAGATGTTCCTGAGCGTCGACTCGGCCCTGATGCACCTTGCCGCCGCGGGCAAAGTTCCGCGCCAGTTCGTCATCGAATCGCCCGCCTTCAACGTGACGGGAGTGCCGTATCGCCAAAAGTACACATTGATACACAACCCGATCGTCAATGGCCGCAATCTCGATTACTACCGCTACGACGGCAAGGGCATCAAAGGCACAGACGAAGAATTGCTCCGCTGCATGCGTTCCATCACGGTGGACATGGTCTTCGAAGTCATCACGGCAACACCAGGCACTCCGACTTGAGGCGCCCGACGCGTTGCGCCGGCATGTTCATGTCGTACGAATCCGGGACGGCGCGCTCGCGGTCGACATGCCCGTCGCCAAATACCACCGTCGCGGTTTGCTGATGCCGGAAGTGCGCAGTCTTCTCGAGCTCGTGGACGTAATAGAATTCTTCCAGCAATGGATTGGCGGGCGATGCCGGCGGTTGGAACGTGTTCACTTGCGCCGCGTCGGCGAACACCGCCGTATCGGCCGGTCTGGTCATCAAGTCGATGCGCGTGAGTGTTGGCGCGGTGAGATTCCGATTCACCCCGTAACCGTACGCAGCTCCGGTCGCCTTCAGCTTGAAACGATCCGAGACGTAATTGAGGCTCGGACAAATCGCGAGGCCACGCGTTTGGAGGTACGGGTGCAGCGCGCCTTGCGAGATATCGAAAGCGCGTTCCCTTTCGCTGCCGCGTTCCAGCCAGCCGAACCAGAAGATGTCGCCGCCGTTTGTGTGCGCGCCTCGGTATGCAAACGTCTGGCCCGCGTTGTCCTCCCAATACATGAGCGCCGCAAAGCCAAGCTGGCGAATGTTGTTCACGCATTGGATTCGGCGCGCTGAGTCCTTGCTCCGCGCCAGCGCCGGAAGCAGCAACGAAGCAAGGACCGCCACGATCGCAATGACGACCAGCAGTTCAATCAGCGTAAATGCGCGCTGCGTTTTCATGGCCGTTCCGCTTGGACACGATAGAAACCGCGCGTGTTCGCATTCGCATGCCAGAGGGTCAGTTCTCCGCCAGTGCCTGTCACGGCGCTGCCCACAGCGTTCCAGGATACGAGATCCTCGGTATGTTCAAGTTGATATTGCCAGTTCACGCGCGACAGAAATCGCGCTTCGAAACTTCCCGATGCGAAGCGGCCCTTGAGCTGGAGCATGGGCCCTTCGGGATAAATCATCACGATGTTGTCCACGGTGCCGTGGGCGAGAATCGAGCCGTCCGCGCGTTCATCGCTGTAACTGCTGATCGCGAAAGCGTCCACGCGAAAGTCGGAGAAACTCGCGCTGAGAGTTATGGGTTCAAGCGGGCCGAACGGTTCGCCATCGCCGGTCATCGTGGTCGTCAGTGTGCTGTTGCTGGCCGCGTAGTCCATGCGGACATGGAACATGGCACCCGTGGTCATTTCCAACGGAAAGTTGTGGCCGTACGCGAACATGTTATTGGTGGACACGACAGTGCTCGCGACGGTCGCGCCGAAACTGCTGAACGCCGGAAAGTAATCGAACTCCACGATGTTGCGCGTGCCGCTGAGTTGGCCGCGGAAAAAGTTCGTCGCCATTAGGCTGCGCAGATCGATCAGGCCCAGAGCCACTTCGAACGTGTAAGGTCGGTTGGTCGTCACGCCGATCATAATGTCGTGCAGCGTAAGATCGAACTCGAAGCGGAAGTCGTCATGCCGCGTCAGCACCGTTCCGAGTTTATGGTAGAAGAAGCTGTTTGGCTCGCGCGAGTCCCACGTGACATCCAGCGCGCGGCTGTTGGTGTTCCAAGAGAACAGGGACGCGTTGCCGTGAACGGACCAGTTGCTCGGATCCAGTGAAAAGCCTTCCGAGAATCCTGTGACGGCGGCAACGCCGTCGATCTCAGCGCGCCCACTGAGAACGTCGATGCGCACGTATTGAATGCTGGGCAGGAAAACAGGATTACCGGAGCTGTCGTGCGCCCACGAAATGTCATACGCGCTGCCGCCTGCGGAACGCGCGTACAATCCGCGAATGTCCGAGAACGATTTGTTGCCGAAATCCTGTCGCGTCAATGCCGGATGCACTGGCAAACCAAACTCACCCGCGCCGTCCGTTGGGAACAAACCGTCTGCGACGGGCGCGAGCGATGGATTCAGCGTGTAGAACGTAACATTGTCGGCACTGACCGAAATGCGCGTGGTTCCACGATTGTCGCCGAACATCGAAGCAGAGCCGTCCGTGCGGCCATTCGGGAAGTCGACATCGATGAACCCCGCGCTGCCATAAATGACGAAGTCCGTCGCGCGCGTATTGGAGATTGGCGCCGCCATTCGCACCACAAGCGAGCCGTTGGTCCCCATCGAGACAATTTCACTGACGTCGAACGGTGGATTGAACGGCTCCACCGGGCCGAAGGGAGTGTCGCGGTTGGGTTGTCCCAAAGCCGCGGAGGCGTTGGTATAACCGATGCCCGAGAAGCTGACGGCGTAGCCAACGCCGTGATCGTAGGAGACAACTGAATCGCCAAAGTTGCCGAAGGCCGAGACGCTGGCGAGCGCCGAGACTATCATATATTTATATTTAAGCATAACGCACTGGTCTTTGTGTCTTGTGAGTTGCGAGACCAGTGCGGAGCCTGAAAACGAAAAACCTTCAGACCCCGGCAAAGCGGCGAATGAAGGCATTCAGCGGTCCCGTTCCGCACCCGCGGAACGGCTGGCCTCATCCTTCTCTTTGACGGAGAAGCTGGCTTCCCGACATGTCGGGAAACCACGACGAGCACAGCTAAACCGATATCCTGACTTCGGGCCTAACCTCGCTCCCGCCTTCCCAGTGTTCCGCACCCGCGGAACGCCAGTGGCATGGTGGGAGTTTGTATCCCGTCACAGTGGCGCAACCGTCCCCGATTTGCACGGGGTTCCCGGACAATAGCTGCGATGTTTCAAAGAGCTGGGACCGTCATACGCTTCTAAGGGAATGCTGCCAAGAAAAATCTTCTCTCCCGTCCAGGGTGCGCATGCATCTGCCTTAGGGCCAGGGACGGGGGCCTTGCATTTCCGGCAGCAAATAAATTCTTTTTCCGCAGTTGGCGCAGATTGATGCAAGTTGGTGCAAGTCTAGGGGTGTTGCCTGGGTATTGCACCGGCGCGTTCCGGACTTTACCACGACGCACGGCCAAGCGTACCCCTGAAATGAGCGTCAGAACGTCAGAACCCGCATAAACGTTGGATGAAATCGCGTTTTTGAAACGTCAGGGACGGATCGAAACGTCAGAGAAGTTTCAATTACCATGGTGGATATCGCCACCTTTTTCCAGTGGATAAACGCGCATATGGACAAAAATGTCGTTGGACGCGTCCATGGGCTGCCCGGCGGCAGCGCGCAGCGAGACGTTGGTTCAATTAGGCGATCGCCCTGGAGAGTCATTCGTCCGTTTTGACAGCCACGGCCACTATGTCTCGATGGAACTCAGTGGTGTCGCCACCGCCACTATAGGCCCAATAATCGCCGTAGACGTACGGCACAAGCCGGGTTCGGTCTGACACAACCACCACGGCATCAGCGCCCAGTTTGGCGCCTTCCTCCTTGAGTTTGGCCTCCAATTTTTCGCGCGATGGTTCGCCTTCGATGTCGAGGACAATTTCGCCCAACCGCTGCTTGTCGGACACCTTGGGATTCGAGGTGATCAGTCGGACCTGGCTCGGATCGGTGGGTGGGTATTCCGGCGAGCCGAGATAGGAATGTGAATAAGTGTCAATACTGGCGCACCCCGAAAATATCAGAGCCGCGGCTCCCAGGATCGTGCAGACTAGCATGTTTCTCATAATGCTCCTCATTCGTTTGTTCATGGCTGAGACCTCCAGACCGTTTCACACCCGCCAACGCATTCAAAACGCTTTGGCGGGTGTTTCACCCCGGAGGACTTTATTGCTCAGGTTCAACTTTGATGGCGAATGCCTCCGTATATCTAACGACCACCTGGTCCCCCTTTTGGAGGCGGTCAATGTCCTTCACATCTTCCTTCACCTTGATGGTCTTCGATTGGCCCTCCGGCCCCTTTAGCGTCACTTCTCGCTTTTTCGTATCCACTTTCTCGATTGTGGCAGCGGTCTGGACGGTCCGTATCTCTGCCTTTCCAGGCTTCTCCCCTGCCTCGGGTGCCAGGACCACATCCTTTTCCCCGGTTGCAGCAGGCGGATCGCCCGGCTTGCGGATCGAAATCGCCGCCGACTCATAGTACGCCGCTTTCACCTGATCTCCTTTCTTGATCTGGTCGAAGTTCTGGACGTTCTTTCCAACCTTCGCCGTGACCGTCTTTCCGTCTTCACCCTTCAAAGTCACCGTGCGTTTCGCTTGATCCACGTCCTGAACCGTTGCGGTCGCCGTCACCACTTCTGAGGCCTTCAACTCCGGCCTTCCGCTCTGGCTCCCCTGTTGTCCCTCTTGCTGCCCGGCCTGCTCTTGCGCCCAACAAGGCAGCGCTATTGTTGCGACGAGCAGCATCGATCCCATTACTCGAAGTGATTGTTTCATCATCTTATCTCTCCTTTTGTTTGTTCAGTTGCTTGAAGAACCCTCTCTCCCATTCACAAGTCCCAGACTCGCCGGAGGAACGCTCCAAGCTGATGGCACCCTAAACCTTCGCAGGGAAGAAACCATTGGACATTGGTCCACCAGCGCCAAACCCCCGCAGCGGAAGACGCTGCATGTCGTAGACCCGCGCTCCGGCCCGAGCCCCTTTTTGGCTTGCACAAGCCCCGATCAACCTAGCGGGGCCGCGCGCGGAAGAAGCGCTTTTGATGATTTGTGAGGCTGGGGATACTGATCGGCGCGATGCCGCCCCGGGTCACGACGATGCCGAGAGGGGACCAGTTGACGAAGTTGGTGCTGAATTCGATTTGGTTGGTGTGGTTGGCTTTGCCGTAGAGGATGGTCTCGAAGCGGTTGTTCGGCGCGACGCGGCTCGGGCCGAAATGGAGCGGAACTTCTTCGTGGGTCAGGACGCAATCATCCACGCCGTAGAGATGCCATTGGCCGCCCTGGCCGTTCATGCGCACGAACACGGTGATGGCGTTGGATTGAGCAAAGGCGGTTTTTGCGAGCTGCGTGTAACGCAAATGGCTGTACATGCGCGGCGTCCATTGAACAGATGCCGCTGTTGGATCGGTGCCGCCGGTTGGATCGATGCCGAGGCGAACGTGAATCAGCCGATCGTTACGGTCCCAGACGTCATACTTGAAAGTGTCATTCTCGCGATGTGCCGTGAGCATCCATGCGCTAAAGGTGTAGTCTTGCCCGGCCACAACATTCTGAACGCGCTGAAAAATATAGGCGTCTGAATTGTTTCCATTCACAGCTCCCTGGCAGAACCATGTGCCGTTCGTCGGCTTCAAGCTGTGGAACCACGTGCCGTCCGACGCACGGATGTCTGCCGAACCCGTTTTAGTCCACCCCGGAATGACGCTGCGCGGGCTCGGGCCGGTTCCCTCCTCAAAACTGCCGTTAACCAGAAGGTTTGAGGACGCCTGCCGTGTGCAACCGACGAAATCGCGGGACACAGCATCGCGATAATTCAGCGCGGTAGAACGGACCTGAAAGTGGTAGAGGCTGTTCGGTTGCAGATCGGACAGCGTCAACGAATGGCTGGTCACAGACGTGGACGAATAATTTGTAAAGGCGTATGGCGGGTGATCAACGACGTACGCGACCTGGCTATCGGACGGCACATCTGTTGTCCATGCGATTGTAATCTCATTCGACGAGCGCGCCGACTCGACAACGGTCGGGTTTGACAAGATTTGGATCGCAGGCCGCGCTGCACCGCCGGCGCTTTCCTCTTCCATGAGCGTGCCGGCCAGGTCAACACCGGCCATGGCCACGCCGTTGGTATAAGCCTGGCCATACGCAAACGGATCGGTGCGGTTGACTTGCGCAACGTTAAAGACGCCGCCGCCATCTTTGGTCACTTCGATGTAGTAAGTCTGCCCTGGCGTGAGGGGGCATTCACCGGGCGCCCACGTCACGAGCATTTCGGGATCTGCGCCGGGACGCGCGAGCCGTCCGCGTTTGGTGGTGCCGACAGGCGTACCGCCGGGACCCGTTTGAAAAACGCGCAACACGTAAGTGGGATAGGCCGGGTCCGCGAGCCAAAACGCCGCGCTGATCAAACCGACCCCGCGCGCAACGAAAGTCTGCCCCACGCTCGACGCATCCACATGCGTTCCGTTCTGACGCGTGTACAAATTCGTGATCAGTCCATCGTCATCGGACATGATCACCAAGCCCAAATCACGGTCGGGATACGGCGTAAGGCTGGTGCCATTGCCGAGATACAACCACCCGCCCGGCATGGGATCCGAAAAATCCGGGCGCGGATCCATCTGGCAGATGATCGCGCCTTGCGCCGGAGAAGGCGTGCGCAGTCGGACGTAGTAATTGCGTCCTTTGACGGTGGGCATCTGGCCATAACCGTAAATCAGCCGCACATCCCAGTAGCTGCTGAACGTGCGCGTAACACCAATCTGCGGTCCCGAAGGTCCCCCATCGTGAACGGTAAGGGTAATCGTAGGACCGGTTTGCAGCGGGTTGCGCAAATAGATCATCGTGACCGGTCCGCTCGCGACAAACGTCTGCCCGAATTCGTAGTAGGAAGTATCGCTCCAGAAAGCTGGATAACCCCACATCGTCGCGTGCAAGCGCAAATCGGCATCCACTGAATTCCCCGAGGCGGGGACAAAGACACCGAACTTGTACGCTGAGCGCCACCAAACGTCCCACGAGGCCACGGTATAGAAACCGCTCGACAAACCGCTCATTTGAAACGCGCCAAAGACATCGGTGGCACCTGTTCCGCCAGCAGTGGCGTTATTCCCGTTGGCATTCACAGCGTACTCGTAATAGCCCACGCCAGGCGGATTGGCTTGGTAGCGCGCGAACCAGTTTTGGTCCCGCACATGGCCGACGAGTGTGCCGCCAGGGGCGGAGGCCAGGCTGAACCCAAAAAGGAATAATAGCCGCGCAAGGTTCATGCTGAATCCGCCAATAATAGCTGATTTGGCGGGCAAAAAGAATCCAAAACGATAAGATTATGGCGTGCTGAGCACGAAACTGTTGTTGGCCGCGTATTGCCAGGGAATCTTTCCGATGGCGGTCAATCCTCAGGGAGACATCGCCTGGTTCTCACCGGACCCGCGGGCGATTATTCCGCTCGACGAACGGTTTCACATTCCGCATGGGTTGCGGCGTGTCCTGAAGAAACAACAGTTCAAAATTACCTTCGATACCGCTTTCGGGCCCGTAATTCGCGGCTGCGCCAAGGCCCATGGGAGCACGTGGATATCCAGGGAGATCATTCGCAGCTACTCGCAGCTCCATAAGCTTGGGTTCGCGCACAGCGTGGAAGTTTGGTCCGACCAGGGCGGCACAGGGAAAGCGGAGCTGGTTGGAGGGCTGTATGGGGTCCACATTGGCGGGGCATTTTTTGGCGAAAGCATGTTCCACACGGCCACGGATGCGTCCAAAGTCGCGCTGGTGGCCCTCGTGGAACGCCTTCGGATCAACGGGTTTCTCCTGCTGGATACCCAGTGGACCACGCCGCATTTGACTCGATTTGGGACGTACGAAATTCCGAAAACGGCGTACATGGAGCTGCTGGGCAAGGCGATTGCTATGAAACACGTATTTTAGATTTTTGAACGCTTTAGCCCTAAAAACGATCATATATCTGCCGTCCCTCCTGACTGGGGGTGTGTTCCGGGTGTGACGTGCCATATGCAAGAGCGCAGCTCGAAAGTGTCGGTGCGAATGCTGGCTGGCGCGGTTTCCGCGTCAGTGTTGCTCTTTTCGCTGGCAGTGGCACAGGGCGGCGATCCCATCCAATTTTCGAACGACAAAGCCAAACCCGCGCCGAATCAGGCCCAGCCGGTGGACGCAGATGTCTTTAAGTCAGGGAACAAATCCAAGGCCCCATCGTCCCCATTGAATTCGATCACGCCATTCATCACTTCAGGCCGCGGCGCCGCACTCGACCCGAAGGAGGAGAGGCGCCTTAAGGCCATCCGTGACGAAAAAAAGAATTGGATGCTGCTCGAGCCCGGCCAACTGCAACAGCGGGAAGAAGAGGAAGAAGGGCAGTTTGGCGGCAGGAACGTCGCGATGGACAACATGAACGATGACGATTCCGGCAAGTATCTTTTTTATAACGTCACCCAACAGAAATCCGAAAAACCCCAAACCGCTCCCCGCCACGAGGAAACAGAAGATCAGGCGAAGAAAGATACTCGTTCCATGAATCTCTTTGGACCCCGGCAGGGCGAGCAACCGGGCGCGCATACCGCGAGTGAGTTGAACCTGAAAGGATTGATCGATCCCTCACAGGTTAGTCCCACGCGACTCAACGACAATCAGGCTGCCCTGTTCCAATTCCTGAAGGACAACTCGGCGCCGCCACCCGACCGCGATCAGCAGGCCCGGCGCGACAATTACCGCGACTTCATCAATGGTCCGCAACCGAACGCTGCCCCCGCGGGGATTTCGGATCCGATTAACTTCCGCACCGACCTCACCCAGGAACGCCTGAACCCCATCATGCCGACCCGGACGCCTTTCGAGTTGCCGGCAGCGACCAAAACCCCCGATTCGTTTTCAGCGAAACCGCCGCTGGCGGGCACTTTCGCTCCGGCGCGTGCACCAGGCCTGGCCGAACTCGCCGCTCCTGGGCCGCGCCAACCGATGACCGGCCCGAGCCTGCCTTCCCCTTTCCTGACCCCCAACAACGCGAACAAGGCCCCACGGGCCAGCGTGATGGGAAACGATTCGTTGTTTAACCGCGAGGTTCCGCGACGGGGCGGGCTGTAAGAGTTCCGCGGGTCTGCGATCCGCAGCGTGTTCGGCCTTAAAAATCCAGGCGCCAGACCTGCACGGTCGTTCCGGCCTCGAGCACTTTGCCGGGGGGCACATCCACCAAACCGTTCGCCGCCGCGAGCGAGCCGAGCATGTGGGAAGCTTGCGGGCCCGATAACCGCACCTTGGAGTTGCCCTCGACAACCACGCGCATGAAGTGGCGCCGATCGCCACGATTCGTGAGTTGCTCGAGCAGCACGCCGGAATGCGAAGGGAGATCCACATTCAAAGCGCCTTGCATGCGCATAAGCGCCGGCCGCACCAGCAAAACAAACATCACCATCGCCGATACCGGATTGCCCGGAAGGCCAAAGAGAAATTTGTCCGCTTTGCGGCCGAAGACAAACGGCTTGCCGGGTTTGATATTTACTTTCCAGAAATCCTGCTTGCCGCCAATCGCCTCGAAGGCCTGCTTGACGTGATCGAACTCCCCCACCGATACGCCGCCACTGGTCACCACCACGTGGTTTTCGTCGAACGCTCTCGTCAGCGCCTTTTTGGTATCCTCCAGATCGTCGCGCACGATCGGGTAAGTACTGGCTTCGGCTCCGATCCGCGCCACAAAGGATGCAATCATCGCGCGGTTGCTCTCAAACACCCGCCCCTCGCTCGCCGGTTTGCCCGGCTCCAGCAATTCGCTGCCTGTGGCGAGCAAGCCTACCTTCAAGCGGCGAAAGACACTGATTTCCGAAATGCCAAGCGCGCCCAGTAATCCGACAATGGCCGGGGTAATAGTCGCTCCTTCGCGCAAAAGTACGTCGCCTTTGCGGACATCCTCGCCTTTCAAACGCACATTCTCGTACGGCTTCACCGGTTCCAGGATCTGGATTTGGTTGGGCTCGCTATCGATAGTGTCTTCCTGCATCACCACCGCATCGGCGCCGCTCGGCATCACCGAACCGGTGAAAAGACGGATCGCAGTTTCCTCCTCAAGCCGCTTCTCCCAGACATCCCCCGCAGCAACTTTGCCGATGACACGCAGCTTTGCGGGTTTGCCCATCGTCGCACGCCCCACGTCCACCGAACGCACCGCGAAGCCATCGACGGCAGAATTATCGAAGAGCGGCAAGTCGTTGTTCGCCAGCACCGAGTCGGCGGCGATGCGCCCCGCCGCATCTTTGAGCGACACAGTTTCGCGCCCGGCGTTGTTGACGGACTGTAATATCTGCGCGCGCGCTTCTTCTAAACCTGTCATCGGCAATCCTTACCGCTTAAAATGCGCTATTTCGAAGCACGTTTAATGCCCATGATCCACATGGCTGCCATGCGCGTGGGCGTGCTGGTGATAGGCGTCCTGTGCCGCGTTCGCGGGCACAAAAGGCTTGCCGCCCATCTCGCGGTAGACTTTCTCGACTTGCGCTTGGAAAGAATCGCCCACGTAACGCGCGATTTGCGGATTCTCCTTCACCGTGCCCTTGATATCGTCGACCAGCGCCTTCACGTCGGCCGGTGATTTCCGGCTCACCTTTTTCACCTGTTTGCGCAGCTCCACGAAATACTTCTGCTGGTCTTCCAGCAAATCGCCTGTGCCCAGTGGTCCGTGGCCGGGACAGATCGTTTTTGCGCCAAGCTTCTTTGCCCCTTCCAATGTTTTTACCCATTGCTCCGAATCGCCGTCGCCCATAAAGTTGAAAGGCCCGTTTACGCAAGCATCGCCCGTGAACAGAATTTTCTCCTTCGGCAGCCAGGCGAAGCCGTCCCCGCGCGTATGCGCCACGCCGAAGTGCAACAGTTCGACCCGATGCTTACCGTCGTCGAAGATCATAATGTTAGTATATAACAACGTCGGAAACTTCAGTTTGCTCTCGGCAAGGTCCTTGCGCCCCTTCGCGCTGTCGTTCCATCGCCCCGGCTCGAATTTCTGCATCTCGCGCAACACGCCCTCATGCGCGACAGGCACAGCGCCGTTCTCCACCCACACCTGGTTGCCGTACGCGTGATCGCCATGATGATGCGTATCGAACGCAAAACGAATCGGCTTGTCCGTGATCGCGCGGATTTTCGGAATCACTTCCTTCGCGCCCGATGGAAAATTGCCGTCGATCACCAGCACATAATCCTCAAAAATAACCCAGCCGTTATTGCAGTGTCCCCTGCCCTTCAGATCGCCCTCGTGGAAGTAAACATCCGGCGCAATCTTCTGCACCTGGTTGATTTGCGCGTGGGCTCCCGTCGCCAGCAACAGTAGAAAAAGGATTCGCATCCCCGCATGTTTGGAAAAACCCCCCTTCACGTCAAGCGAACCCGCTTCGGTATCGGCTGAGGGACGTTAAGGGCACGCTCCCCTGAAGGGCCTCAAAAACTCCTTCGCATTGCGATCGGGAGATTGCGGCCCTCGCTGATTAATCGTCAAAGCTGCCATCAGCCGAGGTCTGAATCTTTGCCACCATGTTGCCGTAAGCACAGGCTCTGGTCCAAACGCCCCCGGCAGTTTGGGAGGGCTGCTTCTCACGGAGTACAGGTGTTGCTCCCGGATTGGCCATCTCATCAAGCTGGCCATGGTAGAGAATCTCGAACTGATCCCGGGTCAACGCTATGCGAAAAGTTGTCTCATCATCGCCCAAATACCCCGTCACTTCACGTAAACTCATCGGAAATTGTCCGTCATGCTCGCGCGCGTAGCTCAGGAGCGCATGCCCCCAACGATAGCAATGAATCCCGCGATCGCTGGTACCTCGGCCGTACGTTCGGTCCATCCAATCCTCTCTCGGCTGCGCTTGTGCCGGTTGTCGGGACGTGTCCTGCTTGGTATCGAGCCGTTCCGTCTGGCGAACGGCGGCAGCCAGGGCCTGGAGGCGTGCCAATTCCTGTGCGTCCGCCGCGGCGCGTTGGGTCGCTGCGCGCAACTGCTCGCGCAACTCCTGGTTCTCCTTCTGGACCTGCGAAGCGTCAGCCACCGCCTCGCGCAGTGACAGGACTTCAGCCCTCCAACGTTCGGCCCGCTGCTTCTGCCAGAGCATGATCGCGGCAGCAATAACCACGATGACGGCCATCAAACCGAGTTTCACGTTTGGTTTTGTCATAAGACTATTGGGACTGTGTTTTAGAAGTTTGTGGCGGGTCCCGCGGAGGCCATTCCTCTCCGGATGTAAATGGCAAAAATGTTCGCGAGCCTGCAGCATCTCCTATTCTATTCGTTCCCAGCACGACCCCCTTGGCCAGAAATTTCCACTCATTGTTTACGCGTCGAACCTTGGCGGCTACCTTTCTCTTGTTGCCATCAAAAGTCGTCTCCCAGAGTTTCAACAGAACATCTTGGCTTTCGTCCGGGACCGCTGAAAAAATCTCCAGGGACTGCAGATTCGTGATCCAATGGACCATCATATCCCAGCGGATGTGGCTCCCGGGGTCCTCTGTAAGCCAGTACATTATTTGTTTCCTCGTGGTGGGCGTGATGAGGCCGGTGATTTCGAAGTGGAACGACCCAGTGGCGCCGTCAAAATTGGTCTTGCTCAGCGCCCAGAGCAGCGTTTCCAGCGCCGCTTCAGGTGTGTCGGCCCCGGCGTAGGACCATGGGCTAATTTCGTGCTTGCGGCCAACCACCGGTGTTTCGGCCAACTGGCTGCGCAGCGTTCCGAGTTCGCCCCGGAGCCGGAGCAGCTCTCGAAATTCTTCCGGCGTCAGCGTGTCCACCGGCGTCGATTGAGCCCTTATTGCAAGGCGATCATTTTCGGCGCGGAGCCTCTGTAGTTGTTCGGCCTGATTGCGCAACGAAATGTTTTGATGCCGCAGCCCCGTCAGCGTCCGGTGGCGAGTGAATAGAAACGCCGCAGAGATCGTGACGAGCAGCAAACAGATTCCGGTTCGGCTCATTCCGGTATGTCGGGGGTTATCACGTTGGTCTGCATGAGCATGAGGAATTTCCATTCGTCGCCAACGCGACGAAGCGGGATGGTGCCGCTCGACCAACCGGCCGTCCCGCGAGATTGCACGGTCAATTGGAGTTCAGTGCCGTCTTCTGACAGCGTTTGTCGCACCAGGCGAGCTTCCTGGTAGTCCTCCACCCAGCCTATTCCATTGGTGCCGGACAAAGCCTTATAGTGGCGTTCCATCTGCCGCAGGCCGCGCTTCTTTTCGCGCTCGCTGACCTCTGCCGCCTCGACCCATGTTTGTTTGAACCTCTCGAAGTTCGCCGCGCGGCCGGCCCACCACCGCGTCTGATACGCCGCCATGGGTGTGCGCATACCGACATCCTTGGCTTCAGCCAGGCGGAAGGACGCGCCGGGTGGATCGGGAAGCATGGGATTTCTCTCAGCAGCAGCGAGGGCCGCAGCCGCGCGTCGGCGCTCGGCCAATTGATTGCGCAAACCTGCAACCTGTGAGCGCAGGCGAAGCAGTTCATCGCGCTGTTTTTGCGCCTCCATCCGCACGCGGCTCTCGGCGGCCAACCGGTCACTTTCCGCGCGAGTTCCGTCCAACGGATCGAACTGCGCAACCAATACGCGGTTATCGGCACGCGCATCGGCGATGGCTCGTTCCAGAAAAAGGACGCACGTCCCGGCGCCAATGCCAATGGCAGCCGTGACAGCAGCCGTCTTTATTTTCGTGGAAGCGATGAGTTCGATCAGGGTGGCGCCGAACCCGCTCGCGGTCGTTCCCGCAACGAGGGCGGCAGTTGAAATCGTGATCGCCAACCCAACCGGCGCGGCCTGGACGGCGTTGGCGGAGATGAGGACGACGAGTCCAGTGGTCCCGACAGTGACGCCGCGTTTGGCAAAGAATTCACGCAGACGTTCGAGGGCGCGATTGACGCGCTTTCTCGCGGTATCGTCAGTCGTGCCGAGCGTCTCGCCGACTTCGCGCAGGCTTTTGTTCTCGAAGAAACGGAGCAGGACGGCCGTACGGTCAGAGGCATCGAGCGCGTGCATGGCTTCGTCGAGGAGGGATTCGATTTGCATCCAGTCGTCGGCATTGGCGTTCATAGCGTTCGTCTCGAGGGCGATCTGTTCGCGAAGCCGGCGGCGCGCCTCGCCGCGCACGACGTTAATCGCCGTCCGACGCGTGACCCCGTAAAGCCACGCAGTGAGGACGGTGTCGGGCTTCAGGCGGGGGGCACTGCGCGCGAGGTCAGTGAACACGGATTGGGCGACTTCCTCGGCGAGTTGGGGGGAGCGCACCTGGCGCAACGCCGCAGAATAGACCAAACCGAGGTGTCGCTTGACGAGCGCCGTGAAGGCATCCTGCGATTGATCGCGGGTGAACTTTCCGAGCAAATCCAGATCGTTCATCGATGGCACCGTCATCTCATCAATTATATCCCCGCTGACCTCAGGAATCGGAAAGGAATTTATGTCATAAGGTGTTCTTCAACCAGACCTGATGGAAAATGAGATGTCGCGAGACATATGGGAATGATGGGGATTGAGGATCATGAAGCCGGACGGTCTCGCACGCGGGCCGGAGGTAGGACGGGTCGGACGGAAATCAGCAAGAGCGCCAAATCGGGGGACCCGGCCTACAACAGCAATTCGAGCCTTCTGACGTCGGCTGCTACGGGGAGGTGGATTCGGCAGGGTAAGACTGATCGATTTGGATCATGAAGTCGGGGCGCGTTCGAAAGCGAGTCGTAGTCAGCCAATGGGCGCCAGCGTCGGGGCGATTTGAGACTTCACCTTTCGGTCCATTTGCGGAGCGCAACCATTGTGGGGGGACGGTGTAATGTAGTCGGAACGCGGCAGTTGGGCGCGGGTGAAAGCATATAATACATTATGATTATGAAGAAACGATTGGTGGCCGCGGTGGTGGCGTTGGCGATGGGTGGCGCAGTGCAGGCAGCGACGCTGGGAGTGGGCGATGCGGCGCCGAAACTGCAGGTCGGCAAATGGGTGCAGGGTGAGGCGGTGAAGGAGTTCGAGAAAGACAAAGCGTATGTGGTTGAGTTCTGGGCGACGTGGTGCGGCCCGTGCCGGGTTACTATTCCGCACCTGAACAAGTTGCATAATGCGTTCAAGGAGAAAGGGCTGGTGATCATCGGGCAAAGCGTTTGGGAGCAGGACGATGCGGCAGTCGCGCCGTTCGTGAAGAAGATAGGGGATAAAATGACGTATCGCGTGGCGCTGGATGGGAAGGGATTTATGTCGAAGAACTGGATGGATGCGGCGGGGCAGACGGGTATTCCGACTGCGTTCGTTGTGGATACGAATGGGGTGATTGCGTGGATCGGGCATCCAAGTGGTCTTACCGAGCGTCTGCTGACGCAAGTACTGGAAGGGACGTTTGATGTTGCGCGCGCGAAAGCTGATTATCAGCGTGAACGCGCCGAGGACGCGAAGGAGACGGCTTTGTGGAATCAGTTGCGGGAACAGACGGATAAGCAAGCATGGGCGGACGCCGAAAGGACGATCGCGGAAATTGAAAAGCTGCTGCCGGAAGATCGGCGGGATGACCTTGGGCAGAGGAAATTTTCGGTGTTGCTTGAGCGCAAGGATGAAGCGCGGGCTTATGCCCTTGCGCGGCGTTTGAGCGACGATCACCCGCAGGATGCGTCGCTGCAAAACGGGCTTGCGTGGACGATCGCGACGAAACCGAGGATTGCCAACCGCGATCTTGACCTGGCGGAGAAGATTGCGCGCCGCGCGAATGAGACGTCCAAAGGGTCGGACGCGGAAGTGTTGGACACGCTGGCGCGGGTGTTGTTCCTGAAGGGGCAAAAAGAAGCGGCGATTGAGCTGCAGGCGAAGGCGGTGCAATTCGCGGAGGGCGCACGCAAGGAGCAGTTTGAGCGCAACCTTCGGGATTACAGGCAGGGCAAAGTCCCTAATGAAGCTTTGGTTGCAAAACTGCGGGCGGACCTCAGGCGCGGCATCAAGATGAAAGCGTGGGACCAGGCGGACGCTGCGCTCGCGGAATTGGGGAAGGTGCTTCCTGAGGAGGAGCACGACGGTCTGGCGCTGGATCGTTTTCGTGTGCTTCTCGGACGTAAAAGCTACAAAGCCGCATACGCGACTGCCGCGAAGTGGAGCGACGCGCATCCGAACGACCGGAGGATGCAGAACGAGTTGGCGTGGCAGATTGCGACTGATCCCGAGTTGGAAGTGCGCGATCTTGACCTGGCAGAGAAGATTGCGCGCCGCGCTTGCGAGGCAGCGGAAGGCAAGGATGCTGAAAGTCTCGACACGCTGGCGCGGGTGTTGTTCTTGAAGGGACAGCGGGAAGCGGCGCTCGATTTCCAAAAGAAAGCTGTCGCGCATGCTACGGGCCAACGCCAAGTGCAATTTGAGGAGACACTTAAGAGCTACGAGGAAGGGAAGGCGCCGAAGGCGTATTAGGGTCGGGAGCCCCCGCCTGAAACAGCGCATGTTGCCAGATGGAAATTAGGAGGTTATATAAATGCCTCGGAATACACGGGGCGCCCGTAGCTCAGTTGGATAGAGCATCTGCCTTCTAAGCAGGTGGTCGGGGGTTCGATTCCCTCCGGGCGCGCCAAAAGAAGGCTGAAGGCTGAAAGGTTCCTCAAAAGTGCCATCCTGCAATGTATTGACAAGGGTGTCCGGTTTCACTAAAGGCATGCTGTGGGCAAAAGGGTCCAATTGGCGGGTTTGCTTCTGGTCGTGTGTGCCGGGCTCAGCGGGTGCGTGACGGCGACGTTATGGGAGACGAAGGCGTTTGATGGGCTCAACCAACCGGCGCGTCCCCCGAATTTGCAGGTGTACAAAACGCCAAACGATTGGCTTATCGAGTACGATGAGGCGAACGACCAGAACGAGCGGATTCGTCGGCGGGCGTATTACCTGAAAGAGAACCAGAGAGCTATTGATGCTCACAAACCGCCGCGATTTGTCTACACGCCAGAGACAGGGTCCTTCGCAGTA
>Ga0209382_10004911_pt1 | contig 17565 bp, 11 predicted proteins | sample SoiMetdeltSBSDD5_FD_187599 | JGI IMG/M metagenome (GOLD analysis project Ga0209382, IMG submission 187599) | Bulk soil microbial communities from a Populus tree surrounding site in Tennessee, USA - Soil MetaG P. deltoides SBSDD5 (SPAdes) (version 2) | ecosystem: Environmental > Terrestrial >...
TCAAAGAGCGCCTCGCCATCGCCATTGGCGCCGCCCAGGAGCGCGACGAGCCGCTGGAGCACGTCCTGTTTCACGGTCCTCCTGGCCTCGGCAAGACGACGCTCGCCCGGATCATCGCCGAGGAGATGGGCGGCAAGCTGATCACCTCGTCGGGCCCGGCCCTGGAGAAGACTGCCGATCTTATGGGCATCCTGACCAATCTCCAGTCCGGCGACGTCCTCTTCGTGGACGAGATCCACCGCACCCCGCGCACGATCGAGGAGTACCTGTACCCCGCGATGGAGGACTTCGCGGTCGACTTCGTGCTGGACAAGGGGCCGTTCGCCAAGGCGATCCGCATCCCGGTCAAGCGGTTCACGCTGGTCGGGGCGACGACACGGGCCGGCCTGCTCGCCTCTCCCTTGCGCGACCGCTTCGGGCTGCTCTTTCACCTGGACTTCTACACCGCAACCGAGCTGGAGGCGATCGTGCGCCGCTCGGCAAATCTGCTCGGCGTCGAGCTCGACGCCGAAGCCGCCTCCGAGATCGCGACACGCTCCCGTGGCACGCCTCGGATCGCCAATCGTCTGCTGCGGCGCGTCCGTGACTACGCCCAGGTCAAGGGACAGGCGACTGTCGGGCTCGACGTGACGCGTGCGTCCCTCCAGCTCGAAGGCGTCGACGACGAGGGTCTGGACGAGCTCGACCGCAAGGTCCTCAGCGCGATCATCTCCCGCTACGGCGGCGGGCCGGTCGGCATCGAAGCGCTGGCCGCGACGCTTCAGGAGGAGACGGACACCCTGACGGACGTCGTCGAGCCGTACCTGCTCCAGCAAGGCTTCCTGATCCGAACCTCCTCCGGCCGCCGGGCGACCGCCCGCGCCTACGACCACCTCGGGATCGAGCGTCCACGATCCGTCAGTCCGGAGCAGCCGCCGCTGCTCTAGTTCAGGATGATGAACGTTCAGGACGGAGTGTGCTGATTGGATCTGCCGGCCTTTCCAGTCCTGACCACCGAGCGACTGATCCTGCGCGAAGTCGTCGCCGAGGATGCCGAGGATCTGCTTGCCTTTCGTGGCGACGCCGAAGTTCAGCAATTCAACCTTGTGCCGATGCGCGACGTTCGTGAAGCCCGAAACCTCGTCCGGACCATGCAGGGGTGGTACACCACCGGCTACGCGATTCAGTGGGGCATCACGCTCCATGGCGAGAACCGCGTCCTCGGCCTCTGCGGACTCCACGATTTGAGCCGGCACCGACGCCGCGCGGCCCTTGGCTACGACCTGATGCGCTCGCACTGGGGGCTGGGCATCGCATCCGAGGCGATGCGCGCCGTCCTGCGCTTCGGATTCGGCAATCTCGACCTCGAACGAATCGAGGCGCTCACCGTGGCGGAGAACGCCCGGTCGATTCGGCTCCTCGAACGGCTCGGGTTTACGTTCGAGCGCGTTCGTCCCGATAGCCCCTGGGAGAACGACGGCCGCTTTCGGGAGCGCGCAGTCTACCGTCTGCTCAGAACTGACTACCTGTCGGAGTCATCCGCCCCGGCTGAGAGTCAGGGCTGAACCACCACCTTGACCGCGCCTGACGCCCGTTTGTCGGCGGCGGCGGCGAACGCCGCGCAGATCTCGGCGAGCGAATAGCGATGTGTGATCAGCGGCTCGGCCTGCACCCGACCCTCGGCCAGCAGGTCGAGCGCGATCTGAAACTCCCTGACGCCGTGCCAGGTCGAATAGCTGTTGCACCAGCGCAGGTCTAGCTCCTTGCGATTCGCGGCCCGGTACGCCACCGCGACGTCGCCCCAGAACGCGCCGATGATCCCGATCCGTCCGCCGAATGCTGCCGCCTCGACCGCCTGCGCCATCGTGTCTTCGGTCCCGCCGACCGTTTCGAAGACGGCGTCGCACAGCGCGCCCTCGGTCAGGTCGCCGATTGCTTCGCTGAGACTCGCATCCCGTGCGTTGTTGACCACCGCATCCGCGGCCCCGACCCGCAGCGCGAACTGGAGCGGCTCGTCCCGCCGCCCGATCATGATCACCTTCCGGGCGCCAGCCGCCCTGGCGACCTGCCCCATCGTCAGGCCGATCGGCCCAGTCCCGACGACGCAGACGTACTCCGAGGCCCGGAGTGGCAACCTATTGATCGCGTGGACCCCGCACCCGTAGACGTCGAGCAGCGAGGCAGCTTCGAGCGAGATCGAGTCCGGCAGCGGGTAGACGTTCGACTCTACGGCCAGGTCCAGCTCGGAGAACCCGGCGCTGCCGTGGCGAACGCCGTTACGGAGTCCGCGCGTCGGGCAGACGTGGTAGTCGCCCCGCCGGCATTGCCGGCACGACCCACAGCCGACCAGGTGCATCGGCTCCACGCCGATGCGCTGCCCAACCTCCACACGGGTGACTCCTGGACCGATCGCCGCGATGATCCCGGACAACTCATGCCCTGCCCGACGCGGCCCGGACACCTGGCCGCCCCACGGATCGGCGCCTCGGTACGGATGCAAGTCGGAACCGCAGACACCCGCCGCTCCGATGTCTACCAGGACCTCGCCCGGCCCCGGGATCGGGTCGGGGAGCTCCTCAACGCGGATGTCGCGCCCGCCATAGAACGTCGCCGCCTTCATTGCACACCCCCGGCTGCGCCTCACTGGACGCCGAATGACTCGGCGGGTATCCTACGGGTTACGCACCTGTACACATCCACATATCGCTGCTCGGGTGGCCTCAACGGTGACGTCATGTCGCCGAGGCAGAATAGGGAAGGCGGTTCGAATCCGCCGCGGTCGCGCCACTGTGAGCGGGGAGTCATCGGCAGCACGCCACTGCGTTCGATCTGACGTGGGAAGGCGCCGACGACGTCGATCCGCGAGCCAGGAGACCTGCCCGAGCGAGCCGGGATTCTGCCCTCCGCGTTAGAGGGCCGCCCGACACGCCAGCCTTGCGAACCCGCCCGTTCGCGCCGCCGGCCGTGCCGGCTTGACGCGGCGCGGCGAAGAACGGGAAGGGACGAGGCTGATGGTCCGAGAACGGAAAGAGCCCCACGGGCTGGTGATCGTCAACACCGGCGATGGGAAGGGCAAGACCACGGCGTCGATCGGGCTTGCGGTGCGCGCCGCCGGCAACGGGCTCCGGGTGCTCATCATCCAGTTCATCAAAGGCCGCTGGAAGACCGGCGAGTCACAGTCGCTTCCGAAACTCGCGCCCAACATCCAGCTGGTCAGGATGGGCATGGGGTTCACCATCGAGCGCCTGCGCGATCCCCGCATCCCGATGGAGGAGCACGAGGAGGCAGCCGCCCGCGCCTTCGAGCGGGCCCGTGAGGTCGTCCTGGCCGACGAGTACGACATGATCGTGCTGGACGAGATCCTCGGGTCGATCAAGGCCGGCCTGATCGCCCTCGACGACGTGCTGGGCCTGATCCGCGACAAACCGCCGCGTCTGCACCTCGTGCTCACCGGACGGGGCGCGCCGCCCGAGCTCGTGGATGCCGCCGACCTCGTCACCGAGATGAAGCTGGTGAAGCACCCGCTGCAACAGGGCATCAAGGCCCAGCGGGGGATCGAGTTCTGATGACAGAGCGGTCGATCCTCATTTTCAGCACCGCCGACACCGATCTGCTGACGCTCAGCCACGCCCTCAGCAGGCTGCCGGACGGTTTCCCCGAGGTGCGGGCCGTCAACCCCTCCGACCTGGCCACTCCCGACGATGCCGAGACGTTTCTGGATGCCGAGCTTTCGCGCGCCGGGATCGTGGTCGCGCGGCTGCTCGGCGGCAAGCGCGCCTTCGGCGCCGGCTGGGAACGGCTGACGCGCGAGTGCGCCGAGCGCAACGTACCGCTTGTCGCGATCCCCGGCGATCAGGCGCCGGACCTCGATCTCCAGGCCGCCTGTACGGCCTCGCCCGGCCTCGTGAGCGCGGTCGCCGAGTACCTCGCGCACGGCGGAATCGAGAACCTGTCGGCGATGCTGGCGCTCCTGGCGAACGAGGCGCTCGGCACCACCTTTCCCACGTCGCCGCCACGAGCGGTCGCCTGGGAGGGCGTCTACCACCCGGACGAGCCTGACGGCGTCTCGATGGAGGAGTATCTGCGTCGGCGAGGCGCCGAGGATCGCCCGGTTGTCGCCGTTCTCTTCTACCGCGCCCACTGGATGAGCGGGAATCTGGCGTTCGTCGACGCGCTCGTACGCGCCCTCGAAGCCGAGGCCTGTACGCCGCTGCCGATCTTCTGCCAGAGTCTCAAGGGCGGTCCGGACGGCGTGCCGGTCGTCTTCAGCGACTTTCTCCTCGGATCGGATGGCGCCGCCCGCGTCGACTCGGTGCTGAACACGCTGAGCTTCGCGATGAGCCAGGTCGAGGTGAAGGGCGTCACGGTTGCGAGCGGCTGGTCTGTAGCTGGGCTCGACCGGCTCGACGTGCCGGTCATCCAGGCGATCGTCTCGACCAGTACCGCCGAACAGTGGCACGAGAGCGCGTCCGGCTTGAGCCCGATCGACACGGCGATGAACGTCGCGATGCCTGAGTTCGACGGGCGGATCATCGGTGTTCCGTTCTCCTTCAAGCAGGAGGCCGTCGAGGACGAACGACTTGGCGCTCGCCTGATGCGGTACGTCCCCTGGGACGACCGGGTAGCGTTCACGGCCGCGCTGGCTGCTGCCTGGGGACGCCTGCGGCGGACTCCCCCCGCCGAGCGCAAGGTCGCGCTGGTCCTGAGCAACTATCCGACGAAGAACGCTCGGATCGGGAACGCCGTCGGGCTGGACACGCCGGCCTCGGTCCTCCACATCCTCCACGCCCTCCGCGACGCTGGCTACGTCGTCGGCGATCTCCCCGCGAGCGGCGACGACCTGATCCACCAGCTCATCGACCACTGCTCGTACGATCAGGAGTTCCTGACCGAGTCGCAGATGGCTGGCGCCGGCCGTCTGACCGCGCCAGGCTACCGCCGGGCGTTCGACGGCTTCAGCCCCACGGTTCAGCAGGAGCTTTGCGACGCCTGGGGCGAGCCGCCGGGCGAGGTCTACCGCGACGGGAACGACCTGGTCGTTCCGGGCCTGCGGTTTGGCAACGTCTTCGTCGGGATCCAGCCGCCCAGAGGCTTCGGCGAGAACCCGATCGCCATCTACCACTCGCCCGACCTGACGCCGACCCACCACTACCTGGCCTACTACGCCTGGCTGCGCGACGTCTTCGGGGCGCACGCCATCTGCCACATCGGCAAGCATGGCACGCTCGAATGGCTCCCGGGCAAGAGCCTCGGGCTCTCGGCCTCCTGCTATCCGGAGGTTGCCCTCGGGCCAATGCCGCACTTTTACCCGTTCATCGTCAACAACCCTGGCGAGGGGGCGCAGGCGAAGCGCCGGGCGCACGCGACGATCGTGGATCATCTGATCCCGGCCATGCAGACCGCCGACGCCTACAACGAGATCGTCAAGCTCGAACAGCTCATGGACGAGTACTACCAGGTTCAGACCCTGGACCCGAAGAAGGCACCGACCGTCCGCGAGCAGATCTGGGCGACGATTCAGGAGGCGAAGCTCGACCGCGACCTCCATCAATCAGAGCAGCCCGGCGACGACATCTTCGACGACTTTCTCCTTCACGTCGATGGCTACCTCTGCGAGCTGAAGGACGCCCAGATCCGCGACGGCCTCCACACCCTCGGGCAGGCGCCGGTCGGCGAGCAGCAAATCGGTCTGCTGCTCGCGCTCACGCGCCTGGACAACGTCGATGCCCCGAGCCTGCGTCGGGCGCTCGCCGAGGCGCTCGATCTCCCGTACCCGGCGCTCCTGGCCGACCGTGGCGCCCGATTCGGTCGCGCCGTCCCACCCGTCCTCGCCCGACTCGACGAGTCGAGCCCGGTCCGGAGCAACGGCGACGTGGTCGAGCGACTCGAGCTGCTCGGGCGATCACTGCTCGCCGAACTGCAGGCGATCGGCTTCCCGTCTGATGCCGTGGCGCCGCTCGTGGAGCGGACGTTTCCGGCCGACGGCCTGGTCGTTCGCGAGGCGCTCGACTACGTCAGCCAGACGCTCGTGCCAAGTCTGGACCGCACCACGGACGAGATCACCAATCTGCTGCGTGGTCTGGACGGCCGCTACGTGCCAGCCGGGCCGAGCGGTGCCCCGACGCGTGGGCAGGCGAACGCCCTGCCAACCGGACGAAACTTCTACTCGGTCGATCCCAACACGATCCCCTCGCCGAACGCCTGGTCGACCGGCGTGGCGCTTGGCGACGCGCTCCTCGCGAAGTACCTTCAGGAGGAGGGCCGCTACCCCGAGTCGGTCGGCATCGTCGTCTGGGGCACTTCGGCGATGCGCACCCACGGCGACGACGTAGCCGAGATCCTCTATCTGCTCGGCACGCGACCGATCTGGCAGCGCGAGAACCGTCGCGTGCGCGGCGTCGAGGTCGTGCCGCTGGAGGAGCTCGGGCGCCCGCGAATCGACGTGACCGCTCGAATCAGCGGCTTCTTCCGCGACGCTTTCCCGAACTTGATCCACCTGATCGACGACGCCGTCCGGATGGTCGCCGAGCTGGACGAGCCGTCTGAGCAGAACTTCGTGGCGGCCCGGGTCCGCTCCGACGCCGTGCGTAAGGAGCTGGCCGGCATGTCCCGCGAGGCGGCCTGGCGGACTTCCACCTATCGGGTCTTTGGGAGCAAGCCGGGCACCTATGGCGCCGGCATCCTCCCGCTCCTCGACGAGAAGAACTGGCAGACCGACCAGGATCTTGCAGCCGTCTACCAGGCCTGGGGCGCCTTCGCGTACGGTCGCGGCACGTTCGGCGCCGAGGCACCCGCCGAGTTCAAGGAGCGGTTCTCCAGCATCGTCGTCGCCGCCAAGAACCAGGACAACCGCGAGCACGACATCTTCGACAGCGACGATTATCTCCAGTATCACGGCGGGATGATCGCCACCGTTCGCGCGCTCTCAGGCCAGGACCCGAAGCAGTACTTCGGCGACTCCTCCAACCCGCTGGAGCCGAAGCAGCGCGACCTCTCAGATGAGGCGCGCCGGGTCTTCCGGACCCGGGTCGTCAACCCGAAGTGGATCTCCAGCATCAAGCGCCACGGCTACAAGGGCGCGTTCGAGATGGCCGCGACCGTCGACTACCTGTACGGCTACGATGCCACCGCGCACGTCGTGGACGACTGGATGTACGAGCGCGTCACCGACGCCTACGTCTTCGACGAAGACACCCGCCAGTTCTTCGAGCAGAAGAACCCGTGGGCGTTGCGCGGCATCGTCGAGCGGCTGGTCGAGGCGATGGATCGGGGACTCTGGGAAGCTCCCGACGACGAGACTCGACGGCGGCTGGAGCAGGTCTACCTGGACGTGGAAAGTCAGCTGGAAGCTCGTGGCGAAGCGGCGGACGGCGAGGTGGGCGCGTGACCGAGCTGAGCGTACCGACGACGAGCACTACCGGCCGGCGGCCAATCGGGCGCCCGGTCTTCCCGTTCACCGCGCTCATCGGACAGGACCGAATGAAGCGGGCACTCCTGCTGAACGCCGTCAATCCACGACTCGGCGGCGTCCTGATCCGAGGCGAGAAGGGGACCGCCAAGTCGACGGCGGTCAGAGCGCTCGCCAGCCTCCTGCCCGAGATCGAGGTCGTCGTCGGCTGCCACTACGGGTGCGACCCGACCAGCCCTGACGACTGGTGCGCCGACTGTCTGGACCGCTCGGCGCCGCTGCCCACTGCCGCCCGCCGCGTGCCGATCGTCAACCTGCCGGTCGGCGCCACCGAAGACCGCCTGACGGGCACCATCGACATCGAGGAGGCGATCAGCCAGGGCCGGCGGCGCTTCGAGCCGGGCCTGCTGGCAGCCGCGCATCGCGGGATCCTCTACGTCGACGAGGTCAACCTCCTCAACGATCACCTGGTGGATGTCCTCCTGGACGTGGCGGCGATGGGCACCAATTACGTCGAGCGCGAGGGGATCTCGCTCTCGCACCCGGCCCAGTTGATCCTGGTTGGCACGATGAACCCCGAAGAAGGCGATCTCCGACCCCAACTGCTCGACCGATTCGCCCTCGCCGTTGAGGTCCAGGGCCTCGACGACCGGGCTGAGCGAGCCGAGGTGGTTCGTCGCCGGATCGCTTTCGAGAACGACCCGATCGGCTTCATGGAGCGCTGGGGCGCCGCCGAGGACGAGGAGCGTCAACGGATCCTCGCCGCTCGGGAGCTCCTGCCGTCCGTCATCCTGTCCGACCGCATGCTCGACCTGATCACCCACCTCTGCACCGACTTCCAGGTGGACGGCCTGCGCGCTGACATCGTCATGTACAAGACCGCCGTGACGCTCGCCGCCTACGCTGGACGGACGAGGGTGAACGAAGCGGACGTCCGCGACGCGGCCGAGCTGGCCCTCCTCCACCGTCGGCGAAGGCAGCCGTTCGAACAGCCGCGCATGGACCCCGGCGACCTCGACCGCTCGATCGACAACCATCGTCAGCAGCAGCCCCCCGAGCCGGAGCCAGACCGTCCGGACAGTTCGCCGCCGCCTGACCAGCGTGAACGCGAGCCTGAACGCCAATCGGCAGAAGACGAGCAGGTCGTGGCGGCCGGCGATCCGTACGCCGTCCGCAATCTCGCGCCGGCCGCGCCGGCGCGCCAGGACCGCCCCTCCCGAGCCGGCAAGCGGAGTCGAGTCCGCTCGAAGGACGGTCAGGGCGCCTACGTTCGGGCGAGGGTGGCCGGCCCCGAGACCCGCGATCTCGCCCTCGACGCCACGGTCCGGGCCGCCGCGCCCCACCAACGGCGGCGTCGCGAGCAGCGGCCGGATGGTCCCGCCCTCCTGGTGAGCGGCCAGGATCTGCACGAGAAAGTCCGCGAGACACGCGCCGGCAACGTCATCCTGTTCGCCGTCGATGCCAGTGGCTCGATGGCCGCCCGGAGCCGTATGGCCGCCGCCAAGCAAGCCGTCCTCTCGCTCCTCCTCGACGCCTACCAGAAGCGCGACCGGGTCGGTCTGATCGCCTTTCGCGGCTCGCGCGCCGAGCTGCTGCTGCCGCCGACGACCTCGGTCGATCTCGCAGAGCGCCGTCTTCAGTCGCTCCCGACCGGCGGACGTACGCCCCTCGGACACGCGTTGCAGGTCGGGATGCTCGCTTTCGAGCGTCACCGTGCGAACCATCCGGAGGACGTCCCGCTCTTGCTGGTCGTCTCGGATGGGCGCGCGAACGTGCCCCTGGGCAGCGGCGACCCTGCGAGCGAGCTCTACACGCTGGCCGGCGAGATTCGGGCGCGCGGCATCGAGTCAGTGGTCGTGGACACCGAGAGCGGCTCGATGCGCGTCGGGCTCTGCCGGCCCCTCAGCGAGGCGCTCGGCGCAACGTACCTGCCGCTTGAACAGCTCCGAGCGGGCGAGCTACTCCGCGCCGCGAACATCGGCCTCGGACGAGCCTGATGCCAAAACGCGGCAAACGTTCGGACTGCCCTTGGGAGCGCGGCCATCCTGGCCGCTTCCGTCGCACTCCCGTCGCTGCGAGCCTGACACCGTGATCGGGCTGGTCGTCGGAGGAGTCGCCAGCGGCGTCGGCAAGACGACGTTGACCCTCGGCCTGATCGGGGCACTCAGGCGGCGCGGGCTCACCGTCCAGCCCTTCAAGGTCGGGCCAGACTACATCGACCCGAGCCAGCACAGCCAGGTGGCCGGCCGGCCCTCGCGCAACCTCGACTCGTGGCTCGTCCCGGAGCCTGCCCTGCGTGAGTTGTTCGCTCGGGCGGCGAGCTCGGCGGACGTGGCGCTGGTCGAAGGGGTGATGGGCCTGTTCGACGGACGAACCGGCGGTGGGGAGGTCGGCAGCACGGCGCACGTCGCAAAGCTGCTCTGCCTTCCGGTCCTCCTGGTGGTAGACGCCGCGAAGGCCGCCCGTAGCGTCGCTGCGACCGTGCTCGGCTGCCAGACGCTCGATCCAGGTCTCAGAATCGTCGGCGTCGTCCTCAACAATGTCGCGAGCGCACGCCATGCTGAGATCGGACGAGAGGCGATCGAAAGCCTGACGTCGGTGCCGGTCATCGGCTGGCTCCCCCGAAATGCTGACCTGCGCCAGGAGGAGCGGTATCTCGGGCTGGTGCCGGCCTCCGAGCGGCAGTTGTCACCCGGTATGGTCGAGAGGCTAGGCGCCCTCGTGGAGGAGCACCTGGATGTCGACCGCGTGCTCGCGCTGGCTCGGATTGCTCTGCCGGCGGCGGCAGCCGCGGGCCTGTTCCCGCGTGAACGCGTTCCAGCACGCGCGCGCATCGCCGTCGCCCAGGACGAGGCGTTCAGCTTCTACTATCAGGACAGTCTCGACCTCCTGAGCGCCTGGGGCGCCGAGCTGGTGCCGTTCAGTCCGCAGCGCGACCAGTCGCTCCCACCAGACGTGGGCGGTGTCTACCTCGGCGGCGGCTTCCCGGAGCTGTTCGCGATCGACCTCGCCGTCAACGCCCCGATGCTGGATACGCTTCGTGCTGCCGCCCGCGCTGGCCTCCCGATCTACGCCGAATGCGGGGGTCTGATGTACCTGCAGGAGGCCCTGATTGACGCCGACGGCCGCCGCCATCGGATGACTGGCATCGTTCCGGGCCAGAGCACACTGGTCGGGAAGCGGTTGACGCTCGGCTACCGGGAGGTTCGAGCTCGTCGAGACACGCCGCTGGCATGTGCGGGTCAGACGTTGCGCGGCCACGAGTTCCACTGGTCGGTCTGCGAGCCCCCAGATGACGGCGTCGCCGCCTACGACGTCCTTGGCGACCATTCACGCGTCGAAGGGTACACGGCTGGCAACGTCCTGGCTTCCTACGTCCATCTTCATTTCGGCAGCGATCCTGACCTGGCGCCGCGCTTCGTGGAAGCCTGCGCCCGCCAGGAGCCAGTATCTCTCCGGCCAATCGGGACCCGCGACAACGGGTCAGCCATGGTAGGGACGAGGCTTGTCTCGCCCCTCCCCTCACCTGCCTCGCCGTCACCGTCACTCGCATCACCCGACCCTGTCTCCGCGCTAGACGCCTCGCCCGGCGTCTCGACAACTCGTGCGATTCTGGTCCCAGGTCCGCTTCTACGCCACCACGGCCTGCCGCCCGACGAGATCGAGCCGCTGAGCCGGCTCCGGATCGACGCCTTGGTCGGAGATCGCCTGCCGCCCACCGAGCCAGAGCGAGGTCTGGTCGCGCGGCTGGTCTACGCGGCCGGTGACCCGAACCTCGTGGGACAGGTCACCCTGTGTGGCAACCCGATTGGCGCAGCGGTGCAGGCGCTGGCACATGGCGCGCCGCTCGTCGTCGACGTCGGCATGGTCGCGGCCGGCATCTCGCCGAAACTGTTGGCCTCGCTCGGCATCGAGCTTCAGGTTGCGATTCGAGCTGAACGGGCTAGCGACCTCGCTGCCCGACACGGCATCACCCGTTCGGCGGGCGGCATCCTGGCTCTCGCGGGTCGCCTCGATGGCGCCGTCGTGGCGATCGGCAACGCCCCGACGGCACTGCTGGCGCTGCTGGATCTCAGCACGACCGGCAACGTCCGCCCCGCCGCCGTGATCGGGATGCCGGTCGGGTTCGTCGCCGCCGAGGAGTCCAAAGAACTATTGCTGACGGCCGGCCTCCCGTGCATCGTCGTGCGCGGCACACGTGGCGGGTCGCCGCTCGCTGCGGCGACGGTGAACTACCTTTTGGGACTCGCGGCGCGGACAATGGAGCAAGAGCAGCCGACGCAAGTATCGGTCAGCGGCTCGGAGGTCGTGCCGTCCTGACCGCGCCGCCGGCGAGCACCGACAGCGCCCAGTCGGCCGCCGCTGACACCGTCGAGACCGACTCGACGCCGAGCGTCGGCGGCCGTCGCACGACGATCACCGGCAGCCTGCGTGCTCTGGCCGCCTCCAGCTTCGCCTCGGTGGCAGCCCCGCCGCTCTCCTTCGTCACGAGCACGTCGATCCGATGATGGTCGATCAGCGCCAGTTCGCCGTCGACCGTGTACGGGCCTCGGTCCAGGACGATCTCGTGGTGCTCCGGCAGCGGCGGGTCGGGCGACTGGATACAGCGAATCAGAAACCAGCACGTCCGAACTCCCGCGAAGGCGCCAACGCCCTGACGGCCGATCGTGAGCCAGGCACGCTGCCCGAGCTCTCCCACCAGGGCCGCCGCCTCCCCGACGTTGCCTACGCGATACCAGACATCGCCGGCCTGCTCAGCCCAGCCTGGCCGCTCCAATCTGAGAAGTGGAACCTCGACCTGTCTGCACGCGTCCTGTGCGGACGCCGAGATGCGTCTGGCGAACGGATGCGTCGCGTCGACGACCGCGTGGACGCCACTCGCCGCGAGCCACGCCGCCAGCCCGTCGGGGCCATCGAACCCTCCGAGCCGAACCTGCCCATGAGGCAGCCGTGGGGTCGAGGTCCGGCCCGCCAGCGCCGTCACGACCGCCACACCAGACCGCTCCAATGACGATGCGAGCGCTCGGGCCTCGGCCGTCCCGCCCAGGATCAACACCATCGGATTCGCATCGCCGATCTTCAACGCCGTCTTCGCCGCAGCAGGTATGTGTCCATGATCCAGCCGATCCGCTGCCGCGCCTCATGCCGCACCTGCTCGATCTGAACTTCGACCTCGGGCAACGCACCGGAGATCAGGATCTCGTCTTCCGTCCCCACGTACGCGCCCCAGTAGATGTCGATCTCCTCGCTGGCGACCCCTCTGTACGCGTTGTCCGCATCGAGCATCACCACGACGTTCTCCACGTCCTCGGAGCGCGTCTCCTTCAGTCGCCGCCCGGTTGTGATCTGGATCGGCTCGCCCACCCGATTGAGCGCGACTTTGTGTCTCGCCGCCAGCGCCTGGATGCTGCTGATCCCCGGGATGACCTCGTACTCAAGCGTCACCGCGCCCCGCGCCAGGACCTCTTCGACGATCGCGAGTGTGCTGTCGTAGATCGCTGGATCTCCCCAGACCAGGAACGCGCCGCGCTCGTCATCGGCCAGCTCGGCGAGGATCGCGGCCTCGTACGCTTCGGCACGACGCCGTCGCCAGTCGTCCACCGCCGCGCCATACGCCGAAGCCGTTCGATCTCGCTCTGGATCTGCGATCGGCACGACGCGGTACGTTTCTTCGTCGATGAACCGCTCGCAGACCTCGGTCCGCAGGCGAGCCAGCGCCTGCTTCTCGCGCCCCTTGTCGACCACGAAAATCACGTCGACCTGGTTGAGCGCCTTGATCGCCTGGATCGTCATGTACTCCGGGTCACCGGCGCCAATCCCGATGATGAACAGCTTGCGCATCGGTTCGTGCCTCCCACGAGCACCCAGCGGCCCGACTCTAGCGCCTATTATTCCGCCATGTCGAACCGCAGCGGTACCGGTGGCGCGAGACGGGTGCTCGTCGTCGGCGTCGGGGACGACGGCCCTGACGGTCTCCCGCCAGCAACGCTGGCCCGCATCGAGCAGGCTGACCTCCTGGTGGGCGGGCATCGCCACCTCGAGCTGTTTGTCAAGGCCCCTGGGGAGCGCCTGGTCATCGCCGGCGGTCTGGAGCCTGTGCTCGAACAGATACGTGCAGCGTCAGACGACCGTCAGGTGGTGGTACTCGCCTCGGGCGACCCGTGCTTCTACGGAATCGGGCCACATCTCGCCGAGCGGTTGGGCCGGGACCGCGTCGAGATCGTGCCGCACGTCTCGTCGGTCGCCCTGGCGTTCGCCCGGCTCGGCGTCGCCTGGCAGGATGCGACGGTCGTCTCGGCGCACGGCCGCCCACTCGGCACGGCCGTCTGGTCAGCGCATGGCGCGACGAAGCTGGCCGTGCTGACCGACGACCTGAACACGCCAGCCGCGGTCGCCGGCGCGCTGCTCGATGCCGGAGCGGCGGACTCTGTCGCCTGGGTGTTCGAGCACCTGGGCGGCCCGCGCGAGTCGGCGGTCGAGTCGACGCTCTGCGAGCTCACGGGCCAGACGTTCGCGGCGCTCAACGTCCTGGTGATTCCGGACCTGGAGTGGGGCGGTCACCCCGGCCAGGTGGACGGCTTTGGCCTGCCTGAGGCCGAGTACGAGCACAGCGCCGGCCTGATCACCAAGCCGGAGGTTCGCGCCGTGAGCCTCAGCAAGCTGCGACTTCGACCCGGCGGCGTGCTCTGGGACGTCGGGGCCGGGTCGGGCTCGCTGGCGATCGAAGCGGCTGGCGTCGTTCCAGGCATTCGGGTCTACGCCGTCGAGCGCTCCCCGAAGCAGGTCCCGATGCTCCGCCGCAACGTCGAACGAGTACCGTCTAGCTCACTGGTCGCGGTGATCGAGGGTGAAGCCCCGGAGATGCTGGCTGACTTGCCTGCTCCGGACGCTGTGTTCATCGGCGGCAGCGGCGGGCGCCTCTCGTCTATCCTGGACGTCACGCACGCGCGCATCTCCCGGCCGGGTCGGATAGTCGCAAACCTGGTGACGGTCGAAAAGGTCGCGGCCGTCCTGGACTGGGCTCGCGTCCGCGACCTTCAGCCGGAGATCGTGCAGGTCAGCGTTTCCCGTGGCGCCGAGATCCTGGGCATGACCAGGCTTCAGGCTGAGAATCCGGTCACGATCGTGACGATCGCCGTATGACGCACATCCGAACGGCGCGGCTCAGCGGCGTCGGCGTCGGGCCGGGCGATCCAGAACTGCTGACGTTGAAGGCGGTCCGTTTGATCCACGGTGCCGACGTCGTCTTCGCGCCGGTCCGCCGACCCGGCGACCGATCTCTCTCGCTGGAGATCGTCGCCGAGCACGTCGACGGGCGCCGCCAACGGGTCGTCACCGTCCCGTTCCCTGAGAGCCAGGACGGCGAATCGTGGGAGTCTGCCGCCGCGCACGTTGCCGAGGAGCTCGGCACGGATCGGCACGGCGTGTTCCTGACCGAGGGCGACCCGCTCCTGTTCGGCAGCTTTGGACACGTCGCCGCGATCGTCCGAACGTTGCGACCGGACCTGGAGATCGAGATCGTTCCTGGCGTCTCGTCGGTCACGGCGGCAGCAGCGGCGGCCGGCGTTGCACTCGCCGACTACCAGGACCGCCTCGCCGTGGTGCCGGCCACGGCGCCCCACGACCAGATCGAGCGTGCCCTGGTGGACTTCGAGTGCGTCGTGTTGCTCAAGGTCGGCCGCGTCCTCGGCGAGCTGCTGGCCCTGTTGGAGCGGCTCGGGTTGGTGGAGCGCACGGTCTACGTGCGGCGCTGCGGCTGGCCGGACCAGCAGGTCGTCACGGACGTCCGAGCGCTGATCCCCAGTCCGCCACGCGACTATTTTGCCCTGCTGATCGTGCGACGGAGGTAAGGGTGGGAACGTTTCGAGAGCCGCGCGGCGGCATGGTGGTATTCGTCGGAGCGGGACCGGGTGACCCCGACCTACTGACCGTTCGCGGTCGCCGGATCATCGAGCAGGCTGACCTGGTGGTCTGGGCCGACTCGCTGGTCCATCCGGGCGTCGCGGCGCTCGCGCGGCCTGACGCCGAAGTGCTCGGCAGCGCCACGATGACCCTCGAGGAGATCAGTCAGCGGATGATCGAGGCGGCTCGCGCCGGCAAGCTCGTCGCCCGCGTGCAGAGCGGCGACCCGGCGATCTACGGCGCCATGCACGAGCAGATGGTGCTGCTGGACGCCGCCGACGTCCCGTACGCCGTCGTCCCGGGCGTGAGCGCGGTGTTCGCTGCCGCGGCCGCCCTCGACGCGGAGCTCACCGTGCCCGAGGTCGCCCAGACCGTCATCTTGACGCGCCTCCCGTCTCGAACGACGATCCCCCAGCAGGAGCAGCTCCGTGCGATGGCGGCACACGGCGGCACCATCGCCCTCTTTCTGACGATCAGCGTGGTCGAACGAGCCGTCGCCGAGCTGATCGCCGGCGGTTACGCCGAAGACACGCCGGCGGCCGTCCTGCACCGGGTGAGCTGGGAAGACGAGACGATCATTCGGGGCACGCTGTCCGATATCGCGGCGGCCTCGCGTGCCGCTGGTCTCACCCGGCAGGCACTGATCCTGGTAGGACGAGCGATCGATCCACAGCTGCGCCGCGCCGCCGCCGCCAACCGCTCGAACCTGTACGATCCGTCCTGGAGCCACGTCTTCCGCCTCGCCGAGGGCCGCGGTCGCAGTCCGTCTTCATCGTCTGGAGTGGCCGAGCGTGACCAGCCGTAAGGAGCGCTCGGGAGTCGCCGTCATCGCGGTCACTCGCCAGGGAACGCTGCTCGGAGCCGAAATCGCGGCGTCACTTCGAATCGCCTTCGCTGACTATCCGAGCGTCGCGACGGTGACGCTGCACGTCAAGTCGCAGTGGCAGGAGGTCGCTCCACCTGATGCCGTGACCTTCGAAGGGCGCCTTCGCGATCGGGTCATGGAGCTGTTCCCACACGTCGACACGCTGGTGTTCGTACTGGCGGTCGGCGCGGCCGTCAGGCTTGTGGCGCCGCTGCTCGGCCGCAAGCAGGACGACCCGGGTGTGATCTGCGTCGACGACGCCGGACAGTTCGTCATCCCGGTGCTGGGCGGCCACCAGGCCGGGGCGAACTGGGTGGCGGAGATCCTGGCGGACGCAATCGGCGCAAAGCCGATCGTCACGACCGCCAGCGAGGCGAACGAGCTTCCCGTGCTCGATCGTCTCGGGTACTGGGAAGCATGGTTCGTCACGTCGGCGCCCGAGACCGTCAAACAGGTGAGCGCCGCGATCCTGGCCGGAGCGGAGCCGATCGTCTACGTGCAGCCCGACCGATACAGCAGCGGCGCCGATATCCCAGCGGCGTGGCCGCGTGTGGATACCCTCGAGGAGCTGCGGGGCCGGTCAGGTCCGCGCATCGCCGCTACGGACCGTCTGATCGACCCCTCGATTGTCGAGGATGGCGGGCCGTTGCTGATGTACCGACTCCGTTCGGTGGTCCTTGGCGTCGGGTGCAGTTCGGATGCGCCGGCCGACGAGGTCGAAGCGCTCGCCCGCGCCACACTCGCCGAGGCGGGACTCTCGCTCGAAGGCGTGTTCGCCATCGGGACGATCGATCGACGTCGCGACCACCCTGCGATCGTCCACCTGGCGAAAGTCGCCAACGCCGCCCGCTTCGGGTACACGGCCGAGAAACTTGCCGCCGTCTCCGATGTGCCGACACCATCGACAGCGGTTCTGGTTCACGTCGGGACGCCGAGCGTCTGCGAAGCTGCAGCCGTACTTGCCAGCTCGGACAGCCCGATCCTCGTCCCGAAGCGGAAGTCTGCGCACGCCACCGTCGCGGTCGCCCAGCTTCCGCCACGCCCTGCGCGAGGAGGCAAGCTCTGGCTCGTTGGAATGGGGCCTGGACCGCTAGACCTGATGACCCCACGAGCGCGCCGGGCGATCCGCGAAGCGGATGCGGTGATCGGCTATCGAGGCTACCTCGACATGCTTGGTGAGCTCGTCGCTGCCTCTCACCTGCATCCATACGAGTTGGGCCAGGAGTGCGATCGGGCCGTCAATGCTATCAGGCTGGCACGCGAAGGCTCGAACGTCGTCCTGGTTTCCAGCGGCGACGTCGGTATCTACGGCATGGCTGGCCTCGTCTACGAACTGCTGGAGGAGTCTCCGCGCTTTGACGGCGAGGAGCCGCTCGAGGTGGAGGTCATTCCGGGCGTGACGGCGGCAACG
>Ga0209382_10004912_pt1 | contig 17563 bp, 17 predicted proteins | sample SoiMetdeltSBSDD5_FD_187599 | JGI IMG/M metagenome (GOLD analysis project Ga0209382, IMG submission 187599) | Bulk soil microbial communities from a Populus tree surrounding site in Tennessee, USA - Soil MetaG P. deltoides SBSDD5 (SPAdes) (version 2) | ecosystem: Environmental > Terrestrial >...
CAGCCTCGCGCCGTCGAGCAGCGTCGTGGTCTCGAGGCGGCAATCGTGACCCAAGCACCACGACGCGATGGTGTCCTCGAGCGACTGGATGTTTCGCCCGTAGTACGCGAACTCGTAACTGCTCATCGAGGTTTCCCGCGCCTCCGCAGTAATCGATTTCCTACCTAAAGTGACAACGACAGAGACCGGTTACAGCAAAGCAGATGCCGCGTGCGCAGGCCGTCAAGTTCGCGGAATGCCGGTGCGTTCCGGTGTCACGGGCGCAACGCTGATGTGTCGACCGTCAACGGGCCGTCGGTGGACCCGACGCGCCACGCGGCCCCCTCTAGTCGAGCAGCCCGAGCCCCCGCGCGACCCGCTCGGCGGTGATCGGCAGCCGCGTGATTCGCACACCCGTCGCGTGCTCGATCGCATTGGCGATGGCCGCGGCCGGCGGCCCGATCGGCGGCTCGCCGATGCCGCGCGCGTTGAATGGCCCGAGCCCTTCGCCGGACTCGATGATGACGGCGCGCACGTCGGGGACGTCGGCCGCGGTCGGGATCAGATACGTGGCGAACGAGGTCGTCAGATTGATGCCCTGGTCGACGACGACTTCTTCCATGATGCCGTAGCCGAGCCCCTGCACGGCGCCGCCCTGGATCTGGCCCTCGACCGATTGCGGATTGATGGCGCGCCCGACGTCGTGCGCGGCGGCGAACCGCAGCACGCGCACGACACCGGTCTCGGTATCGACCTCGACTTCGGCGGCGTGCGCGCCGAACGTGTAGTCGGGGAAGACCTTCCCCGAGCCACGCGCGAGGTCGACGGGCTCGCCGGCCGGCGCGTGATAGACGCCGAGATGGCTGCGCGACACACCGGCGCGCGCGCACTCCGCGAGCAGACGTGGGATCGGCAGCGTGCGGCCGTCCGGGGTCACGACGTGATCATCCTCCATCTCGAGTGTGTCTGCGTCCGCGCCCACCATCGTGGCCGCGACGCGGAGTAGCTGCGCCCTCAGCTCACGCGCGGTCTTCAGCACCGCGTTGCCCGACATGTAGAGCTGCCGGCTCGCCGTCGTCGTGCCGGCCAGAGGCGTGAGCGCGCTGTCCGAGACGTGCACGGAGATGCGCGAGAGCGAGACGCCGAGCACCTCGGCGGCGATCTGACAGAGCGACGAGGCCTGACCGCCGCCGACGTCGGGACAGCCGCAGCGCACGACGAGGCTGCCGTCCATCTCGAAGCCCAGCCACGCGCTGGCCCAGTCGTGCAGCCAGACGATGCGTCCGTATGGCTGGAGGTTGCACGCCAGTCCACGACCGACACGCAGGTGCGGCGCGCGCGGTTTCGTGGGCGAGCCGAGCGCCTCCCACGCGCGCTCGGCGACCTCTGGGATCGCGACGTGCGTCTCGATCACCTGGCCCACCGGCAGCGTATCGCCGCGGCGCAGCGCGTTCAGGCGACGGATGGCGACGGGATCGAGGCCGAGCGCGCGCGCCACGCGATCCATCTGGGACTCGTAGGCGAAGACCGTCTGCATCGCGCCGAAGCCGCGCATGGCGCTGGTCGGCGGGTTGTTCGTGTAGGCCACGCGCGCGTCGACCTCGACCGCAGGCACACGATAGGGGCCGGCGGCCGTCACGGTGGAATAGAGCAGCACGAGCGCCGAGAGATACGCGTAGGCGCCCGCATCGGCGAGCAGCTCGATCTGCTGCGCGACGATCTCGCCCCGCGCGTTGGCGCCGGTGCGATAGCGCAGGCGATACGGATGGCGCTTGGCGCGCGACAGCAACGACTCCTGCCGCGTCCAGACCATTTTCACCGGGCGCCCGGTCTTCAGCGCCAGCAGTCCGAGATAAGCCTCGACGGTGACGTCCTCCTTGCCGCCGAACCCGCCGCCGAGATAGGTGCCGATGACGCGCACGCGGTTCTGCGGGACCTGCAGCACCTCGGCGACGTCGCGGAAATGCTCGATGACCTGCGTGGACAGCCGAATCGTGATCACACCGTCGGAGTCGATCCACGCCACCCCGGACTCGGGCTCGAGATACGCGGCGTCGACCATCTGCGTCGTGTATTCGCCCTCGACGACGACGGCGGCATCCCGCAGCGCCGTCGCCACGTCGCCGCGCGCGACGCGCCACTGCGCGAGCAGGTTGCCGCCGCCGTGCACCGCCGGCGCGCCCGGCGCCAGCGCCGCCTCCGGCGAGAAGACGCCGGGCATCGGCTCGTATTCGGCCTCGATCGCTTCGACGGCTGCGCGCGCCTGCTCCAGCGTTTCGGCGGCGAGCAGCGCCACGGGCTCGCCTTGATGGCGCACGCGGTCCTCGGCCAGCACGTGAAGCGTCGCGCGCAGCGGCCCGACGGCGGTCGTCTGACCCGGCACGTCGGTCGACAGGGTGTTGCGCGGGACGTCCTTCGCGGTCAGCACGACGGCGACGCCGGTCATCGCCTCGGCCTTGGCGGTGTCCAGTCGCACGATCCGCGCGGCAGGGTAGGGCGAGCGCAGCACGACGCCGTGCAGCATGCCGGGCAGCGCCCAGTCGGCCGCGTACGCCGTCGCCGCCGCGACCTTGTCGCGCGCGTCGTGGCGGACGATAGGCTGTCCGACGATACGGAGGCTCGGCCGTGCGGCGACAGCGTCAGTCATGCGCCCGGACGTACGCCTCGACGGCGTCGACGATCTTGGTGTACCCGGTGCAGCGGCAGAGATTGCCCTCGAGCGCGGTCCGAATGGCCTCGCGATCGGGACGCGGCTCGCGCGCGAGAAACGCGAGCGTCGTGAGCAGCATACCCGGCGTGCAGAAGCCGCACTGCACCGCGCCGTGGCGGAGGAACGCCTCCTGCAGCGGATGCAGCCCGCCATCACGCTCCAGCCCGCGCAGCGTGAGCACGGCGCGGCCCCGCAAGCCGGCGGCCAGCACGAGGCAGGCCGACACGGGACGGCCGTCGAGCAGCACGGTACACACGCCGCACACGCCCTCGTCGCAGCCTTCCTTGACGTCGAAGATGCCGAGCGTGTCGCGCAACAGCTCCAGCAGCGTCTGGTTGGGGCGCACGTCGACCTCGCGCGGCCGCCCGTTCAGGACGAGACGCGCGATCATCGGCGCGCGCGCTCGACGGCGCGCACGAGCGCGCGCCGGCACAGCACGCCGGCCACGTGACGCCGATAGGCGCCGGAGACGAACGCGTCTGACGGTGGCGCGAGCCCCTCGCGCGCCACGCGCGCGGCGCGCGCCAGTGTCTCGGTCGTCGGCTCGAGGCCCCGCAGCGCGTCCTCGGCGGCGCGCGCGTGGACGGGACGATCACCGACGCCGCCGAAGGCCACACGCGCGTCCTCCACGTGGCCGCGCCGATCGAGGCTGACGAGCGCGACGACGACCACGATCGCGAAGTCGCCGGCGCGGCGCGACAGCTCCTCGACCGCCCAGCCGTGCGACGCCATCGCGGGCACCTCGACGGCGGTGACGATTTCGCCGGGCGCGAGCACGGTGGTGAGCGGGCCCGTGAAGAACTCGCGCGCTGCGATCGTGCGCCGGCCCGACGCCGACGCGACCTCCAGTCGGGCGTCGAGCGCCGTCATCACCGCCGGCAGCTCCGCGGCCGGGTCCGCGTGCACGAGGCTGCCGCCGACCGTGCCCAGCGTTCGCACGCGCACGTTGCCGATCAGCCGTGCCGCCTCCGCAAGCACCGGGCAGCGGCGCGCGAGCTCCGCCGACTCTTCGAGCTGGTGATAGCGGACGAGCGCTCCGATGCTGATGCGGCCGTCGTCGTGCGCGATGTCGCCGAGCGGCAGCCCGTTGATGTCGATCACCACGCGCGGCCGTGCGAGTCGATAGTGGAGGATCGGAATCAGGCTCTGGCCGCCGGCGAGTACCCTGGCGTCATCGCCGTGCTCGCGCAGCAGGCCGAGCGCCTCATCCAGCGCCGCCGGCGCCACGTACTCGAACGGATGCATTACCCGCGCTCGGACGGGTCACACATCCCAGCCGCCGTCGACGGTGATCGACTGGCCGGTCATGTTCTGCGAGGCGTCGGACACGAGGAAGACGACCGCATCCGCGATGTTCCGCGCGGTGGTCACGCGGCGCAGCGCCATCTCCTGCACGTACTCCTCGCGCACCTGCTCGGGCGTCCAGCCGCGCTTGCGCGCCTTGTCGCGGCAGAGCCGCTCCATGCGCGGGCCGTCGACGATGCCCGGGTGCAGCGCGTTGACGTTGATGTTGTAGGGGCCGACCTCGAGCGCGACGGTGCGCGTGAGCCCGCGCAGCGCCCACTTGGACGACGAGTAGGACGCGCGCAGCTTGTAGCCGCGCAGTCCCGAGCTGCCGCTGATGTTGACGATCTTGCCGTAGCGCTGCGCGATCATCGTCGGCAGCACGTGCTTGATCGGCAGGAACGTGCCCTTCACATTGACGGCCAGCACCTCGTCCCAGTCTTCGCTGCGGATCTCCCACACGGGCGTCTCGACCGGGCCCGTGACACCGGCGCCGTTGACCAGAATGTCGATGCGCCCGCCGAGCGCGCTCTTCGTGCGCTCGACGAGCCGCTGTACCGCCGCCTCATCGGTCACGTCGGTGGGCTCGACGAGCGCAGTTCGGCCCAGCTTGTCGATGTCGCGGGCCAGGTGCTCCAGCGGCTCACGCGCACGCGCGGCAAGAGCCACGTGGGCCCCCTCGCGCGCGAGCGCCAGGCAGATCTCCGCGCCCATGCCCTTGGCCGCGCCGGTGACGATGGCCACGCGGCCGTCGAGACTCGGACTCATGCGGACCTCCGACGCTGCGCGATCCACCGCTCCATCTTCGCCTGCAGCACGCTCAGCGGCATGCCACCTTCCTCGAGCACCGCGTCGTGGAACGCGCGCAGATCGAACGACGCGCCCAGCTTCGCCTCTGCCTTCCGCCGCAGCTCGAGGATCTTGAGCTGTCCGATCTTGTAGCCGAGCGCCTGGCCTGGCCACGCCATGTAGCGCTCCGCCTCGCGCTCGGCGTCGTCGCGTGGGCCACCCAGGTAGGCGATGGCCCGCTCGCGCGTCCAGCCCTTGGCGTGCAGGCCGACGTCCACCACGAGGCGCTTGGCGCGGAACAGCTCGGCGCCCAGCATGTTCACGCGGTCACGACGGTTGGTGTACACGCCGAGCTCGACACCGAGGCTCTCGGCATAGAGCGCCCAGCCCTCGCCGAATGCGTTGTACCAGGCGAAGCGGCGAAAGGCCGGCAGCGTGCCGTTCTCGCGCTGCAGCGCCATCTGCAAATGGTGGCCGGGCACCGCCTCGTGGAGAAACAGGTTGCGCACGACGGGTGCCGGGCGCCCTTCGCGCACCGCGGCGGCGTTCAGATAGAAGACGCCGGAGCGCGAGCCGTCGGGCGATGCCGGCACGTAGCTGGACGGCATCGAGCGCTCGCGGAACGCCTCGATCGGACGGATCTCGAAGGCCGCCTTCGGAAACCGGCCGAACAGCGACGGCAGCTTGTCCTCCACCGTGCGGCGGAATTCGCCGTAGGCCTGGAGCAGCTGGTCGATGTTGGCATAGCGCGGCAGCGGCGCATCGCCGCCGGCGGCGATCTCGGCCTCGAGCCGCGCGATCTCGCGCGAGATGCGCGTCACCTCACGCTCGCCGAGCGCGAAGATCTCGTCGGGCCCCAGGTCGGTCGTGGTCCCGGTGCGGACGGCGAACTCATACATCGCCTCGCCGCCGGGCAATGCTGAGATGCCGAACGTGCGGCGACAGCGCGGGAGGTACTCGTCCTGCACGAATGCGCGGAGGCGTCGATACGACGGCACGATCTGCTGCTCGATCGCGCGCACGTATTTCTCGGTGAGCGCGCGGCGCGTGGGCGCGTCGAAGTCCTTCGGGAAATTCCGGATCGGCTCGTAGAACACGCTGGCGCGCGGGTCGCCGACGATCTGCGCGTCGAGCTGCGGCACCACCTTGACCATCACGTCGTGCGGCTGCGTGATGCCGCTCGCCACGCCGGCGCGCATGTTCACGATCGCGGTGTCCATCCACGTCACGAAGCCGTCGACGCGTCCCAGGAAGTCCTCGTAGTTCTGCCGCGTCTTGAACGGATGCGAGCCTTTCCCCGCGCCGATGACGGCGAACTCGCTCGGCAGGCTGCGCCCGACCTGGTCGACCGGCATGAGGTGCCACGGCTGGCGCAGGCGCTGCAGGCAGGTATCGAGGTTGTACTCGAAGATGTCGCGCGTGACGCGCTCGTGCTCCGTCAGCGCGGCCGTCTCGACGCGACGCACCCCGGCGAGATAGCGGGCGCACAGCGCCGCCAGACCGCTGCGGTACTCCTCGCCGATGCTGTTGGCCAGCACGCGATCGTATTGCCGCAGCCCCATCTCGCTGGCCGTGAACGGCACGTACGGCGTCATCTCGCGGCTGTAGTCGCGCACGAGATCCGCCAGCCGGGGCGCGGGTCCGGTCGGCGAGGACGCGCACGCCTGCGCGATGATGATGATTGCGGCAATCACCGCGGCATACACCGAGGTGCGCGCCGCGGTCATACGTATCCCTCGCGGCGGTCCTGCTCGCGCGCCGCGGGCGCGCGCTCGGCGGGCGCGCCGAACCCGCCGCCGCCGCACGTCTCGATCAGCACGAGGTCGCCGCGCGTGAGGCGCAGGCTCGCCTTGCCGCCGATGTCGCGCGCGCCGGGCGTGCCCGGGTTCAGCGTGATGCGGTACGGCAGCCCGTCGCGACCGCCGTGCACGCCCCACGGCGGCACCACGCGGCGGTCGAGCATGCTGGTGAGCGTCACCTCTGGCGCCACCACGCGGTACGCGCGCCGAAAGCCCAGGCCGCCGCGCTGACGGCCGTCGCCGGCCGAGCCCGTCCGCAGCGCGTGCTCCTCGACACGCAGCGGATACTCGGCCTCGACGACCTCGCTGGGCGTGTTCATGACGTTCGACATGTACACGCGGATCGCGCTGGCGCCATCGCGCGTCGCTCCGGCGCCCTCGCCGCCGCCGTGCGTCTCGTAGAAGATCGCCCAGCGGCCCTCGAGCGTGCGCGCGCCGAAGATGAGCACGCCGGACGTCGCGGGGCCGCTGGCCGTCACGCGGTCGGGCAGGACCGGAGCCAGCGCCTTGAAGATCGCGTCGACCGCGCGCTGCGAGGTCTCGTGGTTGCCGCCGACCACCGGCCGGTCGACGTCGGCGTTGAGCAGATTGCGCGGCGGGACGATGACGTGCAGCGGCCGGTAGCAGCCGTCGTTGGGCGGCACCTCGGGTGCGGCCAGCGTCTTGATCGCGTAGTACACGGACGAGCACGCGATGTAGTACGTCGTGTTGACCGGTCCGCGCGCCTGCGGCGCCGTGCCCGTGAAGTCGAACGTCGCCCCGTCGCCGCGGATCTCTACCCGCACACGGATCGGCAGCGGCGTGTCGTCCACGCCGTCGTCGTCGAGCCAGTCCTCTCCGGTCCATACCCCGTCGGGAAGTGCGCGGAGCGCATCGCGCATCGCCCGCTCGGACGCGGCGTGCAGCGCATCGAAGCAGGCGCCGAGCGTATCGGCGCCGTAGCGGGCGACCAGCTCGCCGATCCGGCGCGCGGCGACGTCGTCGGCCGCGAACTGCGCGAAGATGTCGCCGCGGCGCTCGTCGGGGCTGCGCAGATTCGACAGGATGACGTCGATCTTCTCGTCGTCCGGGCCGTCGGCGGAGAAGAGCCGCACGGGCGAGATGCGCACGCCTTCCTGGTAGGACTCCGTCGCCCACGGCACGTAGGAGCCGGGCACGGCGCCACCGATGTCGGCCCAGTGCGCGAGGTTGATGGCAAATGCCACGACGCGTCCGGACGCGAACACCGGCCGGATCGCCTTGACGTCGGGCAGGTGATTGCCGCCGACCTCGGGCAGATTCAGGAACCACACGTCGCCCTCGCGCAGCCGCTCGGCCGGCACGCGCTTGAGAAATTCCTTCACCGTGAAGGCCATCACGCCCATGTGGATCGGGATGTCGCGTCCCTGGGCCACCAGCCGCCCCTGCGCGTCGGTGAGCGCGGAGGAGAGGTCGCCGGCCTCCTTCAGCAGCGGCGAGCGCGCAGAGCGCATCAGCACGACGCTCATCTCCTCGGCGATCGCATAGAGCGCGTTGCGGACGACCTCGAGGGTCACGGGGTGGACGGTGGGGCTCGTGGTCATGTGCTGGCGCCCACCCGTGCGCCCGATGCTTTGTCGAATACGTGGTACCGCCTGAAGCGCAGCCACGCAGGATCGCCGGTCCCAAGGCGTTCGTCGTCGGCGGTTCGCGCGTGAACCTCGTGCTGGCCGACGCGGATCGTCAGCAGCGCGCCTTTCTCGATGGGCAGCCGCAGCGCGGTCGTGACGGTACCGCGAACGGCATCGGCACGCTCCGCCCTCGACACCTCGACGTCCTCCGGGCGCACGCCAACGCGTACGTCACCGAGCGATCGCCCCGCGGGCAGCTCGGCGGCGTCGACGAAGCTGATCGGCGGGCTGCCGGCGTGCAAATTCAGAAAGCCAGCCACGAACTCGTTCTTCGGCGCATGGTAGATGTCCTCGCACGCGCCGACCTGCTCGATCCGTCCACGATTCATGATCGCGAGGACGTCACCCAGGATCAGCGCCTCGTTGTGGTCGTGCGTCACGTAGACCGTGGTGATGGCGTACTGCCTCAACAAGATCTTGAGGTTGACGCGATATTTCTCGCGCAGGGCCTGATCGAGGTTGGCGAAGGGTTCGTCGACCAGAAACAGCGCCGCGTCACGTGTGATGCAGCGTCCCAGCGCGACGCGCTGCTTTTCTCCGCCCGACAGCGTGCCCGGCTTGCGACCCAGGAGCGCCGTGAGCTCGACGCCCATGAGCTCGCTGGTGCGCTGATATTTCTCACGCGCCAGCGCGCTGAGCTCGGGTGTCCTCTTCCTGAAGAGGAAGTAAGAGAGCACGTTCGTGCGTGATTCGAAGTGTGGATAGAGCGCGTAGTTCTGGAAGACCATGCCGATCCGCCGATCGCCCGGGCGGACCCGGGTCACGTCGACGTCGTCGTAGCGGACTGCTCCCGAATCCGGCGTGATCAGCCCGGCGATGAGCTTCAACAGCGTGGTCTTGCCGCATCCGCTCGGGCCGAGGATGACCATCGTCAGACCGTCGGGAACCCTCAGCGTCAGATTCCGAATCGAGAACGATGCCCCCCGGTGCGGGGCCGATCCGTCCCGGTCGTTGAGCGTCTTGCAGACGTCGATCAGATCGATCCGCGCCACGGTCAGGCCTCGATCACGAGGTTGCCGAGACGATCGGCGGCGCAGCTCTGTCCGGGATAGACGAGCGTCGTCGACCATTCGTCCTCGATCAGCGCGGGGCCAGCGATGGCGCGTCCGGGCGTCAGCGCGCCGCGGTCGTAGCGCGGCAGTGCGACCTCCCCGACGCCGGGGAAGTGCGCGCGTTGCTCGCCGACCACGCCCGGCGTGCCGCTCGGCTCGAATGCCGAGAGCGTGGCCGCGACGTCGGGCGCGCGCGCGAGGACGCGCAGGTTGACGCACTCCACGCTCTCGCCGGTGGCGTAGCCGTAGAGCCGGCGGTGGCGCGCCTCGAACTCCGCGCGCAGCGCCTCGGGCGTGTCGCGCCACGGGATCTCGATCTCGTAGTTCTGACCGCTGTAACGAAGGTCGGCGCTCCAGTGGACATCGATGCGCTCGCGCGCGATGCCCTCGGCGGTCAGCGGCGTCACGCACTGCTCCTGCAGCTCGCGCAGCCGATTCTCGGCCGGCTTGGCGTCCCACGCTTCGAGTCGTCCGCGATACGTTCGCACGGCGTCGTAGCGCAGCGGCGAGACCAGGCAGCCGAGCGCCGAGAACGCGCCCGAGTGCGCGGGCACGAGCACCCGTCCGATGCCCGCCGCGACGGCCAGCGCGCCCGCGTGCACGGGGCCCGCGCCGCCATAGGCGATCAATGTGAAATCGCGCAGGTCGTACCCACGCTGCACGGAGACCAGGCGCAGCGCCCGGAGCATCGCGGCATTCGCGACCTCGATGACGCCGGAAGCCGTTTCGAGCAGAGAGAGCCCGAGGCGCCGCGCGAGGGCATCCAGCGCGTCCCGCGCGCGCTCGCGGTCGAGCCGGATGGCGCGTCCGTAGACACGCCCGGGATCGAGATAGCCGAGCAGGAGGTTGGCGTCGGTTACGGTGGCCTCGACGCCGCCGAGGCCGTAGCAGGCGGGCCCGGGCTGAGCGCCGGCGCTGCGCGGGCCGACGCGCAGCGCGCCCGACGCGTCCACGTGCGCGATCGAGCCGCCGCCGGCGCCGATCGACTCCACCGCCGCCATCGGCAGCCGCACGGGATAGCCGCCGAGCCGACGCTGCGATGAGGTCTCGGCCACGCTGTCGGCGATGAGGCACACGTCGGAGGTGGTCCCGCCCATATCGAACGCCAGCGCGCGAGGAATGCCGAGCGTGCGGGCGAGGTGAGCAGCGGCGGCGACGCCGGCCGCCGGTCCCGACGAGGCCAGCGCCAGCGGCCGCGCGCGCGCCGTATCGACGGACATCATGCCTCCGGCCGAGTGCAGCAGGTGCAGCGTGGCGCCCTCGATGCGCCGGCGCAGCGCCTCCATATAGGAGGACGCGAGCGGCATGACCGCGGCGTTCAGGACCGTCGTGCACGACCGCTCGTACTCGCGAAACTCCGCGTTGATATCGCTGGATACGCACACATGTTTGAAGTGGCGTCCGAGGTGCTCGCGAAGCGTCCGCTCGTGCTCGGGGTTGGCGTAGCTGTGCAGCAGGCACACGGCGACGCTCTCGACGTGCTCGCGCTCGAGGGCCTCGACCAGAGCGGGGATCTCGTCGATCTTCAGCGGCGTCGCGATCGCGCCGTCGGGCCCCACCCGCTCGGTGATCTCGAGCCGCAACCGCCGCGGCACCGGCGGCGGCGGCTTGGGGGCGGCCTTGAGATCGTAGAGGTGCAGGCGGCTGGATCGCGCGATCTCCAGGACGTCGCGGAACCCGCGGGTGGTGATGAGCCCGACGACGGCACCGCGACCCTCGACGATCGCATTGGTGACGATGGTCGTTCCGTGCGCGACCGACGCGAGCGGCTCACCGCCCGCCAGCGTCGACAGGCCATTCATGACGCCGTCGGCGGGGCTCGCGGGTGTGGTGGGAACCTTGCCGCTGGTCAGCCGGCCCGAGGGCACGCGCACGACGACATCGGTGAACGTTCCGCCGACGTCGATGCCGACGCTGCTGCCCATCATGCGCGAGAGGCTAGCACGGTGTACAACGGAGGCGTCCTTCGGATTGGAGGTGCAGGATGGCGATCCAGCTCGACCACGCGATCGTCCCGTCTCGCGACAAGCACGCCGGCGCCAAGAGTCTCGCCGCGCTCCTCGACGTGCCCTGGGGGGAGTCGCTCGGGGAGTTCGTCGCGGTGTTCGTCAACGACGGCCTGACGCTCGACTTCGCCCAGCGCGAGGGCTTCGAGCGCCACCACGTCTGTTTCCGCGTGTCGGACAGCGAGTTCGACGCGATCTTCGGCCGGATCAAGGCGGCCGGCATCGGCTACCGGAGCCGCCCACACGGGGAGAACGATTTCCAGATCAACACCCGCCTGGGCGGCAAGAACGTCTACTGGGAGGATGCCGACGGCCATCTCTGGGAGATCCTCACCGTCAGCTACGCCCGGCGCGAGGCCCCGGAGCTGACGGCTCGCGGATGACGCAGAGAATGTTTGGTCTGCGAGGGAGCGGGTGAGAGAGTAGGGCCGCGCTCTCACGCGCAAATCCTCGCGGAGGTGACGAATGGCCGGTAAGAAGAACTTCGGAGGCTATGCGGTCAAGTTCGGCGGACGGACGGAATCGCTCGAGTCGATCATGGGTGACAAGCCGATCGGCCCCGCTGAGATGACCAAGAGACTCTGGGCGTTCATCAAGAAGCACCGGCTCGCCGGCAAGTAAGCTCTTCGCGTTCGACGGGCGCGAGGCGGGCGCCGAAGCCGGGCACCCGCCTCACGCGCTCCCCTTCCATCGTTGGTGGGCTATCCCCTGCATGTATAGTCTTGGCATGCTCGCGTCTCGATCGCTGAGGCTGGTCGTCTGTGTAGCCGTCGCGTGGCTCGGTCTCGCGGGGCCGGCGGTCGCGGCGAATATCCGTGGCGTCGTCGTCATGACGGGCACCGTCGTGCCCAAGAAGCTGCCGGTGACGATCGACCAGTACGTGTGCGGCAAGGAGAAGCCCGGCGAGGACCTGGTCGTCGGTCCGCAGGGCGGCGTCAGGAACGTCGTCGTGTGGCTTCAGACGCCTCCGCCCGGCACGACGTGGCCGAACGCGCCCGTCAAGGTCGAGATGGACCAGAAGGGCTGCGTGTTCGTCCCGCACGTCGTGCTGGTGCCCGCGGGCGGCACGGTGGAGTTCCTCAACAGCGACCGTCTACTGCACAATCTGCACAGCGCCAGCCGCGAGAACCCGACGTTCAATCGGACGCAGCCGCGCGGGCGCGTGATTCCGGTGACCTTCAGCAAGCCCGAATTCATCCAGGTGAACTGCGATCTGCACTCCTGGATGCGGTCGTGGGTCGTGGTCGCCGACCACCCGTTCTACGCGCTCAGCAACGACGCCGGCGAATTCGTGCTCCCGAACGTCCCGCCCGGCAAGTACGTGCTGCAGATCTGGCAGGAGACGCTCGGCATCACGAGCCGTGACGTGAGCGTCGGCGCCGACGATGCGCGCGTCACCGTGGAGCTCAAGGCGCCACGCTGATCTGCTTGGAGGCCTCCCACGACGCCGAGTGGGTGGGCTCCGCGAGCGCACGCAGGCGTCCCCCCTCGTCGAGCGCGATCGTGAAGGTGACCTTCGGCGCCGAGAACACCGGGTGCAGGTAAACGCGGGCGATCTCCGCGGTGTCCTTGTAGAGCGCGATGTAACGGATGTGGTGCTCGGCCAGCGAGGGATGCTCGCCGCCGGCGCCGACGTTGACCGTGACATCGAACCACTGCCCGCGCTTCACGGAGCCCGGCGCGGAGATCTTCGGGGTGTGCTTCGGGTCGTAGGAGGTGTGCGCCCCCTTGAACTCCGGCGTGAACTGCTCTTCCTGTCCTGCCCGCGTCGTGCCCGCCAGCGCGAGCAGCACGCCGAGGAGAACGACGATAGTCGTGGTCCTGCGCATGGGTTGTCTCCTCTCGCTCAGGCTTCGGGCACGATCTCGCGGATCTTCGCGAGCAGCTCGCGCGGGCTGTAGGGCTTGGCCAGATACGCCGTGGCTCCGGCGGCCGTCGCTTTCTGGTCGTCGCCGCTGAGCGCGAAGGACGTCACGACGATGATCGGCACCGCGGCCGTTCGCGGGTCGCTCCGCAGCTGGCGCGTGGCGTCCAGCCCCGACATCTTCGGCAGCTGGATGTCCATGAGAATGAGGTCCGGCGGCGCGGCGAGCGCCGCCGCGACGCCCTGCTCGCCGTCGACGGCTTCCCGCAGGCGGTAGGTCGTCTTGGCGAGCAGCTGCCGCACGATCTTGCGGTTGAACTCGTTGTCCTCGACGTAGAGGATCGTCTTGTCACTCATACCGTGGCCGTCCGTTCGACTCGCAGCGGGATCGTGAAATAAAACGTGGAGCCCTTGCCGAGCTCGCTCTCCGCCCAGATCCTTCCGCCGTGCATCTCCACGAACTTCTTCGTGATGCTGAGCCCGAGCCCGGTGCCGCCGAAATCGCGCGTGGTCGTCGTGTCCACCTGACGGAACTCCGCGAAGATCTCGTCGATCTGCTCGGCGGGAATCCCGATGCCGGTGTCGGACACGCGATAGCGCAGCTGGTCGTCCTGCCGGTCCACACCGACGCTCACGCGGCCGTGATGCGTGAACTTCAGCGCGTTGCCGACCAGGTTCATCAGGCACTGCGTGAGGCGCTTGGCGTCGCCATAGGCTTCGGGCAGCCCCGGCTCCACCTCGGCGACCAGGTCGAGGCCTTTCTCCTCCGCGATCGAGCGCAGCGAGGCCCGCACGGTGGCGACGATGTCCTCCACCGCGTAGTCGCCCAGCGAGAGCTCCATACGACCCGCCTCGATCTTCGACAGGTCCAGCACATCGTTGATGAGGCGCAGCAGGTGCTTGCCGTTGGTCTGGACGTCCGCCAACGGCTCCTTGAGGTCGGCGGGAACCTGGCCGTACAGATCGTCGAGGATCATCTCGGTGAATCCCAGGATGGCGTTCAGCGGCGTGCGCAGCTCGTGGCTCATGTTGGCGAGAAACTCGGACTTGGCCTGGCTCGCCTGCTCGAGCTTCAGATTCAGGGCACGCAGTGTGTCGGCCGTCTGCCGCTGCTCGGCGTCCAGGCGCGCCAGCTCGCGCGCCGTCTCGTTCAGCCGCGTGGCGAGCGCGCCGAACTCGTCGCCGTTGGGCACGTCGACGGTGCCGCCGAACTTGCCCGCCGCCACGTCGCTCAGAAACGCGTCGGCCGCGCGCACCGGCAGGATGAACGCCCACGAGATGACAAACCCGCCGATGAGCGCGAGCGCGACGGAGGCGACGGCAAAGGCGCCCATGACGATGAGCGAGCGCCGGTTCGCGCTCTGGATGCTGGCGCGCAGCTCGCCCATCCGCTGGTCCTCGTGCTGTGCCACCACGTGGACCAGGTCGTCGATCGAGCGGTAGAGCGGATCCTCGCGCGTGAGCTGCAGCTCGGTGGCCGCGTCGATCTTGCCATCGCGCACGAGGTTGGCGATGTCGGCGACGATGGTCATCGCCTCCTCCTGGCCGGATCGGATCTTCTGGATGATCTGGCGCTCGGCGTCCGGCGCCTGCTGCTCGATGCGCACCAGCGTGTCGTTGAAGCGATTGTTCTCGCGCAGGATGTTGGCCAAGGCGGTCTCGTCGCGGACGATCAGCGCCATTCCCGTGAGGTGCATCTGCATGGCGAGCGAGTGCTGCAGCTGCTGGGACAGATCGACGCGGCGGTGGGCCTCGTCGAGCCAGTCGGTGTGCTGCGACATTCGCCGGATGGTCTGGACGCTGAACACGCCCATGACCAGGAAGAGCAGGGTGACCAGGAGGAAGGCGGCGAGCAGCTTTCGCTGGACCGACGTGCGGAGGCGTGCCACGCCGCGCACGAGGATGCCCAGGGGGGAGCGCAGCAGGAACGCCGCAAGCGGATCGGTACGTTCGAACCGCATTTTCAGCGCGAGTATACTCCTCCGTCGTGAGGAGCCCGGCGTGCATCCTGGTCGCCGACGACACACCCGCCAACGTCCGCATGCTGGAGACGCGGCTGCGCCACGAGGGCTACGAGATCGTGGTGGCCCGTGACGGCGAGGAGGCGCTGGCGGCGGCGCACGAGGCGCATCCCGACCTCATCCTGCTCGACATCATGATGCCCAAGCTCGACGGCATCGAGGTGTGCCGGCGCCTCAAGGGCGATCCGATGTTTCCCTTCACGCCGATCATCATGGTCACAGCGATGTCCGACACGAAGGACGTCGTGGCCGGATTCGAGGCGGGCGGTGACGACTACCTCACCAAGCCCGTCGACCACCAGGCGCTGTTGGCGCGGGTGCGGTCCATGCTGCGGATCAAGACGCTGCACGACACGGTCCAGACGCAGGCGCGCGAGCTGTCCGAGTGGAACGCGACGCTGGAAGAACGGGTGGCGAGCCAGCTCGCCGAGCTCGAGCGCGTGGGCCGACTCAAGCGGTTCTTCTCGCCCCAGGTCGCCGACCTGATCGTCCGCGGCGACACCGACGATCCGCTCTCCTCGCACCGCCGCGAAGTCACCGTCGTGTTCATCGACCTCCGCGGCTTCACGGCGTTCGCCGAGACGGCGGAGCCCGAAGAGGTCATGAGCGTGCTGCGCGAGTACCATGCGCGCATGGGAGAGCAGGTGCTCGCGTACGAGGGCACGCTCGAGCGCTTCACCGGCGACGGCATGATGATCTTCTTCAACGATCCGGTGGTCGTGCCGAATCCCGTCGAGCGCGCGCTGCGCATGAGCGTGGCCATGCGGGAGGCCATGGACGATCTCGCCGCGCAGTGGCATCGCAAGGGATTCGCGCTGCACATGGGGGTGGGCATCGCGCAGGGCTATGCGACCATCGGCGCCATCGGCTTCGAGGGCCGCCTCGATTACGGCGCTATCGGCAGCGTGACGAACCTCGCGTGCCGGCTCTGCGCCGAGGCCGCGGCGGGACAGATCCTGATCAGCCAGCGCGCCCACGCGACAGCCGGCGAGCTCGTCGACGCCGAACCGGCCGGTGATTTCCAGCTCAAAGGCTTCCAGCGTCCTGTGCCGGCCTACAGCGTGCGCGGACTGAAAGGCTGAGCGCTGGGCTGGCTGCAGGAGAAGCTGTTCGAGCGCCGCATCGTCTTCGTCACCGGTCGGCTCGACGAAGCGCTCGCGGCTCAGGCCGCGGCGCAGATCATGACGCTGGATGCATCGAGCGACGCTCCGATCGATGTTGTTTTGAGCAGCGCGGACGGCACGCTCGAGGCGGCCTTCGCGCTGATCGACGTCGTCGACGCCGCTCACGCGCCGATTCGCCTCCGCTGCCAGGGGCAGGTGGCCGGTCCCGCCATCGGCGTCGTGGCCGCCGCGGATCGAGCCCGCTTCCTCGACGCACGCGAGGCCCTCGACTATGGGCTCATCGACGCGGTCCGTTCCTGAGCGGTACAATCCCGCGCGCCAAGAAGGCCGACCACGCGAACCGGGGAGGATGCCATGGCGGACAGTCTCTACAAGCGCCTGGGTGGTTACGACGCGATCGCGGCGGTGGCCGACAACCTGCTGCCGCGGCTGATGGGCGATCCGCAGCTCGGTCGCTTCTGGAAGCATCGCGGCGAGGACAGCGTGCGCCGCGAAAAGCAGCTGCTGATCGACTACCTCTGCGCGTCCGCCGGCGGACCGCTCTACTACGTCGGGCGCGACATGAAGGTGTCGCATCGCGGAATGGGAATCAACGAGCGAGACTGGCAGGTGTTCCTCGGCCACGTCAACGCCACGCTCGATCATTTCAAGGTTCCCGGCCGGGAGAAGTCCGAGGTGCTCGGGTTCGTCGAGAGTCTCAAGAAGGACATCGTTGAGTGAGGTGACCGAGCCGCACGCGGCGCGGCTGCTGCGCGCCTATCAGGCGCAGGAAAAGCGCTTCGTCGAGCGTCGCTTTCCGCTGCAGTTCGCCCCCGAGGTGCCGGCGCTCCGCGAGCTGTACAGCCAGGCCAAGGGCTTTCGCTGGAATCCGGAGACGGACATTCCGTGGGATCGCTTCGACCCCGCGCGCTACGGCACGACGACGCGCGAGGCGGCCCGCCGCACGTGGAGCCGGCGCGCGTGGAGCGTGTATCCCGGGCTCAGCGAGAGCACCGCACTGCTGATCCGCTTCTGCCTGGAGTCCGGCTCGCTCGGCATGGACGCCAAGCTCTTCCTCTCGTTTCGTCCCGCGGAGGAGGCCAAGCACCTCGAAGTGTGCCATCTGCTGGCGGAGCGGTTCGGCGGCTACGAGCCCGATCCCGGCGACGCCGGGCTCGTGAGCGCGAGCAATCATCCGTTCGCCCAGGCCGCGCTCGATCCTGACGTGCCCGTCGAAGCCTGGATCGCCGCGCTCGGCGCGCTCGACGATCAGCTCGATCTGAACCTGTGTCTCAGCCATCTGCAGC
>Ga0209382_10004913_pt1 | contig 17560 bp, 12 predicted proteins | sample SoiMetdeltSBSDD5_FD_187599 | JGI IMG/M metagenome (GOLD analysis project Ga0209382, IMG submission 187599) | Bulk soil microbial communities from a Populus tree surrounding site in Tennessee, USA - Soil MetaG P. deltoides SBSDD5 (SPAdes) (version 2) | ecosystem: Environmental > Terrestrial >...
CGCGCAACTGGTTCCAAATTCCTAACAGTTTCGATCAGCCGGCCCAAGACCAGAGACAGAAAGTGGTCACCTTCAATCTGGCACCCGGATATCAGCGCACGTTCAATTCGAAAATGCTCATGACCATCAATCCGTTTCTACGTCAGGACCGCGTTCACTATTATCCTACTCCGGACGTCAGCAACGATTCCCCTGCGACCGTTTCGCAGCATCGTCGTTTAACCAACTGGGGAGTGCGGGGAGACGTCTCTTACACGGCTGGTCATCACAACGTAAAAATTGGTGGTCAACTCACGCAGACACGTCTACAGGAAGCCTTCGCTCTCGGAATCACAGATGCTGCGTTCAATCCGGTTTGCTTGAACGCCGCCGGAGATCCTCAGGCTCTTCCTGCCGTGAATAACCCGGTTCAGTGTGGGCCGCGCGGCTTTGTGCCAAATCCCGATTTCAACGCGGGCCTGTTACCTCTGGACTTGGCGCGCGGAGGGTCTCTATTTCAATTTGCAGCTGCCGGAAACGTGAATCAGTATGCAGCTTACATTCAAGATGCGATTACGATTGGCCATCTCACGGTGAACCCCGGAATACGTCTCGACCGATACGATGGCGTCGAACGGATCAAGGATACACAGGCGGAACCAAGAATCGGCATCTCGTACCTGCTCGATCGCAGTCAAACCGTCTTTCATGCCGGCTATGCTCGCACAATGGAAACTCCCTACAATGAGAATCTCCTGGTTGCGACATCGGCTGACGCATCTGCGCTAGTCGACGCATTCTCGGAGGCCGGACAAGCGCCGCTCAAGCCGGGCCACCGGAATCAATACAATGTCGGCCTGCAACAAGCATTGAGCCGATTTGTTCAGATCGAAGCGGACTATTTCTGGAAGTACACGAATAACGCCTACGATTTCGGCGTTCTCTTCAACACTCCGATCGCATTTCCGATCACATGGTCGAAATCCAAGTTGGACGGGTTCTCCGTTCGTCTCAGCTCGATAAACATTCACGGACTCCAGTGGTACACAACCATGGGGCACAATCGAGCACGATTCTTTCCCGAAGATGACAGCGTCTTCAGGATCGATCATGACCAGAATTTTCAACAGACTTCCAATGTCAGGTATCAGTGGAAGAAGACGGGCCCATGGGCGGCAATCACGTGGCGGTACGACAGTGGGCTTGTCGCGGGATCGGTCTCAAATCTGGGCGATGCGCTCGAATTGACCGCGGCGGAGCAGTCCGCCATTGGCTTCTTTTGCGGCAGCGCATTTGCAACTCGGGACAGCGGAATTAGCTCATGCAATTCCAATTTCGGTGCCACGAGATTGAGAATACCTGCTGAAGGAACGGCGGATGACGATCGGAACCCAGCGCGCATCGCACCGCGACATATCTTCGACCTGGGCATCGGCACAGACGACCTTCTGAGACACGGCGAGGCGTCGCAAATAAAGATAAGGTTTACGATATCTAACCTTACAAATCGGATTGCGCTTTACAACTTTCACTCCACTTTCAGTGGCACTCACTTCATTGCGCCTCGAACGTATACCGGCGCAATCGGGTTCGTTTTTTAATTTTTGATCAACTTTGGGAGGCGTAAGCGGCGTCGGAAACGGCCGCTTACGTTCCCGACTAATTCCCGGTGACCAACACGGAGACCACCAGAATTAAGAGAGCGCGCCGCAAGCAGTAACCTGCCGCCATTCCCTGCGAGATAGGTTTCGTTGGCAATTCCTGAATTGTCATAATCGGCGGGTATCAGTCGGTGCCTTCAAAGCACGGCAAGCTTTGTTAGGGATGGCAAGGCCGCCGGGCTTGTGCCCCAGCAACCTGCCGAGCGCAACCGGCGCAGGATTCGTTTCGGGTTTTTACTCAACAGGAGTAGAGTTGAGTCGTTCCGCTGATGGGCTCTTACGATTGCTTAATCGTTTATTCATACCGTCATCATTCCGTTGCGTGTAACTAGGAGGGTGAGCGTTTATGGCCCATCAATGCGTGTCAATCTGGAAATGTCAGTGTGGACTTCACCTGAAGGCCGTCACGACATTCGATATTGATGATCCCCAACACTGCGCTGTCCTGTGTCCGAAGTGTGGGATCGAGCGAAACATCGATGGGAGTCAGGTCCTATCGGTGACCCAGGAGTTCGGCGAGTCTGTGGGTGCGGTCTGAATCTTGGATTGATGTCCCCCGATCGGAGACCAGCGGGCTATGAGTGTTTCTTGGTGCTTCCTTGTGGCGGGCCTATCGGGCCCCGCAACGCTTTTCGGTCCTAACGTGATCGCTTCTGTGGTTTCGGCGGCGCGGATCGTCTCGGGTTCGCAGCCGCACCGGTCGCGGTTCCCCCTTCGCCTCTCATAACAATTCGTCCGTTTACTATCGCGGCTTTTTCGCCCGACTCAGTGAGGGCCTGGGGGCCCCTTTTTTGAACTGTGTCCGCAATTAATGATTCGTTTATCAGACTGACCCTCTCGCTTAAATGGATTGCCCTCCTACGCTATAATTCCATCTAATCTCAATTCCAGTGGCAGTTTGGTGCGAGGCAGGCGTGAATCGACCGCAGTAGACTGCCTTGACTTCATGGTCGGGATATTTGCGCGGGGGTGGCGGTGAAGAGCGGAGATGCATCGACAACGTCGCAGAAGCGGATTTCGGCGGAACTTGATGCCATGATCAGGCTGCACAAACTTAGTGCGCTATCGGTAACCGAGCACGATCTGGGAAAGATCCTCTGCGAGATTGTCGACGTCGCAATTGACCTTACCGGTGCCGATTTTGGAAACATCCAGCTCATAGATCCCGTTTCGTCCGAGCTTACGATGGTGGTCCAGCGCGGATTTCCGCAGTGGTGGCTCGCCTTTTGGAACAGCGTTCCCAGCGGGACGGGTACTTGCGGTGTATCGGTGGAGCGGAGAGAGCGCGTCATTGTTGAGGATGTGGATCAGAGTCCCATCTTCAGCGGGCCTACGCTGGAGGTGCAACGCAAAGTGGGCGTGCGGGCAGTTCAGTCGACGCCTCTGGTGTCCCGATCGGGTAAACCTATCGGGATGTTTTCGACGCATTACAAAAAGCCTCATCGGCCGAACGAAAGCACGTTGCGGTTATTGGACCTACTCGCCCGTCAGGCGGCCGATATCATCGAACACGTTCAATACCTAGCCGCATTGAACGAAAGCGAAAAGCGGCTTCGTCTCGTTCTCGACGCTTCACGAGCGGGCTCCTGGACGCGGGATGTCCGCACCGGTCGCGTCGATTGGGATGATCGCTTCCGTGAGATATACGGTTTCAGCGCGAAAGAGCCGGCCTCGTTCGAAACCTGGTTGGGTCGCTTGCACGAGGAGGACCGACCGCAGGAGCTCGACCTCTGGGACCAGATCCTGCACGCGACGACGCACGACAATTTTGACACCACGTTCCGCATCGTACGGCCCGAGGGGACCGTCTCGTGGATACAGAGTTTGGGCCAAGTCCATCGCGATGCCGACGGACAAGTAGTGCGGCTCACCGGACTGGAACTGGATGTCACTGCCCGCCGGCGTGACGAGGAGGCACTGCGCTGCGTTTCCGCAGAGCTGCGACAAACACTTCACGTGGCAGCCACCGGGCTGACGCATTGCAGCAGAGATTTGCGTTATCTGTCGGCGAACCCCGCCTATGCCCGATGGGTCGGTCGTCCATTGGAGGAGATCATCGGCAGGCCGATTGTAGAGGTGATGGGTGAGCCGGCATTCGAGATTGTTCGGCCACGCATTGAGCGCGTTTTGCGTGGGGAGACAGTTGAGTACGAAGACGAGGTGCCCATCGGGGGTCTCCGCAAGTGCATTCGCGTCGCCTATACGCCGGACCAAGACGCCTCTGGCAACGTGATTGGCTGGGTCGCTTCGATCATGGACATCACCGAGCGCAAGCGGGCGGAGGAAGCAGTCCGACAGCAGGCAAGCATGCTCCGTCTTTCGTTCGACGCGGTCATGGTGTGGCGGTTCGACGGCGTTATCGAAAGCTGGAACCTTGGAGCGGAAACCCTTTATGGTTTCGCGGAACGCGAAGCAATCGGCCACGATCCCCACGACTTGCTCCACACCGTTTTCCCGGTTTCGTGCTCCGACACCGAAACAATTCTGAAGGATGAGGGCAAATGGGAGGGTGAACTCCGTCACCGCACTAAGGACGGCCGGGAGGTAATCGTCTCTGCCTTGCTCCAGTGCATCCGCGACGACGGCGGAACCGTTCGCGTTTTGGAAATCAATCGGGACATCACCGAGCGTAAACGGATGGAGGAACAACGGGCGGAAGAAGAGCGGCGTAAAGACGAGTTTTTGAGTTTGCTGGGTCACGAACTCAGGAACCCGTTGGCGGCCATTTCCGCCGCCGTGCAGTTGCTCTCCGAGAATGTGAGCGGCGAGAAGCGTACCTCCCTGAATGGAATGATGGACCGTCAAGTGAAACTGATGCGGCGTTTGCTCGACGATCTTCTCGACCTTGGCCGAATCACACACGGCTACATTCAATTGAAGAAGGAGCGTATTGACCTTGCAGAGTTCCTCCAACATATAACCGAGGTAACTCAACCGACCGCAGCGGAACGCGAACAGGAATTGATTCTCCGGCTGCCCTCCGAAGTCGTGACATTCAAGGCGGATGAAGCACGCCTCGAACAGATCGCAATAAACCTGCTGAACAACGCTTCAAAATATACGGCCCAGGGGGGCAGGATCGAGTTTTCAGGTACGAGAGAAGGCTCCGAGGTTGTTCTTCGCTGCAAGGACAACGGCCGTGGCATACCGGTGGAGATGCAACAGAAGATCTTCGAGCCCTTTACTCGTGTCGGGCCACTCTCGGACAGCCGTGGGGAGGCAAGCCTTGGCATCGGTCTCACGTTGGTCAAGCGACTCGTGGAACTGCATGGGGGGAGCATCTCTGTCGAGAGCCGCGGGCCCGGCACAGGAAGCGAATTCTTGGTGCGGCTGCCGCTGGAACCGATCCTACCTGATCAAGCCGTGGCACCAGAAACGGAACCCTCGTCTACATTGGGGCGGGGGCGCTCGATCGTCCTCGTCGAAGACAACTCTGATGTGGCCGGAACAATGGTGGTCGCTTTCGAACGGGCTGGATACCGAGTGACGCGTTTCATCGATGGCCCTTCGGCTTTAGCGGGACTTTCGAGTCTCAAACCGCATGCCATTCTCCTCGACATCGGACTCCCCGGTATGGACGGATACGAACTGGCGGCGGAGTTGAGAAAAAGGCGAAATTTACAGCACGCGCTATTCATTGCGATTTCTGGCTTCAAGAGACGACAAGGGGACGAAGCCGCTAACGATTTCGATCACTACTTCAACAAGCCAGTCGATCTTAGCTCGTTACTGAAACTCCTTGGCTCAACCCCAGCTCAGACGGGACAAGCGATGGACGCAACAGCAGGCCCGTCACCCGAAAAGACCGCGCTTCGGGTGTTGCTGATTGATGACCATGCTGCTTTTGCGGCTGCAATGGCCGAATTGTTGAGCCGGGAAGGCCTCGTCGTTCAGACCGCTCTCTCAGGCGAAGAAGGGCTAAAATTTGCTTTGGACTTCCGGCCGCAATTGATTCTCTGCGACTTAAATCTACCAGACATGACGGGCCAGGAAGTGATCCGGCAACTGCGCTTGAATCCATTTGGCCGTCACGCATATTCGGTAATTCTCACGGCCCTATCCGACGCGGAGATTCGCACATTCAACGAGGAGGCCAAGAAAATAGGCGTCGATGAGTTCATCTCCAAGCCCCTTACGGTCCAGGATATCCATTTTATCGTGGCCAAGCTGAAGCGGTAACGCGTCCACCAAAATTCAAGCGATCCAAAACAACATTTAGACTTCGGCAGTTCCCCGCACCACGGACCGCACGTTGGGTATTCGGAAATATTCCTAAGAAATTTCGTGAACCTTAAACCTGGCTTTGGTACGGTACCTCCGCGGAGAGAGGCTTCCCAAATGGAGCATTTGTCAGTATCGCGACTCATTACGCTAAGCAGAGAAGCCGCGGCCATAGTCGTCGACTCCCAGGAGTCACAAACACCTCAAGAACTGCTATCAGTGACTGCAAGTCTTGCGGCGGTTCGCCGAAAAACGTCGGAAAGATAACGTGCGACGAACAGCCGAGACACGACCTGAAAGTTGAAAACGTAAAGCGGGCGCGTGCATTGAAGGATTCAGAATGCATCGTTCGCATTCGAACCCGGCGCCTGTCAGGGATGGCAGGTGTCGGCCTATCTTGTTTGGAATGAGTGGACCTGGAGGGGTTCGAACCCTCGACCTCATGACTGCCAGTCATGCGCGCTCCCAACTGCGCCACAGGCCCGTGAAAGACTTTTCATCGTAACGGAAAGGAAGAGTTCGGGTCAATCGGCTGTTTCTACGCCGGCCGCCGGGAGACATCTATAATGACCGCATGATCGTGCCGCCTCTCGTCTATCTGGTCGTCAGCATCGCGTTCTGGCAGTTAGCGAACGCGGTGTTTATGCCGGAGTTGCTGGCGAATCGATTATTCGAGCTGCTGCCGGTTTCGTTTATCGAGCGGGGCGTGCAGCTGATGGGGCCGCTCGCCAAGCAGCTTGCCTTTGCGAACATCGCGCTCCTTTATTTCGGCGCCTATTTTGTTTTCGCCCTGTACTGGGATCGGCTGCGACAGACTTTCGGCAGCGCGTTCTACGCGGCGTTTGCGCTGTGGTGCGGCAATGTTCTGATCCTCTTTCCAATCGCCGATAAAGGCGTGTTCGGCTACAAGCTGCCGCAAGGGCCGTTCTCGGCCAGCCTTTTTCTGTTCGCCGCGCATTGGATTCTCGCGCGCATGTTGCAGATGCAGACGCCGCGCACGCAGCCGATGAACACGGCGGCGCGGCGGGTCCTGATTCTCGCCGCCGCCATCGGAGTACTGGCTGCTGCCAAGCGCGCGTACGATACCTGGTTTCGGCCGGCCGGAAGAATCGAGAGGGGCAGTGGAACGTTCCCGGATCTGACAGGGCTCAGTAAAGAGATCACGCCGGCAGACGAGTTTTACACCGTGTCCAAGAATTCCGTCGACCCTGTCGTCCGCGAAGCTGCGTGGAAACTCGAGATCAGCGGGCAAGTGAAGAACCCGGGTTCCTTCACGCTGGAAAATCTTCGCAAGATGCGAATCCTCTCCATGTATGCGACGCTTAGCTGCATCAGCAACGAAGTCGGTGGCAGTTGGACTGGGAATGCCCGATGGACGGGCGTTCCACTACGCGATCTGATCGAAGCAGCGGGCCCTGACGGACGCGTTGAAGACGTCGTGCTGTATGCCGAGGACAGTTACAGCGACAGCATTCCTCTCGCGAAGGCGATGGATCCCTTCTGCCTCCTGGCATACGAAATGAACAACGAGCCATTGACGACGGCCCACGGATATCCACTACGTCTGATCGTGCCGGGAATCTACGGTATGAAAAACGTGAAATGGATTCGCAAGATCGAACTACGGAAGGATGATTACCGAGGGTTCTGGCAGCAACGCGGCTGGGACGACGACGCTCCTTATAAGCTGATGTCGAGAATCGACGTGGCCCGGAACGGCGTCGTGGCCGGTATCGCTTTCGGCGGAGATCGCGGCGTCAGCGCCGTCGAAGTGAAGATAGGCGATCAACCCTGGCGGCAAGCGGAATTGCGCGAAGCGTTGTCGCCGCTGAGCTGGGTTCTCTGGCATCTCGAAGCAGATGTAAAAGGTAAGTCGGTGACCGTCAGAATGTTCGATTCCGAAGGACAGATGCAGACCGCCCAACCGCGGCCGCCGTTTCCGGACGGAGCGTCGGGGTTCCACACGCTGACGGGAGAGTGAAGCGGCTTAGCCATTAGCGATACCCAATCCGCAATTTCCACTATCCTTATAAATTTTACCTATAGATGCGTTGAATTTTAGGAGACCAGTTCAGCTGAACGGGCGTTATCCAGAGGTTCGACGCTATCTATAGGGAAAATTTATAAGGATAGTGGAAATTGCGGATTGGGTATGGCTAATGGCTTAGCCGCACCACCGCAAGAATAGGCTAGGAATCCGGCTTTCCGCTCTTCTCCACCCGCCCGCGCAACGAGGCGTGGTGCAGGACCATCAGCCAACGGTCGTCCTCAAATACAAAGATGTTTGTGGCATATGCCTGGGCATGACGCATCTCTTCGTTGACAGTAGTGCTGATCTCGGTAAGGCAGGTCACCCAGGCGACGTTTCCCTGAACCTCGACGGAAACGTCCGACACTTTCACGCGCATGAATGTGGTGTTTCGAAAAATCTGTTCCCAGCTGGCGCGAATATTGTCCCAGCCGGCAAGCCGGTTCCAGTTCGGCTGGACGCAGATGGCGCTTGCATCGGTCGCCCACACCTCTTCCATCAGATCGACATCCAGGCTTTCGAGTGCGAAGTAAAATTTGAGGTTGGCTTCTACTACCTGTTCCGGATCGGTCATAGGCCTAGCGCTTGTTTATCACAATCGATTTGGCTAACCAAAGACCTTCCGAAATCGGTACCAGCTCAGCGAAAAAATGATCGTGCCAATGATGGCCAGAGCCAGCGCCTGATCCCATAATTGAGCGAATCCGAGACCCTTCATGATGACGCCTCTGACGATGACCAGGAAATAGCGCATGGGCAGGATGCGCGTGAATGCCTGCATCGCTTCCGGCATCGATTCGATCGGGAACATGAAACCCGAGAGAAGAATGTTCGGCACCATTGCGAACTGAGCGCTGAGCGCGGCCTGCTGCTGCGTTTTCACGACGGTCGCAACAATAATGCCCATCCCAAGCGATACGACGATGAACAACAGGATGTAGCCGAACAGCCCGACCATGCTTCCCGCGATCGGTACGCCGAACCAGAATGTTCCCGCAGCGAGGATCAGCATCGCGTCAAACAGGCCAATAACCACATACGGCAACGTTTTACCGACAAGCATTTCGCCGGCGCGGATCGGCGTCACCATCAACTGTTCGATGGTTCCGCGCTCGCGCTCTCTGACAATACTGAAAGCGGTCAATGGAACCATGACCTCCATCAGTAAAACGCAGATGATTCCGGGAACGGTGTAGTTGATGGCTCTCAGCGACGGATTGAACCAGACGCGTTCCTCTTGTTGAATTCCGGCTTCGATCAGGCGGAAGCCGCGCCGGCGAAAGTTGTATTCCAGGAGGTCGTTGTTTTCGGCGGCAATAATACCGCCTGCGTACCCGAGGGCGATGGTTGCCGTGTTGGAATTCGAGCCGTCCACCAGCAATTGAATTTTCGCAGTGACTCCTCGGCGCACATTTTGCGCAAAGTCGCTGGGGATAACGAGGCCCAGCATGGCGCGATCTTTGTTGATGGCGTCTGTCATCTGGTTGAGATTTTCAACATGACCTTCGACGGTGAAGTATCCGCTCGCGACGAAGCGTTCGATGAGCCGGCGACTCTCAGCGGACGATGCATAATCGAGGACGACCATCGGCAGCTCACGAATTTCGGTCGCAACAACGTATCCGTAGATCAGCAGTTGGATCAAAGGCGCCAACACAATCATGCGTTTCATGCCTGTATCTCTGCGGATCTGAATGAATTCCTTTTGAACGATCTGAAAAATACGTTTCAGCATTGTCAATCCAGCGTCTTCTTGAAACGTCGGACGGCCAACACCATCACGGCGATGCCGAAAAGGATGATGTAGAGCAGCGGTTGCCAGAAAGATTCAAGGCCGAGTCCCTTGAGGTAGATGTCCCGGAGAATCTCGATGAAATACCGCGCCGGCACGATGACCGTTATTACTTGAAGCACGTACGGCATTTGCCGAATGGGAAATATGAACCCGGATAGCAGAATCGACGGCAGCATCGAGAGCATGATTGCCGTGAACATGGCGGCGATCTGCGTTTGCGTCGTTGTCGAAACCAGAACGCCCATTCCGAGAACACCCCACAAATAGAAAAACGCAACGACGAACAGGAGCACAACGCTGCCTTTGATGTGAACTCCGAAGATGAAATAGCTCGCGAGGACGATGATCAGGAAATCCAGATACGCGAGAGCAGCGTAGGGCAGGACCTTGCCTACCATCAGTTCATAACGTTTGATCGGTGATGAGACGATCTGCTCGATCGTTCCTTGTTCCTTTTCTTTAACGATCGTCACAGCAGTCAGCACTGTGCCGATAATCATCATGATGACGGCGATGATTCCCGGAACGATGAACTGCACGCTCTTCAGTTCAGGATTGAACCAGATTCGTGGTTCCATTTCCACCGGGGGAACGCTCAGGTTCGTGCGCTGGATCAGGGACTCCATCTGGTTCAGCATGATGAACGAGGAGTACTCCCTGGTGATCGAGGTGAAGTAACTGAGGGATATCGTCGCCGTATTGTTATCTGAGCCGTCAAGAATGACCTGGACGGTCGCCTCACGGTTGGACGAGATGCGCTCTCCGAAATTTGGCGGAATCACCATTCCAATGCGAGCGCGTCCGCGATCGATGTCGTCCTGAAGCTCGTCGTAGTTTTCGGCATGGCGCACGATGCGAAAGTAGGTGGATTTGGAGAACCGCTCGATGTACTGCCGGCTATCTGTGCTGCGATCCTGATCCAGAATCGTCATCGGAACGTATTTGACGTCGTACCGGATTCCGAACCCGTACAGGATCAGCATCATCAGCGGAAAGATGAACACCATGTAGATCGTCGCCTTATCCCGGCGGATCTGTATGAACTCCTTTCTGGCAATCGCGAGCAATGGTGATCTCATATCTTTTTTGAAGCCGCTTTAGCGGCGACAGTCTGCCAGCCCCCGGCTTCAGCCGGGGGACTCTTTATCGAGCCGTGCCATAAGCCCCGACAGGGGCGAAAGCCGTCGGGTATCCGTTCCGAATCACGGCTTTCGTGCCTCCGGCGCTGATGTTTTGCGCTTTTGTCGCTATCCCCCGGCTAAAGCCGGGGGCTGGCAGACTGCCGCCGCTACGCGGCTAAAGCCCTCTACTGAATTCGAATTCTTCCTCCGTTATTCACTACTATCTTCCGTTGATGGCCCTTGCGGTTGGTTAGCGTGAATGTCGCGGTGGGCGAAACGTTCCCCAGCGGGTGAAATTCCGGACGCGCGTTGGCTGCCACCATGATGCCTCGGGGCACGACGACTGCTTCGGCAAGCATCCACGTGGGATCCTGACACTCGATGGCATACGCCACCGTTGAGGTCACACGCAGGCGACAGTCGCGGCTTTGGCTGATCGCGCGGATTCGTGCCGAATGCATCTTCGTGACGACGTCACGCGCCGCAGAAGTCAGAATGTAATCCTCGCGGGTTTCCATGAGTCTTGGAACAGCAATCATCGTTATGGCCGAGATAACAGCAAGCGAAACGCAGGATTCGAGGAGAGACATGCGCTTGTCCTTTCAAAGCGCGAGGGGCTCTTACATCCTATCGTTGCCGCGTCATCACGGAAACAAAAATGTCCTCCAGCGACGGCGTAATTTCCCGAATCGAGAAAACACGAAGCCCGGTTTTCGCGGATAACTCCCGAATCGTTTTCGTCGCGAGTTCTGGATCATGCACGGTCAGATGGAGAGTATTCCCGTACATGGCGACTTCTTCGATACCAGGCTGCTTTTCGAGTAGCTCGATCCACTTGAACATCGACTCGCAATCGAGTTCCAGAAGGCGCGCGTGAAAATACTTCTCTCGTAACTCCCGGGGCGACCCTGACGCGACAATCTTTCCCTGATCGATAAGTGACAGCCAGTCGCAGTGTTCCGCTTCGTCCATGTAATGCGTCGAGACGAAGACGGTCACGCCCCGGTTGGCGAGATCGTAAATGAGCTCCCAGAACGACCGTCTTGAAGTCGGATCAACGCCGGCCGTGGGCTCGTCGAGAAAGACGATTCGCGGTTTATGCACGACGGCACAAGCGAGCGCCACTCGCTGACGCAAACCGACGGACAACGACGAGCACAGGCTTGAAAGCACCGTCTCCAACCTGCAAGCCTGGATCGCCCACTCCACCGACGGAGCCGCATATACCCCGCCGAAGAAATTCAGGTTCTCGCCTACCGTGAGGTCCTCGTATAGAGAGAACTTCTGCGACATGTAACCGATAACGGCCTTAATGTCGTGCCGCTGCGTAAGGATGTCGAATCCGGCGACGGTGCCATGGCCTTCGGTTGGAGGCAGAATGCCGGTCAGCATGCGAATCGTGGTGGATTTGCCTGCGCCATTGGGTCCGAGAAAACCGAAGATCTGACCTTCGCGCACGCGAAACGAAATGTGATCGACCGCAACGAAGTTGCCGAATACGCAGGTCAAGTTATCGACAACGACCGACCAGTTCGCCATCAGCGTTTACCCGTGGTGAGCTGAAAGAAGACGTCTTCCATAGATGGTTCGATACGGCGCACCGCCCGCACTTCACGGCCAGCCGCGCTCATCGCCGATCGAATGTCAGCCTCCGCCCGATCGGTCGCGCCGGCTTCAACCGTCACGTGTAGTCCTTCGCCAAAAACATTGACGTCCTCGACGAAGGGAAGGGGTTCCAGCAACTTGCCGGCCTGAAACTTGTTATCTGTGAAGACCTCGAAGATGGCTCCGTGAAACTTCTGGCGTAATTCGTCGGGCGGTCCCAGCGCGATCAATTTGCCATGGCTGAGAAAGCCGACGCGGCTGCACCGCTCTGCCTCGTCCATGTAAGGCGTCGACACGACGATCGTCACGCCGTCCTGCCAGAGATCGAATAGCAGGCGCCAGAGGTCGCGACGCGAAAGGGGATCGACTCCTGTCGTCGGTTCATCAAGAAACAGCAGGGTCGGCGTATGGATGAGGGCGCACGATAGAGCCAGCTTCTGCTTCATGCCGCCGGAAAGTTTTCCGGCCAGACGGTCGCGAAACGGGTCGAGCCGGCTGAACTCCATCAGCCGTTTCAGCCGAGGTCCGCGTTCGTGTTCGGGAACCCTGTAAATGTCCGCAAAGAGTTCGAGGTTTTCCTGCACGGTCAATTCGGTATACAGGCTGAACCGCTGAGAGACGTATCCAGTGAGCGAAACGATTGAAGAGGCATCCGTCCTGAGATCGAATTTGCCGATGTGGCCTTCACCCGCATCGGCGTGAAGAATACCGAGCATCAAGCGGATTGTCGTGGTTTTTCCGGCGCCATCCGGTCCGACCAGGCCGAAGATTTCGCCCTTCTCAATATCGAGCGTCAGTCCGTCAACGGCTGTGACGTTGTGAAATTTCCGTGTGAGGTTTCTTACCGAAACAATCGGCATGGTTTTTGAATGCGGTGAATCATGATTCGGGCGAGGCTAGTCCCCTCCTTCGCGAAGGAGGGGTGGCTGCGCCATGAAGAAAATGACCCCGTTCCTTACTGGCGCAGACGGGGTAGTTGTTTCAAGCCACCGATTATCAAAACCGTTCGGGGGATGAATCAGCGGTAGCTTAAAACAACTACTCTTTTATTGCTGCGCCCTATCGGGTTTGCGCGCTCCGCGCCCCCGTCCGCTCCTTTTAGAGGATGCTTCGCAGCATCTTTTTTAGGTCGCGTCCACCCCTCCTCCGCGAAGGAGTATCCAGAGCTGTCCTGCTGGCCAGCGCCATAACAGTAAGGAACAGCGCCTGCCGAAAACAAAGGACTTACAGGCGCTGTTCCTTGAGAGGGGAATACGCCTTCTTTCAACTATCATCACGAAAACGACATTCGGCGGACCATCGAAAACCATATACAAAAATTAGCGAATCGTGACTTCGGCATCGGCAGGCATACCGGGTTTCAACTTTTGGCCCGTGCCACCGAGCGAGACCTTAACCCGATACACCAGCTTGACGCGTTCCTCCTGCGTCTGAATGGTCTTGGGTGTGAACTCCGACTCGGAGGAAATGAAAGTCACCTTGCCTTGGAACGATTTGTCGGGAAAGGAGTCCACACGCACGCTTACTGGTTGACCGAGACTTAGCTTTCCGTACTGCGTTTCAGGTACGTAGATGTTCATCCACAAATTATCGATGTCACCGACAGTGACAACCGGAGTCCCGGGGTTTACCACCTCGCCGTTCTCTACATTCTTGAGCAGGATGACGCCACTGATTGGCGATTTCAGTTCCGTATATCCCAACTGCGTCTTCGCCGCATCGAGTTGCGCATGAAGCTCGCGTTCCCTGGCCTTTGCTGCTTCAAGGGCCCGGCTCTGCATCTCCACTTCTTTCCGGCCGGACTCGGCAATGCCGACTCCCGCCTGGGCTGCGCGGAGCCGTGCTTCGGCTTCGGCAACTTCTTCTTTGCGGGCGCCTTCTTTTGTCAGTGCGAGGCGTTCTTTCGCGGCGTTCAGCGCGGTTTCAGCGGAGATGTAAGCGGCGCGAACGGCGTCCAATTCCTGGCGTGAGATCACGTCGCGTTCGGCCAGCCCGGACATCCGCTGATAGTCGCTTTTGCGGCGATCGAATTCCGCCTGGGCCTGTTCGACCGATGACTCCGCGACGCGAATTTCCTGCGGTCTTGAACCTTCTCTCAGCCTTTCCACCACCATGCGAGCGGCGTCAGCCTGGCTTTGTGCCTGCCGGATCTGGTTTTCGACGACCCCGCGTCGCAAGTCCAAAGCCGCTGCCTGCTGGGCTGCCTGGCTGATGATCGAGTCGAGGGATGCCTGAATCTGTTGCACGCGCGCGTTCAATTCATCCGGTGACAGGCGGCCAAGCAAGTCACCTTCTTTGACGGTTTGACCCTCGCGGACAGGGAGTTCCGAAACGCGGCCGGAGATCTGAAAAGAGACGTCGACCTTGGTGGCCTCGATGGTGCCTGATGCCTTAAGTACATTTTCAGGTTCGCGGGGACGCAGGAAATAGTAGGCGAGGCCGGCGATGACGACGACAGCAAGAGCAAGAACAGCGAACCGAACGCGCGACCGCATATTTATTGATTGTAACCGATATCAACCAAAGCACGCCGGTTGCCGGCTCTAGGCTATAATCCAGGCCCAATGAAACGGCTGTTTGCGGTGGCAGCCGCCTGTCTGGCTTTTGCCCTGGTGGTTCTGCTGCTGTCCTGGACCACGTATTTCTCGCAGTTCAATTCCAGCGCATTCGACTTGACTCTCCGAGTTGCCGGGGAAATCAAGCCTGCGAGTCCGACCGTCATTGTGGCGATCGACGAAGAGAGCGTTCGACGTGTCGGCCGCTGGCCATGGACGCGCGACAAACTCGCTGTACTACTCGATCGCATTCAGGGAGGGAAGCCGCGCACCATCGCTCTCGACGTGCTGCTCGACGACAGCACGGACGAAGCGAACGATCGCGCCCTTGCCGATGCGATTTCGCGCGTTCCGTCCATCGTGCTTGCGGCGCGCGTCCAGACGGACACGAACACACCGCGGTGGTTGAAGCCCAATCCGATTTTCCTGCAACAGCATGTGCGGCTCGGTCACGTGCATACGGATCCCGACGTATTGGACAGCGTCATGAGGCACATTGACTCGGCGAAGGCCGTTGCCGGTGTCGGCATGCTCGCGTTTTCGCTGCAGACGCTGGAAGCGGCAGGCCTTCCGCAACCGAAATACAAACCTCAGATCGCCGGAGCAACACTACACATTTCAGAGCCGGTCACGATCCGGTTCGTCGGCGGCCGGCACACCTTCCCACACATCTCCGCGGCAGACATTCTGGAGAACAAGATCGCCTCCGCCGATTTCAAAGACCGCATCGTTTTAATTGGCTTCACAGCGGATGGTGGCCAGGACCAATGGTTCACGCCATTTGCCGCAGACCAGCAAAAAATGAGCGGCGTTGAAATACACGCGAACGCGATCGATACGTTCTACACGTCGCAGCAGATCTCAGCAGCATCCGACATCTGGATGCTCGGCGCGCTGTTCGCGCTCACGCTTTTGCTGTGGTGGATGGATCGACACCGAACACTTGAAGGTTCGCGGTTTTACGTCCTTGCCGTTTTGCTGCTGCCCGGCACCGCGGCTCTCTCGTGGGCTTTAATGAAATACGAGAACACGTGGATGGCGTTCCCGCCAATGTGGGCCGCGATCGTACTTGCCGTACCCGGACTTCAGGTTCTCGAAATCACTCGCGTGAACCGCGATCTGGATTCCAAGATCCAGCGCCTTTCCATATGGGACACATCCACTTCCCGCCGGGACGATGAATGGGACGCTCGGCAAAGAGTTCAGTCGGATTTGCCGGCTGGGACCCACCGTGAGGCGTGGTTGTCTGCGATCCAATCAACCGAAAAGCAGTCCGCAGCCCGAGAATCAGATCGGAAAATGCTGCTGGCTACGCCGCAACGAAATGCACGGTGGCGTCTGCAGGCGGTGGACTTTTTCAATGAAGACCTGCTCCGATTTCTTTCTTTCAACAACGCGATCCTGAGCAGTATCGAAGACGTGATCATTGTCGCGGATCCCTCCGGCCGAGTGGTCTACCAGAACCCTGCGGCGCGCCGGCTTCAGGGGTACGCGGAAGATCCGCAATTTGCGCCGGATTACCTGAAAGGCTTGCTCGACGGGAGAAGCCTGATGACCGCTTTCGCCGAGGCGTTTGCTGGAACCGGAGCTTCAACCCTCGAGTTTGTACCTGGCCACGACGGCAAGCGTCGATACAACGTGACGGTGGCGCCGATCTCGAACTCAGGCGTCGTCGTAAGCTTGCATGATTCCACGGCACAGTTCGATTTGAATCAGGCGAAGAACGACATGGTCTCGCTGGTCTCACATGAATTGAGGACGCCGCTGACGTCGATCCGCGGTTACAGCGACATGCTGGTGAAATACGATCTGGTTGCGGAAAAAGGGAAGCCGTTTCTTTCCACAATGATCGATGAGAGCCGGCGCCTGTCCAATCTGATCCAGTCTTTCCTGGATGTTGCTTACATCGAATCTGGCCGGCAGAAGATCAACGCGACGGATTTTGAAATCGGTCCGATGATCAGCGATATGAACAGCATTCTGGGCCCGCTCGCTGCCGAAAAACGAATTCGCCTGCAGACGCCTCCAGACCTCGAAGGCGCGCGAATTCGCGGTGACCGGTTGCTGCTTTACCAGGCTGTGAGTAATCTTGTCACCAACGCCATCAAGTACAGCCCTTCGGGAACAACCGTTCGTGTGAATGTAACAAATGGCGATGGCCGGATCCGATTTCAGGTTGCCGATCAAGGCTGCGGCATCCCGGCCGATGAAACAGCAAAGGTTTTTGAAAAGTTTTTCCGTCGTGGAAACAAAGAAACCCGGGAGCAAAGCGGTTTTGGGCTTGGGCTGGCCTTTGTGAAAGAGGTTGCAGTCAAGCATGGCGGCGACGTTGTGGTGGAGAGCGAAGTTGGAAAAGGCTCGACCTTCACGTTGTGGATTCCGAATTAAGTCCGGTACTAAATGTGATGGAGCAAACGTAGTCCCCTCGTTCGCGAAGGAGGGGTGGACGCGACCTAAAGAAAATGCTGCGCAGCATCCTTTGAAAAGGAGCGGACGGGGTAGTTGTTTCAAGCTACCGCTCATTAATCCCGAACGGTTTGGATAATCGGTGGCTTGAGACAGCTACCCCGTCTGCGCCCTCTAAGGAACGGGGC
>Ga0209382_10004916_pt1 | contig 17555 bp, 12 predicted proteins | sample SoiMetdeltSBSDD5_FD_187599 | JGI IMG/M metagenome (GOLD analysis project Ga0209382, IMG submission 187599) | Bulk soil microbial communities from a Populus tree surrounding site in Tennessee, USA - Soil MetaG P. deltoides SBSDD5 (SPAdes) (version 2) | ecosystem: Environmental > Terrestrial >...
CCGCAAAGCAGATGAGGTTGAGGCCGCGTTCGCGAGCGGTTTGGGCGACGCCGGTCTCAAACGTGGACACGGCTTCCATCGTTAACAAGCCGATGGTCAGGCGAGGCTGCTGATTGAGACCTGATTGGTTTTTCATTGTTTCACCGTTCAGCCCACCTCACCCCCCGGCCCCCTCTCCTGACGACGAAAACCAAGAGCGTCGTCAGGAGAGGGGGAGCAGAACCGTCTGTATTTCTCCCCTCTCCTGAACACGCACGCGAAGTGCGCGTGAGCGGAGCGCGGTGCCTTTCCGCGCGCAGTCGAAGGATCGTGTTCAGGAGAGGGGCTGGGGGTGAGGCCGAATAGTTACTGAATTTTTTCCTTCTGTTTTATTCGTGACATTCGCGCGGTTTTCGCGTTTTTTGCGGGTTCGTGCTATTCGTGATTGAAAAGCATTGATCTGAGTCACTCTTAGATATGCTATACTCCCCGCCGTCCTCAAAGGGAGTTCTGGATTTATGCGTGTCCTGGTCGTGGAAGATGAGCTCAAAATTTCGGCCTATGTTAAACAAGGGCTGGAAGAACAGGGCTATGTCGTGGACACGGCTGTCACGGGACTGGAGGCCTTGGACTGGGCCGAGACGATTACCTTTGACATCGTCGTGCTGGATATCCTGTTGCCGGAAATGAGCGGCCTGGCGATCTGCCGCGAACTGCGCAAGCGCGGCGTCCGCACTCCCATTTTAATGTTGACCGCCCGCGATACCGTTGACGACCGAGTCGCCGGGTTAGATGCCGGCGCGGACGATTACTTAGTTAAGCCCTTTGCCCTCAAAGAACTCCTGGCGCGGATTCGGGCGCTGACGCGCCGCGCCGCAGATGCGCCTAAACAACCCACGCTGGAAATCGCCGATCTCAGTCTAGATACCTTGACCCATTCCGTCAAACGCGGCGGCCGGATGATTAAGCTCACGGCCAAAGAATATGCGGTGCTAGAATACTTGATGCGCGAGACGGGCCGCGTGCTCACCCGCACGCTGATTGCCGAGCACGTGTGGAATTACGATGTGTACAATCAATCCAACGTTGTGGACGTATACATTCGCAATTTACGCCGGAAGATAGACGACCCCTTTGAGACCAAACTGATTCACACCGTGCGCGGCGCGGGTTACAAGCTTTCCGCCGAGGGCGGTGAGGAAGCGGGATAGTTTCATCTTCTCGAATCTATTTCTCCCCTCACCCCGGCCCTCTCCCCTCCGGGGAGAGGGAGCAGGACTCCCCTCTCCCTTTCAGGGAGAGGGGACGGGGGTGAGGGTGAATATCATGAATTACTTCAACCGCACCACTGTATCCAAATTCTTCGGATGATCCGGGTCAAGATTTTTGCTCAACGCGTGTTCAAAAGCCAGCAACTGCCCCAACGGCAAATAGAGAGTATCGCGAGCGAGTTCGGTGATGCCGGATGCAAAAGTGACTTCCGCCTCTTTTTCCCCGATTGAGAGTATCTGCGCCCCAAGCGCACGCATATCTTCCAGCACCGCCTGCTCAGAACTTTGATTCGCCTCGGATAAGAAGCCGACCATCAACGTGCTCGGCGTGACCATAGATTTGGGGCCGTGGCGAAATTCCATGAAATGGAATGGTTCGCTGTGGCTGAGCGACATCTCCTTCATCTTCAAACTGATTTCACAGGCTAACCCATAGCGCACACCGGCGCCGAGGAAGTAATAGCGGTCGAATTCCGGGGCGCGGCCCAAGCGCGCCATCAGCGGCGCGGAGTCTGCCAACAGCCGCCGTCCAACTTCCGGCAGGCGGGCAAACTCATCCAGCAGATCCTCTCGCTCCGCCCAAATGGACGCCAAGAGCCCGGTCGCCAAATAAAGCGAACTGAAAGCGCGGGTTTGCGCAATGCTTTGCTCCTGCGCCGCCGGAAACACCAGTCCCATATCTCCCAAATTGTCCCAGGCTGAGCGCGAGTAGCAAGATAAGGTGAGCACCGCGCCGCGCGCCTGAGCTTGAAAGCTCTCAATGGCGTTGATCGTCTCGGTTGTTTCTCCGGAGCGGCTGACGGCGACGAACAGCGTGCGGCCCTTCGCCGGGTACGTCACGCTGGGATTGAGCCACAGTTCCGAAGCCGGCCAGCCCCGTGCGGGAATTCCCAAGACCGTTTGAGCGAACGCGGCCGATGCGAGACTTAAATAATAAGTCGAGCCGCAGCCGGTGAAGACGACAGAATCAAATTGACCATCTCGCCAAAATTCTTTCAGCGCCTGCGCCTGCGCCCGCACCTCGGCAATGACCGTAGCCCAAACATCGGGTTGAGAGAGAATTTCGGAGTGAGTGTGTTGACCAGATGACGACATGAGAATCCTTTCATGAGTAATGCGTGAGGCGTGAGGCGTGATTCGTGACACGTGAATTGGTAGCTGGTTGTTGGCTAATTATTGATTAATGACGCTGCGCGTGATTGTTGATTACTTGTCCTGAGCGAAGTCGAAGGATTGGGATTTCGCGCTCTTTGCGGTTGGGGCTTGGGATTTTTCTCCTTTGTCCTTGGCCCTTGATCCTTTGTCCTTCGCCCGTCCACCGTCCTCCGTCTACCGTCCCCTCTCAAACACCACCTCCCCATTCACCACCGTCATTTGCACTTCCCACGTGCCGGAATCGCAGACAATGAGATCAGCCATGTAACCCGGCGCGAGGCGGCCACGTTGATCCGCGAGGCCGAGCGCGCGCGCGGGATTAAGCGTGGCGGTCTTCACAGCGGTGGCGAGGGGCCAGCCGGTCCATTCAATTAAATGTCGAAGCCCGAGGAGCAGTGGACGAGCGGCCCCTGCCAACATTCCATCGGGGCGGCGCGGGACACCATCTATCACAGTTGCCGGGCTGCCAACAACCGTATATTCCCCGTCCGGCAAACCCATCGCGCTCATCGCATCCGAGACGAGCATCAACCGTTCCGGCCCGACCAAACGCGCGACGAGCTTCACAATCGTCGGATCCAGATGAGCGCCATCGGCGATGAGCGCGGGCGCAATTTCCGGGTCCGCTAGTACCGCGCCGACCGTACCTGGCCGCCGATGATGCAGCGGCGGCATGGCGTTAAAAAGATGCGTCGCGTAATGCAGGCCAGCGGCCCGCGCTTTAGCCAAGGTCTCGCCCTCGGCGGCGGAATGTCCCACCGAAACCAGCACCCCGGCTTCATGCGCCAGGCGAATGACTTCTTCTGCGCCGGGCTGTTCGGGCGCTAACGTCAACAAGCGCAAGGTGCCTGCCGCGGCCTCCAAGAATTTTTTAAATTCAATCGCATCCGGATGACGCACTTGAGCAAGCGGATGAACACCACGATGATTGGGATTGAAATACGGCCCTTCAAGATGGCTGCCAAGAATCGCCGCGCCCAGATTCGTTCGTTTCATTTGGTCGGCGATGACGCGCAGCGCAGTAGTAATCGCTTCATGTGTGTTCGTCGTCACGGTGGGCAAGAAAGCGGTAGTGCCCAGTTGCGCGGCCATACAGGCAATCGTCTCCAGCGCCTCCGGCGTCGCCTCCATCACATCGCGACCGCCCGCGCCGTTAACTTGCAAGTCAATCAGACCCGGAAGAATCAAGCACCCTTCAAAATCCAGGCGACGCCCACCGGACCAATCAGGCGCGGCAATCTCTCTGATTCGTCCATCCACATAAACGACAGTCGCCGGTCGTACGCCTTCCGGCTCATCAGGAATGAGGCCAAAAATACCAATGGGTTCAGTGGACATGGAAACCTTCTCGAGCGAGAACGGAAGCGCCGGCGAGCGCGGCCCGGCTTCCTAACTGCGCTAATTCAATCGCGGTGTCTTTGAGTTGCGGCAGCACATGTTCCGCTACCGTTTGGCGAACGGCGTCCAACCAGCGCGAACCAAGTTGAGCCACGCCGCCGCCCAAGATGACGCGTCCCGGATCAAGTAAGTTCACACCACTACTCAAGCCGCGCCCTAACACCCGCGCACCGTTCTCAATCGCTTGCTGAGCCAGCGCGCCGCGCGCATCGGGTTGATTAGCCCACTCGGCGATTTTTTGCAGACTGAAAGTCCCTTTGGGATTAACGGAGTCAGTCTCAAGTGTAACCCCCTGCTCCGCTGCCTGCCGAAGAAAATCCGCGACGGTGGCCGGGCCGGAGGCGAGCGCCTCCAGGCAGCCACGCTGCCCACAGCCACACGGCGGCGCGGTCGGACGACTATCAACGATGATATGTCCGATCTCGCCCGCGACGTTATGCGCGCCAGCATAAAGGCGACCATTGACGTAGAAAGTTCCACCGATCCCGGTGCCCACGGCGACAAAGAGAAAGTTATCTGAGCCGCGCGCCGCGCCAAACGTATACTCGCCGAGCGCATGCGAACGAATGTCATTCTCGATGACCACTGGCAACGCCAGCGCCGTTTCGAGTCGACTCCGCAACGGATAGCCCTGCGCGCCAGGCATATTAGCGGCAAAGCGCATTTCACCGGCGGCTGTGTCTACGAGTCCTAAGACCGCCACGCCGCACCCGCTCGGTTTTTTATCCAGCGCCGAGGCGCGCACCTCGTTGAGGAGAGACGCCAGACGTTCGGCGACGGCTTCTATTCCTTGATCAGCTTGAGTGGGGCGGGACTGTTCCAGGATCACATGGCCGGCGGCGTCCACTAAGGCGGCGGCCATCTTTGTCCCACCCAGGTCACCCGCGAGGGTATAGGTCATGCGTAGTTCTCTTGGCAACAAGCCCCTCTCCGGTAGAAGCGCTGCAGCGCTTCTACCGGAGAGGGAAAAGGTTCAGATAACTTAACGGAGGAAACGAAAGACTAAATCTTCGGACGGAAGGATACCACAAAAGACCAGGAGTAACCCCTAAAGGTTTCCCGAAGCGCCTCATCCCACACTCCAGGATCGCGGGAAACCTTTAGGGTTTGTAAAATCTCTACTAATTCCTATTCCAAGTCGCACTATGCAGCACATCCTGTGAGTAGGCCCAGTAGTAACCATTGGCCAGGATCTTCTCCGGCACAAAGATCACGGTATAGGGCGCTGTCAGGCTTTCGGTGCTGGTGCCAATCGTCCCACCACTGCCGGTGTTATTGCTGAACTTCTTGCCGGCCGCGCCTTCCCAGTGACCGAAGACATTCGCGCCGCTGATCGCGACCCCACTAGCGTTAACAACTTTAAGCGTCGCGGTCGTCGTCGAGCTATTATTGCTGAAGACGATGCTGGCGATGTGCAACGGATTCAGCCCGACGCCGGCCGGGGTGGCCGCGCTGGCTTGAGCGGAAGCGGTGCTCTTGTGGCCCGCGAGATCAACCGCGATGACTTTGTAGTAGTAGGTCGTGCTGGGCACCAGTCCCCAGTCCTTGGCGAAGTTAAAGCCGGACGTCCGGACGAGAGTCGAGGCGCTAGGCGTGAAGCCGCTCGTCGTGCTGCGGTGAACTTCATAGTAATCCACCTGCACATCGTCGGTGCTGCGCGTCCAGTGCAGATCAATCCGCTGCCAGTTCCACGCCCCCGCCGTCAGGCTGCCCGGCGTGCCGGGATTGGCGCTATCGGGCACGGTGGACTGCCAACGGGTTCCGGTGGGAGTCCAGGCGGTGGGCAGAACTTTATACGAGTCAAAGTGGTGAACCGCAATGCCGAGGAACGAAGCATGGCTGTTATAAGCGGCGTAAACCAAATTCAGTTCGCTCTCCATCCAATTACGGCCTTCTTCCTGGAAGGAGATTGTCTCCGGATCACCGGAAGCGGAAATCTGATCCGTCTCCACGCCGATGACTACTTTCTTGCCGATGCTGTCGCCGTAAGCGATCTCGCCCGAGGCGTGATCAATGATCCCGGACGGGCCGGTGGCGACATCCCGGTAGTCCATGATGGCGAGGTAGTCGGTGATGTCCGCGAGATGCTGCGCGCACCATTTGGTCGCGCCGTTCCAGGTAATGTTCTGGCATTCGGAGTTCTCGTCCAGCCAGCGCGGGATGGCCGGGCCGACGTTCAAGTTTTGGCCCGTAGCCGTCTTGCGATCCATCATCTTCTTAACCATGTCCAGGTGTTGAAGTTGAACGATGGGCTTGGTGGGCCATTCCGGCAAGCCATGCGGCTCGATGTCAATATTCACGCCATCGAACTGCTCATTGGCCGCCGAGCTGATATTGTAGTTAAGCACGTTCTCCATCAAACCAATGGCGTTGTTGTGATAGCGGCTGTAGGCCCACATAGGCGCCATGTAGAAGCTGGAGGCCAAGAGTGCGTGGACGTAGTAGCCGCGACCGTGCGCCCAAGCGATGAAGGACCGATAGGCCGCCGGGTTGTCTTTCAGCGCAAACGCGCCATCATATTGATCCGCATAGAAGTAGATGGTCTTGCGCAAGTGAGTGGAAACGGTCGTGTCGTCCATAAATTGAGCCAGCACGTTGCGTGAGCCGGTGTTTTCCAGCAACTGATAGGCGGCCGGTTCCCAGAGCCAGATGGCGCGCTCGGTTTGCTTCAAAGTCGGCGCTTCATTCGTGCCGGTGCCGGTCTTGATGTATTTGGTGAGCGTCGTCGTCACATTGCCATTCGTGTCGGTCGCGCGCGCTTCAATCGAGTGTGTTTTGTTAGTCGCGGGCGCAGCCCAGTTGTAGACGTAGTTACCACCGCTGGGAGTCGCTGCTTGCCAAGCGCCCCAATCTATGCGCGCTTCCACGCTGGAGATTCCCTGAGCGTCTGAGGCAGAGATGGTGACTGGAACGGTGCCGCTAACGGTCGTGCCTTCGACCGGGCTGACGATGGAGGTGGTCGGCGGCGCGTTGGCAGCGATGTTTACCGTGACGTTGACCGGTGTGCCCCAGCGGAAGTAGCGATCGTCAATCGAGAAGCAGCGCACGGTGATTTCTACGTTGCCGGAATACTTCGTCGGCGAGGACGGATTCCAACTGTAGGTCCAGGTCCCGGTATCAAGGGCAGTCGTGCTAGTCATCTGAACGTCGTAAATCGTGCCGGCGTTGAAAGCCACCACCACCTGATAAGCCTTGGTATAGGTTCCGGAGACGGTGATAGTCCCCGTCACATTCGCGCCATTGGCCGGGCTGGTCGTAGCGCAGGCGCTGCCGGATGGCGGCGCGGCTTGGGCCGTGGGGATGGAAACCGCCAGCATGGAAGCGATGACGAGGATATTCATCCAGATTCTTTTGAGGGGTAAGCGAGAAGCTAACATGGTTTATCTTCCTTTCAAAATGTTTTGGATCCCGGGCTTAGACCAGGATTGATACCGGATAGATGGTTCACCAATTTCGTAGCGGTCTTGTCAATAAGACCTCCCTTCGGGTCTTAGACCCTAAAGGTTCCCGCGAAGCGAACCTTTAGGGTCTTTGCCTTTACGTCAAAGTACAAGTGATACTCGAGACAACATTCGCGCCAGAGTCATAGCTTACACCGGTTTTTGTAACGCCCGTGACGTTGATGGTATAGGTTCCGGTCGCGCTGTTGTTAAGCGTGCCTTTATTGAACAAAGCCCAGCCACCTGCGTCGGTCGAACTTGTCAGCGTGGTCCACACCGTCCCATTGGGCTTGACCAGATTGGTCGTCACCGACGCGCCGCTGACCGGGTTGCCGGCCTGATCCACAATCTTGACCCGCCAGTAAATTTTCTCTCCGCGCAGGAAGCCCGGCTTGGGATTTCCGTTGATATCCGTCGTGAGCATGTCCGCCACATGCATCGTCGGTGCGCCGCCAGGCGTGACCGTGGGGGTGGGCGTGTTGGTGGGGCCACTGGGCGTATTCGTCGGAGTCGCGGTAGCGCCGCCCGGCGGCTGGCTGGAGATCACACCGCGATATTCCGCATCGCCATCGGCCGGGTCATCCCAACGCCAGCCCATCACGCCCAGGGTGCCGTTGGGATATGTGGCGCGTTCGGCCTCATTATTGCTCACAGCGGTGTTGACATCCGCTTCCGTCAGTAAGGTCGGGTCAAAGTTGGGACCGACGCTGAAGCCGACGACGACCGGCGCAGCCGGCGTGAGCCCGTTGGCCTCGACAATATCATCGTGTGCATTCGATTGGATGCTCGCCGGCGAACTGTAGTAATACATGCCGATGTAGCCATCGGCAAAGCGGACGCTGTTGTAGGAGGTAAAGTAATTCACATCGCCGGAATAATTTGGATTGGAGCCGCTGATGCCATTCGCTGTTTTCCAGGCCGCATCGCACGAATTATTGCAGTTGTTAATTAATACAGCTGGGTCATTCAGCACGGGAATCAGCTTGAGGGGATTCGCTCCGATTCGATTGTTGAGATCGTTATGGAATTGACGCCACTGCGCATAACGCGTGGCCGTGCGGTTATTGCTATGCATCTCATAATCCGAGACGACGCCGGCCACATCCGCCTGGGCGCCATTGTTGTTATTGAAATTAATCACGTTGTCCACGGCGGTGTAGCTGCTCATTTGACCGGACGATCCCGAAAATTCATCTTCCCAGTAACCCACGTACACGGCCATCCCGTAGCCAGCTGCTTGATCCACCATCCGCTGATAGAGCACGGTGCGCGCGGCGGCGGGATTGGACAGGCCTGTCATGTCCGTCGAAGTGAGCGAGGCAATCAGGACGTCAACCTTCTTGTTGCGCATTTCGAGGACGCTCGCATCCACCAAGGCGGTGGTGCTGTAGTTGGCCGTGAACTCGATAGAGAAATAGACCCAGGTGGCGCGGGCATCATTCGCTACGTCATTCCCGTCCGGCCACCAGGTGGTCGCCGCCTGAGCGGCGCCCAGTAAGCCTCCGGCCAAGACCGCCTGGAATAGCAAGCTGCCAATGAACATCACGCTAATCACGAAGGGTTGGATTTTTTTGGGCATCGAGAGTTTCTCCTTGTCCGGGCTTGAAGCTAGGGCACGTGGAATATGATAGTACAGGGAGGCCCAAAAAACCCGGACAACAGTGACCAGTTTTCGCATATTTGGGGCAATTTCTGATTACCAGGGGGTTTATTAAACCGGCCAAGCAGATAGAACGAATGGAACGAGGCAACATGAAGACGCTCACCACGGCCGGTCGCCGGTGATCGCCTTGGCCTTCACGTCAGAAACTTCTGGTTCTAGACTCTAAAGGTCTCGCGTAGCGGACCTTTAGAGTCTTCGGAGCTACTATAGCAAAGCTGATGGCGCAGCCTCTATAAAAAAAGCGCAATTAAGTCGCACTCAGTTCGCTGAAGGTGCGCTGCACTTCCGCGAAGCGGTGCGGCGTACCTTCCAGAGTAAAAGGACAGAAGTGTACAGGAAACTTGCTCTTACCGTGCAGTTTTTTTAGCCAGGTTAGGTGCTAGAATAATCCTCAGCCGCGGAAGCGCACCGCAGCCGCGCCCGGACTTTTCGGACACGAATGCGACCGCCCTCTATCTTTGGAAGGAGACCTGAGGAAAAATGAATACGCACCTTACCTTAAAACAGACTTGGTTACAGCTTGGAATGATTATGCTCCTCCTGAGCAGTATTCTATTCGGTTGGGGGGTCAGCATCCGAGAAGCAGAGGCCGCCAACTTAGTCACCAATCCTAGCTTTGAAGCCAACGGCGCTTCCCAGACTCCCACCGGTTGGGGAGAATGGTCATCGGCGGCGCACTTGGACGCCTCCTTCAGCGAAGCTGGTGGGCACACCGGCTCCTTCCGAGGTACACATTGGAAGCCCAGCGCCTATGATATCTACACTTCTCAGACGAAGACCGGGCTGACCAATGGAACCTACACGATGAAGGCCTGGGTCCAGTCCAGCGGCGGACAAACGCTGGCGGTCATGAACGTCAAGGACTATGGCGGCGCGACGATTGATGCGCCGATCCCAACGACCGGCGCCTGGACGCAAATCACCATCAACAATATCAACGTCACCAATGGACAGGCGACCTTCGGCTTTTACTCAGTCGCGGGCGCTAATCAATGGATTCGCTTCGACGATGTGGAGTTCTATACCGGGAGTCCCACGGCAACGCCGACGAGAACGAATACGCCTGTCGCCGCCACACCGACCAGGACAAATACCCCCGTCCCACCCACCCCCACCCGGACGAATACACCGGTGCCGGGCGGTCTGGTGACCAATCCTAGCTTTGAAGCCAACGGCGCTTCCCAGACTCCCACCGGTTGGGGAGAATGGTCATCGGCGGCGCACTTGGACGCCTCCTTCAGCGAAGCGGGCGGACACACCGGCTCCTTCCGTGGCGCGCACTGGAAGGCGAGCGCCTATGATGTCTACACCTCGCAGACAAAGACCGGACTGACGAATGGAACCTACACCTTGCGCGCTTGGGTCCAATCCAGCGGTGGACAGACGACAGCAGTGATGAACGTCAAGGACTTTGGGAGCACGACAATTGATGCGGCGATTCCCACCACCGGCACTTGGACACAAATCACCATCAACAATATCAACGTTACCAATGGACAGGCGACCTTCGGCTTTTACTCGGTCGCGGGCGCCAACCAGTGGATTCACTTTGATGATGTGGAATTCTTTACCGGCGGAGGTGGCGGCAACCCCGTCCCGCTTGGCATTCCCGGCACGTGGACGCTGAAATTTGCGGACGAGTTCAACGGCACGTCATTGAACACCGCGGACTGGACGCCGAACTGGCTGGGTTCCTGCTGCACGCAAATTACCGCGCCCGTGAACACCACTGAAGATGCGGCTTACGATCCGGCTCAAGTCACTGTCTCGGGTGGAACGCTCCGGTTCGCGCTGATCTCCAGCCCCATCACCATCGGCAGCAAAACTTATCCCTATCGCTCCGGGATGATTCAGTCCAACGGCAAACATCAGTATACGTTTGGCGCGTTTGAAGCCCGACTTTACTTCCCGGCCTCCGGGACTTCAATTGCGAACTGGCCGGCGTGGTGGACCGATGGCCAAAACTGGCCGACCGATGGCGAGATGGATATTGTCGAGGGACTGAGTGGCTCGGCGTGTTACAACTTCCACAGCCAACAATCTCCGCCGGGTGGTTGCCCGACTGGCAACTTCACCGGATGGCACACCTATGCGTCAAACTGGCAAAGCGGCGTGGTCAAGTACTATTACGATGGTGTGCTGGTGGGCACTCAAAATACGGGGATTACCAGTTCGCCGATGTATCTGATCCTGAACTATGCCACGGGTGGGTGTTGCACCGGCCCGGTCGTGGTCCCGGCCACGATGCAAGTGGATTACGTTCGAGTCTGGCAATAATCCCCTCACCCCCTACCCTGTTTCACGGGAAAGGGACAAATAAAAAGGAGACTGCTCATGAACACACGCCTTACATTTAGAAGACTGACGCTGGTTTTACTTCCAGTGCTGCTCGTGTCGCTCGCACTGCTGACCTTCTATGCCCCGCCGATTCAAGCTGCGAATCTCGTCTTGAATCCTGGCTTTGAAACCGGCGCGCTCAGTCCGTGGACCTCGTTTGGGACAGTCGTCATTGTGAACACCAATGCTCATAGTGGAACGTTCGCCGCCAAAATTACGGGGCGCGGTGCGCCCGAGCAAGTGGTGACCGGCTTAAGTTCAAATACCGCCTATACCCTTACCGGCTGGGCTAAAGTGGGCACGGCCAGTGACAGTATTTGTGTTGGAGCCAAAGAGTATGACGGCACTAGCAACCAGGTTACGCAATGCATCACCGTCACCAGTTATCTACAAGGCTCCGTCGCGTTCACGACGGGAGCGACCAACACCTCCGCGAAAGTCTTTTGCTATCATTCGGCGGGAGGTAATAAAATAGCGTACTGTGATGATTTCACGTTAACGGCCACCAGCCAAATTCCCACGGCGACATCCACCCCTAACGGCCCAACCCCGACGCCCACCGCAACCTCGGCTTCCGGCCCTCAGCCTATCGGCATTCCCGGCACGTGGACACTGAAATTTGCGGACGAGTTCAACGGCACGTCACTCAACACGGCCGATTGGTGGCCCAATTGGGTCAACGCGACCAGCCCCACCCAAATCACCGAGCCGGTCAACACCACCGAGGACGCCGCTTACGATCCGGCGCAAGTCACCCTCTCCGGCGGAAATCTCAATCTCTCGCTCATCGCCAGCCCGATTACCATCGGCAACAAAACCTACCCGTATCGCTCCGGGATGATCAACACCGAGGGTAATCATGCTCTGAACAACCCCATGCACCAGTTCACGTTCGGCGCGTTCGAAGCCCGGATTAACCTCCCGGCGTCCGGGACTTCCATCGCCAACTGGCCGGCGTGGTGGACGGATGGACAGAATTGGCCGGTGGATGGTGAAATGGACATTATGGAGGGATTGAGTGGACAGGCGTGTTACAACTTCCACAGCCGGCACTCGCCGCCCGGCGGTTGCCCGGCCGGCAACTATACCGGGTGGCATACCTATGCGTCAAACTGGCAAAGTGGCGTGGTCAATTACTATTACGATGGGATGCTGGTGGGTACTCAAAATTCGGGGATTACTAGCGCCCCCATGTATTTGATCCTCAACTACGCGACCGGCGGGTGCTGCGCCGGCCCGATCGTAGCCCCGGCCACGATGCAGGTGGACTACGTCCGCGTTTGGCAATAAGAAAAGTTGTATACGGATTACACGGAAAAGAACTGGATGTCACTAAATCAAATTAAAAATCTGTGGCATCGGTGATGATCCGTGTAATCCGTGTACCTCGTCACCATGATTTATTTCAAACGTTCGCTCTCGCTCTACTTAATATTTGGACTTGTCGCCTGCGCCTCAATGCCGGCGACGCCCACCCCCACTCCTGCGCCGACACTGACGCCAACGCTCACCCCACTTCCCACCCTCACACTCACCCCCCTCCCAACGGAGACGCCGACACTTATTCCGGGGCAGCCCCTCCCAAATGGAAATTTGGACCGGAACTGGGTCTTGAAGTTCAGCGACGAGTTTGAGGGCGAGGCCCTCGACGCCACGAAATGGGACACTTGTTATGATTGGGGCTGCCTCATTGATAGCAACAACGAGTTAGAGTGCTACGTACCGGAGAATGTAATCGTGGGCGATGGCTACGTGCGGCTCATGGCCGAGGAACGCCAGGTCACCTGCCTGAACCACGACCAACCCATCACGCAGAATTATGCCTCCGGGATGATCCAATCGAACAAGTCTTTCGACTTCTCATACGGCTTTGTCGAAGCGCGCACGCGCGGCACGGCAGGCAAAGGTTTGTGGCCGGCGTTGTGGACTGTCCCCTCTGACTTAAGTTGGCCGCCGGAAATAGACATCCTGGAAATTGTCGGCCACGGCCCGACGATTGCCCACCTGACCTACCACTACACCTTCGGCGGCGTGGAGACGGCCTCCGGCGAGAGTTACGACGGCTCGGACTTTTCCACCGACTGGCACACCTTCGGCGTTTACTGGGAACCGGACGCCATCCGCTGGTACATTGACGGTGTTGAGCGCTTTCACTACACCGAGGCTAAGAACATCACCGACATCCAAATGTATGTCATCGCCAACTTAGCCGTCGGCGGGAACTGGCCGGGAGACCCCGGCCCTTCTACGGTTTTCCCCAATTACTTTGACGTGGATTATTATCGGGTGTGGCAATAGAGAATTCACGTGTCACGCGTCACGGATCACGTGACCCGTGACGCGTGACACGTGATAAGTTATCATGCCCCCTATATCAGGCCTAACTTTAGATCCAAACGGATATTTCTCTCGCGGCGGCGCGCGGTTCGTGCCCGTGGGCGTGAACTATTGGCCCGGCTCGTGCGGCGTCGAGATGTGGGTGGCGTGGCCGGAGGCCGAAATCCAGCACGACTTGGACGTGATCGGCGGGCTAGGCTTGAACAGCCTGCGCTTCTTCCTCCGTTGGCAAGACTTCGAGCCAGAAGCCGGTCACTATGCCGAAGGGATGTTCCAGCGACTGGAACAGTTTCTCGGTTGGTGTCAGGCACGCAATCTATATGCGCAGCCCTCGTTATTTGTGGGCTGGATGAGCGGCAAGGAATTCTGGCCGAGTTGGCGAGCCGGTCGTAATCTATTTTCCGAACCGTGCATGGTGGATCGCGCCCAGCACTTTGCCGAGCGCGCCGCAACTGTCATCGCGCCTTATCATTCACATGTCCTCGGCATAGACTTAGGAAACGAGTTAAGCGCCTTACCGGACAGTTGGAACGCGCCGCCGAGCGCAGTGTATGCCTGGTGTGAGGCCATCACGCGCGCCATCCGGCGTGGGTATCCGGATTGTCTCATCGTCTCCGGCGGTGACAACTCGCAGGTCACCGCCGACACCGGCTGGCGTCTGGGGCAGCAACCCGGAACCGATTTTTACAGCATCCACAGCTATCCCATGCCCGCCTGGCAACCCATTGGCTTCGATGGTTTGACCGACCCACTCTGCCAATCGTTGCTGCCTTTTTACACGCAAGTCGTCCGCGCGTTTGGGCCGGTGATGGTGCAGGAATTCGGCACACTTGTCACCTTTGGCGCAGAGCAACAAGCTCAATATCTGCGCGCCGTCCTACCGGCGTGTTGGGAAGCCGGAGCTAACGGTTTTCTCTGGTGGTGTCTGCGCGACATTCAAGCCAACATCCAGCCTTATATCAAAAATAATTTTGAGAGCGCGCTGGGCCTCGTGGATGCGCAGGATCGGATTAAGCCGGGCCTGGAATACTTTGTTGAATTTGCTCAAGCCGCTGCCACTTTTCCTGCGCCCGCGCCAGCGCCCTCCGCTGAGACTATCGGCCTCTACCTCCCCAAACATTTTTATCATCGAGAAAACTCAGAGAATCCTGGCAACCAGCCTCGTCCGTTAGCCGCGTGGCTGCTCATCGCCAACTTTCTCTTGCGTCAACTTGGGCATTCGACTCAGATCGTCCGCGGCGATCGGCCATTTGACGCCGGACTCAAAACGATCCTGGTGCCGGGCGCGCTGTTGGGCGCGGATGAACAGGCAGCCTTGGAAATCTGGACGCGAGCCGGAGGCCGATTAATTTGGCACGGGCCTGATCCTTACAATTGGGGCTACACTTGCATTCGACTGTTAGGTGCAAAGCCGGTGGATTATCGAGCAGTTCGCGCTGTAACGGTGAATATCTTTGATGAGGCGTGGTCCTGCGGTGAGTATGCACGCCAGACGCGGCTGGAAGTTGTACCCGAAACGGCTACGATCCTGGCGCACGATGAACAGGGACTGCCTGCCCTGCTCATGAATACGCTGGAGCATGGCTGCGTGGTTTATGCGCTACCGTTGATTGAAGCGTCCATCTTGCCAATGGCCGCCGAGTCGGCCAAGCGCGAACGCTGGCTGAAGTGGTATGCGGGTATTTTGAAGATCGGGGGATGAGTCAACGGATGAAACGGATAGAACGGATAAATCTGATGAACACTGATCCCACAGATTTTCTTGATTGGTTTTCAGTGCTATCCAGCTTTTCCCGAAGGGGTGTAATCTGTGTACGCTTTTCTCGCTGAGGTCACAAAACCTTCTCACAACGCCCGACTCAGAATCTCCTGCATCTCTTCCGGCGTGAGCTTGATCGGGTTGGCTTGCATGCTGCTCGCCACCGCCGCTTTTTCAATCAAGACCGGAAAATCTTCCGCAGTTATCCCGTAAGAGGCCAAAGACGGCATACGCAGCGCCTCACACAATTCTTCAATCCAGGCTACGCCCGCTTCCGCCGGAGCAGCCTCGTCCCCGGTTATCAGTTGAGCGATCTCTGCATAACGCCCCAAGGCTTCACTCGATGGCTGCCGTTCGCGCAAAGCGCGCAGATTGATTTTCATTACATGCGGCAACAGACACGCGCAGATCGCGCCGTGCGGCGCTGGAAACATTCCGCCGATTGGCCCGGCGAAGCCATGCACCGCGCCCAGGCCGGCATTTGCCAGCGCCAGTCCACCATAGAGACTCGCCAGCGCCATTGACTCGCGCGCTTCTACATCACTTTCCTCTTCATAGGCCCGGCGGAGCGAACGAGCCGCGCGGCGCATGCCCTCATGGCACAAGCCGTCGGTCAGAGGATTTGCGCGCGTTGAAACATACGGCTCGATCAACTGCGTCAAAGCATCCAGCCCGGTGCTCGCGGTAATTTCCGGCGGCAAGCTGTAAGTTAATTCGGGATCAACGAGCGCTAAACGCGGCAGCATGTACGGACTGCGTAAGCTAACTTTGACGCAGTGTTCAGGCGAAGCCAACACGGCGTTGCGAGTCACTTCCGCCCCGGTCCCGGCGGTAGTCGGGATGGCGATGTAAGGCACTGAAGGTTGAGTCAAGGGCTGGCCGCGACCAATCACTTCCAGATAATCAAAGAGATCGCCACCATTAGTTAACAGAGCCGCGATGGCTTTCCCCGCGTCCAAGACACTCCCCCCACCCAACCCAATAACAAAGTCACACTGCGCTGCTTGAGCCAGGCGTGTCCCTTCCTTCACCGTTTCTAAAGTAGGTTCGCCGGAGATAGAGAAGAGGGCATATTCAATTTTTTGAGTCGAGAGTGAGTCAAGTATCGGCGCGGCCCGCGTAGCATTTCGGCCCGTTACAACCAACGCCCGGTGTCCGATGTCAGTGACCGCTGCCCCAACGTGGCGAGATGTCCCCGGGCCAAAAACGATCCGGGTGGCAGTAGCGAACTCAAAACGCATGCGCCGCTATCCCCACCCTGTATCGTCGGGAAAGATGTTGGCGTATTTGATGCCGGCGCGCGGCTCGGCCATCATTTTTTCCACCGTATCCCGCCAGGTCTTATAGTGGGCTGTCTCTTTGTGTCGAGCCGGATCATCCGTGGTTCGGTAGACCTCGACCAACACAAAACGCGTGGGGTCCGCCTCCTGCTGGATCACATCAAAACGCGCAATGCCCGGCTCCTGGACACTTTGCTGAGCGTTCGCCAGTGTTGCCAGGCGAAAGGGTTCGACAAATTCCGGCTTGACGTGCACATGGACATGAACGATGAGCATTTATTTCCTCCTTGAGACTAAGACCGAAGTGGTCCGCTGCGCGCCCCGTCCCGCGCTCCGCGCGAGCGGGGTCGCGGGAAGACCGCGTCGGTCTAATTTGTCAGGGAAGCACTTCTATTGCATCCACCTCTGCCGGATCACCACACCCCGGTGGCGCCGAGGCGCGCACCCACCAATAAGTTCCGGCGGGCGCGACCGCATCCACATCAATCGCAATCCCGGTTCCGCCCCAGAGATCACTGGAAGGGATCGGCTCGTTATCCGGCTCGCCCGGCGAATAGCCTAACGCGCCAATGTTGGTGTTCGCATCAATCGGTCCATCCCCCCAATTGAAGACCGTTACCCACGGCCCACCCGAGGTCACACCAACCTCAATGATAACCCAATCGAGGAGAATGCCAGGCGCGGAAGGGTTCTCATAATCAACGAGATCATAGCCGCCGTGAGGGATGACCAGCGGCGTTGAGCCAAGATAAACGGTTACCGATGTAGAGCAACCGAGACTGACAGAGGCGCCATTCGGTCCGCCGACATTCGGCTCAGGCGGGTTCGTTGGCGTCTCGGTGGGAGGAGAGGTCTGGGTCGGCGTGGGAGTGGACGTTGGCGTGTCGGTTGGAGTCGGCGTGCTCGTCGGGGTAGACGTATGCGTCGGCGTGGACG
>Ga0209382_10004917_pt1 | contig 17552 bp, 16 predicted proteins | sample SoiMetdeltSBSDD5_FD_187599 | JGI IMG/M metagenome (GOLD analysis project Ga0209382, IMG submission 187599) | Bulk soil microbial communities from a Populus tree surrounding site in Tennessee, USA - Soil MetaG P. deltoides SBSDD5 (SPAdes) (version 2) | ecosystem: Environmental > Terrestrial >...
ACCGTAGCAAGGGGGCGCCGATCTATCTCCTCGAGGACGACCGGCTGGTCTCGACGATCTTCCCCAAGGACGACCTCGGCCTCGTCAACTTCAAGCACATCCACAACGCCGTGCTCCGCGAGGCGGGCGGAAAGCTGTACATCATCGCCCAGGCCTGGAACCCCGGTGACTTCGCGGTGCTCGAGCAGGTCATCCCGTAACCCGGACCACAACGGAGGAAACCGATGACGCCTCTGACCTCGCTCTGGCTCCCCATCGTCCTCTCCGCCGTGCTCGTGTTCGTGGCGAGCTCGATCAGCCACATGTCCGGATGGCATGCCGGCGACTACCCGTCCCTGCCCGACGAGGCGCGCTTCGCGGACGCCGTCCGCCCGCTGGCCATTCCGCCGGGCGACTACATGGTCCCGCGCCCGCGCTCGATGAAGGACATGGGCACGCCCGAGTTCATCGAGAAGAGGAAGACGGGACCCGTCGTGTTGATGACGGTCTTTCCGACCGGCGTGTTCGGGATGGGAAAGAACCTGGCCATGTGGTTCGTCTACAACCTGGTGATCAGCCTCTTCGCGGCCTACGTCACCAGCCGCGCGGTCGGGCCAGGCACGGAGTACCTCCAGGTCTTCCGCTTCGCGGGTACGGTCACCTTCATCGCCTATGCGGTCGGCCTCTGGCAGATGTCGATCTGGTACCGGCGGCAATGGCGTACCACGATCGTCTACACGATCGACGGGCTGGTCTACGCCGGGCTGGCCGCGGGCGTGTTCGGCTGGCTCTGGCCGCGCTGAGGGCGCGGCGCGTCAGCGCGCCGGATAGGGCGTCGGGGCCAGGCGCGTCACCGCGGGCAGCGGCGCGGAGTCCTTCCAGTGCCGCCAGAGGAGCTCCACCGCCGTCCTTCCCGGCAACGTCACCGACACCGTAGCCGTCAGCTTGCGCTCGTCGACCCAGCGACGCCCCATGCCGGGCAGGCCGTCGCCGCCAATGACGGGGATGTTCTTGAGGTCCGCGCGCCCCATCTCCTGGGCCGCGCGGTCCAGCGCGCGGCGCGCGGCCATGGCCATCACGTCGTCCTGGGCCACCACCGCGTGCAGCGGCGCCTGGTGGCGGAGGGGCGAGGCGATCCAGCGCCGCACTTCCGTTTCCGCGATCGTCGCATCCCAACGGCCATCGACCTCCTCGAGGTCGATCCCGGCGCCGCGGAGGCCTTCCTTCAGGCCGGTGCTCCGCTCCTGGGACCCGGAGTCGAACGGGTTCCCGCGCACGCAGAGGGCCTTGGCCCCTGTCTTCACGAGCCCGCGCAGGAGCCGGGCCTGGATGCGTCCGAACTCGAGGTTGTCGACGGCGACGAGGGCGAGGGGCAGGGCCGGGAACTCCGCGCGGAGCGCGGTGACCAGGTCCGCGCGACCATGGTTGAGCATGACCCAGCCCACGCCCTTCTGGAGCAGCCGGCGCGCCAGGCGGTAGGTCGCGTCGTCCTGGACGGCGGTGCCCTCCGGGATCGCGTCCGCGAACGGCACCACCAGCGCGCACAGCCGTTTGCCCGGGTTCTCGCCCGCGAAGCGCACGAGGTCCTGCGCCTGCTTGGCTCCCGTGTCTCCGGCGTCGTAGACCTGGACGGCGACGCCGTGCTGGCGCGCGGCCTCTTGCGCCTCCTCGGCCAGACGACGATGGTATTCGTCCGCCTGGTTGAAGACGAACAGGCCGATCTTGCTGTCTGGGGAGGGGGTCACAGACACGTCGAGCGTAACATTTTCTCGCTCATCCTTCCGGCCGCGGCTCAGAGACGCGCGCGACCCCACCAGCGCCGGTCGAAGAACTCGAAGACGTACAGGCCGGCGACGAAGGGCAGAGCCAGGACGAACCAGGACGCGCCCGCGAGCATCCGCAAGAACATTCCCCGGGCCACGAACATGATGGCCATGCCCCCGACGGCCAGGGCCAGGATCTGTGTCCGCCAGACGGCACGCGAGAGACGCTGGGGGCCGCCTTCCATCGCGCGCGCGGCGGCATGGGCGGCGCCGCCCGCGCCCTGCAGCGGCAGGGCCGCGGCCCAGATCCAGGCCAGCCGCGGGTCCACGAGCGCACCCAGGAGCAACCCGCCGAGGGCGGCGCTTCCGGCGAGCGCGGCCAGAGCGAGGTTCACGACGGCGCCGAGGGACCAGCGACTCGGACGGCGGTCCTCGTCGGGAAAGCTCAGGAACCAGGTCTGCATCGGGAACGGGAGGACGGAGCTGACGCGCACGAACTCCCGTGCGCCGCGGACGAGCCAGGCTCGCGACTCGACGATGGCCAGCTCGGCGCGCCGGACGGCCGCGACCTCCCGCTCGTACCGCAGGGCCGGATCCACCTGGGCCGCGAAGTCGGCGAGGGCGGTGCGGCGCGACACGGGGGCGAGGTCGTGCAGCGAGGACCATCCCTCACCCTTTCGCTCCAGCACGTGCACGCCGTACCGCAGCATCCAGCGGTGCAGGACCACCACCGCGGACCGGCCACGATGAACCGTCGGCTCGGCGCGGACGATGCGTCCCAGCATGGGCCTGGTTCCGTAGACGCGAGGGCGGTCGGCGGAGAAGAACGTCCGCTGGAGCTCGCGCGCGTCCTTCGGATCAGGTTCCTGCCGGGCGAGAGCGACGAGATCGCAGTGCGCCTCCGCGAGGTGCTGCGCGCACCGTGCGAGGGAGGCCATGCCGCGGAAGAAAGGCAGGGAGAGCGCCGCGTCTCCGACCAGGAACACCTGCGCTTGGAGATCCTCGACGTCGAAGACCACGCGCTCCATGAACCGATGCTCGAGGCAGAACGTGGACTGGAGCCTTACCTGGCAGCGCTCACCGCCCAGCCCGGCGCGGAAGCGCTCCACGATCCGGCCGAAGAACGGGGCCCCGACCAGCGCCCGCAGGTGGGCGTCGGTGAGCACGACGGGGACCGCCGGGGTCGCGCCCAGCGCCACCACGGCGCGGTGCTCGCCCGCGGTGAGGAACAGGTCGACTTCCGCGTAGCCGTTGGCGTTGAGGCGGTAGTCGACGAGGGAGGCGAGGACCTTGGACATCTTGTATTGGTCGATCACCCCGAGCGCGTCGGGAAGGCCCTCCCCGACCACCTGCAGGCGAGCGAGGTACTGGTGGGTGCGCTCGACCGGCCGCGCGCCGCCGCGCACCATCTCCCGCACCGCGCTGTGCACCGAGTCCGCGCCGACGATGGTCAGGCGGTCGGAGGGCAGGAGGCGTCCCTCGCCCTCCAGGCGGCGCCGCAGCTCGGCCAGGGTCACGCCACCTTCCGCGGGCCCCACGCACTGCAGCTCTCGCCGCACGCCGAGCCGGAGGGCAAGGGCGGACAGGCGCTCCTCGAGCCGGTTCACCTCGGGCCGGAACCGCTCGTCCTCGAGGAAAGCGATGAGCTCGTCGAACCACGGATGCCGCAGGTCCTTCGCGATCTCGCGGTAGGGGCCCGGCGCCATGCGCAGCCGGTGGGTGCGCTCGTATTTCGCGCGCTTGTCGAAGAGGAAGAACGGCCAGGCGCCGGGCTCTCCGCCGCGCCGCTCGTGGAGGAGCCGCGCGACGATCGAGAAGAGCAGTCCCGCCGGGCCCGCGCCCACGACGACGGTCGCGATGCGGCGCACGCCGGATTGTATCGAGGCGCGGCGTCTACTCGAAGCGGAGCGCCTCCGTCGGGCGGACCGAGGCCGCGCGCCAGGCCGGCAGCATGGCCGCGGCCAGCGCCACCAGGGCGAGCAGCGCGCTCGCGCCCGCGATGGTCGGACCGTCGACGGGACGGACTCCGAAGAGCTGCGCCTCGACCAGACGCCCCACGCCCCACGCGCACGGCAGCGCGATCGCCGTGCCCGCGGCGATCATGGCGAGGGCGTCCGCGACGACGAGCCACATCGCCTGCGCGCGGGTGGCCCCCAGGGCCATGCGCACCCCGATCTCCTGCGTGCGGCGGGTGACCACGAACGCCATCACCCCGTAGAGGCCGACCACCGACAGCAGCAGAGCGATCCCCGCGAACCCGCCCGACAAAGTGGCCAGCATCCGCTCCGTCGTGAGCGCGCGCGCGACCTGATCGTCCAGTGTCCGCACGGAGAGGAGCGGCACAGTGGGATCGACGCGCGCGACGGCGGCGCGGGCGGCCGCGATCGCGGACTCCGGCGTGCCGCGGACCCGCAGGTAGTAGGTGGCCGCCGTCCAGGCGGCGCCCTCGTACAGGGGGATGAACGCCTGCTCGTCCTGCTCCCGGAGGTTGCGGTACTTGAAGTCCTTGACCACCCCGACGATCTCCGCGTCCGTGCGCGCGTCCGGCCAGTCGCCGATGCCGATGCGGCGGCCGATCGGGCTCGTCCCCGCGAAATAGCGCCGGGCGAAGCTCTCGTTGACGATGGCGGACCTCGCGTCCTGCCAGCCGCCCCGACGGAGGTCCCCCTCGTCGAAGTCGCGGCCCGCGATCACGCGCGTCCCCAGCGCCTTCAGGAGGCCGGGGCTGACGGGATTGATATGGACGACCCGGTCCGTCACCGTGCGCCGCTCGCCCTCGATGGTCAGGTAGGTGCGCCAGCTCCCGCCCTCGAGCAGCTCCACTCCGGCCGCTCCCGCGCTCTCCACCTCCGGAAGCGAGCGCATCTCGGCCAGGATGCGGCCCAACGCGCGACTCGCATCCTCCGCGGTGAGGCCGCTCCGTTGAGGGTCGATCCTGAAGGCCACCAGGTGCGCGGCCTCGAAGCCGGGGCCCTGGGCCCGCAGGCGCGCGAGCGTCTGCACGAGCAGTCCGGCCCCCACGAGCAGGATCAGCGTGAACGCCATCTGCCCCACCACGAGCGCCTTGCGCCCGCGCACGCCGCCCGCGGAGCCGCCGGGCGATCGCTGCGTCAGTGACGCGATCAGGGAGACGCGCCCCGCCTGCCAGGCCGGGGCCAGGCCGCACAAGACACCGGTCATCACGGTCACCACGAACGCGAACACGAACACCCGCCCGTCCATCCGCGAGGTGATGTCCACCGCCGCCACTTCCTGGGGCAGGAACGAGAGGAGCGCCCGCGACACCGCCGGCGCGATCACGAGCCCCAGCCCGCCCCCGCCCAGCGCGATGAGCATGCTGTCCGCGAGGAGCAGCGTCGCGACGCGGCGGCGCGACGCCCCCAGGGCGATGCGCGTCCGGATCTCTCGGGCGCGCGCGGCGGCGCGAGCGAGGAAGAGGCTGGCCACGTTGAGCGAGGCCAGGAGGAGCAGGAGCAGCGTGGCCGCCATGAGCACGGCCAGCGGCCGGTCCAGGGTGCGGCGCAGGTCCGACCGGCCCTGCGCGGCCGGTTGCACGCCGATGGTCGAGGCCAGGAACTCGGCGCGCCGCTCCGCGGTCACGCGCGGGAACCCCTCGCGCCGCGTGTCCTCGTCGAGCATCGACTTGAACCACGGCTGGAGCCCGGCCTGCGCCTGCTCCACCGTGACTCCGGGCCTCAGGCGGCCGAACACGTGCACCCACCGCGCGCGGCGGTCGAGCAGGTGGTCCCACTCCGGCGTGACCTGCCGCTTCATGGCGGCCGGGACCCAGAGGGCCGGGACCTCGCCGATGTCGACGCCGTGGAAGGTGGCGGACGCGACGCCGACCACCGTCATCGGGAAGTTGTTGAGGAGGACCTTGCGTCCGACGATGTCCGGCGCCCCGCCGAGCGCGGACTGCCAGAACACGTACGACAGCACGACGACGGGGTGCGCGCCCGGCTGGACGTCGTCCGACTCGTCGAGCAGGCGGCCCCGGGCGGGGCTCACCCCGAGCACCGGGAAATAGGAGCCGGAGACGATCTCGGCGGTGACGGCCTCCGTCTTCTCGCCGACGGCGGTCGCGAGGTTCACCGTCCTCGGCTGGCGGCAGAAGACGCCGTCGAAGAACCGGTCCTGCCGCATGAGGTCGCGGCAGATGGGGTACGACATGATGTTGCCGTCTCCCCGCGAGTCGGACAGGGCGTTGCCGTGCCAGTCGATGAGGACGAGGCGCTCCGGCTCGCGGACGGGCAGCAGGCGGAAGAGGACCTGGTCCACGAGCGAGAAGATCGCGGCGGTGGCCCCGATCCCGATCGCGAGCGACAAGACGGCGGTCGTGGTGAATCCCGGGCTGCGCCGGAGGCTGCGCGCGGCGTAGCGGACGTCGCGGAGTGCCTCGTCCAGCCCGCGCCAGATCCACGTCTCGCGGACGTCTTCCTGGACCTGCTCGACTCCCCCGAGCTCGATGGCCGCCCGCCTCCGCGCGTCGTCTTCGCTCAGGCCCGCCTGGCGCAAATCCGCAACCCGCCGCTCGAGGTGATCGCGCAGCTCGCGGTCGAGGTCCGCTTCCAGACGCTGGCGTCGCACGTGGAAACGATTCAGGAGCTGGCGCATGGCGTGACCCATCGGAGTCTCACTCGAACCGCAGCGCCTCCGTCGGGCTGATGGACGCCGCGCGCCAGGCGGGCAGCATCGCCGCCGCCAGCGCGACCAGGGCCAGCAGCAGCGACGCGCCCGCGATCGTCGGACCGTCGATCGCATGGACGCCGAAGAGCTGCGCCTCGACCAGGCGGCGCACGGCCCACAGACAGGGCAGGGCGATGGCGGTGCCGGCGGCGATCATGGCCACCGCGTCCGCGACCACCAGCCACACCGCCGCCCGTCGCGTCGCCCCCAGCGCCATCCGGATCCCGATCTCCTGCGTCCGGCTGGTGACCACGAACGCCATCACGCCGTAGAGGCCGACGACGGACAGGAGGAGCGCGACCGCGCCGAACCCGCCGGACAGCGTGGCCAGCATGCGCTCGGTCGTGAGCGAGCGATCGACCGCCTCGTCCATCGTGCGCACGGACAGGAGGGGCAGGGTGGGATCGACGCGGGCCACCGCCGTACGGATCGAGGCCAGGGCGGCCGCGGGCGTCCCCCGCACGCGCACGTAGAACATGCCCGCCGGCGCGTCGGCGCCCAAGGGAAAGTACGCCTGCTCGCTCCGCTCGCGCAGGTTGCGATACGAGAAGTCCCGCACCACGCCGACGATCTCGATGTCGGTCCTGGCGTCGAAACGGTTGTTGTCGGCCATGCGACGGCCGAGGGGGCTCGCGCTCCCGAAGTACCGCCGCGCGAACGCCTCGTTGACGATGGCCGTGCGCGCGCCGCCCTCCACGCCCGGCGGCTGCGCGTCCCGCTCGTCGAAGTCGCGTCCCGCGATCACCGCGGTCCCCAGGGTCCGGAAGAAGCCCGGGCTGACCGCGGCGAGGTAGACGAGACGGTCGGTGACGAAGCGCCGGTCCGTCTCGATCGTCAGGTAGTTGTTCCACGACCAGCCGCTGAGCAGGTTCACTCCGGCGATGCTCACGCTCTCCACCTCGGGCAGCGAGCGGACCTCGGCCATGGCCGAGCGGACGGCCCGGCTCGCGTCCGCAGCCGCATAGCCGGCGCGCAGCGGGTTGAGGTCGAAGGACACCATCCCCGACGTCGGGAATCCCGGCCCCTGCGCGACCAGGCGCGTCAGCGTCTGCACGAATAGCCCCGCCCCCACCAGCAGGACCAGGGCGAAGGCGAGCTGGCCCACCACCAGCGCCTTGCGCAGGCGCACGCCGCCCCTCGCGCCCGTTCGCTCGCGGAGCCAATCGATCAGGGGAACGCGCGCGGCACGCCACGCCGGCGCCAGACCACACAGGACGCCCGTCATCACGCTCACCACGAACGCGAACGCGAACACGCGTCCGTCCATGCGCGACGAGAGATTCACTCCGCCCGCCTCCGTCGGGAGGAAGGAAAGCAGCCCGCGCGAGACCAGGGGCGCCACCAGGAGGCCCAACCCTCCGCCCAGGAGCGCGATCCACAGCGAATCCGCCAGCATCAGGCTCAGGATCCGGCGCCGCGAGGCGCCCAGGGCCAGGCGTGTCCGGATCTCGCGGCCGCGCACGGCGCCGCGGGCGAGGAAGAGGCTGGCCACGTTGAGCGAGGCCAGGAGGAGCAGCAGCAGCGTTCCCGCCATCAGAACTTGAAGTGGCTGGTCGATCTGACGGCGGATGGGCGAGTGTCCGTGTCCGGCCGGGGTCACCGCGAGAGTCGAGGCGAGGAACTGCGCGCGCTGCTCCGCGCTCGCGCGTGGGAAGCCCTCGCGGCGGGTGTCCTCGTCGAGCATCGACTTGAACCAGGGCTGGAGTCCCGCCTGGGCCTCCGCTGCGCTGAGGCCGGGCCGGAGCCGCCCGAAGACCTGCATCCATCGCGCGCGGCGGTCGAGCAGCTTGTCCCATCCGGGCGTGGCCTGCCGCTTCATCGCCGCCGGTATCCACAGGACCGGAATCTCGCCGATGTCGATCCCGCGGAACCGGGGGCTGGCGACTCCGATCACCGTCATCGGGAAGTTGTTGACGAGGATCCTGCGGCCGACGACGTCCGGCGCTCCGCCGAGGGCCTGCAGCCAGTACGCGTGCGAGAGCACGACCACCGGATGCGCGCCCGGCTCGCGGTCGTCGCCTTCGTCGAGGAGCCGCCCCCGCTCCGCGCTCACCCCCAGCACCGGGAAGTAGGTGCCCGAGACGATCTCGGCCCGGACCGGCTCCGCCCTCTGTCCGGCGGCGGTCGCCAGGTCCACCATCTGCGCGCTGCGGCAGAAGACGCCCTCGAAGAACCGGTCCTGCCCCTGCAGGTCGCGGCAGATCGGGTAGGACATGAGGTTGAAGCTGCCGCGGTTGTCCGAAAGCGCGTTCCCCTTCCAGTCGATGAGGACGAGACGCTCCGGCTCTCTCACGGGCAGGAGGCGGAAGAGGACCTGGTCCACCAGCGAAAAGAGGGCCGCGCTGGACCCGATGCCGATGGCCAACGACAGCACGGCGGTCGCCGTGAACGCCGGGCTGCGCCGGAGGCTGCGCGCGGCGTAGCGGACGTCGCGGAAGCCGTCGTCCAGCCCACGCCAGATCCACGTCTCGCGGACGTCCTCCTGGACCTGCTCGACGCCGCCGAGCTCGATGGCCGCTCGCCTCCGCGCGTCGTCTTCGGTCAGGCCCGCCTCGCGCAGATCCGCGACCCGCCGTTCCAGGTGATCGCGCAGCTCGCGGTCGAGGTCCGCTTCCAGCCTTCGTCGTCGTCCCTTCAGGAGATTCAGGATCCGTCGCACGGCGCTACTCCCCGCCCTCGAAGATGAGGCGCACGGCCCCGGCCAGCCGCTCCCAGCTTTGCTTCTCGAGGGAGAGCTGCTTCTTGCCGGCCTTGGTCAGCGCGTAGAACTTGGCCTCGCGGCCCGTGTCCGAGGGCCGCCACTCCGCTTGCAGCCAGCGCTTCTGCTCCAGCCGGTGCAGCGCGGGATAGAGGGACCCCTGGTTCACCTGCACCGCGTGCTTCGAGATGAGCTCGATGCGCTGGGCGATGGCGTAGCCATGGAGGGGCTCGAGGGACAGGATCTGCAGGATCAGCATGTCGAGCGTGCCCTGCGGGATGGGGAACCGTGACGGTGGCATCGTTACCTCAACCTTCGATTGCCTCAACCTTCGAGGTATCAAAGGTAGGCCATCGCGGCCTTGCCGTCAAGGCCCGCGTTCGCGACCCACGGCCCGGCCGCGCCCGGCCGGGCCGCCGGAGACGATCAGCTCGCCTTCGCCAGGACGGGGACGGTCGCCGGCGACGCGCCGGCCGCCTTCGCCTGGGTGGCCAGGGCCAACGGCGCGGCGAACACGGACGCGAGCAGCTCGAGCTGCGCGAGGGCGGCCGGCGTGGGAAGCGGATCGTCTTCCAGGAAGTAGAGCACGGCCAGGCCGATCGTGCGCGAGGTCGTTCGCAGCGGCAGCGACACGAGGGCCGAGAGCTGCCGCTCCCCTTCGCCCAGCAGGGCAAACAGCTCGAGATCGCAGGCGGCCTCCTGAACGCACGGCCCGTCCGCCTGGGCGAGCGCCTGCAGGTATCGCTTCCCGCCGGGGCTGTCGAGGAGCAGGCTGTCGGCTCCCGGCAAGCCCAGGGCGCGATCGAACCCGTCCCCGGTCACGAACGCGAAAGACGCATGGGCGGCACCCGCTCTCTCCGCGACGCACGCGAGCATCCGCTTGACCGTCATCGCGACGTCCTGGCGGTCCACGTCGCCGGCGATGGCCAGCGCCCTCCGCGTGTCAGCCAGGGCATCCCGGGCCGCGTCGCGCTCCGCCGTGACCGTGGCCAGCCGGGCCGCCAGCTCGGCACAGGCCTCCGCGTAGGCCTCGGCCACCGCGCCCGGGCTCCTCGCCACCCCGCGGCCCCCATCCCCGTCCGTGCCGGAGACGGGCACGCGGATGGCGAGTGGCGCATCGGCACGCGCGGGCGCCGCCGGACGGCTCGAGACCGGCTCGAACTCCGCCGGGGCCCCGAAGCGCTCGATGAGCGGACCGATACCGCCCGCGGCCGTCATCTCCTCCGCGGGCGACACCCGCCCGAACAAGCTCGTGACCGTCTCTTGCGCGAACTGCTCCGGCGTGCGCCCGTCCTCCATGGCCAGGACGCGGAACCGGCGCGACAGGTCGCGCAGCGTCCGCGCCAGGATCGCCTCGAACGTCTCGATCACGCCCTGGCCCTTGTTCGCGACGGCCAGGAGGGCCGCTTGCGGCCTCGCCCGGAGACCGAGGTCCATGACTCCCACCTCGGTCACCAGTCGCAGGTCCCGCTTGTTGTACTGAAGCGCGAAAGGGATCGCGGAGGGGTCGATGCCGTAATCGACGAGGTGCGTCTTCATCTCCGCGAAGCTGGTCAGGTTCTCCTGCCAACGGTCGGTGGCGGAGTTGGCCACGAACACCACGCCATCCGCGCCCCGGAGGGCGGCGCGCCGCGTGGCGGAGTACATCGCCTGACCGGGCACGGCCAGGAGCTGCAGGCGCAGGCTGAAGCCGCGCGGACCGACGACGGTGAACGGAAGCAGGTCGAAGAGAATCGTGCGGTCCTGGAGCGAATTGATCGAGATCATCTCGCCTCGGCGCGTGTCCAGCGCGCGCGAGTGAAGCCAGCGCAGGTTGGTGGTCTTACCGCCCAGCGGCGGCCCGTAATAGACGATCTTCACGCGGATGGTTCGGTTGGGTTGGTCGATTTCCGCCATGCGCGCCTCCCGCTGGCCAAGGCGACTGCGAATCGCGCGCCATGTCGGGTGACTCCGTAAGTCGTTGGCCACTCCGCGGCTTCCCGTCGACGAGCCGCCGCGTTCGGAAATCGCGCCCGCCCGACCGGGAGCCCCGCCCGGCCCGCGAAACACCCACCTTGGCGCGCAGTCCGCGCTACCCTTTCGATCCGTGCTGAAGCTGCTTCCCTTCGTCCTCCGCCACCTGCGGCGCAACACCATCCGCACCGCGAGCACGGTGGCGGCCATGGCCCTCTGCATCCTCCTCTTCTGCACGCTGCAGAGCGCGCTCGCCCGCTTCAACCGCGTGATCGACACCCGCAGCCCGCGGCGGCTGGTCACGCGCAACGCCGTGACCTTCATGATCCCGATCCCGCTGGCCTTCGGCGAGCAGATCCGGAAGGTCCCGGGCGTGCAGCGCGTCGCGGTCATGAACGGCTTCGGGGGCGTCCTGCCCGCGCGCAAGGAGGACCAGGATGCCAAGGGCGGCGCCACCGACTGGAGCAACGCCTTCCAGAACGTCGCCGTGGACGGCGAGGCGTACTTCGCCATGAACCCGGAGCTGTCCGTGCCCCCGGAACAGCTCCGCGATTTCCTGCGCGATCCCCACGCCTGCGTCGTCGGGCGCGAGCTGGCCCGCCGCTTCGGATGGAAGATCGGCGACCACTTCTTCCTGGAGAGCTTCGTCGCCGGCTACCGCAAGCGCAGCGGACCCTTCGAGTTCGTGATCCGCGGGCTCATGGACGCGGACCCGCGCTACCCGGGCACCGAGACCGAGATGATGGTCTTCCACTTCAAGTACCTCTACGAGGCAATCGGCAGCCACATCCGGGCCATGACCTTCCTGGTCGAGATCGACGACCCCGCGCGCGGGGCGGAGATCGGCGCCGCCATCGACGCCCTCTTCGAGAACTCCGCCTCCCCCACCCTCACGGAGAGCGAGCGGACGTTCACCGCGGACTTCATGTCCATGGCCGGCGACCTGGGCGTGCTCATCAACGGCATCGGGCTCATGGTGTGCTTCGCGATCCTGCTCGTGACCGCGAACACCATGAGCATGGCCGTGCGCGAGCGGCGCACCGAGATCGCGGTGCTCAAGACGCTCGGGTTCACCAGCGCGCAGGTCATGGGGCTGGTGGTCTCGGAGGCGCTCGTGATCGGCGGCGCGGGCGGCCTCCTGGGCGTGGCCGGCACCGCGGTCATCATCTGGGCCCTCGACCACGCGACGAGCGGGACGTGGTTCGGCTTCGCGGGCATGGAGCTGACCACGCGCGTTGCCCTGACCGGCCTCGGGGTCGCGCTGGTCCTGGGCCTGGCCGCCGGGGTCATGCCGGCGGTGGGCGCCTATCGTGCGCGGGTGACCGAGATGCTGAGGGGCGTCTAGTGGCGGTCCCTCTCTCCTACAGCCTGCGCAACATCCGCGTACGCTGGCGGCTCACGCTGCTGGCCGTGGTCGGGATCACGCTCGTGGTGGCGGTCTTCACGGTGCTCATGGCCATGTCCGAGGGGTTCCGGGCCGCGCTGCGCGGCAGCGGCCGCGTGGACAACGCGATCGTCGTGACCCGCGGCTCGGCGTCGGAGATGCTCTCGGAGGTCACGCCGGAAGACCGCAACGTGATCCTCGCGGACGCGCGCCTGGCTCGCGGCCTCGACGGCCAGGCCCTGGCCTCCGCGGAGTCGGTCATGGTGATGTCGCTGCGCAAGCGGATCGACGGCCATCGAACGAATGTGACGCTGCGCGGCGTGGCTCCTTCCGCGTTCGACGTGCGCGGGGGCATCCGCGTCGTCTCCGGCCGTCGCTTCCGTCCGGGCCTGGCGGAGGTGATCGCGGGGCGCCGGATCCTCTCGCGCGTGCGCGACCTCGAGCTCGGCTCGTCCTTCCGTTACCGCGGGCAGGACCTCACCGTCGTCGGCGTGTTCGAGTCGGACGGGGCCGCCTTCGAGAGCGAGGTCTGGGGCGACTACGCGTCGCTGAACGCGATCCTGCGGCGGCCGGCCATCACCAACTGCATGGTGCTCCGGATGAGGGACCCGGCGGAGATCCCCGCCCTCGACCGCTGGATCCGCTCCCTGCCCGGCGCGTCGCTGCAGGCCGTGCCCGAGCGGCTGTACTACGAGAACCAGGGCGGCCAGGTGGCGATGGTGCTGCGCGCCCTGGCCGGCCTGGTCGCGGTCGTGATGGGACTGGGCGCGGTGTTCGGGGCCATGAACACGATGTACGCGATCGTGGCCGCGCGCACGCGCGAGATCGGCACCCTGCGCGCCCTCGGATTCTCGCGCCGGGCCATCCTGGTGTCGTTCGTGGTGGAGTCGGCGGCGCTGGCCCTCATCGGCGGCCTGCTCGGGTGTCTCCTCGCCTCGGCCGCGAACGGCTACACGACGGGGGCGTCGAACCTGCAGACGTTCCGGGAGGTGGCGTATGCGTTCCGGATCACGCCCGCGATCGTGGGGGCGGGGATGGGGTTCGCGCTGCTGATGGGTGTGCTGGGCGGGCTGCTGCCATCGGTTCGGGCGGCGCGACTGTCGATCGCGGCCGCGGTGCGAGAGGGTTAGGCCGTCTCGTTGCGCTCGTACCAGCGGAGCACGCGCATGGCCCGCAGCGTGTTCCACCGGCTCGGCTCCCCCACCGACTCGCCGAGGGGGACGGCCAGCGCCTCCTCGTGCGTGCGATCGAGGAGCCATCGACCGTCGGCCCGCCGCTGGCTCTCGACGACGTCCAAGGCCTCATCCATGCGCGTCTCGGCCCGAACGCCGGCGCCCCGGAAGTAGTCGAGCGCGCGGAGGACGTCGTAGCCGTAGCGGGGCGGGAACGCGAATTCCAGGAAGGCCGGACTCGCGGCCTCTCCGGTCGAGCGCCGCCGGAACAGCTTGCGCTCGAGCAGGTACTCCTCGCCTCGCCGTCGGGCCGCCGCGATCTCTGGCCTGGACCCAACGGACTGCTCGTACTGGAGTAGCCCCTCGAGCACGCAGATGGTGCTGTGGAACGACGAGCGCGTGCTCGTGGGCGCGTCGCAGTTCCAGCCGCCGTCCTCGAGCTGCTCGGCGACGAGACGGCGGGCGAGGCTCTCGCTTGCGCGCCCGAAGTAGGCGCCGACCGCGAGCGTGCCCCCGTTGAGGCACGGCTCCACCTCGCCCTCGAAGAAGGGCTTGTGGCCGAGGTCCTCATGCCAGCGGAAGCCCGCCCCGAGGCGCGTCACCGCCGCGTCCACGGCCGGCTCGGCGGGATCGACGCCGGTCGCGCGCAGGAGGAGCATCGTGTAGACGGTCGGCAACCAGTCGGGGGCACCGTCCCGGTGCCACGCGCCATCCGATCCCTGGCGAGCGAGAATCTGCGCGGCCACGCCTTCACGCGGGACGCGGGCGCGCTCCGCGGCGACCGCCTGCGGCGAGGCGTCCGTCAGGTCGCGCATGGCCTGCCAGCGGATGGCGGGGTCCGCATCGAGCAGCCAGTCGAGGGCATCCACCGCGCGATATTACCGTTCGGCTGACGGCAATTCCGACGCGCACCGCTCGAGCTGCGAAATGCGCTGGTCGGGGCGGCCGCGGTGCTCGTCAGACTCCGTCGTCATCATCCGGCAGCACGAATCGTTCACGCGGGTCGAGATCGCGCGAGCGCACGAAGCCGATATGCCTCCGGCTCGCGTCCGTGCGCAGCACCCAGGCGATGCTTTCCATCTCGTAGAGACTGGGATGGTTGCGGTGGAGGTATTTAGTGCAGTGCGTGACCGGGAACGTGACGCGCCCATGGCCATCGGCCAGTTGGGAGCACTCGACGATCTCTTCGCGGAGGCTGCTTCCCTTGATGACCGTCGCGTACCGGCACGTAGCGCAGAGCGGCGGCTCGCCACTCGCGACGGTGCCTCCTCGAATCTTGATGTGCATGGGGTGACTCCTCTCTAAGTGGTGCCTGTCAACTCACACCTCCTTTCGATGTGCCGACTTCCCACGGCTTGAGGCCTTGCCCTCGACGGCGGCCAGCCAGCGCTCGCGCCCGACCAGCGCCGCCACACGGGCCAGCCCCATCGTCGTGAGCAGGAACATCACCAGCTTCTGCTCTCCCGGGATGTGACCGTCGACGAGCTCCAACTTCTCTGGGACCGCCGAACGGAACTCCTCCGGGGACGCCGGCCGTCCCATCCGCTCGGGAATCAACGAGCCACCCGCGGATGCCCTCAATGCGGGAACCGCCGCCCCTCCCCCCTCCATTCGCACTCGTCGAATCCATTCGACACGACCACCGGCGAAGCGCACGGCGTACTCGACGGGAGTTTCGGTGGGGGGGACGTCGTCGTCCAGCATCCGGATCTCGCCATCGACCGGCCACTCGACGTCCTTCACGGGCTCCAGGCCGTGTCCCCTGACCTGTGCATGACGAATCAACCGGCCGTTTCGGGTGATGACGTAGCGGTGCAACCCCCAGCCGCCGAAGTCCCGAGTGACGAACTCGCGATCCTGATCGCGCGAATCCAGCAATGGGTACTCGCAGACGATCTGGTCGAACCCGGTCATTGCGCACTCCGCCGTCGTTTGCGCCGCAGTTCCTCTCGGATGACGCGGCGAAGCGTCTCCTCGAGTCCGTTGTCCCGCTGCTCGATGTGCGTCCGAAGGGCCTGGTTCATGAGCGTCTGGTAGTTCCCGCCCCCGGCCGCATCCACTTGTTTCCGAAACCAGTCGAGTATGTCGGTGTCGATCCGGATCGTGATTCGGGTCTTCCCCGGTGGCACGGGCACGACTGCACCGCGTCGGCCATGCGAGAAATCGTAGCTTTTGGTCCGCCGCTTCATCGATCCTGATCCAGGTAGTGGGCCCGCTCAGCGGCCGTCGCTCGACGCGCGGAAAAGATCCGAATTCGATCGCCTCGCCACGTGTAGGCCACCACGAGAATCTGTCCCTTTACATCTCGGCCCAACGACAAGTAGCGTTGCTCGTCCACAGCCGAGATGTCGTCTCGGATGGTCAGAGCCTGCTCGTCCTCGAAAACCGCTACGGCGCCGGCAAAGTCCACCCCATGCTTGCGGAGATTGGCGTGAGCCTTGTGGGCATCCCATTCGAATCCGCCGAACGAGTCCATGGTATGTACATCCGTACACAGATGCAAGGGGATTCTGCCGCGGGAGTGAGGATCGGTGTGCGGCACGGCCATGGTCACCCGACCCCCGGCCGGGATGGGTCCAACGACGCGGCCGCTGGCGCCGCCGCGCGGCTGGAGTAAAGTGCGGACGCGATGGACACGCGAGGCACCATCCGTTCGATCTTCGGGACGCGCCGGGCCCTGATCGGGGTGATCCACGTGGGCGCGCTGCCGGGCGCGCCGGGAAGCCGCGAGTCGGTGGACGCGATCGCCAAAGCCGCGGCCGCCGACGCGCGCGCCTATCGCGACGCCGGGTTCTCGGGCCTGATGGTCGAGAACATGCACGACCGGCCCTACCTGCGCCGCGAGGTCGGCCCGGAGGTCGTGGCCACCATGACCGTGGTGGCGCACGCGGTCCGGCGCGAGGTCCCGGACCTCCCTCTCGGCATCCAGGTCCTGGCCGGGGCCAACCGCGAATCCATCGCGATCGCCCACGCGACCGGCGCGCGCTTCGTGCGCGTCGAAGGCTTCGTCTTCGCCCACGTGGCGGACGAGGGACTGATGCAGTCCGACGCGGGGACGCTCCTGCGCTACCGCCGACAGCTCGGAGCCGAAGCCGTCGCCGTCTTCGCCGACATCAAGAAGAAGCACTCCGCCCACGCGATGACCGCCGACATGGACATCGCGGAGACGGCGCGCGCGGCCGAGTTCTTCCTGGCCGACGGCGTCATCGTGACCGGGACCTCGACCGGCCGCCCCGCCGATCGGGCCGAGGTGGAGGCGGTGGCGGGCGCGGTGTCCATCCCGACGCTGGTGGGCTCGGGGACCACCCCCGAGAACATCGGCGACTTCGCCCACGCCGACGCGTTCATCGTGGGCACCTCGCCCAAACGGGAGGGTCTCTGGTCCAACCCCGTGGACCCGGCTCGCGCGGCCGCGCTGGTGAAGGTTTTCACGAGACTCGACGCACCGTGATCCCCGACCTCGTCGGCGCGCTCACTTCTGGTCGAACGGACAGCGCCGCTTGACCTGCTGGGTGATCTCCAGCGTAGTCGGCGGGTTCTCGCCGAGTCCGAGCGTGTGCAGCATCTCGTGGATGAGACCCACCTCCGCCTCGTAGGGCTGGCGACGCGCGATGGCCACGAACGGCTTGCACACGAAGATCCGCTGGGCCTTGGGCGTGGTGAGGAGCCGAGCCTGGCCGGTGTCGCAGAGTCGAACGCCCGCGCCGTCCAGCAGCGTGATGCGGCCGAGGTACTCGTCCGGCGGGACCGCATAGGCCTCGAGGTTCTCGGCGAGAGTTCGGCCTTCGGCATCGACGAAGTCGGTGAGCAGGCTCCGGCACTCGGGACGGCGCAGGCGTTGCATCGCCCCCTCCCGGGCCCTGCGGACGAGGCGCGCGTCGAGCCCCCAGAGAGTCCGCGCGGGTCGAGTGTGGGGA
>Ga0209382_10004919_pt1 | contig 17546 bp, 16 predicted proteins | sample SoiMetdeltSBSDD5_FD_187599 | JGI IMG/M metagenome (GOLD analysis project Ga0209382, IMG submission 187599) | Bulk soil microbial communities from a Populus tree surrounding site in Tennessee, USA - Soil MetaG P. deltoides SBSDD5 (SPAdes) (version 2) | ecosystem: Environmental > Terrestrial >...
GGACCGACTCGATTCAGGCCAGGGAGAAGAGGGAGACGTGACCATGCGTGTCATTCGACGACTGAGCCGTCGTTCATTCATCTCCAGTGTGGGCTTTGGCTCCGTGGGCGTGGCGTTGCTGTCCGCGTGCGGCCAGCCGGCGCCACCGTCCGCGCCGAAGCCGGTCGACACGCCCCGAACGGTGGACTCGAAGCCGGCCGAGGCCCCGAAGCCGTCCGCCCCAGCGGCAGCCGCCACGACGGCACCGGCGGCAGCCGCCGCGAAGCCCGCCGAGGCCGCCAAGCCGGCTTCCGCCGCGGCGGCGCTCCCGAAGTCGTACCTGCTCGACAAGGTTCCGGCCAACCTGACCGAGGCACCCGCTCTGGCCGAGCTGGTCAAGGCCGGCAAGCTCCCGCCGCTTATGGAGCGCCTGCCGGAGGAGCCGGTCGTCGTCGATCGGAAGGGCAAGTACGGCGGCATCATGCGCTCGGCTACGAACGCGAAAGAGCTGTTCCCCTGGACGCCCATCAAGTACGCCGGCGGCATGCACGGGATCCCGCTGCGGATGGGACCGGATCTGGCGAGCTGGGTACCAAACGTCCTGAAGAACGTCGAGATGTCGGCGGACAAGAAGGTGCTGACCGCGCACATGCGCAAAGGGATGAAGTGGTCGGATGGCCACCCCCACACCTCGGAAGACTGGAAGTTCTGGTACGACCACGTCCTGACTGACAAGGACGTCTATCCGGTGTTGCCGTCCCCGCTGGGGCCGTACTTCTTCGTCGGCGGCAAGGTGATGGACTTCGTCAAGGTCGACGACTACACCTTCCGCTTCGAGTTCCATGCGCCAAATCCGTCGTTCCCGATGGTGAACCTGGCGCACGTCTTCGGCTTCTCGCACGACAACGCGCTGCCGGCCCATTACCTGAAGCAGTTCCACGCGAAGTACAACGACAAGGCCGCCGAGCAGGCGAAGGCCGAAGGCTTCGAGAGCTGGATGCACTGGTTCATCAGCAAGAAGGAGCCGGACCAGAACGCGGAGGTGCCGCGCCTCGGCGCGCACGTCATCGACCGGGTGACCCCACAGGCGATCTTCTACAAGCGGAACCCGTACTACTGGATGGTGGATTCCGAGGGGAAGCAGCTCCCCTACCTTGACGGGATGCAGCTCGAGCGGGTTGACGACCTCGCCGCGCTCGAGGCCAAGGCGGTCGCCGGGAACTACGACGTCATCAGCCAGTCACTGCTGGTGAAGAACTTCAAGAGCTACAAGGACGGCGAGGCGAAGGGCGGCTACAAGGTCTACACCTGGAAGAGCGGCCGGGTCGAGCAGCTCTACAACTTCAACTTCAACTACCCGGACGAGCACTGGCAGAAGGTGTTCCAGGATGTCCGCTTCCGCCGGGCGATGTCGGTGGCGATCAACCGGAGTGAGATCAACGAGGTGCTCTACTTCGGCATGGGCAGGCCGTCCCAGATGACCGCGCACACGACCTCGCGGGCTTACAAGGAGGAGTACGCCAAGGCCTGGGCCCAGTACGATCCGGAGCTGGCGAACAAGCTGCTCGACGAGATGGGGCTGAAGATGGACCCGTCCACCAAGCTGCGCCAACTGCCGGACGGGCGGCCGATGCAGCTCTCATTCGACACCAATGGCCCGCACCCGATCCACGAGATGGTCACCGAGTACTGGCGGAAGATCGGCGTACAGGTCGACACCAAGCCGGTCTTGCGAACGGTGCTGCGGCCGAAGATCTACGCGAACCAGATGATCATGTCGGCGTGGGGCGGTGACGAGATCATCGACACCTTGCTGGCTCGCCGGCCGAAGTGGTTCGCCCCAATCTACGGCGATGAGAGCACCTGGGCCCCGATCTGGGCCAAGTGGTACTACACCAAGGGCAAGGAAGGTGAGGAGCCGCCGCCCCAGATCAAGGAGCTCTACGACTGGATTGACAAATACGCCGAGACCGATGACATCCAGTACGTCGACAAGCTCCTGAAGTCGCAGGCGGAGAACGTCTGGACGATCGGCACGGTCGCCGACGGTCCACTACCGATCATCTTCAACAAGGACTTCAAGAACGTGCCCGAGGAGGACTACTCGGTCTGGGACACGTTGTGGGGGAACAACAACTACCCGGAGGCCTGGTACCTCGACAAGTAAGGTCTTTTGACGCGCCGATCCGGCGGGGCGGAACATCGTCCGCCCCGCCGGATCGCCAGTCGGATCGCGCTGACGCCGGAACCGTCGTCAGCCTCCAGGGAGCGTGCACCCCCGATGAAGGCCTACATCGCGCGTCGATTCCTCTACATGCTGCTGCTGCTCCTGATGGGGTCGATGGTCTCGTTCATGATCATCACCCTGCCGCCCGGCGACTACCTGTCGTATTACGTCGATCGGATGACGATGGCCGGCGTCGCCGTCAGCGAAGAGGATCTCGCCGGCATGCGGCGGTACTACGGCCTCGACGATCCGCTCGTGGTCCAGTACGCCAAGTGGCTGTTCAGGGTGCTCCAGGGCGATCTCGGTCGATCGTTCGGTTGGAATCGTCCGGTTTCGGAGCTGATCTGGGAACGGCTCGGCATGACGGTGGTGGTCGCGTTCGGGTCGCTGATCGTCACGTATGTGATCGCGATTCCGATCGGCGTGTACTCGGCGGTCAAGCAGTACTCCGTGGCGGACTACGCCACCACGTTTGTGGGGTTCATCGGCCTCTCGGTGCCGCCGTTCCTGCTGGCGCTGGTCGTCATGATGTTCTTCCACAACAACCTGGGGCTGTCGGTCGGCGGGCTGTTCTCTCCGGAGTACGCCAACGCGCCCTGGAGCTTCGGCAAGTTCATGGACTTGCTCGCCCATCTGCCAGTCCCATTGTTGGTGATCGGGCTCTCGGGCACCGCCTGGCTGATCCGGACGATGCGCGCCACCCTCCTCGACGAGCTTCGAAAGCCGTACGTCCAGACCGCGCGCGCGAAGGGCGTCGAGGAGTGGGAGCTGTTGCGGACGTACCCCGTACGCGTGGCCCTGGTGCCGATCGCCTCGACGATCGGCTGGACCCTGCCGGCGATCTTCTCGGGCTCGATCATCGTCGGGATCGTGCTGAACCTCCCGACCATCGGGCCGTTGCTCTACAGCGCCCTGACCACCGAGGACATGTTCCTGGCGGCAAGCACGGTGATGATCTCGATGGCCCTGACGCTGGTCGGGACGTTCATCTCCGATATCTTGCTGGCCATGCTCGACCCACGCATTCATTACACCTGAGTGGTCAGTAGTCAGTGATCAGTTCTCTGTGGGGTCGCATGCTCCCAAGAACTGATGACTGACTACTGACAACTGAGAACTTCGAGGAGAGGACCGTGGAAGCGACCGCCCCAGCCGGCCCGGAGATCCTGGGTCGGCGCGCACTGAAGGCCGAAGAGAAGATCTTCATCGCCTCGCAGTGGAAGCTGATGTGGCTCCACTTCACCCGCCATCGCATGGCGATGGTGGGGCTATGGGTCATCATCGCCCTCTACGCCGTGACGATTCTGCACGGGTTCGTCGCGCCGTACGACAAGGCGACGCGTTCGCCGTTCATCTTTCGGCCGCCCCAGGCGCTGCACTTCTGGGACGGCCAGAGCTTTTCGCTCCGGCCGTTCGTCTACGGCACGGCGATCCAGCGCGACCTGGCGACGATGTCTCGAACGTTCGTGGATGACCCGGCCGCGCGGTATTACGTCGAGTTCTTCGTTCAGGGAGATCCGTACCGGCTTCTCGGCCTCTTCGAGACTTCCACCCACCTGTTCGGCGTCGAGCAGGGTGGCACACTGTATTTGATGGGCACGGATGACCTGGGGCGGGACATCTTTTCGCGCATCCTCTATGGCGGGGCGATCTCGCTCTCGGTCGGCCTGGTCGGCGTGATCCTGAGCTTCGTGCTCGGCGTGATCCTGGGCGGGATCTCCGGCTACTATGGCGGCGCGATCGACACGGCGATTCAGCGGCTCGTCGAGTTCCTGATCTCGATCCCGACGATCCCGCTCTGGATGGGCCTGAGCGCCGCGGTGCCGACCGGCTGGGACCCGGTCAAGAGCTACTTTGCGATCACCTTGATTCTGGCGCTCACAAGCTGGCCAGGCCTGGCCCGGATCGTTCGGAGTAAGCTGCTGGAGGTTCGCGGCGAGGACTTTGTGATCGCCGCCCGCCTCGGAGGGCTCAAGGACCGCGCGATCATCGTCCAGCATCTGCTGCCGGCCTCGCTGAGCTATCTGATCGTCCACATGACGCTGGCGGTCCCCGGGATGATCCTGGCCGAAACGTCGTTGAGCTTCCTGGGCCTCGGTCTGCGGCCACCAGTCGTGAGCTGGGGGACGATGCTACAGTCGGCGCAGAACATCGGCGCCGTCAACTCGTATCCGTGGCTGATGTGGCCTGCCGCGTTCGTGGTCGTCGCGATCATGGCGTTCAACTTCATGGGCGACGGCCTGCGTGACGCCGCCGACCCGTACAAGGTCTGAGCCGATGGCCGACGACAATCGACTCATTGAGGTCAAAGACGTCAAGACCCACTTCTTCCTTCGCGAGGGCACGGTCCGCGCGCTCGACGGTGTCAGCTTCGAGATCGAGCGGGGCGAGGCGCTCGGCGTGGTCGGCGAGAGTGGCTGCGGCAAGAGCGTCACGGCGCAGGCGATCCTGCGGATCGTGCCGGAGCCGGGTAGGATCGTTGAAGGCGAGATCACGCTTTTCCGGCAGCACCCTGCGAACGGCCAGCCCGCTCGCACCGAAGAGGTCAAGCTGACCGACCTCGACGCGCGCGGCCCGGCGATCCGGGCGATTCGCGGCGCCGAGATCGCGATGATCTTCCAGGAGCCGATGACGTCGTTCAGCCCGGTCCACACCGTCGGCTACCAGATTATGGAAGCGATCATCCTCCATCAGAAGGTCGACAAGAAGCAGGCCCGCGAGCGCGCAACGGAGATCCTGGCCCGCGTCGGCATGCCGAGGCCACGCCAGACCGTCGACGCTTATCCGCATCAACTGAGCGGCGGTCAGCGCCAGCGCGCGATGATTGCGATGGCGCTCTCCTGCAACCCGAGCCTGCTGATCGCCGACGAGCCGACGACGGCGCTCGACGTGACCACCCAGGCGCAGATCCTGGATCTGCTACGGCACCTACAGGACGACCTGGGCATGGCGATCATGTTCATCACCCACGACCTGGGTGTGATCGCCGAGATGACGAAGCGGGTCGTCGTGATGTACCTCGGCAAGGTCGTCGAGTCGGCGGACGTCGACACCCTGTTCCACGATCCGCACCACCCGTACACGAAGGCGCTCATCAACTCCGTGCCACGCCTGGGGATGACCTCCGGCCTGCTCCAGCCGATCGAGGGCTCGGTCCCAGACCCGTACAACGTGCCACGGGGCTGCGCCTTCAACCCCCGCTGCCCGAGCTTCATCCCCGGCCGTTGTGACGTTGAGGAGCCTCAGTGGATCGCGATCACGCCATATCATCATGTGCGGTGCCATCTGTATGGATAGCGGAATGAGCGACGCCTCGGAGAACGGAGCCGCCATCGGCAGGGCCAACGGCGCGGCCGGCGCTCCGTCCAACGGCACGGCGACGGCCGTGGCCAGCGACTCGAAGACCGAGCCGGGCGAGAACCTGCTGCTCCAGGTCGACGCCCTGAAGAAGTACTTCCCAATTACGAAAGGCGTCATCCTGCGCACGCGGATCGGCGAGGTCAAAGCCGTCGACGGGGTCAGCTTTACGATCCGGGACCGCGAGACGCTGGCGCTCGTTGGCGAGTCCGGCTGCGGCAAGACGACGACCGGACGCTGCGTGATCCGCGCGATCGAGCCCACGAGCGGGTCCGTGCAGTTTGCCGCCCAGGAAGGACAGTGGGTCGACGTCCTGGCGCAGAAGGGCGAGGACCTCCGCCGCCTGCGGCGCCAGATCCAGATGATCTTCCAGGACCCGTACTCGTCGCTGGACCCCCGGATGACGCTCTTGCAGATCGTCGGGGAGCCGCTGGCAGCGTACGGCGTGAAAGGGCGGGAGCTGGAGGAACGGGTCGCGCAGCTTCTGGAGCTGGTCGGACTGCGACCCCAGTACATGCGGCGGTACCCGCATGCGTTCAGCGGCGGGCAGCGCCAGCGCATCGGGATCGCGCGGGCGCTCGCGCTCCAGCCGAAGCTGATCGTCGCCGACGAGCCGGTGTCCGCCCTTGACGTCTCGATCCAGGCCCAGGTGCTGAACCTGCTCAAGCAGCTTCAGTCGCAGCTTGGCCTGGCGTATCTGTTCATCAGCCACAACCTGAGCGTCGTCGAGTACATCGCCCATCGCGTCGGAGTGATGTACGTGGGCCAGCTCGTGGAGCTCGCCGAGACGAAGGAGCTGTTCGGCCGGCCGCTCCATCCGTACACCGAGGCGTTGATGTCGGCGGTGCCGAAGCCGGACCCACGGGTGCAGAAGGTCCGGATCGTCCTGGAGGGCGAGGTCGCCGATCCGGCGAACCCGCCGCCCGGCTGTTACTTCCATCCGCGCTGCCCGTACGCCGTTGACCGCTGCAAGACCGAGCGGCCCGAGTTTCGGGACCTCGGGGCCAGGGACGGCGGCCAGCACTTCGTGAGCTGCCACCGCGCCGAGGAGCTCACGCTGCGCGGCGTCGGCACCCCGAACCTGCCGCTGACCGTGGTACCGTAGAATCGAAGTCAGAGTCTCCTAGAGGTGAACAGACCGTGTCCGTCTACTCCGGCAAGGTCGTAAACGGCGTGGTGCGCGTCAAGGGCGTCCTGCTCCCCGAGGGCACTAAGGTCACGATCCTCGTCCCCGAAGACGAGGAGCCGATCGATCTGTCACCAGACATGATCGCAGAGCTTGAAGAGTCAATCGCGCAGATCGAGCGCGGCGAGTATGTGACCTGGGAGGAGCTCCGTGAAGAGCTCAGGAAGACCGAGCGGGAGGCACAGCCACGGTAAAGATCAGCCGGGATGCAGAACTTCAGATTCAGCGGGTAACCGCCTGGTGGGCGGCCAACAGGCCGGCCGCGCCCGATGCGGTATCCGTTGCGATTGATCGCGAAGTCGAGCGAATCCAGAATCACCCCGGCATCGGCGCCCCTGTCTCCCGTACTCGGTTGACCGGGGTGCGACGTGTCCATTTGAAGCGCATCCACTACTACCTCTACTACCGCGTCGAGCAGGACGACATCGAGATCCTTGCGCTCTGGCACACCAGTCGAGGAACAGGTCCGCCAATCTAGCGCATCCGTGAGTGAATCCCGTGCTCAGGGCCGTGGTACCGTTTCGGCGAAAACACGAGTAGTCGGAGGACGGCATGGGGCGGCTGGATGGCAAGTTCGCGATCGTGACGGGCGCCGGGTCGGGGATCGGCAGGGCGATCGCGCTCGGCTATGCGCGTGAGGGCGCCCGCGTGCTGGCCGCTGATCTCAACCTGGACGGCGCCCGCCAGACGGCCGCCCAGGCTACAGCGGGCCAGGTCATCCCGCATCGCGCCGACGTGACCGACGAGGCAAGTGTCGCGGAGATGGTCGCCGAGGCCCTCGACCAGTTCCAGCGGCTCGACGTCATGGTCAACAACGCCGCGATCCAGCTCCACGGTAAGGACGGGCCGTGCCACGAGGTCAGCCTGGACGTCTGGGAGCAGACCCATGCCGTCAATCTCAGAGGGCCGTTCCTCGGCACCAAGCACGCGCTTCCACCAATGATGGCGGCCGGCGGCGGCGTAGTCATCAACCTTGCCTCGCCGACAGCGTTTGCAGGGCTTGGTGCAGCCTACACGGCGTATGCCACCAGCAAGGGTGGCATCGTAACGCTGACCAGGGTCGTGGCGAAGGATTACGCCCCCTACGGCATCCGCTGCAACGCGATCGTCCCGGGAGCGACCGAGACGCCGCTGACCGACGAGATCTTCGCCGACCAGGACGTGCGCGCTGCGCTCACCTCGGCAACCGCGCTCGGGCGACTCGGGCGGCCAGACGATCTCGTCGGCATCGCCATCTTCCTGGCGTCAGACGAGGCGGCGTTCGCCACAGGCGCGCACTTCTTCGTGGACGGCGGCCTGACGCTCCACTGATTCGGGCAAGCAGCCGGGCCGGGGAATGCAAACCGGCCGTCGGCGCTGGCACGTATATCAGGAAGCAAGCTTCAGGAAACGTTCAGGATCGGCGAGACTCAGCTTCAGGCCGCCCGTGCATGATCTGAGGGGTCTGAGCGTAGCGGTCCGCCGCTTGCACCAGGAGTTTCCAGCGATCGAACACGTCGGCGGGCCACCGGACCGCCCGTCGAAGCACATCACAGACCAGCCGAGGCGCCTCCAGGCGCATACCCCACTATCAGGGATGGAGTAGATGCCGATGAAGATGATGCTGAGCGTCGTGCTGGTGGCCGTGGCCGCGCTCGTGGCCGTCGCCGGGTACGCGATGTTCAAGCCCCCGGCCCAGGCGACCGCGCCGATCGAGGCCGCGCCGGTGGCCCAGGCGCCGGCCGGCTCGGCCAGCACCGCCGCCGTCTTCGAGATCGACCCGAACGCCTCGTCGGCGCGTTTCGTGATCGACGAAATCCTGCGCGGCTCGCCGTACACGGTCGTCGGCACGACGAACCATGTGGCCGGCCAGATCGCCGCGGATCTGGATGATCTCGATACGGCCAGAGTCGGCGAGATCCGGATCAACGCCAGGGCGCTCACGACAGACGCCGACGGGCGCAACCGGATGCTCAAGAACCAGATCCTCCTGACCGATCAGCACGAGTACATCACCTTCACCCCAAAGCAGATGGTCGGCCTGCCCGATCAGGTCACCGTCGGTCAGAGCTTCACGTTCCAGATGGTCGGCGACCTGGCGATCCGCGGCACGACACGCGAGGCGACGTTCGACGTGGCCGTGACGCCGACCGCCGAGAATCGACTCGAAGGCACGGCCACCAGCACGATCCGCTACGCCGACTGGGGCGTGACCATCCCGCAGGTCCCCAGTGTGGCCGGCGTCGCCGACCAGGTCGCGCTGCACCTCGACTTCGTGGCCATCGACTCCTGATCGGCGTTCGCAGCGCGCTCCACGGTCTCTAAAGATCGGTGTCGCGTGACCGAGCGACCGGTGCTCAGGCCACGGACTCGGCGGCGGCCTTCACGATCCCGGCAAATGATTCCGCGACCAGACTGGCGCCCCCGACCAGCGCGCCGTCGATGTCGGGCTGCGCGAAGAACTCGGGTGCGTTCTCAGCCGTCACGCTGCCGCCGTACTGGATGCGCGTCGCCTGGGCGACCTCCTCGCCGAACAGCGCATCGATCTCGACGCGGATGAATCGGCATCCCTCGTTGGCGTCTTCAGCGGTTGCCGCGCGTCCTGTGCCGATCGCCCAGACGGGCTCGTAGGCGACGACCAGCCCCTCGACACTCTGGAGGCCATCGAGTGCAGTGTGAACGTGCCGCCGCAGGACGGACTCAGTCGCGCCCCAGTGACGTTCGGCCAGTGTCTCGCCGACGCACAGGATCGGCAGGAGGCCGGCTGCCTGGACTGCCCGAATCTTCTTCGCGACGATGTCGTCATCTTCACCAAAGACCGTGCGCCGCTCTGAGTGCCCGACGATCACGTAGCGGACCAGGCCGGCCAGCATCGGTGCCGAGATATCACCGGTGAACGCACCTTTCTGCTCGAAGTAGACGTTCTGCGCCCCAACCGCGATCTCTGACTCGCGCAGCCGGTCAGAGATCGCATGCAGCGAGACGAACGGCGGACAGACCACGCGGTCGACCGAGCGGACGTCGTCGATCAGAGGACGGATCGCGTCGACGAGGGCGAGCCCCTCGTCGATGGTGGTGTTCATCTTCCAGTTGCCGGCCACGATCGGACGGCGTGCGGACAGCGGGCTAGACATCGGCACTCACAAACGTGGTCATGCAAGAGCAGCGCCTGGCATCGGCAGCGCCAGGCCGTGTCGTTGACGCGCTCACGCCTCGTCCAGCGCCGCGACGCCGGGCAGTTCGCGACCCTCCAGCAACTCGAGCGAAGCGCCGCCACCGGTCGAGATGTGCGTCATCTGGTCGGCCAGCCCGAGCTGCTCGACGGCAGCCACGGATTCGCCACCGCCGATCACCGTGGTGGCGTCTGAATCGGCGAGCGCCTGGGCGACCGCCCGGGTGCCCTCGGCGAAGTCCGGGATCTCGAAGACCCCCATCGGCCCGTTCCAGAGGACCGTGCCGGCGCCTTCGAGCGCCTTCGCGTACGCCGCGCGGGCTTTCGGCCCGATGTCCACGATCGCCCGGTCAGGCGGAACCGCGGATGCATCCACGACGTCGGACACGGCGCCCTCGGCGACCTTGACGGCGACGATGACGTCCTCGGGCAGCAGGAGCGTGACGCCCTTCTCCCTCGCCCGGCGGTCCAGGTCGGCAGCCGTCTCGACGAGGTCGGGCTCCAGGAGTGACTTCCCCACCTCCAGGCCGCGCGCCTTGAGGAACGTGTTCGCCATCCCGCCGCCGATCAGCAGCCTGTCGACGCGCTTGAGCATGCTCTCCAGGACGCCGAGCTTCGAGGAGACCTTGGCGCCACCGACGATCGCCACGAACGGTCGCTTCGGGTTCTCCAGGATGCCCCCCAGGACTTCCAGCTCCTTGTGCATCAAGAAGCCGGCCGCCGACGGCAGGTACTCCGTGACACCAGCCGTCGACGCGTGTGCGCGGTGCGCAGCCCCGAACGCGTCGTTGACGTACAGGTCGCCGAGCGACGCCAGCTGCTGGCTGAACGCCGGGTCGTTCTTCTCCTCTTCGGGATGGAACCGGACGTTCTCCAGCAGCAGCACCTGGCCGGGCTGGAGCGACGTCACCATCCGCCCCACGTCCGGCCCGACGCAGTCTGGCGCTAGCGGCACCTCGATGCCAGATTGGCGGCGCAGCTCCTCGGCCACCGGCTTCAGGCTGTACTTGGGGTCAGCCTTGCCGCGCGGTCGGCCGAAATGGGCCATCAGCACGGTCTTCGCGCCGTGCTCGCGCAGGTAGTTGATGGTGGGAAGGGTCGCCTCGATCCGGGTCGCGTCGGCAACGCGCCCCTCGTTGTCGAGGGGTACGTTGTAGTCGACCCGGACCAGGACCGTCTTTCCCTGGACGTCCAGGTCACGGATCGAGCGCTTCATGGCTACCCCAGGCGCTCCGCGACGTACGCCGTGATGTCGGCGAGCCGGTTCGCGTAGCCCCACTCGTTGTCGTACCACGAGACGACCTTGCAGAAATCGTCGCCGATCATCAGGGTGTCCATGGCGCTGAAGATCGAGGAGTGAGTGTTCCCCTTCAGGTCCGTGGAGACCAGCGGCTCCTCGGTGTACTCCATGATCCCCTTCAAGTCGCCCTGCGCCGCCTCTTGCATCGCGGCGTTGATGGCGTCCTTGTCGGCCTTCTTCTCCAGGACGGCCGTGAAGTCGATCACCGAGACCGTCGGCGTCGGGACGCGGAACGCCATGCCTCCGAACTTGCCCTGCAGCTCCGGAATGACCAGCGCGACGGCCCGGGCGGCGCCGGTCGCGGCCGGCACGATATTCAGCGCGGCGGCGCGAGCGTCGCGCAGGTCAGAGGTCGCGACGTCGAGGAGGCGCTGCGAGTTCGTGTAGGCGTGAACCGTCGTCAGGAAGCCCTTCGAGATCCCGTAATTGTCGAACAACACTTTGGCGACCGGTGCCAGCCCGTTGGTGGTGCAGGAGGCGTTCGAGATGACGTGGTGGTTCGCCGGGTCGTACTTCTTCTCGTTGACGCCCAGAACGACGGTGATGTCCTCATTGCGGGCCGGGGCCGAGATGATGACCTTCTTCGCGCCAGCGTCGATGTGGGCGGCCGCCTTCTTCGCATCTGTGAAGAAGCCGGTCGACTCGACGACGACGTCCACGCCGTAACTCTTCCACGGGATGTTCGCCGGATCGCGCTCGGCCGAGATGGCGATCTCCTCACCGTCGATCACCAGGCTCGACTCGCGCGCCTCGACGGTGCCCGGGTGCATCCCGTACGTGCTGTCGTACTTGAACAGGTGGGCGTTCGTCTTGGTGTCCAGCAGATCGTTGATCGCGACGACGTCGAGCTTGTCGCCGTGGACCCTCAAGATGTTCTTGAGCGCCTGCCGCCCGATCCGTCCGAACCCGTTGATGCCTACCCGAACCTTCGCCATCAGGATCCTCCCTGGCTACGCATCAGCCTCGTGAGACAGCTACACCCTGCTTGTATCGTGATACCACGGTCGGGAATGTCGAACGAGAGACACCAGTCCCGTTCTCGGTGGAAACGCCTCACTCGAAGTCGGCGAACGGCGCCCGACCGGCGTACACCGCCGCCAGCCCGAGCTCCTCTTCGATCCGCAGTAACTGGTTGTACTTCGCCACGCGCTCGGAGCGCGCCGGCGCCCCGGTCTTGATCTGGCCAACGCCGGTCCCGACCGCCAGGTCGGCGATGGTGGTGTCTTCGGTCTCGCCCGACCGGTGCGACATGACGGCCGTGAACCCGGCCGAAAGCGCCATGCCGACCGCCTCGAGCGTCTCGGTGATGGTGCCGATCTGGTTGACCTTCACCAGGATCGAATTGGCGATATCCTCATCAATGCCGCGCCGCAGCCGCTTGACGTTAGTGACGAACAGGTCGTCGCCGACGAGCTGGACGCGCTCCCCGAGGCGTTGGGTGAGCAGTTTCCAGCCCTCCCAGTCGTCTTCGGAGAGGCCGTCCTCGATCGAGAGAATCGGGTACGAGCTGACAAGTCCCTCGTAGTAGGCGACCATCTCGGCAGCCGTCTTGCTGACGCCCTCGCGCTCCAGCACGTAGACGCCGTCGTTGTACAGCTCGGTGGCGGCGACGTCCAGGCCAAGCGCAATGTCGTCGCCCGGCTTGTAGCCGGCCGTCTCGATCGCCTCGATGATCAGATCAAGCGGCGCCCGGTTGTCCGGCAGGCTCGGCGCGAACCCGCCCTCGTCTCCTACGTTGGTGCCCAGACCGCGCTTGTGCAGCACCGTGTGGAGGCAGTGGTAGACCTCGGTGCCCATCCGGAGCGCCCCGCTGTAGGTGGTCGCGCCGATCGGCAGGACCATGAACTCCTGGAAGTCGGTGCTATTGGCGGCGTGCTTGCCGCCGTTCAAGATGTTCATAAGCGGTACCGGCAGGGTCCGCGCGGAGATACCGCCGACGTACCGGAACAGCGGGAGGCCGGTCTCGTCGGCTGCCGCCCGCAAGCATGCCAGCGAGACGCCCAGAATCGCGTTCGCGCCGAGCGCCGCCTTGTTCGGCGTACCGTCGAGCTTGATCAGCGTCTGGTCGATCTCGGCCTGCTTCAGGACGTCCATCCCCGTCAGCTCGTCGGCGATCGTGCCGTCGACGTTGGCGATGGCGGTCAGCACCCCCTTGCCGCCGTACGCGGCGTCCTCGTCGCGTAGCTCCACGGCCTCGTGTGCACCGGTCGACGCGCCTGACGGCACGGCGGCGCGGCCGACGATGCCGGTGTCGAGCGTGACTTCTACCTCAACCGTCGGGTTCCCTCGCGAGTCGAGGATCTGCCGACCACGGACGTTGGTGATGGTGCTCACCAGGCACTCCTACTGCGCGCTTGTACGGACCGCTCCAGAGGATAGCACAGGCTCCTCCGACTCAAGTGGGTGGTCGACGAGGGCCGGCCTGACCCGCAGGTGCAGCCCGTCGATCGCGACGACCTCGACGCGCGCGCCGGCCGCCACTGCTTCGCCCTCGATCGTTGCGTTCCAGAGGGCACCTTCGACCCACACCATCCCCTCCGGACTGAGCGGAGTCCTGGCTCGCCCGACTTTTCCGATCAGCGCCTCGCGTCCCACCGCTGGCTTCTCCCTCAGCGATCGCGCGACTAGCCGGGCAACGAGCAGGAAGAATGCGCCCATTACCCCGGTAACGCCGAGGATGGTCCAGAGCGACAGGCTGAGCCAGGGCGCCGCCTCCGGCACGTTGAACAGCAGCAGCGACCCTAGCAAGAATGACACCAGCCCCCCGACCGTCAGGATGCCGTGCGTAGGGGCGAAGACGTCCACCACGAACAGCAGTAGCGCGAACGCCATCAGCAGGAGGCCGGCCCAGTTCACCGGCAGCGTGCCGAGTGCGTAGAACCCTAGCAGCAAGCAGATCCCACCGATCGTGCCGGGGAACAGGCTGCCAGGGCTGGACAACTCGAAGAACAACCCCATCGTGCCGAGGCTGAGCAGGATGTAGGCGATCGTCGGGTCGCTGATCGCGTGGAGGAACGCGTCGACGGCGTCCATCTCGACGCGCTGCACCGGCGCGTTGGCCGTCTGGAGCGCCACCGAGCCTGAACGTGTCGCGACGGTCCGGCCGTCGACCTGGCGCAGCAAGTCGTTGACGTCCGTGGCGACGACGTCGACGACGCCAAAGTTGAGCGCTTCCTGCGCGGTGATGTTCGCGCCCTCACGGACCGCCCGCTCGGCCCAATCGGCGTTTCGGCCGCGCTGCTCGGCCAGCGATCGGATGTACGCCGTCGCGTCGTTCGTCACCTTCGCGCGCATCTCCGGCGACATCTGCTTCTCGCCATCTTCGCCCATCGCGACGGGCGTGGCCGAGCCAATGTTCGTGTTTGGCGCCATCGCGGCGACGTGGGCCGAGTAGGCGATGTAGACGCCCGCCGAGCCGGCGCGGGCGCCCGGGGGCGACACGTAGACGATCACCGGCACGGTCGAGGCCAGGATGCGCTGGATGATCTGGCGCATCGACGAATCGAGGCCACCGGGTGTGTCGAGCTCGATCACGACGGCCTGCGCGCGATCCTGCTCGGCCCGGTCGATCGACCGGCTCACGTAGTCGGCCAGCGTCGGATTGACGACCCCGCGCGCACGCACGATCGAGACGGCGCCCTGACCGTCGGCCACGCTCTGGGCCTGGACCGGCCCGACGAACGGCGCCGCGACGATCCCAAGCAGGCCGGTGCCCGCGACCGTGGCGAAGAGGACGAGTCGAACGAGGCGCGCGATCCGAGCATTCATAGGTGACCCCACCGGCGGGACCGCCGCCGAACGGCTGACGATGCGATGCGTGCACCCGCTCCGGCCAGCGTCCTGACCTTCGACAATTGTACCGGGCGAGGAGCCTGTCACTCGGAAAGGCACCCCGCCACGTCCGAACATCCATTCGTGAGCAGTCCACCGTTCGTCGATCGCTACCTCTGCTCGTTTGTGATGAAACAGTCATTGCGAGGGCCAGTAGCTGGTGGTAGGGTGATACTTACCGCGATCGGGACGGCCGCGACGGGCCCGGCTCCAGCGAAAGCCGGCCGAGCCTGTGGCGACGGGGCCAATAGGTGGAGCGATTCCGCCCGCGTGGCCGGAACGTCGGGGCGACATGATTCGCGAGCCGGGTGTCAGCTCGGCTCGCGACGTGGCCCCACACCTGAATCCGGCTGGCCATGCTCCGGCACCCTCGCGGACGGTACCATGCGTCAACCACTGGCCTCGATCTGAAGGCCTCGGAGGACGTGTGTACCTCGACACTCGCGAGCTTTCCTCCCGTGACGCCTACAAGCTGTTGATCGGGTCGGTCGTTCCGCGCCCGATCGGCTGGGTTTCGACGGTGTCGGCCGACGACGTCGGGAACCTTGCCCCGTTCAGCTTCTTCATGGCCGCCACCGGGAACCCGCCGACGGTCGTGCTCTCGACCAGTTTCCGCGACGGCGAGCCGAAGGACACGCTCCGCAACGTGATGGAGATCCCGGAGTTCGTCCTCAACGTGGTCAGCGAGGACGTCCAGGAGGCGATGAACGCCACCTCCGAGGAGTTCCCGTCCGACGTCGACGAGCTGATGGCGGCGGGACTGACCGCCGCGCCGAGCAGCCGGGTCCGGCCGGTGCGCGTCGCCGAGGCGCCGATCAACATGGAGTGCAAGGTCGTGCAGCTCGTGCCGGTCGGCGATCCGACGATCGGCTCGACGTTGATCATCGGCGAGGTATTGGCCTGGCACGTTCGCGACGACCTCTTCGACGCCGAGCGCATGCGGATCAGGCTCGACCAGCTTCGGGCGGTGGGCAGGATGGCCGGCGACGGCTACACGCGCACCCGCGACCAGTTCGACATGATCCGCCCGGACCCGAACTACAAGGGACGGTAGCCCGCCTTCCGAGGACGATAGCCCGACCGGGTCACCGGCGACGGTCCCCCCGACACCCCCGCCATCGTTGTAGCGGGCGGTAGCACTCTTTCGTCTCCCCGGTTCTTGCAACCGCGCGTGTGCGACGGACGCCCCCGTCCTCAACACGTGCGCGTTGCTGGACGGGGAACAGTGGCTTCGGGGGCCCGATCGTGAATCAGCTTGCCGCGCGCCTGAGTCTAGTCATCGCGCTCATCTCGTCCATCGCCGTCGCGGCGCTCGGTCCGGCCCAACGAGCCGCGGCCAGCCATCTGCCGCCGCCGGCCGAGATCGTCGTCAAGCAGGGCGACCTGCCGCCGGGCCTCGAGCCCGTCGAGGAGGCGGGGGCGGCATCGCTATTGCCCGACGGACTGGCGCGCCAGGCGGCGGCCAGCTTCCGGCGCGACCCCGCCCAGGAATCTGAGCCGGGCGTCCGCTACGCCCGCCAGGTCGTCCTGGCGTTCGACGATCGCGAAGCCAGCGAGTACGTGCCGCGCTTCCGCGATCTGATGGTGAAGCACCAGGGGTACGGCGTCGTCGAGAGCGGCGAGTCCCAGTTCAAGCTCACGCGGACCCGCGCTGAGGAGGCGAGCATCGTCGTGGCGACGGCTCACGGCGAGGTGCTGGTCGTTACCACCGTCGCCGGTGTCGCCGGGACGGTCGGCCCGGACGACGCCGCCCGGCTGACGCAGGTCGCCGTCGCCCGCGTCCCGACCGTCGAGCAGTCGGCGGCGGCAATCTCCACAGATCCAGGCGCTCGGACGCTTTCGAACGCCCAGGTCGGGCCTGGCTACCTCGAGATTCCGAATCAGCAGGACGCCGCGCGCTGGCCCCAGCCGGTGCAGAACCTCCCCGGCCCGCCCGCGATCGACGTCGTGCAGGCCCGGAACAGTCGCGCCGTTGGCGACCCCTCGCTGAACGAGCTGATCCCCGTCCCACAACGGGCCAGGCCAGCCGCCCACGGGTCCTCGGAGCTCGTGGTGTTCGCGCGAACGCTCGGCCCGCTGCTCAACGAGTTCTGGCAGCGCGCACTCGCGATGACCGACGTCGACATGGCAGTCGCGCGATTACGTCATTGCAGCGTTCGTGGCACACGAGCGGGGCCACCACATCCAGAAGTTGACGGGACTCACTCCCTTGAGCGGCGAGCTCATCTACAACAACCCGGACAACTGGCCGCTCATCACACGCCAGAAGGAGCTCCAGGCCGATTGCTACGCCGGGCTGTTCACGCGATATGTTCGCGATCGTGGCTGGATACAGTCCGGCGACCTGAACGAAGCACTCGAGGGCATGCTGCGGGTGGGTGACCATCACACGGACTCGGCGGGTCACCACGGGACGCCCGAACAGCGCAAGGAGTGGTTCACGCGCGGATACAACCACTTCGCCTTCCGCTCCTGCGAGCCCTGGTGACCCGAGGAGACAGGAGACAGGAGAGGC